>JAABUP010008940.1_pt1 | contig 12555 bp, 12 predicted proteins | sample 5559201 | NCBI WGS metagenome assembly JAABUP01 (sample SAMN10711887, study PRJNA513373) | rock metagenome | isolation source: Antarctica rocks | place: Antarctica | reverse complement strand
ATAGCTTGAACGGCACTCACCAATCTTTTTCTTCAGAGCTGGCAGAGATGAACCGTTGCGGTCCTTGAGAGCCACAACGGCTGCCTTGATCATGTCCACATATGGTGCGTGAGTTGGGGCTGCTTTGGGGGCCATGATGGCAGGGATGAGACGGAAGGGTGGTGAGATACGTGAGAGCGTGAGGACGATGGGTGGCGAGATCAGAGCAGACTTTTTGATGGTATGCTTTTGAAATCAGCTTGACCGACGCAGGATCCTCAGCTCGCCGGGGCGTCTCAAGGGCGGTTCGGTCAAGTTTCAAAGGCGAATTAGCCAAACCCTTAAGGGCTGTTGCAGTTCGCACTCTGTCCTCCAGCTAGGGCATCTAATATATGCTAATTTAGTTGCCGATGCCTGAGTCCGCTGCAGAAACCCAGGCAACGGGTGTAAAGCCATCATGAGTCGCACAGGGGGAACAACAATCATAGTTCATCGCGTCCTATCAAGACTTTGCAATGCTTTACGTTTGTGTTGGCTACTGATAGGTCTTATCGCTGTTTGCATCGCAATAGAGTCACGATTGTTCAGCCAAGACTGCCGACCCAGCAGATCTGTCGTATGCCGCAGCAGTGGTACTTACAGGCCTTGGCCCGCCGCGTATAGTTTGCTTGTGGCGCTAGCACCTGACTACGGTTGGTTTTTGCGCGCCAAGCACCTCTGACGACCTGTGTACACCGCAAATTTTGGAAACAGCTGTTGGAGGTACCATGGTCCAGAGCGCTGCCGTCGACTCGAAACATCACGGTCAGCCTTGAAACTCCGCACACGCGTTATCAACCACCTAAAGAAACCGTTGTCAAGTCGGCCAGACGCAAAGGTGATGTCAGATCGCCAGGAAACATACCTGAAAGTCAGAACAAGAACACAACATGAACACTGGAGCGACTGATTTTTTGCCCGTGACTGTTGATACCGGCAGCACACCCATCGATGCTGGATCAGTAGCATGTTGTGACGTGCTCAGAATCTTCTCAGCGGGTGTCGACTGCGTGTGTAAACGCTGTGGCACAGGCTGATCAGCACATCTGCAGGCTGTGAGGTCAACTACTGCAAAGCACTTCTGCTTCGAAAATCTTCACTACTGACAGTACGAACGTGTCTCTACTTCATCGACCAAATCAGAAGCATCAGGATTCAATGCCTCAAGCACACATGACAACTGCAAGCATATATGCATTGACACCACTGGGCTGTTACTGGCTGAAGTCCACGTCTGCCTTGCTGATCTGGTGACTGTGAAGATGGTGCACGGGATATGGTGGGCCTGGTCCATCACCCAGCAGGGGGAGCAGGATGAAAAACTCGTATCGGGCAGCATCCATATGTTCGCACTTCAAGATTGTCATCCAGTCTGAAAGCTACATCAATAATGTGAGCAGCACTGCTGCTGCAGCAGCAACAAGCAGTTGTTTTTGGTGGTGTCCTTTTTTGCTCTGTGAGGCCATGCTTTCTTGGGCCAAAGTTTCCATATTTGTAGCCAACCTGCTCCTGCAGGGCTACTCGGACAACTTAGCTAGAGGAAGAGGCAGATTTGATGCATTCCACTGTTTTACTGACAGCAGTGTTGCTTGTCAGCTTGGCTTTCTGTCAACGTAACAACGGTTGGCTAAGACCAGCTGTCTGCCGTTGCGCAGCTCTGCATGCTGCATCAGCAGTCAGAGGACATACTGAAACAACTTTTGGAGAGACTTCCAAGGATAATAACAAAAAGTAGCAATCAAGGCGCTGAGAGCATTCTAAAGCAGATTCACAATACATGGCACTCCAAATGTACAAGTCCCTTCTAATGTACAAGTCAAACAAGGCAGCAGGTAGTCACGCTTCCTGATGCAAGCAGCTTTCAATGTGATACACACCCTATTCCACCGTGATTGTCATTGGCAGTATGCAAGTCACTAATTCACTGACATTTGCAGAACCATCCTGTGTTCCCTTTCCCGGACAAGATGGGTTGCATGTTTCATGCAGACCATTGAAAGACACAAAACGAGACAAACTGGACATCCTCAAAGCTGTATAGCAGTCAGTCAGTCCATTTGAAGGCAATGACGCCACCAGCCAAGCCAGCTGCTTGCAGAGACTGTGAGGAATCTGCCAAAGGTGGTGCACCTGCACGCACCAACATCCTTCTCACAGGAGGCATCTATCATTGCAACATGGCCTGATGCTTCTGCATATATGGAAGGATTGCCACAAATGGGTGATTGGTGGCACATGCAGCAGCAATGCAGGAAATATTTCATGTAGAATGGAAGTACTTGACCTGCTGCAAATGCTGTATGCGGGTCGATACCAATCAGGACACTTGCAATTATTGCACCACTGCAAGCATAACATTTGGAAAGCGTGACATGGTAATGTTGGTAAAATGCTATATGCATCTGACCCTTTGGACAAACAAGCGCCTCACAAAGAAACAAATGTATGGAGGGAGCAATGAATGGATGACTGAATGTGTGAGTGGGTGATTGGATGGTGACTGCATCATGCAGCAAGGAAGTCGAGAGCCATGCATCACCTGGGAAAGCTTGCATCAGTTTGAAAGGCCTGGTTGCTGCACCTGGGGCCTGCAGGCACCAGACCCCTATTCAAAAGGTACACTAAACGCTGTTTTAGAGGTGCAGAAAACCCCTTTCAGATGGTACTCCAAACCCCATTCAAAAACACCTTCTTTCATGCATTCTTTGTGACTCTCATTCTGTCATCGATGACACAGATGCTCCAGCATTGTTGGTCGTCAATGACGGAAAGAAAGTTCCACAGAATGCATGAATGAACGAATACAAGGATGAATGCATGAAGGGGCAAGTGACAGAATTGTCCAGATCCATCGTCCAGATGCATGGGCGGTGCACCACATTGGATGCCTGGATCAAAGCATAAGATGGGCTTTGAAGCACAACATAGGCTGCAGGAATCACATCATACACAACATAGGCGGCAGGAATCTCTCTGACACACACACACACACACACACACACACACACACACACACACACACACACACACACACACACACACACACACACACACACACACACACACACACACACACACACACACACACACACACACACGATTGATGAGCCTTCAGCTCAGGCTGAAGTCAGGGTCCAGCAGAGCGCGCCATAGACAAGGTCAACATGTGCAGCAGAATCTATTGCATGCATTGCGCATGAAATATGCCGCCCTCTGATTGTGAGTTTATGATTTGGGGTTGTCGACTTTGAGTCTACATTCCTTGCGTGTGAGATGTGATGTGACCACCTCTATTGCTATGACTTGAGACAAGTGTGTGCGTTCAAATGCCCGGTTTACAGTGATCACTTGCCTCAGCACAGCATGTAAATGCACAACAGCTGCTGCAAAAGGGCATCGAGTGTTGTGCAGCAGTAGACTAACGCTGAGACCTGGTCCATGTTGCGATCACATCAAATGCACACCACCCAACCAGAGTTTACAGAATTGAAAGTGGATAAACAATACAGCAGCTAAGCTCAACAGCTTGCATATGCAGCGTGCCAGTTGACCAGACGTCCTGTTCAACCATTTAATCCTGCATTGTGGTCATTACAAGTGACGCACAGACAGAAACAATAAAGCCAAAGTTACAGATAAATGACGGGGAAAAAGGGGGAGGAGTGTACCTCACTCATGCAGTAGTCTTCTAGCGCAGAGACAGAGTCTGTCTTAGAGAAGGTGCGGGTCAACCTGTCCCCGCTAGGCAGACGAATAGCTGCAGTCACCAGCACATGTGTCAGTTATTGCAGCTTCCTACACACTCCTGTTCACATGCTCCAAGCTGGACGAGCACAGGCAGGCGTTTGAATTCCCATTATCACAGAAGATATCATGCCAATTCTATTTCAACATGTGCTTGGCTCTGCCTTTCCCAACAGGTCCCAACTGGCTGAAGGGGACTTGATTTAGGAGGAGAGGGAAGCCATTGGTGGTTCATGGGTAGGGAAAAGGGTTTGCACGTGTGTGTGTTTATGGGCTGATGCACCTGAACACTTTGCTGCACAAATCTCCGCTCCACAGCAGTCACACCAGTCTTTGCATGTTTCCTTGTTTTTCCAGAGCTACCTTGGATACTTTGAAACGCTCAAAAGAGCACGAAAAAGCAAATCAGCGACTGCACATTCTGGAATTTCGACAGAAAAAAGGTGTGGGAAGTGGCGGAAAGGTTCACCTATCCTGCAGCCATTGAGATCAGAGCTGCCAGGCTCTGAAGGCAGTCTTGCCTTGGCTTCAGCAATCACACTTGCCTCATCAGGCGCCTGCACATCACAGCAATGAACACATAGATACCATGGGGATTGCGGTTACATGCGCGTCTAAAATCAAGCATGAGGCAGATGAAGCGAGGCCAGTCTTGGGCCCCCATAGCCTTTCATACGCAGTCCACATGCTACACGAGCATGCATGAGCACACCAAGTCAAGCAGTCTCTGCACTGATGTGCTGACCAGAACGGCTTGTCTTGAGTTGGCACAGGGTGCATGCGCAAGGCATATAATTTGCGCCAGGCATACAGCTTTCGTGCTAGGCATGTTATTTTTTGCATGGCAAACTGGTCATGCACATCAGAGATGTATCTGACAAGGACTGCTCTGCTAGACACTTGTATCAGTGTGCACAAGAATAAACAAAGGCAACAACACATAACTTAAGTATATTGACTGAACCCCCAAACATGACCTCTCTCCTGACCTGCTTTCCCTGAGTTCAGGGCATGGGCGGCATGCAATGCACTGACTGCCAAATCAGGGACTCATACAGGGAGCTACTCAGGACTGTACAAACCCGACCCTAGGGGTAAACACATGTTTGATGATGGAATGCGTGCTTGCAGAGACCAGGCGGAGGCTTTTGATTGCGCACTTCAGCAGTGGGAAGAGATGTGCATGCCTAACAATGCTACATCAGCTGGTCACATATTGCATTCTTACATACGTTGTTACGTTCATTGTCACATACACTGTCACGTACATTATTACAGCACATTGTTACATACAGCGCAGCACCTAGAGGGTGCTACCTGAGGTGCAGCTCCATTGGCAGCAGCAGAAGCAAGCTCCCTCTCATGGATTCCATTATGGGTTGCTTTGATAGGGTTGTTAGGCATGGGGGCAGGGCCACTGGCAGCAGCAGGGGCTTGTGATGTGACATTGGCAGGGGCACTTGTGGAAGCTTGAGGCTGTGAGATGTCTTCCACTGACATAGCAAGGGCCATTTGAAGCTCATCCTCTTCTGTCATCACTTTCTGCACAGGTAAACATACGCTGGTGACAAGAAAGGTGCTTCAGCATTAGGGACAGGGGCAGGGCCATTGGCAGAGGCAGGGGCAGGGCCTTCTGCTGTGACACCAGCAGGGGGCACTTGTGGAAGCTTGAGGTCATGTGAGAAGTGTCGCACTGACATGGCAACAGGCATCTGAATCCAATCATGGCTTCTGCAATGGAACTGACAAAGTATATCAGTAGCTCTTTCACAAAGGCTCTTGCATCCTTAGCACACAGTGTGCTGATGCTCTCTAGGGCAAGGTCAGCTTTGATGATGCTGCATAAGGCCTCTGCTCTAAACCTTACATTCCTGAACATTCCTGAACCTCAAACCCTGTCTCCTGTGATAGCCCTGTCCAGGACCGTTGATGCTTGCCAATAAAGCGCTGCTAGGGCATGTTTGATACGCAGTAACACAGTATTTTCTGCTTGATACGCATTTATGCTATATGTTGTTTGCCCGGATTCCTTGCCAGCAGGATGTTGTGAGACTGATTGCTGCTCAATCCAGTGTCAGTAACTTGAACAGTTGTAATACAGCATGTTCAGATTTAGCATTTGGCATACGCCACATGGTGAGAGGGTAAGTTTACATAATGGGTGTTAAGTAGTTTTCTGGTCAATGCTGTGGTCAGTGCTGTGATCAAGATGACTTCGTATACAGTGTGGCATTGGGACAAGAGGGGCTGACCTTGCTTGCCGGCTGATGCTGTGTCTGCTTGCGCTTGTGCTGTGTGGCCAGCTTGTGAGCAGATGGATGGTGGATGTCATGGTCCATGAACGGCACCAGGTCTTCAGCCAGCCTGCATGTAATAATAATAATAATAATAATAATAATAATTAAAACGCTTTCCAGCTCATTATGAGCTAGGTACGTGCAGGATGTAATGAGATGGTGTATCACAATATATACATAGTCAGTTGGGCAAACTTATATAAGTATTTATATCTACATTAAATATGTTTTATGTATACATATTGAGTAGTATAGAAATCAACAAACAGCAAAGAGCGCAACCTCCCACAAAAGGCATGAGGCCTTCCAGGAAAGGCACCAGCCCTTTGCATGTAGAGGCTGCAAGTTTTCCCTGAAAGGTCGCCTGCAGCAACATTGATCAACTGCAAATACATGTACATATTACGACATCAGCAGATGAGTGGTGGATGTCATAATCCATGAAAGGCACCAGATCTTCAGCCAGCCTGCACAGGTGGAGTCAGCAGATGGCAACGAGTGCAATCTCCTTGGCAGGCATGAGGTCTTCCTGTTTTTAGCTGGCCTGCAACAACATGAACAAATCAGGTGGTACCCACGTAGTATGGCATCTACAGATGATGATAGTGATGACTGTAACGAGCTGTGAATAGTAATAACAGTAATGATTCTGATGAGCTAGGTATGTGCAGGACAACTCTTGTCTGTCCAGAGCAGCTGCGAAGGCCACTACGTTTCGGCCTACCCTGCAACAGCACTATTACAATTCCATGTCTATAGAGACCATCTGCTAAGGCAGCCACGACTTTGGAAAGTCAAGATGTAAGCAGAAGGTTGCTGGAAGTGTAAGATTCATGACAGGCACCTGATGTTGTACGACAGCCCACAAGCATGATATGTGTGCGAGCAACAGCATGCCAGCAACACTGACCAGGCATTTGTTGAAGACTGATGTCTTTCGTGAGGTTATAGTTGGAGCCAGGCTTACAGCAGGTCAGGTGCATCGAAGCCATGACAAGTAGATACAGGACGACCATGGCAGCGTTTGAGTCTACTTTAGCACCAGAGGCGCGTCACAGGAGTGGTGCAGGTGAAGCGATGACATGAATAACTGTAGAGAAGACAGTTTTGCCTAAGACTGCGTCGCATGTAAAGCATTCTGGGCAGCTGCAGGCTGAATCTGATGCAGCAGCTGCAAAGCTGCTGGCCACTGGGCGGGAAAGTGTGCGGCGGCACAACAGAAATCAGTACAAGACAAGCAGCGCATGTACAATGACAGGCACATGCAGGACGACCAAAGTCTACCTCATTCACCTTTGAGGCTCGATGAAGCCAAGAAACTGGCGTTGCTTGGCGCCAGTGATGGGGTCCAGAATCAAGGTGATAGGCAGCTCAGTCACAGAGTCGATCCTGTAGGAGGTCATGAAACGGCTGCCCATGTCAGAGCTGTCAGTCACCTGCAATGCACCATTATCCGGTTAGCGTCAGCTACAAGAGATACACAGGCTGCTGACGTCTGAGCTGTCATTCACCTGCAATGTACCATGATCCAGTTGGCGTCAGCTACAAAAGATACACAGGCTGCCCATGTCAGAGCTGTCAGTCACCTGCAATGCACCAGCATCCAGTTGTCACCAGCTATACCAGAGATATATATGGGCTGCTGCTGTTGTGGCTGTCAGTCGTTGATGAACCGTGGCTTATGCGGGAGGGGAGTGGATGACATTGGCACAGGCCTGCGCGCAGTTGCAGCAGCCATCAGAGACCCAGACACCATTTCTGCATTTCAATCAGAGCATCTGCAATGCTCCAGGATCCAGCTATAGGAGGAACATGGGGTGGTGACATTAGGGTTTTCAATCACCTGCAGTGCACTAGGGTCCACTTGGCATCAGCTACAAGAAATATGGGTTGCTGACGTCAGGGTTTCCAGTCACCTGCAGTGCACTAGGGTTTCCAGTCACCTGCAATGCAGCAGGGTCCAGTTGGCATCAGCTACAAGACATCCACAGGCTGTGTGATACTTTCCTCTGATGCCGTAACAGGCTGTCAGACATTATATGAGTCACGTGAACTGCCAAGATCTGACCCGTGGTGCACCTGCACGGTAAGTAGGAAGGCTGAGTAGCAAGAAGAGACAGCACCCAGCTTGTGAAGTAAGACTCGAGTTACAAGCAGCTCAGTTATTGAGTCAACGATGTAGGACATCATCAAGCAGCTGCCCAGCTTGAGCTGTGAGACGCCTGTAAATCTTCTTTAAAAAGTAGGTACGGCATTCAGTGCAGGGTATTGTAGAGTGTCTACAGTCATGCAGATGCATATGCTGAGCCAGCCAGTCAAGCTGTACACAGACACATGCTGCAAGACTTGTTGCATTGCATGCATAGCGACACACTACCCTCGGGCAACTCCACACAATATCTTCGTTGATCGCATGTCTTCCCTTAGGATCAGGTATGTACAGTCCTCAATGACTGCCTGTATGAGATCCTGCTTTGGTATAACATTGCCATGACATGACAAGTGTTGAGTGCATTGGTGTACCTGCCAGAAGATGAAGGAGCCCATGAGGATGCTGGACACAGTGGGATCTGACCAGGTGTCTCGATTCAGTTGATGCGAGGCAAACTCGCTGTTGCTCTGAACATTCACCATCTGCACGTGGAACTCGGGATCACATCTCTGGAGCTGCCGTGAGTAGTTCAACATACAGGTGGGGTCCATGCACTCTGCCAAAGGGAACCATGTCTCACATTGCAGTGAGGGCAGACATGATCTGCAGGAATTGTTGTGATTCATGGCTGTGTGCAGCATGCCAGAGAAGCTTGAGCTGCCCAGGTGTCAGATAGCATCCAAAGGACAATCAGTATCAAAGAGATACACTCACCAGCCATTTGCCAGTCGTTCAACAAGGACAACCAGTGTAGCAAGGAGACACTCACCAGCCATTTGCCTTCCTCTACTGCCTTTGCCTTGGCCTCATCGATTGTGCCTTGAAACATCAATGCAGATGGCGCCTTGAACAGACTAGCAAGTCCCTGCCAAGATACAATATACGGGTCAGCTCAACATACATAGCAAGGTTCTTACAACACTTGACAAATGCATCATCAGGTGTGATGGACCAGACATAGGGCAGCATAAAGGGGTTGACTGCAGCCTATGCATATGCATGTATGTGCCTGCTATGTGGTGCAGTAACACATGCAGGTACACAAATCAGCATTGGGGGCTTACAGGAGAGGTGACTAAGCAGGATGATCTGCGTTATGCCAGTAGGGCCAAGAGCAAACACCAGTGAGTGCATAGCATATAGGTGCAGCGGGCAAGCTAGGCATGATCCAATACCCAATTTCCCTAGTGTTCACTGTAACTTTGCAGTTTCTTATATTGTTTTGGTAAAAAGTGAGGCATGAGAGGGCCGTATTGATCTTACTGAAGAACTGCTTGCACCTGAGGGCCCTCGACCTTCTGCTCTGTTCACGAACACAGGGGGAGTGAGCAGAAGAAGGAAAGTAAGCAGTGCTTTGCTACAGCCAACGCGGCAAATCATTACTTACTGGAAATCTCGAAATGCATTCACATCTTGAGCTGATGATCGCTCACTGGTCCTGCAGCAACATGGCACATGACCTGCAATGTGTAATAAACAGGCGATCATCATTGCGTTGGCTGCTGGTCAAAATGACCCGGTCTGTTAAAATACCAAGCATGGCAAGCACAGCGTAACAAAATGAAACTCTGTATACATGCCTGGATTTTGAATGATGCGGCAGCATATGCTGTGCCCCTTCGCCGTACAAGGTGTCCTTCATGATGGGTATTGGCGCGCGTATCTCAGCTGACAAGTCTGACGGCCTGCATGAGTGCACAGGATAGAATGGACTGACGGTCAATTGAGTGTGGCACAAGACTCATGAATGTCAAGGCATCATGCTGGTTGTGAGACCTTTCAGTGTGAGTGATCTGATGCGGTGAGCTCAGCTCACCCATTTTGAGCTGAAGATGTGTGCTGCTGCTGCAGGCTTCTGGCAAAAGCCTCATCGCTGTGGTGGGCTGATCCAGCTTGCGTATCAAAGTAAAGCTGGATCGCAGACTCCAAGTCCCCGTTACAAGCCTACGCCACACACCGCTCTATCAAGCGTACACTTTCACAAGCACAAAAGTAAACATGCGTTTTGAAACGTAAGTGGAACGAACATACCTCAATCAGTCCTTCTGCTGTCTTGGCGTCAGCTCCTGTGACGAGCACAAAGTGCGCTACAGCCTCATCCTGCATGGTTCGACGGCGACGAACACCCAAATGCAGCGTGTTCCTGAGACACTGCAAACAGTACTGTAACAACAAGACGTATGCTTATGTAGCTTTGCAGTGTCAAGGGTGGTGCGCATAACACAACATCGGTTTCGTGCGTAATACTAGTGTGCGACGCTGGGCGTACACAACAGCGCGAAGGCTCATCAAGGCTGGCACATCAGCGTCAGAGATACACGCGTAGGAATTGACCTTCCAATCTGTCGGCAAGCGAGCGAAGGGGCGCACAGGCATTGCACAAGCAACAGTCTCGCGCCTGCGTCGCGTCTACCTGCGCATGCACCTGAAAGGTCGTGAACCTGTTGACGCAGAAGGGACGCTGGTCGGACCACCCTCTGCAATGCAGTGCAGGCAAGGTGGCACCAAAACAGGCATGCATGTGGTTCGTGTCCTCTGACCGGCTGCTTCACCTAGTTCCACCGATCAGGCATGTGTGCTTTCAACCTGCATGTGATTGCAGTGCGAGCTCACAGAGCAGGCTCTCAGGCAGTGTTCGTGTGGCGTAGGCTCAGAGTGAAGTAGCGGTAGCATGAGGAACAGAGACCGCCCCGTGTCAGCTCTTAAACAACAGCCTTCTACTCAAAACCCCTCTAGGAAAGCTGAGTCCCTGCAGAAAGCACAGGTTGTTCAGACACTTGAACTGACATATGTGGCAACTCATATGGTTCCACCTGTGCTGCTGCATTGCCTCAATATATTGACTATAGGTCAGTACAGTCTAGCAGGGTGGTTTTCTGCACACCAAATGGTCATGACAGTGCTGGCCTACCTGAGTCCTTACATACCGCTGTCACGCTACCAGCTGTATGCAGTGCGTTTGCCGTTCAATATTATGATAGCTATCTTTTTTGGCAATGTAGTAGGTTTTGCCGAGTTCAATCTGAGTCTGCAGTCAGCAGTTGCTGGTGCAGCCATGGGTATAGTAAGCACACTTTTGTGGGTGGGTGGCCCAAAGCTGATTTCATTTGGCAAGTCCAAAAGGAGACCTTGGAACCCATATACAGCTCACGAAGGAAGTACAGCACATTTGCTGGTTTTCATCAGACTTTTGAACTCCAGCATCTTCACACCTTTTTTCGAGGAAGTCTATGACAGGGGCTTTCTTTATAGGGCTTTCTTCAACTTGATGTCTGGCTGGCAGTATACATCCTTTCAAGCCATATCATTGAAAGCAATCAATCTAGTCTCACTGGCAGCTGCCACCTTCTGCTTTGGTGCTGGGCATACAAGATTTGCTTGTGAGCCCATCCTGGGGATGCTGTTTGCTGTGTGCATGCATGGTTTAGTTTTCTACTTCGACTCACTAGGTCCTGCAATACTTGCACACGCAGTCTGCAACCTGATGCTAGGCGTCTGGGTTGTCTGTGCTCAGGACTGGATGTTCTGGTAAGGAGACACATGCAAGGTCTCTTTGTGCTGAAAGTCTACCTGAACGGGATGCAAACAGCCTGACAAGGCAGACTTTGCAACATAAGCGTACCAGCATTATGCTTAATCGTCTTGCAATGTAAGGACAATGTGCAAGTGACAGTGCACAACATGAGCGTCGGTGCGCACACTGCAGCAGGACAGGGCTCAAGTGCTGTGCTCAGGCCCCAAAACATCCACTCACAAGTCTTACTTACATAATTTTGCAGAGTTGACAGTCTGCAGATTTGGTAATGTGTAGTCTATCAATGCAGATCCAAGCGCTGTGCATCCTAGCACACAACTTATCAGCTGGCATGTATTTGCTAAACGAAAAAAATCAAATGATGCCCACAGCCATTGCAGCTTTTGGGCAGCACCTTTGCATTGTTGCCTGCTCAAAAGCTGCTATAGCTTCCAATAGGTGAGAATCAGTGCAAGCCTTCCAGGAAGGTGGTGTTGAAATAACACCATTTGAGGATGGAAAGATGATGTGCTGCAGACTTGGGAAGCCTAAGCACGCTCACCACGAATGCGACGGGCAAGCTGGATGTCCTTGGGCATGATGGTGACACGCTTAGCGTGAATGGCAGCCAGGTTGGTGTCCTCGAACAGCCCAACCAGGTAGGCCTCAGCTGCCTCCTGGAGAGCTAGCACTGCCGAGGACTGGAACCTCAGGTCAGTCTTGAAGTCCTGGGCGATCTCTCGCACCAGCCTCTGGAAAGGCAGCTTGCGGATTAGCAGCTCAGTGGACTTCTGGTACTTCCTGATTTCACGCAGGGCAACAGTTCCAGG
>JAABUP010008939.1_pt1 | contig 12555 bp, 20 predicted proteins | sample 5559201 | NCBI WGS metagenome assembly JAABUP01 (sample SAMN10711887, study PRJNA513373) | rock metagenome | isolation source: Antarctica rocks | place: Antarctica | reverse complement strand
TTTGTGTCTGCAGCAGCACATACCAAAACCATGCCTTTGCCTACGTAGGTATGATAACCTAGTTTGTTGGCACGCTTTGTCAACTGTACCAGGTTGATAGAATTGCCTGCAGCAAGCACGTGTAAAAAGGTGTAGGAGCATGAATGATGTCGAAAACTTTGACAGAACACGTTTGCGCTCACCGACATAGTAAGCTCTGGCAAAGAAGGGATAGACAGCAGGCGCATGAGAGTGAGCTTCGCTTATCTGGTCATCAGGTGCAACTTTGAATAAAGCCTCAGCAGCAGATTGCTGGTCCTCAATTCTACATGGTTCCGCTGCTGCTGCGAAGCTGCGCAAGCTGATCAAGCTTGTGCACAGCGCAGGTTCGTGCAAGGCAGCAGGCAGAGCCGTACGCAATGCACAAAGTGTCGGAGCTCCCAGTTGCCACAATCCTGGCAAGGGGCTGAGAGCTGGCGATGCGTGTGCTTGTTTGATGAGCGGCAAGAAGACACCCAGACGGAGTCTCTGCATCCGGTTTCAGCAAAACGGCAACTCCGGAATGTAACTCAGGGATCGATTTGAGTTGTGCCAACAACACGCGCAACTTTGTTGGTGCAAGCAACACACACAAAGATCCACGCCCTCACAGATGCTAAGGGTTTCCAATGTGAGAGCTGTCGCTCGACTTGGCAGCTTCCTGCGCAAGAAGCTTCGTTGACTGCAAAAGGGCAACCGCAGTCAACGTGGCTTACGGTCTTTACGGTAAAACGTAACGCATGCGGGCGTTACAATTTCGAATTGTCGATGGCAAAAAATCTATGTCACTCTGCTTTGCAAGCATGTCGCTGAGCTTGCTGCACCTCGACAACACACATAGACCCTCCAACATGCCTCGAGATATGAGTGGAACTGGGCGCTACCCACCTGTGCCGAAACATCAGCCCACGGAGTTTTACGGCTCAGTCCGGTTGGGGGATCCCGAGCGTTTGTTTCATATCATGTCTGTCGACCCGTATTTTCTGACGCAAAATAACGGCGCCGGGGCGCCCATCCACTTTGCGACAACTTATAAGCAGCTCGATATGCTTCACCACCTGTTGAACAACGGGGCTGAGATCAACCAACGCGACGACAACGGACTTACCGCCCTTCATAGGGCCGCTCACCTTGCTCAATACGACGGATACTTGCAAATATACGAGTTCCTCCTGGTGGGCACCATTGATCGAGTCAACTGTGGTTTTTTGTGTCTGTCTGCATGTATGTGTGTGCACAAACTACGCTGGCTCACTCCCTGTCTGGGTACCTGGCTGTTTGTCGTGCTAAATAGCAAACGAGTCACCCTCGACATATTGTCTGCAGCGAGGAAACATGTGTGCTGTAATCTGGGTGTAAGTGTTTGCATCAGCAGCAGCAAATTCTGCCAGGAAGCCTGTGACGTGGCTGCAGAGTCGTGGTGCAGACCCTACCATACTGTCAGAGGACTATGAGCCCTACCTCAACCCTGGCAAAAAGAGCCCTGTGGAAGTGGCCATCGATGATGAGGATGTGCGCGACCAGCTGAGAGCATTGGAGAAGCTATATGCACACACTCCAAAATGCCAGGAACCACATCCAGACATTGGCTGCTGGCAGACACTGTATGACTATGGCCCAGATGCTGTTAAGTCCTGGGCCAAGGAGCACAAGCATCCATACCCGGGTATTGCGTTCACCAGCAGGCCTAGCAAAAGCACACTTGTACCCTCAGTGTGCAAGGCATACAAAGCCTTGCACCCCAAATGAGCTGACCACACCACTCCTAGGCCCTTGAGATCTGTTGGTAACGTCTGCTGTTGAAGCTGCTGTGGCTCTTCTGGTCTGTAAAACCTATTGTTCTGTGCATCTGCAGAGTCTTGTCTCACAATAAATTGGCTAGCATCTTCCGGAACCCACTCCTTGCTTGCGCACAGAGATCAGATCAGGGGTTGTGCCCACAGTCAGTGTGATCAAACACATTGACAATGTTGCTTTTGCTGCTGCCACTGCTGCCCATTGTGCTGAGTCAGCAGGGTCCTCACATGCATCTTGTGCATGCAGAGGAGATAAAGAGAGCTAAAGACCTGGAAGCGAAGAAGCGCAGGAAGGCTGAGAGGAAGGCGCAAAGTGTTGGGCTAGCCGTTGAGGCTGCTGCCCCCAGCAAGCAGGAAGTGGCCCCTGCAAAGAAGACAGTAGAACAGTCTACCCCCATAGCTTTCGTGTTCCCAGGACAGGGCTCCCAAGCTGTTGGCATGCTACAGGTGAGTCCTGTCGCACATTTTTAAGCTGTGAACTGAATGCCTTGAAACCTTCATAGGGTTTGTCTGCTTGGACTGTCAATCAGCCCTTCCAAGCCGTAAACTACGTAACGTCATGTATTTTGAGAGTCCAGTGAATGTCAAGCACAGCGTCAGTAGGTTATTGTTGCTTTAGGTGCAACTGGTTTCAGCCGGAGCAAAGCAGCATCTGGAATGCAGCATGCATCACCGCAGACAACATCAATTATTGCATGATTAACTGTTTGTTTGACGCTAATTTGCGCCAGCCGGGTGGCAGCTGGCACACAGTATACAGCATGTTGTATATAATTGTATTGCTGTCAGTAGTTTTCCCTCATCATTGTAAGTTGACCGTGCCCATCCCTTGTCAGTAAGTGGATGCACAGTAGCGTTCATGTACAGTAGCATGAAAAACGACTTATGACGTCAACAAACATCAGCAGCTACCTTTGTTTCTCCCATCTCAACAGTGCCACCTGGTCTGTAAAGATGCCTGTGAAGGCGCTGAAACACATTTAGACCCCTGTCAATGTTCCAGAGCCATCATTCATATCACCATGGGCCACTGTGCCTCACAAGCAGGGAACATTGCAGCAGTAGTTTCAGATGTGTTGCACACATGAACAATCACTGCAGCAAGCAACACGCCACAGAGTCTGCCCAGGATGGACAATATCAGACATTTGATTGCCACTGTGTTGTTGCAGGCCAGCAAAGAGTTGCCAGCTGTCAAGGAGATGCTGAAACAAGCTGAGGCGGTGCTAGGGTATGACCTGCTGCAGCTGTGCCAGGAAGGACCCAAGGAGAAGCTGGATGACACAGTGTACAGTCAGCCGGCCTTGTTTGTGGCAGGTCTGGCTGCTGTGGAAAAGCTGCGTCAGGACAATGCCCAAGCTGTCGACAACTGCAGTGCCACAGCAGGCAAGTCGTGCTGCAAAGCATGCATGACAGGCTTGTCTGCAGCAGCTTGTTGACTTGTTTTCTTGCCTTTGGTGTCGTATTCCTCCTTGACATGGACCAAATGCTGGTGGGACTGAATGGCCTATCTTGGCATCTTCCATTACAACAGCATGCTTTGTTATAGCTCAGCTGAACACAAAAGCGGTTGACTTGACACATCTGCTGCTTGCGCCCTTTTTGCCAACAAACAAAAAAGCAACGACATGCATTTGTCTGGCAGTCATATGCCATAGCAACAAGTATATGCTGCTCAATAGGCTTTGTTGCACATATTACATTTTGCCTGGTTGCCACTGAGGAGTAGCTTATGAATACGATATTCAGTTGGCATGACAGACTGTATGGTCACCATGCAGAGCTCCGTGTGCATGCATGTCTTCAATCATCCATTGTGACCTTGCCCGCAGGCCTGAGCCTGGGTGAATACTGTGCCTTGGTGTTTGCTGGCGTTCTGTCATTTGAGGATGGGCTGAAGGTGGTGAAAGCCAGGGGAGAGAGCATGGCAGCAGCAGCGGTTGTTGGTGAGCTTATTACCCCTCTGGAGTTTATTGCTTGTCAGGGCTTGTTGCAGGCATTTGACCTACTTGCTCACACACACTCTGTCGCAAGAAATTGCAAATCATCATTCCTGTGCATTGCTTCGCTTTCATCTGGGAGAAGACAGTGGCTATGCCAAGAGTGGCATGGTCGTTTGATACAATGATACAAGATAATGCAATAGTTGAGGATGAGGCAGTAATTTGGAAGCTATCGTTCATGGGAAGCCAGCACTGGTGCAAAACTTCATGACAGCCATTGTGTTTTGCCCTTGGGCATTGTCTAACTGGCTTCAATCTCGCAGAGATGTACTCATTACTTGTGTTGCTATGATCAGAAACTGACTTGGACTGCTGTGCATTGATACAGGCAGGCCACATGGCATGCTGTCTATTGTTGGGTTGAAAGACAACGACATACATGACATCTGCAAGCAAGCCTTGGCTCAAGCACCGGCTGGAACAATCTGCCAGATGGCCAACTTCCTTTTCCCACAGGTCTGCCTTCAGCCAAGCTTGCATGTTTGCCAAAGCTCCTCCAAACCTTGGTTACTGTATGATGATATAGATGTTTCATGGCTCCTGCAATGCCACTGCAGCACATGCCGCTGGTGTGCTCTTTGCCTGGTGGACTCAAAAGCAAATGCTCTTGTGACACCACGTGTTTGTTGGTTGGTGGCGTGTTGAAGACGGGTGGCAAGACGGATGACACTGCGCCACAGCAGCTGTTGCCTTTACCAGAGTGCACAATGACACACTGAGCTGCTCAGACCCACCAAATTGTGCCTGCAAGAGGAGCTATGCTGGCTATAGGATGCTGACATGCATCATGGAGTGCAGGGAAGGGTTGTTTCTGGACACAGGCAGGTGCTGACTGAAGTGCAGGCATTGGCAACTGCCAAGGGGGCCATGAAGGTAGCCCCCCTGTCTGTTAGTGGGGCCTTCCACACCCCCCTCATGCAGCCTGCCCAAGACAAGCTCAAACAGGTGACTGCCCATCATTTTTTCCATGCACGGCGACCAGTGCTACGCTGACACTGACAAAGCTCCAATACATCAGCTAGCCTGCCGGCAAGCATGAGATGCTGCACACAAACCAGGCAAAAAACATAAATGCCATCTGCATTGTTGTAAATTGCAGTTTATGGAGCTTGAGCTGGCCTGGACATTGCTAGAGCCTTTGTGTTGCATCTGCTCTGCAGGTACTAAGGGATATTACATTGCATGCGCCCCGTATTCCAGTCATATCCAATGTTACTGGCCTACCCATGGGAACTCCAGAGGACATTCAGGAGCTGCTGGCTAGGCAGCTGGTGGAGCCTGTGCAGTGGGAGACGACTTTAAAGCATTTGATTGGGCCAATGCAAAAGAGTCAGCTATATGAGTTGGGTCCTGGGCAGCAGATCAAGGCCATGTGCAAGCGCATCAGTCCTGCTATTGTCAAGGCCTTCAAGAACGTTTCACCATGACTGCAACATGAAGCAAACACAATTTTGTGTTTCAGAGCTGCTGACAAATGTTGTGAGAGAATGATCAACGGGAGGAGGAGGAGGGTGCACATCTTCCAGCCAACCAACTAGATTGTACAGATGTGACAGGGTTGTCAGTGCACTGGTCAAAACTATAAGCATTAAGTGTGTATCATGTTCATGTTGATCCTGTCAGTAGCATAATCGGCAGCAGCTCCAGCTAATTGTAACATAACTGTTGAATCTGACAGCTTGTGTCATAATTCAAATCTGGACTCTTGATCCACTAAACAATTGCAATGTACATTGTAGTTCTAAATCGTGTCAGCATCCTGAGTTAGCTAAACGGCAAACCTAAAGCGGCCTAGCTGTTAGGGTAGCACTGTCAGCCTATGCTGCACAGATCTGGCACCTTGACGATCAAGTAACAACTCCATTGTTCGACACTTGCATTCACTGTCGCAATAACGCAATGGCCAAATTACATGAACGCACAGTCATAGAGGAGATCGACGAAAGCTCGGATCTGACACGGTTCGACGGTGATCTCGAAAGTGTGCTGATCGGCCATAGCGACAACGCAGAAGACTTCCTGAAAACCGTTTTCAACTTTGTGGACCGCAAGTCGCGCTTTTTCAAGCAGCCAGATGCTGCGAAGAAGGTTGCCAGACTTGTAGACAGTGTCAGCACAGCCTCAGCAAGCGGGAAGGCCTTCAAAGGGGGCTTCTTCGGCAAAGGCAATGATGGCAAAGGCGCAAGCAAGGTATCTGCTGCAAGTGCTTCCAGTGTTCAGCTGCAACACAGCACGTCCGGACGCATCCAGTCTGACTGACCCCAGGCATGCAACAAACTTTTGCTGAAGTGGCACAGGAAAACACCAGAGCAGCAGCAAACGTTCCTGCGCCATCTTTTGTACAGAAGCCAGAGCCAACACCCGAACCCGAAGTTGCCAATAATGCTGTTCAGTCCTCTACAATGTCACAGAAGCAAGATGCTGCTGCTCCCCCAGCTGCAGAGGCGACAGAGGTACCAGATGAAGTGTCTGAAGACAATGAAGACAAAGGGCTTAGTGAGTTGCACTGCAATGACGTTTGCAATGTTGCCTGTTGCACACACAGAGCACTCTCAGTTTGACCTGCAGTTTGCTGACATTGTGTGTCCTTGGCTGCAGAGCCAAATGCAGGGAATGGCGCAGACTTGGACAACTACAGCTGGACTCAAACGCTGTCGGAGGCTGCACTGTTGGTACCAGTCCCTCCAGGCACAAAAGGCAAAATGTGTGATGTGGTGATCACCAAGAATAAGCTCAAAGTGAGTTGGCTGGGTGTGTAAAACACAGCATCAATAATGAAAATGCATCTGCCGCACTTGTGGCTTACGCTGCTCGAGTGCTGCTGCTCTATATTACAAAGCATCTCTGCTGCACCCACACACAATAAGTAGGCAGAGTTTCAGAAGCCTTGCTGATGATTCAGGTGGGTGTGAAGGGTCAGCCACCAGTGCTTGATGGGGAGCTGCATGACTTGGTCAACACAGAGGACTGCTTTTGGAACATTTCTGACGGCAAGCTCATCGAGGTCACATTGCAGAAGGTGTGTTTGCCATGCTGAGCTGCCGACATCCCTGCAACGAATTGCAGGAGTTAAGGAAGATTGCAGCTACCACTCATGACTAGGTCCGAAACATATGCTGTTGTCTGTGCAACCTCAAGCATGCCAAGCAATCATATGGGTGAATGTCAGTCGACGACAGTGCATTATTAATGTGGATAAAAAAGGCAAGCTAGCCAATGTCATTTGTCACACGCTGATTAGCTCTGACATGTTGGAATTGTGGACGTTACAGGTCAACACAATGGCTTGGTGGAGGTCAATCCTGAAAGGTGATCCAGAGATCAACACACAGAAGGTAGAACCTGAGAATTCAAAGCTAGGAGACTTGGATGGCGACACCAGGCAGACAGTGGAGAAGATGATGTTTGACCAAAGACAGAAACAGATGGGCCTGCCCACTAGTGAAGAGCAGAACAAGCAGGACATGCTTCAGAAGTTCATGGCTGCACACCCTGAGATGGATTTCAGCAATGCAAAAATCAGCTAGGCTGTTGGGTTTGTTAGAGATTTTGGAACATAGCTAGTTTGGTTTTCTACACGAATCGGTTCACATTGCTGTACAAGTACATGCGCAACTGATAGCAGGGGTGTTAGGTAGTCAGTGTGTTATTTTGGACATAAATGATTTGTCTTGCCTACAATACAGAAAGTTTTGTGTTGATGTTGTCACGTGCACACCAAATATGATGTGTGTGCTGGCAAGGCAAGGAATTACTGTCCATGCAGCAATTATGTCTAGCATTTGGTCATGTGGCCAATTGGACGTCTGTGAATTTTTTATTTCCACTGTTCACATTCAATTTGACACCTGTTATGTAAGTAGCACCAAGATTCGTTCGAAAAGCACAAGGCAACGTGGTATGACATTTTCAATTTATTCAGGGCACAAGCACTTAAACTACCTTCATGTGTCATTGGCAGACATAGAGCTAGCTGAGTCCTGCCCACACAGTGATTTAGCAGGACCCTGCAGGCTTTCAGCAAGAATTGTGTGGACATGGGCTCCAGGGGTGCACCTGACTGGGCAGTCATTCTGACCCACTGTCATGATGTTGATCGCTTGGTGCAATTTGTTGTCGGGTATCAGTCACAGCTCAGCTGTCTCTGCGGCTGTGTTGTGTTATGGGGCTTGCGGATTGTATTATGCAACAGAGCTTGCTGTACAGCAGGTTGAGATCTGGTCCGTGGCCCTGCTCGTCTCCTGAGGTTGCTTTTATTTACCAGAAACTTGACACTGCTGCTATGAATGGTCGCGCCGCACTGGCAGTGCAAACATTTTGCATGCCATGCAAGCCGCATACGACAAACTTGGTGTGTAGTACAGCCAGCAGAATTATTGCATGTAGGCTGTGCTGTCTATGTCAAGATCGCCTGACAACATAAAATCAACAATTATCAGTTCTAAGCAGCCAAGCAACAACTGTGTTGACGTGAAACTGTAACAGCACCAGAATACTTCATCTGGAAGTCCCTGCCGCACAGAAACTAGAAAATTAAAACAACTCGGGCACATGAACCCTTACAACATGCAACTGATGCATCTGCTTCTACTTTCCGGTCTGAGCAGCAACCTCAGCTGCAAAATCTTGAGACTTCTTTTCGATGCCCTCTCCCAAGTTATACCGGACAAATCTACGGATCTGCAGGCACAGTGGGACTTTGTGAGCTGCAACAAGAGATGTTGGCACGAAACAGCTGTCACTTCCTGACCAACTGCAGCACAGCACTATCACAAAATGGCAGGGCATAACAGCTATGTTGCACAGGCATGCTGAGCATGCTCACTGAGCACTTCCCTCAATGTAGCAGCTGAGTGCGCTGTGCACATTTAAATACACGCAGACATGAGGCACACGCCATCAAGGACGCACCTGGATGTTTTCCCCCAAGTTTGCAACTGCTGCCTTGATGTGCTCTGCAACACTGTTGCCCGTGTCTTTGATAAACGGCTGCTCAAGCAGCGCTTTCTGTGACCTGATTTTGTTCAAACGCCCCTCTACGATCTTTGGCCTGCACACAGGCGTTGGAACTGCAATCAGCAACAAAATGACAGAGCAATGCTGAGCATCATTTCTCACAATGATGGAGATCAACCTTGTTACAGATGCTAACTCTAATCAACACCAGCATTCCATTACCAGCACCTGCACAGTGAAGTCTCACCTATACATGCATGCATTCATGGTTTCATTCCATGGCATATACACAGGCTGCTACTTGGCTGATGCGAGAGCAAAGGCTGGCACAGGTTCACAGCAATCAACCATATACACAGTCCCAACCAGGATGGCACCTGGAGACTGCTGCACCACAGCTAATGCAGATAGCCCCCTACATACTCTCAATGTAAAAGACACAAGCCCAGGAGTGCAATGCTCAGCAAAGTCGGGACACCTGTGACCATGCCAACAGAGTTCACGGCACAGAGTGCAAAAGTCTGAGGGAGCACTAACCTGATGGCCTCAGGTTTGCTTTGGATGTCCTCCTTGCCCATCTCAATAGCTCTCTCCTTCTCAATTTCTGCTTCTGGCACATCCTGGAGGGCCACCACAATGGCGGAGGGGCTGGCAGCTGCCTGCATGGCCATGTCCTGCACCAGCTCCTTGAACTTGGCCCCCCTCGCCACAAAATCTGTCTCGCAGTTCACCTCAATCAGTACGCCCAACCTGCACATCATCAAAGCCATACGTGATGCAGGCACCGACTTGAAGCCCCTCCTCCCCCCACAGTTGATCTCAACCAATGTACCCATTGGCATGCAACCTACCTCAAACTCAACCGCAAGCAGCCAGTGTTCAGCAACAGGCTCTTGCATTTTGAACCTGAAGACAGGGCGAGTCGGCATGTGGATGCATGAAAGAGAAGGTGGGGAGATGCATTGCGTTGAAGCGCGGGAGGGGGGGGTGAGGTGGAGGCTGCAGATGTAGGCAAGCTTTTACTTGGAGCAAGCATGTTTACAGGAGCCAAAGGGGAAGGGAGTGGGGGGCCAGGCAAGAGAGGGGGGGGGGGGGTAGGCGAGTGTGAAGGTTGACATAGGCAAGCTTACTTTGAGCCAGCATGTACATAGGAGCCAATGGCGCCTTCAGAGGCCACTCGGCCGGCCTTCTTGTCAGCTGATGCCAGCCCCTTCTTGCGCAGGAACTCAGTTGCCTTCTCCAAATTGTTGTCGTTGTTGGCTAGTGCTTTCTTGCAGTCCATCATGCCCGCCCCGCTGCTTTCCCGCAACTGCTTCACCAGCTTGGCATCAACCTGCACAACATGCACACCACTGTTTCAAATGACGTTGTTTGACACTAAGCAAGCAGGGTTATGCAAAGGAGTACTTGGTGTAAATAAGTGCCTCACAGCAGAGCACTCTGTAGTGCATTGCTACAGTCAGACTCTTGAGATATACACAAGCTTGTGGTTGCACGGTTTGATTGCATGCATGACCTATGTTATGGCCTCTGTTTTTACAACACCTGCCCATTTGTAGGCCCAGCATTCTTCATCGGCTGAATCTAGCTTGCACAATTGCATAATGACATGCCCACAACACACACTTGCAAAGCATTGCGGTGTATGCACAATGCTTGTCAGATTTAGCACAGCACCTTGACAGCAGGTTGCTGTGACTGCTGGGGTTCTGCAGCAGCTTCAGGAGCAGCTTCCTTCTTCTGGGCTGCCTTGGCTTGCAGCGCTTGCTGTTGCTCTTCCACATCAGCTGCCAGATCACTCTCCTTCTTAGTAATGCCCTCGCCCAACTGGAACCTGCCGCCACAAAGCACACATTAATGACAAAGACCACATCCTGCTTCAGGTTCCAACTGGACTAACCAATTTCATCGTATTTCAGCCAGCAGACAAACATGCTCAGATTCTGCTTGCCGCATGCACAGACAGGCCAACAACATGCCTTGTGCACATGACCTATCATTCAAGGATGTTGGCCTGACAAACAACGCCAGGGCAGGTGGTCACCAACCTGTACAGGTACACTGACTCATGCATTGTACAGATACATTGACTCATGCATTGTACAGATGCACTGATTCATGCATTGTACAGATACATTGACTCATGCATTGTACAGATGCACTGATTCATGCATTGTACAGATACATTGACTCATGCATTGTACAGATACACTGACCCATGCATGACTGCCAGGCTAGCACACTGCCACATCGATCAGGGCTTCCTTGAATGATGTGGCACATGCATCAACATAAACCATGCAACAGCCCTTACTTTGAGCCCTGAGCATGATGCAACAAATGCAGGGGGGGTCACAGCACCATAAGGACATCACAATAATTGCGCCTGCTTTGAGGGTGCAGCACTGCAGCAGAGCTCACCTCTCAAAGCGCCTGATGCTGACCTTCTCGCCAACTGTGGCAGTCGCCTCCTTGATAACGGTGGCCACAGTCTTGCTGGTGTCCTTGATGAAGGCCTGGTCCAGCAAGGCTTGCTCAGACAGGAACTTCTGAATGCGCCCATCCACAATCTTGCCCCTGCGTGCCACAAGCCATTTCAACCTCAGCATCAGATTTTGAACCTCAGCATCAGATTTTCAATCTCAGCATCAGATGTAACAACTCATCATTGTATCTTAGCAAGGCGAGGCACAAGACATGTCAACATCAGCATCTAGCAGGGATTTCATCAGAGACTGCAAACCATTCAGAGACACTGTGCCTAGCTGTGTTCTGCTGAAACACTCTTATCAGGCAGACATTCAACAGCACTTCTTTCGACCAAAGGTCAAGCAGTACTCCTTTGACAAATGAGCAGCGTGTGATTTTGCCCTCAACCTGCTGAGCTATGGAATGCTGTGCAAGCAGTCTTTTAATTTGAACATTGCCTCTGCAAACTGAAGTGGAACAATGCCAGGCACCAAAGCTGCCACAACATCTGCAACTACATTCATATGTGTATGTTGATGGGACGGCTGTGTTGCAACTGGATCTGTCTGTGAGCACCTAAAATTAGGCCTGTGGCCTCAGACAATTGGGGTGGTGAGTGAGAGCATCAAAGAGACAGACCGTATCGCCTCAGGCTTCTTCAGGATGTCTTCCTTGCCCATCTGGACATTGCGTTCCTTGTCTACCACATCAGCGGGCACCTGGCTGGAGTCTACCACAGTGACTTGAGAGCAGGCAGCAACCTGCATGGCCATGTCATTGGCCAGCTCCTTGAACACGTCCCCCCTTGCTACAAAGTCTGTCTCGCAGTTCACCTCAACAAGCACTCCCAGCCTGCAGGTTCACCTCAACTGAGCATAGAAAGCCCAGCAGGGTTTGCAGCAAAGTAATCTGAGTCATCATGCAGAAGGTGTTGATCATTCAGTCACTGATGAGATTTGATAACAAAAGGCAAAAGACAGAGAAGTGCAAGGCAGCCCTATGACAATACAACTATGGATGAGTTTTGTATGTTAAGCTGGTCTAGGGTCACAGTGCAATGCATGTGTCCAAATGACAGCAGCCACAGCAGTAACAACCCATGTCTGGGAGGAGTCACAAACAGCATATCACCAGAGGTTGGATGAGCTACAGCCACTAAATATGTGAGAAGGACAACAGCAAAAAAACTTTTCTTCATGCAATTCCTGGCTCAATGGGTTACAAACATGGAACGGCCTGACAAGGCTTGCAAGGGCAGCTAGACATTGTTGCAGGGCAGAAGAATGAAGGGGGGGGGGGGGGGGGGGAGGAGG
>JAABUP010008938.1_pt1 | contig 12556 bp, 11 predicted proteins | sample 5559201 | NCBI WGS metagenome assembly JAABUP01 (sample SAMN10711887, study PRJNA513373) | rock metagenome | isolation source: Antarctica rocks | place: Antarctica | reverse complement strand
ACAGGCTGAAGCGGGCTGCGGGGACTCTTCGGCGGCGGATCCGGGATTTTAGTGACCGAAAGATCAATGATCCTGAGTGCGAGCAAGACCTCAGTACTCGTACTCGTACTTGTGAAGAGGACTGGACGGAATATGTAGTCGCTATCTTTAGCAAACACCTTACAAGCGTCGTGCCTTGGCATCGTTACAACTGCTGACTAAATTACAGGTAAGTGTCTCAGTTGCCATTCCGAGAAAAGTCTGAATGCCTGGAACACGAAATATCAGCGACAGCCAATCGCCTTTGGTGCGGCCAATATGCTTAGATCTATGCTCTACTTTATCAAGAGATTAGAATCGAGACCACTGTAAATCTGCCGATTATGTTTGCGAGACAGAAGGTTTGCTCGAGGCGACGCCTACGAGTAGACCTAAACCGGATTCTCTAGAAGCCGCCGCAATTCCTCCATCCGAGATCTCTGCTTGACCACCTTCACTATCTACGTCCATATCCATAGGTATTGTACCTGCATACTCTAGGCAGAGACGCCAGGACGACGACTGGATGGTCCGATAATCCATGCAAACGGTGTTCTAGCGGTGGAATCAACTTCTACTCCGAACTGCCATTGTGTTGACGCCTGCATAAGAAACGCCGCCATGACCATAGAAGCAGTGATGAATGATGACTTGGCCTCACCGACATGATCTGCCGAGAAGTATGTCAACATGATAGGGAAGATGAGCTGTCTTTGAGAGATGAAATGAGGCCGATGTGATGAAAGAGGGGTGGCCATGAAGGCATGGTGATGAATATTCATAAGATGGTGTTGACCATGGTAGGATGTGAAGGGCTCCCAAAGTGTGCTGAGCTTATGTATGTATTACGAGCATCTCATTATGCAGTCGACACGTGCGTCTTTCAAGGTCTACAAGTTATACGTATGCACATGCCGGCTAAGGCCCACCTCTACTTCTCCCGTTCAGAGGAGCTTCGCATCACGTACACAGTGGCACAAAATACTTAGGCGCGTATTTGATTTCCTGACTAAAACCGCGCAGTAGAAACCTCATCTTTTTTTCTCATTTTCAGGCCCTTTTTCCTTTGCTGTAATTATCTCGAATCCTGTTATCAACGTGCAGAGTGAAGAAGATCTGAGGCGCAAAAGCCTAAGAGAACAAAGAAAGAGGAGCGATACAGCTTTGAGGATACTTTGAAAAGTATGTAGACCTTCAGGGCATCCTCACTCCATCTCTCGCTCTGAAAACGTGTGCTAAATACGAGCCCTTCACAACAGAGCAAACTGAGCCCTGTACTTGGCAATCTCCTCAAGTTCTTCCTCCCGGATAGTCTTGAAGAAGCTACCGACAGCCTCGTGGTGAAGACGTTCCGAAATCGGCAGGCGACGGGAAGGCTCGTACAAGGATGGAGTGACAGTTGTAACTAATACAGCCGATCCAGCCTTGGTTTTGGCATGATCTGCCTGATCAGAAGCACGATCACTGCTTGCAGCAGCACCACAAGAGAGTGAATCAGCAGCGCCGTCGTACTGGGGGAGATGACCTCGAGCTTGGTAGAGGGGAGAAGCGGTAGAGGAATGAGCCTTGTGGATACGAACCTCTTGTGGGCCGGTTGGGTTCCTCGCATCGTCAGTACGTTCATTCTCTCTTGCCATCATCTTGCGGAAGTGTTCTGGATGGAAATGAGATCCACTCTTCTGATTCTCCTTTTGGGCAGAGTCGGAATGACTGGCATGGCCCATCGGAGTGCCGTCGGCGTTGCGACCGGCCTTACGAAGCTCTTCATCAACCCTTGTTTGAAAGTCTGCGAAATCATTACCAGCGGCAGAGTAGCGAGGATTCTTCAGCATTGTGCGTAAGAAATCTTTCTGATTGTTCGGATTGGTGGTAGAGCTATTCTGATCAGCGCTTCACTCTCGATAGTTATACTGCTTGAATTAGGTCAAGCTTACGTCATTGCACTAGACGTCTCCAGCTCTCCGGAGTTGAAACCTTCCGCGGCCCCTTGAGCCGGCTTGTCCACATAATCGTACGAGAACAATTTCCGGATTCTCTCAGAGGCAGGTAAAGGAGGCAGGTTTGGGCTTCATGTCCAGTCAGCTCTAGTCGGAAACGAGGGTGAACCCACTCAGAGCAGACTTACTCATCCTCTGAATTCGTGGCCCAAGAATCCTTGGCCTTGCCTTTTCCCTTACACTCTTCCAAAGATGGCATTTCCCAAGCAAGCGCGACTGGAGTGTACGTTTGGCTCGGAGCAGCTCCAGCAGTCATCGACCGAGTGCTAGATCCCTGACGAGATGGAGTCTCTGGCGTATCCTCAACATACGCATGGTTCGTTCGACGGGTAAGGTTACCATTGCCATTTTCGGTCCAGGTTGTCTGACTACCAAGGGGATTAGGAGGACCGTAGACTGGAGCTGTGCTCTTATGGGCATATGTATGTCTATCGCGACGATAATCAGCTACCTCGACGCTAGAGCCTTGAGAGCTCATGCTCGACTGCCCAGCCTGAGCGTAGCCGTGCGGATATTCTGGAGCTTTGCTCTTATTGACAAATCCATGAGCGCTGATTTCAGGAACTCCCCACCCGTTTCCACCACTTCCGGCGGCGAAGGAGAGTCCGATCGTCTCATCCCCGAACGTTTTAGAAGGCCAACTCCATGGTCTTGGATTCGAGAAATAATCAGGCACCTTCTTTGGCAAAGGTATGGGGTCATGCTCTGCCATAGCCCAACGAACGTCTTGCTCGGCATCGTACTGCGGATCATTGATGGAGTACCCGAGACATCCATAAAGCTTAGCCTGTTCACGAGCTCGGCGAATAACCTCAGCAAATTCCGCAGGAGTGCTGCAGTACTTCTTGAGTCCGAAACTTGGGTTCAGCGCTAGTATGTCAGCATAACTTGCTTGTTGTTCTGTGACCAAGGGAAGAACAGTAGTCTCTTGATGCGCTCCACCGTAGTTTGGTGGGCCATTGTCAAACCCATTCAGGCTAACGTTATTCACTAGGGGCTTCGCGCCAAAAGTCTGCGGAACAGTACCTTGACCCAAGAACGGTCCAGGACCAATACTAAAGGACGTCGATGAAGGAGCGATGCTGAACACAGAGCTCTGCGGAAAGTTGGCAGCTTTGTGGTGCCAAGCTTTCGCCTCAACATTAGGCGTGATCCCATGAGTTCTTCGGCCATCAATACCAGAATGAAATCCGGTAGAATTGAAGTGGCTTACTGAAGCGTCATTATCAAATGCAGGATTATGTGGACCATAGGAGGAATTCTGCTGCCAAGCTTGAACCTCAGTACCATGAGTGTTTCCACGAGTACTCCGGCCGTCGGTATCAGCTCTGTAGCCGGCAGGGACAGGTGTGGCGACGTCGTAGATGGAGCTGCCTGACTGAGGTGGGAAGCTAGCGCCATGGAAGTAAGATGCTTCTGAGAGGGCTGGCAGGCCAATTCCAGGGACGTATTGGCTTTCCCGGACGTTTCCGAAGCCACTATCGAAGCCGAATCCTGGACGAGCTTGCTTTGGTTGTTCGCCGAATGGATGAGAACCAAACGACCGGCCCTTTTCCCACTGTTCCTTGCTGACCCGAATCTCGTCAAGTTTAACGACCAGCTGTCTCCGCTGCGCTACTATAGCTGCGAGTGCATGCGATCCAAGTTCGGACCGATGGAGTGCGACGTATTTATCGAGTTGTTCGAGTGTCGTGCGGGACGTTTCGTGCTGTCTATGGAGAGCTTGTCGCTGAACGTCCGCAGGCGGTTGATCGAAGGCGATCGGTATGCGATTGGTTGTGTTCATGAGAGGCATAGGCTGCATTGGGATCATCGGAATTGGCGGTATTGTGGCATGCGCTGGATACATCGGTGGTGCAGAAGCCAGGTGTGCATTCGGCTTCATCACCTGTAGAGGCGCAAGAATGGTGTTAACTCCTTCAGACGTGGCTTCGTATAGCAAGTTGTTGACCGCAACGATGGCAGGCCCATGGGGCATGTTCATAAGTACTCTAGCCCCAGGTGGAAGCGGCGTCGGGAAGCTCGGGATGTGATGAGTAGCCATGAAGTTAACTTGGCCTTGACCGACCTCTGTGGTTGGTGGTGCTGTTACAAAGCTGGCATCGGAACGCTGAGAATCAGCTTGACTTCCCCCACCAGCTGACGCCATCGCCAAATTCTTCATAGCAGGTGAAGAGCTAGCTCGCGTTTGTTCTTGGGTGTTGCGAGTGACATCCGCCATTGATGGAATACTTGCCGCTGTGGCTTGAGCTTGCTCGTGGATAACGTCGTCGATGCTACTCAGATTGAAGGAGGGCGGCGACGATGCAAGTGTCGCTACAGGAACGATGCGACCACCAGCTGTAACCCGATTGTGGGGGGGAGAGGAATGTTCTTTTAAAAACTTTCTAAAGCCAGCATGAATCTGCGCTAAGGGAGTCTCGGGTGGACCTTCAGGCTGGCGAGATGGGTAGCTCTGTTCTTTCCGTCCACTGCGCTTGAAAAGTATCTCTTCAGTCTCGGAGGCCATGGAGACGTTGGATATGGTGGACAGCCCGCGAGCCCGAGAGTTGCTGCTAGAAGCAATAGTCGACGACTTCAAGATGTTTCCTGGAACTCAGTAGGTTTGATCAGCTGCTTGTACAAGGGAAAGAGCGCCAAAAAGGGTGAAAGAAAGAGTTAAGAGAGAGTAGCAAAGCTTTCAAGTTCACGCATGGAGCGAAGTAAGAAACTGTCGTTGCTAAGACTGCGGTATAAGGCATGAAAAAGAAGACACAAGCCCACATCAGATATGCAATAGCTCGAAGGTTAAGACGCCGTGCATCTTTGAGGTTTTCGCAGGACGCGGAGGGACGAGAGATACGCACCGTTGATAGCATCGCTACTGAACTTTGACGGATGGAAAGGTTTTGTAAAATTCTTGCCAAGCTCGAGCAAGGTTGCAATGTTATAGCCTCTCTTGTCCAAGATCATTACTGGCTTCTTCACGTCTTGTTCTCTATCGCCCGGTTCATCTGAATCTGTAGCGGCAACCTGCATGTTTTCTTCGAGTCCTTCAATGTCGAAGCCGCTTATGGACTGGGAGATGGTAATAGCTGCACGAACCGTCGTTTCGACAGTCTTGTTGAATAGGTTCAAAGCAGCCTGGAAGACGCGTTTCCCAACGCTAGGTGAGGTTGGTAAATCGTCTCTAACACAGTGTCTTGTATCCATCGTTAACTTGAATTCTCTCGCAAATCGTGGTCAAAGAATGGGGAGAACGAGTGCGGACACGTTGAGATCATGCTGTTGTGGAGGTGTAAGAAGGTAGAGGAAGACTTACGAGGGAAAAGAGCAATTTTAGGCAACGATAGCGTCTGTGGTGAGCGATGAGCGAATAGCATATGCGTGCGTAAAATTGTGCGTGGGCGGACGGTGTAGCAGAATGGTGGATGTTGAAGTTAAGGAGTCTTGAATCTGGTGAAATTGCTTACTTAGGGCAGGCGCGCACCCGGAAAAACGGCAGGAGGTCCCGAGGTCGACTCACAGTCGTGGAGTTTTATTGAACATTTTTCCGCACTCTTAAACATGGCGGATGAGCAACTAATGGACTAGATGCACTTGAGCTTCTAATATTTTATTTAAGCCTGTTGAGTAATCTTTACGCTCGTGGGACAACTGTTTCAGGTCTTACATCATGATCTTCTGCGTGAGTGCTTTCAAACCATCATCATTGCAGGTCTATCAACAAAACGGCACATATCATGGTCTAAGCCAGCAGCAGAGCTTTCAGTATTGTTTACCTAAGATATGCCCAGTCAAAAGTATTTGCTGCGGATCTCACACTTCTGCTTAGTTGCATAGCATGCGGAGGAAAGTCCTCCTTTTCTATGTACAACTTGTTACTTATCCTACCTGCAAGTATTGTTGACCAGCAGCGCCTAAAATCTCTTGTACATTTGTCTGCATGATCATGATGACCAGTAGGTCCCAATGCCAACATACATTTCCAGACACCTTAGTCCCAAGACGCCTGGTACGCCATGCTAAAACCGCGTATCTGCCGATGCGCATGACGCTAACGGTGGAGACAACCTGCCTATGTTCTTACCGATAGAACTCCCCTCTTTTAACATTAACGCCATACTCCCCAACGGCCATGCCCAAATCCTCCATAGTCAGAACGGTCCTCCCCTGCCCACCACCCTGCCCTCCGCCACCAAACCCAGGCCTCTGAACCCCTAAATTCGTCCCCTTGCCCTTATCTTCCTTTCCACCTCCCGTTCCGCCCGGTGCCCCTCCTTGCCCAGCCGGCTGTCCTGGAATCGGGAACCCTGCCGCCGCACCTAATGAGCCCATAGGGTTGTTGGACGTGGTATTGGAAGAGCGTATACGAGAATATTGGTAAGCATCAGCGGCGATGTCGGCGATGAACTTTTGCGTTGCGAGCGCGAGGAGTCGAGCAAGGTGGGGTGATGTCTGTGGTGGTGGGGGAAGGCCGGCGAGGGTGAGGTAGTAGTTTGTCACTGCGTCTGGGATCTAGCACGGCCACGTAGTGCGTCAGTGAAGATATTGTCGAGGTAGGACTGATGTGCTAATAACGTACTATAGGAGCGTAATCGTCCATCTTGTTCAGAAATTCTCGTAAACTTGCATCTTTCTTTGTAGGGACGCGAGGATCGGGTGCTGGTGCTACGCGATCAAGCTCTGGAGCAGAGGTAGGGTCCAAATCTCCACTGACATCGAGGTTCATTGCATTTGGATGTGATGTGCCGCTCATGTTGATGTCAGCCTCTATCGAAGCATCTATATCCTTCTCTTGGGTCTGAGGCTCGGCAGCAGTAAGGTCTTGTGAGGGTTGTGATGGGTCGACTTCGGCCATCTTGGGTAAGAAAATGGATCACTGATATATCTGAGGTATGCAATTGTCGAGCTCCTTCATTACAATGGATTACAGGGGAGGATTTGGTAAGAATTTGAAGCTTCGGTGATGGTGCATGTCCGATGCGCTCGAAGCGGCAAATGCCGTCTAGAGTTCGTGTATTTTGGATTCTTCACGACGATTTGACGATTTGTGAATACATCGAGATTACTGATGCCTTGATTGCCTATGGGTTATCTTAGACTCCTTCTGATGACTGGGAAGACAAGTCAGAGCCCTGAATGACGTAGAAAGCCAGGCCGATATACAGAACTGTAAGCCGAACACAAGCTATGCCATGATCCATGACAGTGTCTATGTGGCGTTTAACGGGCAGAAGTAGAAAAATCAGCAAATGGACAGCCTTGCACAACCAGACAGGGAAGTTCTGAGAAATTGCCAATACTCCCAAAGTCGAGCAGAGATGTATTGCGCCCATCTGAAGGATCCGCCCACAGAACCTTCGTGACAGGGAGTTAACAGTATCGAGAGTTAATTAGACCGTTAAAGCGGTCGGATCGGGGGGTTCCGCTTGTTCAGACTGTGGGCCTGTTTCTTCGTGATCTTCTTCAACTTGTGTATCACCCTCAACGACAACTGTGCTTTCTTCTCCGCTAGGACCAGCTTGAGGAATGCTCTGCAGTGGTCCTCCAGCAAGCGCCATAACACCCTCAATGTGTGCTTTATCTTCGTCACCTCTCTGCTTTGCTCGCTCTCGGGCCTCATTCTTCGCAGCTTGAGCAGGTGCTCGGGTTTTGAGCTCGCCAGTGACGAATTGTAGATAATACGGAACTTCGATACCGCTCTTGAGGAAGAACAGCTTGAGATTTCTAGCTTTATCTTTGAGTTGTACTTGGTTCCGGTCCTTCAACGACTCATTGATAGTGCCACCTGGGCCAAACATAGCCAAAATTTGACTCCAATGTGGCCCTTTCACTCGGTCTAGGCCGGCCATCAATGCATTTTCTTCTTCAGTTGTCCAGGGCCGACGTTGACTAGGGAGCCCAGCACGACGGTTACTTGGCGAAGCTTTCGCTGTAGCCGCTAGCCTGGCGCGCTCGTAAAGGACTTGAGTAGGTGCTGTCTGGGTGTGATATGGTATCTCCGCTTGATCGCCGAGAGGCTGCTGTTGACCAGAGTATTGATACTCATGAACGGGACCACGCTGCTCTTGATAGTGTTGCTCGTAGTTCTGAGGATGATTTGGTGCAGGTAACTGGTCCTGCGGGCCACCGAGACCTTGTAATGCGTATTGTGCGGCGCGAGCTGCTTTTTCCACTATGTCATTGTGGGCATCTTGGTCATCTGGAGACTGTCCGTAAGGCAGGTGATCCCCCGTTTGGGCTTCATTCTGCTGGTAGTCCACAACTGAGAACGTAGACGGACGACTCCTGAAGGGCTTACGAGCCTAAGAGAGTGTGAGCAAAAGAACTTGTTAAGTAGCGAGCCATAGCTAGAATAATCACCGGAGTTCCAACGATAGTATCGAAATTCTTGCTAACATAGCCACTAACATCCCTCAAGAAGACCTCCCAGAGATATTTGTCCGGCAGCGCGGCGATGGCTTCCTCATCATTTGAGTCTGCCAGTAGCCGATCTCGCCTACTCCGAGCACGGATGACGAAGTCCGCTTCGCTAGGAGCCAGTTGCTTTGCACCGGGGCGTCGTTGTAATAGGAGCTGCTCAAGATTATCAGGAAAGAGATCTTCAAGTATCTCATCTCTGGAGCGTTCGCCATTTGCCATTGCTGAAATGTAAGCTTGAGTCTTCAGATCGAGCAGTAACTGGGCTTGCGACTTGAGAAGGCGATTTCCATCGGCGACAAAAGTGTCCAGAAAATGTTCGTTCAAATCATAGAAACCGACATCGTGGCTGCCGAAGACGGAGGAGACGAAGGTTGCAAGATTTGCTTTGCGAATGGTATCAACATGGGGCTGCTCCGAAAGGCTGAGGTCGTAGGCAGAGAGAAAAGCTTCGTGAATAGAGTACACTTTCTTGGTATGGTCGAAAAGTGACTTCAACGTAGCATATGCTTGACCAGGATCTGACTCAGGTACTGTTATGATGGTGATGATGTCCTGATGGCTGGTCTTTGCGAGGGTATTAAGGATTTGTGTGGACTAATTGCGAACTAGGTCAGTAAGTGTGGCGAGGCTTTGGGTCTTCGTGTCCCTACCAAGTTATCGAGAATAGGGAGACTCTGGATTTTGAGGTGTAGACTTGCGCCGACTGAGGGCCAGCTCTCCGTATCAACAGCCATTCTATCATACCCATAGCCTTGAGTGGCCCAGTGATTATCAACATGTTCTCCATGATCAATGATGTTTGCAATAACCGCAGCGAGATCTGGAGCAGAGGTGGATGTTGGGGGCACCGGAGAAGGTTCGGAAGGTTCGATGGTAGTCTTGGTTATCTCCCGTTCAACCTCGGGCGAGGCCTTCTGCTTGCCGTTCATCGTTACCTGGGGAGGTGCCGCGGTCACTTCACGTGTGTGAGACTCGGTGTGAGTATTCCTCTTGTTGTCGGGTGACATTGTCTGTCTCAAATTCGGCCGTTTTGAAGATGTGCCCTCGACCGGTGAAGAGCCAGTCCAACGTCTCTTGCGCAGTCTTGATCCGATTGTTCCAGGTTCGTCTTTATGGGGTGTGACAGACAGAACAGTCTGATCGGTTTCTAGTAGAACACACCGGCGAGACACCATGGCGTTAGTTTAAGTGTTGTAACAGCATGATCCTGGACTAGGGAAGATGATTTCAAGTGTTGTAGTGCTGGAACACAACATCTGTGTTGAAGGGGAGTAACGCGATCGGATCCGCAAGGAGACAGATGTCACCTACCAAGACTACGCGTTGAGAGATCAGTGGTCACCGATCCAGTGATAGCTGAACCTGCCGTGCCTGAAGGATGTTGCGAGCCTCTTGTAGTCACCATTTTGTCACTTCAAGATAATGTTCAGATCTTGCTTGAATTTTCGTCGTCATGCAACGTTAACCTAATTCACTGACCTAACCTAACCTAAGCTAAGCTTTTGAGCTAACTGAAACAGGAACTCGCTGGCTTTGTCTGGCAAACATGACCACAAACATGAAGCAACAACATACATGTAATTTTGGTTGATCAAGAGTTGTAACAACCTGGGGTTCCCCTGAAAGAGTTTTTGAGATAGAGAGATGATTCACTTTTCCTTACTCAGCATGTGGACATCTGCCGTAGCCAGCAGTGAATCCCAGCTCAGTCTTGTTTGAACAGCTATCACTGAGCTGTTCTCTTCATGCTGCTGTGTTCTTACTATAGTATCTGACTAGCATTGTTTGCAAGACGGTTTCAAATTACAAGAAACAGAAGATGCCTAGTTTCAAACTGTTTCTAATATACCTGAGAATCCCCTCAATATTGTTCTAGATTGTAAATGAATGCTGATCCTAAGTACTCAGCGGACTTCATAGATACAGAGTACATCAAGATCATATGTATTTACACCCATAACTAGGCCTTTACAAGCACATTAGCTACATTGAATTACACAGTTAGAGACTGAATGACACATTGTGAAGTTCTTCATACATATTTATGGTTGTCATCTATTGACATTCATCAGCAAATTGGGAGAGGCAGCCCTGGGAGCCCCTAGAAGCCCCGGGCTCAACAAGCCAAACTGCTCACGTGCCAGCCCTGACGCTCACAGGGCCGCTAGCACAAAGCCCCGCGCTGACCTGAGGCCACTAGAGCTTCTGTATTCTGGCTCAGAGAGCTTAATGTACTAGGTACATATTTGTCTGTTATAATTTGACACTAAATAGCTTTATTTAACTATAGATTCTAGATAATTATGTTATACATATAGATAGCTAGCTAGAAAGGACTCATTGCGACAGCTAGGAAGGACTCGATTTGACAGCTAGCTAGACAGCTAGGAAGGACTCCATGCGACAGCTAGGGAGGACTCCATGTGAGAGCTAGGAAGGACTCGATTTGACAGCTAGCTAGACAGCTAGAAAGGACTCCATGCGACAGCTAGCTAGCTAGCTATGTAGGCATCATCTTGACGTGTATGGAGGACTCGATTTGACATGTATGAAGGACTCAATTTGACATGTAGGGACGACTCGTTTCAACGTGTACGTAGGACTCAATTCGACGGCTAGCTAGCTAGCTATGTAGGACTCATTTCGACGTTTATGGAGGACTCGATTTGACATGTATGAAGGACTCAATTTGACATGTAGGGACGACTCGTTTCAACGTGTACGTAGGACTCAATTCGACGGCTAGCTAGCTAGCTATGTAGGACTCATTTCGACGTGTATGGAGGACTCGATTCGACGTGTATGAAGGACTCGATTCAACGTGTATGGAGGACTCATTTCGACGTGTATGTAGGACTCGTTTCGACGTGTATGTAGGACTCATTTCGACATGTATGGAGGACTCATTTCGATGTGTATGTAGGACTTGATTTGACGTGTATGGAGGACTCGTTTGATGTGTATGTAGGACTCGATTCAACGTGTATGGAGGACTCGTTTCGACGTGTATGGAGGACTCGTTTCGACGTGTATGGAGGACTCGTTTCGACGTGTATGTAGGACTCGATTTGACGGCTAGCTAGCTAGCTATGGAGGACTCAATTTGTTTTGACAGTTAGTTAGTGTGTAAACACTGTTGCTATAGCAATAGTCTGCTATGAGCCAGAACTACAAAGCTAATTGAGCTCAGGGCCAGCTCAAATTAGTCAGTATTTTGCCCTGAGAGCTCATCTCAGCTCAGGCCAGGCCACTTCCCAAATTGCTGATGCTTAGCAAATCATTTTCAACCTGAAACCATAGGTTGTAAATACTTGCTCATTCTAAGTATCTGACAAACTTCATTGAGATAGACTATGTTCACACCTAGGCTGGCTGCACAGGTTGAGTTAACTCAGTTGAGTTAGGTTTAAGGCTTTAATGCAGGTCAGATTGCTGAATATTCAGATCTTGTTAAGTCAGTTTAAATTAAGATAGAATTTAGAGATTTAATCTGATGAATTGACTCAATCTGTTAAGACAGTCACATGATGATTATGCATGATAGAATAAGTTATGCTCAATTACATTTTATCATACTTTAATTAAATGTATTGCTTAAGATATTATTAATAAATACAGATCTGTTTAGTTATTACAGTGTTAAGTACTTTTATTCTGATCTAAGAATATTAAACACTATATAGAGTTATGAGTGTTAAATTCATCAATGAACTTTTAATAGTTAAATATATCACATAAAGATAAAGAAATCATACTATCAGAATTATTTTTACATTCTTATCTTCTTTTTATTCTTTATTCTCTTACTGAACAGTTTCTTTTGTTTAAAAATACAATTCTGTTCTTATATAGTAGATATTGAAGATGAGTTTATTTTTAGATTTATATCAGAGTCATCTTTTAAAACATCTAACTTCTTAAATCTTAAAGAGATCTACACATTCTCATTCTTTTTTATGTCTTTAACAAACTTTTTGTCACAGGTTTGCAATGAGACTGACACTCAATTAATAATGCCTAAATACAAGAAGAATACTATAATAAGAAAAAGAAGAGTCTTGTACAGAGATAAGAAGATAAAGTGCTTTAGTCTTAAAGTCTTAGTCAGCAACTAGATCATAAGACCTTAGTATGAG
>JAABUP010008934.1_pt1 | contig 12559 bp, 10 predicted proteins | sample 5559201 | NCBI WGS metagenome assembly JAABUP01 (sample SAMN10711887, study PRJNA513373) | rock metagenome | isolation source: Antarctica rocks | place: Antarctica | reverse complement strand
GGTCATCGTAGCAGGAGCACCAGATGCACCAGAGACTCAGGTTTTGTTGGCAGCCGCCCATGGGAGCTTTGCCCCTGATAGACTGATTCTGCCCATTGACCCTGCCAATCAAGCCAGCAAGGTCTGGCATCAGCAACACAACCCGGAAGCCTGGGCCATGATAGAGGGTGCCACCAAAGAGGTCTGCATTTCTCTCATGGGCAGAGTGCATTTTCCTTGTGGGCAGAGTGCATTTTCCTTGTGGGCAAAGAGTATGCTCGGGCACAAGGATGAGCTACTCATGCTATGCATCAATGTTTGCTTGCTTTTATGGTTGGTGGTTGAGCGAGCCAGCAAGGGGATCTTGGTTGTAGTGTCCGAGAGGACCATTTTTGCTAGCTACGGTCTGAAAGCCAGCTCTGCTTCTGGATTGCGACCCTTGGGCTGCAGCACAATGAACAGGGCTTGCATGTGGGTGACAGCAGTCTACATGTGACAGTAGTCTGCAGTCTGACAGAAGTCTGACAGAAGTCTGCATGTCTGCAGGCAGGAGCAGCAGCCAGGGCCTTTGTGTGCCAAAACTTCACATGCAGAGCGCCCACGACTGATCCTCAGGTCTTGAGTCAGCTGATGAATGAATCTCCCTCCACTGGCCTTCCCAAGATTACACTGACAGAATTCAGTCCTGTCAAGTTGACACGATGACACCTGCCCCTGTCACAAGGCATTGCAGGCCTTTGTGTGCAGTGGCACCCAGCCATTGATGAGTAGCTGTTGGGCAATGGGTGGACGGAGCTTCCCGATCGACAGAGCATATTTTATTTTGACAGGACTAACATCTGCAACAATCAGGCGCCTTGTGAGTTGTTCGCTCAGTGAACTTCACTGTAGTCTGCCGCGCAGAAGTAGTGGCAGAGATGCGGAGCAGGACTTTGTTACCCTTGCATACTATGTGTTCCATCTGGCATATCAAATGTTCCTGCAGGCATCTTGATCAAAACCTGCTGTGAACACTCCACTGCATTTACATTTAGTCCTTCAAATGGATCTCAGGAACCAGTCTGGTTTTGTTCTGGAAAATTGCTGGATTTACATCTCCCAGTTATGTGCTGCTATGTTAACGCTGAGATTATAACGCTTAAAGGGTACCCACAAAGTGTGTGTTGACCCACAGGCACAATTTATGCCTTGTTGATTATAGATGAAGTGTGCTTACAAGGGGGTGTGCCGTCAGAATGTAATTTGAAGCTGAGGAATCTTTTCTAGATGCGTCTGACGGCTGCCACAAATGTTAGAATTTCGAGCCTGCTTACTTCTGTAACAAAAAAAGGGTGGCAAACAGTCAGTGTTGTATAGTTGTAATCGATACAAGAATGTCATAGTAATGTCATGTTACTGCTGGCCACTTGCATGTATCATTGATTATCCACCTGCAAAACTGGCAGAGCCTAACGTTCAGGCCTCTGTAGGTGCTGAGCTTTGCTAGCACAAAGCGATGGCTTGCAAAAGACATTTTCACTTCTAAGATCCTGTGGAGACGTCAAGCCAACAATACACCAATCTGATGCTGATGCTGCGGACGGCTCAGTTGGTACATCAGTGCCCATCATACTGCAACCTGTTTATCATTGATCAGGCTGTGGGCATCTTGTGGGCATTCATCTGCCTGCAGGCTGGTTTGATGTACAGACACCATGTCAAATGCGCGGCATATAGCTATGACAGCTGTGCATTGCTATCAGGAAACAGACATTCAGTCATTGCTCCTGCAATCCATGCAATCGTCTTTCAGCCTTGATCCACTCCAGACCCAGGTTGAAGTTGCCTGGCGGCTGCAATGCATCTCCACCTGCTAGGGAAACACCGACACTGATGACACGCTTTGCATTGATTTCTGTCTTCTGCTCAACAAGCTGGCCCTTCCATGTGAGCAGGAAATGCTGCAAAGGTATTGCAACAGTCTGCCACTGCCCCTTCCTGCAAAAGAATGTCCACTTGGCAGCTGCTGATACATGGTTTGAGCCCAGTGCTACATTTCAGATGAATATGAATGAAATGGTCAGTTCATGTGCATCAATGCCCCATATGCACTTGCATAAAGTTTGGGTCAAGTCAGCAGCAGCTGTCACTGAGCACACAACAGAGGCAAGGAACAATTCTGAGGAGTGTGAGCTGGTGCGTCAAGAGGCTCATTCAGCAAGGCAGTAGCAGCTATGCACCGACAACTGTATTCGCCAATCCAGGCATGTCATGCATTGCCTGGCACTGCAGTATCTTGCAATGCCCAGTGCAATATGGCTGAGCTCTGTACAATCTGACTTCTCACACAGTACAGCCAATATGCTGAAGGCCTGGCTGCATCTGGAAGCATATATCTCAGTTGACATGACATGCAGCATTTTTCACCTAGCAAACAGGAAGGCTTGCCACACATCATGTGATCTGCCGCCCACCAGCCAATTCTCAGTTCTCAGGTTGGCAATGTATTTGCGGCCATCCCCTTGCACCCTGAACACAACGTGATCATACTCATCAATATCCAGCTGCTCACCATTTTCCTGCGACACAAAATCAATGACTCATCAGCGTAGGCTTGACTTGTGCTGGTTTTTGCTGGTCTGCATTGATGTTGCTCACAGCATGACTTGGCAAAAGCACAACTGCAGATTGTTTGTGTACCATGAAATCGTACCAGAAATTGTGACAGAGCCTAGGCACAATGCACCAGAATGTAGGGCAGCATGCAGCACAATGCAGCAGCACGGCACAGCACAGCACAGCACAGCACAGCACAGCACAGCACAGCACAGCACAGCACAGCACAGCACAGCACAGCACAGCACAGCACAGACCAGCCGTTGCAGCACTCACCACAGAGTTGATGCCAACAAAGCCACTGCGCTTCAATCTGGTTCCGCTGGGATTCGCCACCTCGGTGGAATACCGCCCGGAAAAGCATGCTGTCTCCTACAAACACTTGTGAAATCAGCTTGTGTGTCAGACATCAGCGCCTGACTGCAACTGAGACGGAGAAGATGTTGTCCTGCAAAGCACTGAGACATATAGCAACAATGGCAAGACATGCTGCATATGTGGCTTACACAAAACAATCAAGAGCATCAGCAGTGTTTTGCAGTACACACCAATGTACATAGTGCTGAGCAGGTTGCAACCTGTATACTTTGGCTGCCATCAACAAATTCTTGCACACAAGAATGTTGTATGTAAGGAGCAAAGGCAGTACCACGTACAGGAGATGTCTGAGACAATGCCAGTGAAGCCTCTGATTGACCTCCAAACTCTTGATCAGAAAACGTGCTCCATCTGGCAAGGTCTTTTTCTGTCTTGAAAGTGAAAAGAAGCTTCTCTGAAGGTGGGATTGGATTCTGAACTGCAGCATATTGCGTTGTGAGGTGCCATAGTGCAGACTACAAAATTGTTTTAATTATGGCCGGGTGCACCTCTTTCTAGGTATTGCTTGGTAGCTTGGGCGAATCTCTTGAGCATAGCTGCTGTAGGGAGCGCTGTTTGCGCAGGCCAACCGTCAGAGCGTTCGAAGCTGCTTCTGCTGTTGACAAGTGGAAGCTTATTCGTGGACCAGTCGGGGACCGGCAAAAGCTGAGGCAAGAACTTACAAGCTGTTTCCGTGAACTATCAGATCACAAGAATATGCCAGGTCTTTGTGGCCGAGTGCTGCCCCTGACGCTGTGGCAGAAACTTTGTAATATGAAACGTCGCTGCTGTGCTCTTGTCCTCAATGCGGGTTGTACGAAATGGTCCCCGTGCGTTGACCTTGATTTTATTTGGGGGCTGCGGCCTCGAGGTCGAGCGTGCAGAGTATTTTCCCGTATTGCAAACCCATAGGCTGTCGCACCGGGGTTCAGGCTTCCAGACAGACCACCCGTGGTAACGGACTTTGGGCATACCGATCCTTGAGGCTAGCTTATCCGCGGTTCGGAGGCATAACGCGGATTATGTATCGGCGCAAAGCATCATCTCTGATTCACAGGTACGTTCGCACAATGCAACGTCTGTTTTGAGCTGAAAGCAGCGTGCATGCAGCATCCCGTCAGCTTTGTGTGCGACCCTTGACGTGGCCATTCGTTTTCTGCGCAGGGTTGCACGTCATAGTTCAAGAGATAATGTTTACATCGCCCCCGCCACCAATAGCTTGCTCCATACAGGCAACTTTCTTGCCTCGCCCGGCATGCACGGTCCGGGTGGTCAACCAAGCGACTGGCCAAGCGGAACGCCGGTCGTGACTCAGACGTCAGTCATCTCATTTTTGTATTCCCTCTACAACTTTGTAGCCAGTGCACAAACACACAAACATGAAGTTCGATACCCCGGAGCATGTGCAGGGTCAAAAAGCAATCTACCTCCCGTCTAAGGGAGAACAGACCGTCAAAGACAGCCCAGCATTTCAAGGCAGCAATGCAGACACCACTACATCAAGCAACTCTTCCAATGTCAGCTCTCTAAAATCAGCAACAACAGTCACAGATAACACCAGTACAAAAGGCTTCCACACAATCAGGAGCATCGCACTACTTACCAACACCCAAACCACAAGATTCCATGCCATGCGACATCTCAGTGCTGAAAAGCCAACATGTAGGCAGTTTCGAGCTCAGAGACCAGAATGACACCAGCAGAGATTTAGCTGCAGCAGCAGAGGCCAAGAACACTGAGAAAGGAGTTGCTAGTGGGTCTACCAGAAAAGATGCCTCAGACACAGGCAGACCCAGCGAGGCAGCACCTACAGCATCTGAGGTAAACACTCACCTCCTTGCTGAAGCTCGCTGAACGCTGCACGCTGACTACCACAATGGTGCCATGATTTGTCAAAGGTCTGCATATGCATCAAGTGTGTGCCAGAGCTTGTTGCATGTTGCAATTGGCTCAGATGGTCATCATGCTTTGTGCAACTGATTCTTCTCCCAACCGTTACATCAAGTCCACACTGAAATACCCTGGCATAGTGAACATTCTCACCTGCTGCGTGCAGTCTGTGCCATAGAATGTGAAGGAGCAGGGACTACATGGCAGCGTGAAGGGTGCTCAAGGCAATCTGCAAGACACCAAGAACCAGCGAATTGGCAAAGAATCGCCTGGGGCCCTAAGCTGTTTCACACCATGGCCTAAGCTGCATCATCAGAGGCTGCTTCTGATTGCTCATCGGTCAGTCACCTTACGCTGTATCATTGCTTCTTCGCTGGGTTTCTCTGTGGGTGTGGGAGGATAGGGTTGTTAGGGTCTAATCTCAAACCCATACTTGATGTCAGAATGCCGAGCTCAAATTCCAATACATTGGCCTGTTGCTGTCCATCACTGCATCACAGCGAAGTTACCGCTGCGTCGTACTTATCTTTCGCCTTTTACTAAAGATAACCGAGCGGTATCCTCACTAAGCTGTCTCGTTCCAATTTTTCCAGGCGCTTTACGCCATCACATGAAATGCGATCCTCAATTTGTTACATTGCTCTGAAAGCAACATGCATATTTGCACCAGTTGCAACACACATGCACAGCTAATATTACAATCTGACCCCCATTTGCACCTTGGCTAATGGACATTATGAGACATTGAGTCATCTGTTGCTGCTGGTGGTATGCCGTAGTTGTGTTCCCTATCCCGCATTGCAATTAGTTTATACAGTATCCTGCTTGTACATTGTAGGTCCAGGCTGGTCAGTGTAGCTGCTGCACCAGCACTCCTGCATGAGGACTGCATACTCCAGTGGATCACCCAATGACAATGTTGGTGTTGCTAAAAAGTGAGGCACTGATGTCAAATTATGGGCTCTGCGCCAGGAGGCCCGATTTTGGATACACTGCAACGATCATTCATGTTCAGTGCTGGTCAGCAGCGCATCATGCTTCTCAACAGGCAGCAAGCGGTCAGTAAACTAGGGTCAGCTCACCAGTGCTTATCAGAGTTTTGTCATAATCTTTAAGTGGCCAGGTATAGTTTGGCTGCCTGTGACGCTAGGAACACTAGCCCTGGTGAAGAGCGTAGCGAGGGTAATCTGCGTGGGGGCGATGGTTACAATGAGAGGTGCACAGCCCGAAGGCGTGCACCTGGCTGTGTTCCCGAGACTTAGCAACAACGAACTACCAACTGTTTTGTGTCTGTCGAGTCTTGATAAAGGCTGCAAAGGTTCGGCCAATGAGCAGTCACTTCAGGAATCTGGGATCAATAGCCTATCCCCACATGAAAGATCCATCAAATGAGAGTGCATACATACACCCTAGACTGCTGAATGCTCATAATGTATCACAGTCTACTCTCTGCTTCGTCACATGCCTGCATCTGTGACTGTCAGGCTGCTGACGTATCTATCTGGCTTAAAAGTTTGCGCATGCTGTTATGTGAGCACTACAAATGCATGTGTAGGTGGTCTTCTTCTATGCTATGCCTCTGGCTATAAACTGGAAAGCTGTTTCCTTGATGAATTGGACGTCAGGTATATGTCCTCAAGGATGCATGGAAGTTGCGCATTGAAAAGACTGGACCACATGAAATACTCTGTTACAGCACGCAGTTTAAGCAAGGTTGTGTGTGGCCGGCCCTTGCGGCTGTGCTCCGTTTTCTTAGTGGTATGAATCCGATGATCAGTTCCCGAAACTGCACTATTCAGCAAAGCTCGGTAAACCGTCGGGATCAGTGTGTACATGGATAGTGTCACTGCAAAATATGTCGGTACGTGTGCATGAGGTTCATCCTTTTGGCCTTATGCACAAGCTCAGAACGATGAGTGATGAATGAAACTGCTTAAGAAGCCACCTTAGTCATCTGACTTCGCTCAACTTCGTATCATCAAGTGGATCAACGTGTTGCGACTGCACCCAGTACGGCAGCTTAGGCACGGCACCTTCAAAACGGCACCTTCAGTCCGGCAGCTGCGATTACCATTTTAGGCCTGATGCCGCGAGTTGAGCTACCCACATCTGTTGCCGGGTTGGACAAACGTCTGTGCTAGCTCGCTGCACGTAGAATCCTGGATAAATACGTGCAGCGCTTACTACCTATTGTCTCGTTGTCATGGTCAATCAGGCACGGCTACCATGCCACCCGGTTGCCCTGAGGAGTGGTGTGGTTGTACCATCGCAGTCCTTTAGTAGGTAGCTACTATAGTATGCTAGACAATGTCGGCTGCACCGGGCACAGATCTGAGCAAGCAGAGATAGATTTACAGTATAGCAATGCGGCGCACCCAAAAACTAACACAGAGTCCAGGACGCACCTCAGTATGTTCTCGCTGTTTCTGTGTGTTTTAGTCTGCAAACGTTTTCCTTAGCCTTGAAGTCCCAGTCGACGACTGTGGTTTGTGCTCGGCCAGAGCTTTTGAATTGTCAAGCAGTGCATCTATTGCTTGCAGGTTGTGCAAGAGTTTGTGGGATTTAGCACAAAACCTTGGGCTTGGTATGTTTACCTAGTAGCGTGTGTGTTTTCCTGTGGCTTATTATGGCTCTTACCTTATTACATACCCCAAACCCGCCTGTGGATAATGTACCAATGCCCTCTCTCAAAGGCGCAGTACGTCCAAGCAAAGGTATTGGTGTGTTGAGCTCCTACTTATCTCCTTTGTGGCTGACCAGACTTTCTGTACAAGAGACTAGCTTGGCGTTCAAGAACTTAGGAGTTGGCTTGCTGCGTAATGCTGCTTGTTATGGCATGCCTTTCAGACAATGCTGTGGAATTCTCCACAGCATTGTAGCTCTTGTCGATTGCAATTGCTTGTATGTATCTAGGCAGGCCCTGCAGCCTTACTAGTAAGTGTGCAATGCTGCTGCTGCTGCTGCTGCTGCTGCTGCTGCTGCTGCTGCTGCTGCTGCTACTGCTGCTGCTGCTGCTGCTGTTGATGATGATCATGGCGTGTATACCTCTATTTATCACATTTGTTACAGCAGTGTGTTTGTCACACAGCGTGCCAAGTAGCCTTCAATTGTCCTAAATATCCATCAAGAACATTTCATGTCCTGCAGCTGGTGAATGGGCGGCAGGAGCTGCTCAAAGTGCAGGATTTATCAACTCTGCGCCACTGGCATCAGGTCTGCTTTCAGGCTGCTGCATGAATTGTTGCTCACACACCTGTTGACCAACCAAACTCAGAGAGAAGCCAGCCTGGTTTAGGCATTCTGCCATGAGGCAATGCTCGTACTGTGTCACGCCGGCAACTGCTTTTTTGTCAGCTTGTTGGTGAGGCAGAAAGATGACATGGCCGGTGTGTGCAATTCAGGACTCCACCAGAAGCCAGTCCACTTTGCAAAGGAGCATTCAGCTGCTCATGATTGTGTATATCTATGAGGCAGCCGCAGATACCTTTGTGGATATACCAGACATGCCAGCAGACATGCCCCTGCAGATATGCACAGCCATTCAGGCTCTGCAAGCCATTGAGACAGGTGAGCTTACCTTGCCTGCCCAGCCCTGCCCTGCCCTACCCTGCCCGGCCCTCCCAATGCCCTGCCATGCTCTACCCTTCTATAGCTCTGTCCTGGCCTGCCCTCCTGATGCGCTGCCCTGGTGTGCCCTGCCCTGCCCTGGTGTGCCCTGACCTGCCCTGCCCTCCCACTGCCCTGCCATGCTCTACCCTTCTATAGTTCTGTCCCGGCCTGCCCTCCTGATGCCCTGCCCTGATGTGCCCTTTCACTGCTCAATCCTGCCCTGTTCTGCTACTGCCCTGCCCTGCCCTGCCCTGCCCTGCCCTGCCCTGCCCTCTTCACTGTCTTGCCTGCTTTTGGCCCTGCCCATTGATCTCGGCCTGCTCTGCTTTGTGCCTGTGAGTCATGCTGCTTCTCACATACTGATGCCCTACCTCAGATCTGGCCTACAAAGCCCTGCCCTGCCTTTGTCCTGCCCTGCCTTGCATTGTCCCTGCCTGGTTGGCCATCTCTTTGAGCTGAAACTGTAAACCCAACGTTTGACATGTTTACCATCGGTGTTGCAACATCACCTCACTCCCATGACCATTCCAACCATTCCACCATGCCACCATTCCAAGATGTTGGTGACACACTGTCTACTTCATGCCATATGCTGTTTCTTAGGTGGCCTGTGTGTTGGCAAGTCTGGCTTCTATGTCAAACAAACTTCACTGCCTTTGTCACCCGTAATACTGTTAGCCTTGGTGTCAACATGCACACTGCACATTCCACTGTGTCATGAGCATTGCCTGCTCAGGAGGTGAATGGACTGAGTTCAATCCAGCAGCAATCTGGTCACGAAAGCAGCGAGCACAGCTGTATGGCTACAACGATATTGCAGTCGGGCGGCCCAATTTCCTGCGCATGACAGCCCACCTCATGAGCTACCCCATCTACACTGTTCAGGTGCATTCCCAGCTGCTCAGCCACATTGCTGGCCTGCATCAGAATGAGCATGCAGTGAAGTCTGTTGCCAATGGCTGTTCTGGCAGCAATCATTTGTCATGCCATGAGACTTGTGCTGCATGTGAACACGAGATGCTTGGGTATCAATTGGACTTGTGCATCAGGCCAGACAATGTTGTCTGTTCTCTTGTGACTTGTTTGCAATGCTTTCTGGTGTCATTCCACATACGCCATAGTGTACATGTGTTACATCAGTTTTCATTGATTATGTTGTATCTTGTTGTCGGTATGCTACACTTGTATGATGCGTGTCTGCAGGTCTGTGCATTGTGCTTGCATGAATGTAAGGTCTGTTGCCTGCCATGCTCAAAACTAATTATGCTTTGTGCGCTATTGCCTGCTATGCTCAAAATAACTAACCATGCTGTGTGCGCTGTGCAGTACTTGGAGCTGGCGTACGAAGTATACGCAGGATGGTACTGCTATGCAGCTGTGCTATATTTCATCTCTGTCGTATCTTGTTTTCTGGGAGTCAGAGCGTTGTACCTCAAGCGTTTGGAGCTGTTCAAAAGCATTCAGCAGCAGCACATCATGCCTGTTGTTTCAAAAGGCCTCGTCAGGCAAGTGCATTCTGTTCTGTGCAGCGCACAATGCTCTGCAACATGCATGCAAGCACACAAGTGTCACCTGCCTATTTGACATGAGAATGGTTGACCTCCCTTCATATGCTATCATTGCACGCATATTGTTTCTGCACCTGCATACCTGACATGCTGCCATACTAGGAGACCTCCCATTGCATGCTATCACTGCATGCATACTGTCTCTGCATGTATAGGCAAGCTTCTGTCTCATTACTTGACTGCTTCAGCCTACCATACAAACCCTCAAGAGCATAGCACACTGACCCAACAGTTCCAACAGCCTCAAGTTGGACACATCCATGTCAACAATCTGGGTGCAATCTTGCATCAAGAAAGAATTTGCCAGGTGGCCATATCAGTATGATGCACACACCTCCATAACACCATGCTTAGTCATCACCATTATTACTGACAACATGTCACATGCTGTGATTTCCACCATCATTGTTATTTTGATCATGCGCTTTTGGGTAGGGTTGCAGGGCCTGTTAAGGTCTGTAAATGGTTGCAAGCTGTTCTTTCTCTGCTGCACTGAAGAAAGGGCACTGACAGGCAGGCAGCTCTGGACAGACAAGACTTCTCTTGCACGTACTTAGCTCATCATGATCTGGAAAGCGTTTTATTCAGTGTTAATGTTATCAGTGGTAGTAATATTATTATCAATGTTGTTGTTGTCATTGTTTTTGTTATTGTTGTTATTATCATCATTATCATTATTACTGTTGATGTCTGTCCGTGAGCAGGGCCGTGTCTTCACGGCGGCTTGTGCCTGGCGATGTGGTGGTGGTGCTGCCGGTCAAAGCCACATGTGACATGGTGCTGCTGCGCGGCAGCTGCCTCACAGAAGAGTCCATGCTCTCGGGCGAGGTCACTCCCTCTTGCACCTTGCAACACCTACTGTCCGTCTTCCCAACTTCAGCGCATGAAGCACCCCTTCTGTGTGCTTGGCAACTGCTGCTGTTGCTGCTGCTGCGGTTGCGGTTGCTGCTGCTGCTGCTGTTGCTGTTGCTGTTGCTGCTGCTCTGGTTTTGGCTTGCTAACAGTTGCTGACCTGTACGTCATTGTAACCCTTAAACACATGCTGAGCTGCGTAGAGGTTCAAGGCCAACAAGCAAATGAGACTCTGATTGTAGAGCACCTGGGCTACATCAGTGCCCTGCATGTGCCCAACTGTGAAGTTGCTGGTGGCTAAATTGGGTCACATGGGTGAGCAGTGGATTTGGCCTGCAGTGTGCGCAAGTACGCAAGTCTGTGTTTGTGCCGGTGGGGTCAGTTGGGGCGGCAGGGTATCACCCCAACACCCATCCAGATTCCACCATCCATGCCGGCACAGTCATTCAACAGGTAATTTGCCTCCTGGTCTTAGGTTCTGTTAATGACCTGGTTCATGAACTGCATGACCTGTTTACCAGACAACTTTGCTTCAATCCAGGTGGTTTGATTGTTGCGCAGCTGCAACTTCTGGCTGGATAGCTTGCACTGGTTGCCTCACTGGTGCATGTTGTCTGCCGAACAAAGCTCATTGTTTTCTCTCTTTGCCTTCAAGCTGCAAGTCTGAGCTCAAATCTGAACTCGAATCTGAGCTCAAATCTGAGCCCATGTGGACCTACATGTACAATTGCAACTGACCAGACTCAAGTCTGATGAGCCTGATTAGGCAATCATGGTCTTGATACCATCAGTAGCGTACCATTGTATGGCTGAAGCAGATTGCGACAATGCTTCATAGGTATGGAATGAGGCAGATGCTGAAGAAGAAGTGTTGGCCATGGTGGTCAGGACTGGCTTGAGGTGCGTCACATGTGTGAACAACAACAGCAGTATTCGTTTACTTACGGATGAACTGAATGATTACTCGTTGATCAAGTGATTCATTATGTTGTTGATTGCTTCACTGATCACACAGCAGACAATGCGAAAACCATACGTAAGTTTGTCCAAACATCTTTTCATGTTTTTCCTGCGCTGCATTGGGCCCTGTCGGTTATAGCTATGCTGTGACATCGTACCTTATTTGTACGTGTACACTCTCACATACATGTGTTTCTACCATGGGTGTTACCCCTTTGGTAACTACGCTGCAACAGTGCAAGCACACATCCTTGCCAGTAACCCGTGACAAATACTGTTCTCACAGTATACAAATACAAACTATTTCAAGACTTGTTTCAGCAGTGCATCTAATCGTGCATACATCTCGAGGCTTTGACAGCATCAAGCATGTATCAGTGATGTTGACATGTGTCACTGCCGGTGCCAGGTCAACAGTGGGCAACATGCTGCGTCAGGTCATTGCTCCTCTTCATCAAGAGCAAAACCACCAAGACCCCTTATTGATAGTGCGCTTCTGCCTATGCATATGCTGTATAGCCTGTGCTTTCACACGAATCCCTGTAGTAGCTACATGTACCTTGAGTGGCATGCATATCATAGCCTTATTCACCAGGAGGCAAAGTCAAAATGTCATAGACCTCATCACGACACATTGGTCTACCTAAGCTGCTTTTGCCATGCACTTACTTTGTGATCAGTCAGGAACACTGAATGTATGCAGCTGCACACACCCCCTTCCCCCCCCCCCCCCTCAGTGACTAAGAAAA
>JAABUP010008933.1_pt1 | contig 12559 bp, 25 predicted proteins | sample 5559201 | NCBI WGS metagenome assembly JAABUP01 (sample SAMN10711887, study PRJNA513373) | rock metagenome | isolation source: Antarctica rocks | place: Antarctica | reverse complement strand
CCTTGCAGCGAGTGAGCATGATGTAGTCTGAGACATACAGCTCAAAGAGGTCCTGGCATTCCCGCAGGTACTCACTGTCAGCCATGATCTTGGTCACACTCATGTGACTCTCCACCTGACCATGGTGGAATGCATCCAGCACCAGGTAGGCAGGCCTCACCTAAACAAAACATAACACATGTAAGCTGCTGAGCACAGCACACATGTAGTATCACACAGCAGTCAGTGTAAGGCATATTGGCGGCAGGTGATGCTATGCAGGACATGCGCACAGAGAAGCAGCGGAAGCAGTGGGCTTGGCTGCTGAAGTTTGCTGTTGAGCAAGCAGAGGAGGTGGCATAGCAAGGCAGACCACAAGTGCTGCTGTCTAGTACAGTGTCGACCCTGGTCAGTGGAGCCTTACATGTTCCAGCTTGAGCTCGCCCCCAGGAACGCTGAATGGAGCCTTCTGCTGGAAGAACTTGCGGAAGTCGTCCACCTTCTCACCAAAGGAGTCACTCTTGCGGCGGATGTCGATGGCCTCAGCCTGCTGGAGCGGGGCCAGGATCTCACGCCTGTGCATATCAACACAATCAGCAACCTCAACACAATCAGCAGCCTCAACATGCAAATCTGAGGACTCCCAGTGTATGGCAAAAGCAGGCAAAGGCATGGAATGTAGTGAAGCAGCATCAGACATGGAATGTCTCATGAGGCAAACTGGTTGTGCAGGGCGGTAGCAGGAGCATATCATGGCAGAGACAAACAGCAGAAGGCACAACATGCTGCTGTCAAACTATTTGCAAGCAATCTGCAGTATTGCTGCTGCATTAGCATAGTCTGTACCTCTGGAACATCTTCTTCTTTAGGGACTTCCATGCTAAGGGACCCTCCTCCAGCTGCTTGAGCACCACATCAGTCATGGTGATGCTGAACTTGGTCAGCAGTGAGACAGTGTCCCGCAGGGGCTCGAACATGTTGTCTGTCTTGTCGCTGCGCTTGCGCACATCACGCATGCAGCTCATGATTGAGTACAAGGACTTGCGGTTCTCCTCAGCCTGCGCTGCCTTGAGTGCCTCACTGTCTGCACCCTGCAGGTAAGAGAGACCATGCTGTTTGTTTGCATGTATTGTAGTAGTACACACAAGAGAACAGTGATAACTGACATTGCGTCGACCATACACTAATCTCTGTCAGACAGCACTGAGGATGATGGCGCAGGTTCTGCACTCTCATTGGCCAGCAGATAAGGCATGCCAAGTTGTGCAAGGCAAAAATCAGGATGTACCTCTGCAACTTCTCCCTCAGGCAAAGGCTCAGTGGCAAGCTCACTGCCAACCTTGAGGTCCAGGGTGGCATTGGACTGGTTCATGAACTTGTACAGCTCCTCCATGCTGCTTACCACCTGCACAGAACAACGATTTGCAGCCACAATTGCAGGAACAGACCCGGTTGACACACAGCTGCACTCTGCCATATTGCGTTCTGACACCCTTGAGACACGCCAACTGAGAGTGGTTTTTGCTTATGCTCAGGCACCAGGAGATGGACATAACAATGTAGAGCTCATAAAGCTGCATTGCTGCCAGCAACACGCCATTAATGAAAGCAGGACACAGGATGTTACCTTGATCTGCAGGTAGTGAGTGAACAGGTAGATCCACTTAGTGACCCAGGTCGTCAAGGCCTGCTTGATAGGCTTAGCATCAATCTTGATGTACCCAATAGTGGCACTGGTAGGCAGAGCCTGAATCTCCTCCTGAACTGCTCTGTACTTGGCTATTTCTGCTTCAAACCGGTCTAGGGTTGGATCGTCCCTGGTGCCATCCTCTAGCTGCTTGCCTTCAGCAACTAAGAACTCCTGCAATGCATAGTGGGGCTGTTTCAACCAGGCCTCAACAGACACATATGATGTTGACCAGCCCAGCACCAAGACGCCCTGCTGTCAACCCTCCAGGTTGTGCATGTCCACATATTGTTAGACAAATGCACCAAAAGACATAAATAGACATAAAATGCCCATTTCAGACTGTTGGTGTACTTGTCTAATGATGTACTGGACTGCACAAACTTGAGGGTTGCCAAGGCATCTTGTTGCTGGGTGGTCAACATTGTGTTTATTTGATCCAAAGTTCTGCGTAGAAGCACAATCTGGGTGCGTCAGGCAATTTGCTCCAGACATGATAGGCGTGCTTGAAACCAAAGTCACTTCATGACCAGACATGCATTGTGAGACTGTACAAAGATAAGAACATCAACACACACAAAATATGGTGATTGTCAAGCAAGCCAACCTTGAGAGTCTCATTGAGGTCGCGCTTCCACAAGTACCCATATTTGGAATACTGAGCTTTGAGGGCATTGCACTTGATCTCATTGGCACCAAGAATGCCTTGCACCTCACTGATGGCGTCATAGACAGTGTAGTCTTCTTCAAGCTCCTTGGCGTAGTTGCCTGCACAATGCAAATAAACATAAAACCAGCAACACTGACTACAGCTCTAAGCAGTGCGGAAAGGTCAAGAGGTAGTTGGTACATCACAACAGACTGCACAGCATAGGAACAGCTTGCAAGGCCTGCTTCAGGATGTAGGCAAGGGGTAACTGACCTTCTCCAGTGTCAAGACGTTTGATGAGGGTGGCAATCTCCAGGAAGGACTTGAACCACTTGCTGAACATGTCTCGCACACCGGGTGCACCGCCTGAGCCAAGCTCTGGAATCCACACAATGTCTGGGACGATCAGCTCCAGCTGAATCTCCAGCAGAGGGGCAATCTCGTGCTTAGCCATGTTCTCAGGGTCAACCTGCACCAGCAATGCATAGTTGTCAGCAAGGCCTCTTGTTAGCAACAAAATGCAGCAAGCCTCCAATCCCAAATTTTGACATGCTTTTATTATTCCCAGGACTGTCAGTGCAGCACAAGTGGTCAAAGTAGAAGCTAGTGAACATGTCAGCAGACTGCAAGGACGGTCAGTGCAGCAAAAGCAGTCACAGCAGCAGTTGATGAACATGTCAGCAGACTGAACCAGCAAAGCAAATGACATTACTGTAAAGTGAGAGCTTAAGCAACTGTCCTCAGCAGTGCAGACGAACATCCATGCAATGTTATACATGGATAAGGTTCTCACCTGAGAAGTCAGGCGGTGCACAGATGCAATGATGCACTCCACCAAGCCATCAATGACAATGTCCCCGATGTAGTCCACGTACGCCTTCCATGCTGGTGCGCCCTTGCTGACCTTCAGAGTGCGGTTGCTGCTAGACAGGAGCTTGGTGATCTCCTTGCCTCCATCAGAGATGAGGCTGTGGCACTTGGAGGACACGTCTCTGAAGGAGTTGGTCAGCTCCTCATAGGTGTGCACCTTCAGCAGAATGCAGGTCTCATGTGTTGCTCATGAGCACAAGATGCTGTACAGCATTCAACAAGACAATCTGCTGATCCCTTTGAACAGCTTGGCTGACATAGAGGACAAGAAAAGAAATGACTATGCCTTAGGGCGTCAATTTAATGAGAAGCCTGGTATAATACGCGGCTGCCCAGGACATAGGGAATCAAGAACTCTTGATGCAGATACAAACTAGAGGTTGAGATGCTGTACTGACCTTGCCCTCTTTGCGGTCAAACATGGGATTGGCAACCCAGCCTGCAAGCACCTCTGATGTGCGCTTCACATTGCCCTTGATAGTGGCTAGTGTCTCATTCACATCTCGGACCAGAGCCATGACCTCCATGATGTAGTCATCAATGTGGTGGCTGTTCCAGTTCAGAGTCTGCACAGCCAGCAACTGATCAGTCCAGACTCAAGATTCTACACATGCACTACTCACTAGCTAGAGATACACATGACGCTTCTGCCAAATGTCTAGATGATGTGACAATGAACACCACAGCTTAAAGGCACATGACCTTCATATGCATTAACCTTTGAGGCAGATTGTTGCAGCTGCCTTTACTACTGTAGTAGTCTGAATGAGCAGAAAGCATGCCCTGTGCAGGAATGGCAGCACACCTGCAAACCCTTCTTGAGTGCTGCATCCACAGCCTCAAGCTTCTGCGTGATCAAGGGCTTCTCCACTGGCAAGATGGTGGCTTGCACACTGTTGTAGATGCCCACAATCAGCTGCAAGTTTCCTACTTGCTGGCGGAACATCACATCCCGTTCATAGATCTGCATGACCACAGCAGCGCTTGCACACGTTTCAAGAATCAGCGGACTGCAGAGACTGTGATACCGCCATTACAGCGTGAACTGCATCCAATGATATGTTACATCTCAAACAGGTGACAGGTCAGTGACTACAAGACAAGGTGCATGCATCGGGTGCAACCAGCATGTGCATAGACCAGAAATGCTAGTCACAGTGGCAGACTTACCTTGAGAGCATTGGCAGGGATCTCGATTGGCAGGTCTGGCAATAGCAGGAAATATCGTGTTTCTCGCAGCAGGCGCACTAATGCTGGGTCAAAGTTGACCCTGAGGACATTGCCCTGTAGGTCTTGGGACATCAGAGGCTGCTTCAGCTTCTGGTCAGAGATAGCTGAAATCAGATTGCACCAGTCCTGCAGTAACATTGCAGCTCAGCAAGCATATAATACATGACAGAACACAGAGCAGTGCCAAGAGACATCCATGTAATCTGATGCACATGCAAGCGCATCTGTGAGAACAAGGCAAGTGCATATTGTGCTTGTCAGCATGGACTATTGAAAGGCGCTCACCTCTACAGTTGATTTCTCAAACTGGTCCATCTCCACAATCAGGTGGTCATACTGCTGCTGCACACTGCGTGCCTCCTCGCTGTCCAGAACCAGCTTGGGAAGACTGTGCAGCTTCTCCATTGGGCCTGCAGCAGGGTGTTGAAGTCAGTCAGAAAGCACTTCAGCATTATCTGACAGAAACCTAGTGGGTGTGACTAGATCATAGCTCTGCATGCTGTCATACACTGATACTAGACACCACATTGCACCAAGGGATCGATGACTGCCACAAATGCAACGATTTGGAGGCTGGGAGCCTACTGCCTATTGCTTGGCATGGGCACCTGACTGTTGTCTATGATGAGATGCACAAAATGCAGGCAGATGACTGACATTGTATGTGTGCAGACATTACATACAGTGCAAGCAGTCCCTGCTATTGCCACAGTCAAGCCTGTCAGGTGCACATAACTTGACTAGCTTGACTGCCGAACTCCATCAACATGCAAGAGCAAAAGCAATGGTCACAGAACTTAGCAGAACCAGCGATCACAGAAGAAAGGAAAGCAGGGCGTACCTGCTACACGCTCCTTCAAACCACGCACCCAGGTGACTCTGCCAGAGTGAGGCGCAGCATTTTTGTTCAGAGGCGGGTCCTCCTTAGTCTCCCTGAACATGTCAGCCACCTCCTTCAAGTCCTGGCCATACCCACTGACCAGATCCAGGTGCTTACGCTCCAGGTCAGCAGCAATGACGCCGCGGTCTAGCAAGCCCTCAAAGCTGTCCAAAAGCTTGAAAATGGACGCCACTGTTGTGCAATCGTCAAAGGCCTGCACCCAGCATTGTCAACTTGCATACTGGTCCTTAAAGCGTAAGCCATGCAAGACACCCAAAGAAATCACGCAAGTCTCGGTCGACATGATGAGACAAACTTTAGCTCAAGACAACTGGCGCTTTCCCATGAAGCCTTGACTGCAATGATTTGCAACTGCATGCTACAAGGGTTTATGTGGCATACCTGTGCAATGACTGCTCCAAGGCGCCGCTCCAGCTCACGAATGACCCCACAGAAGATAGCAAAGTCATCTGCAAATTGGGTGGCATCCACATTCATGGCATCGTAGTTCAGCTTCTGGAACTTCTCAGCAGCTGTCTGAAAATCTGTGAAGATCTGCTTCACGCTGTTGGTCAATGTTTTGCCCTGCACAGCCCTCACACAACTCAACTTTCTGGCACATATTGACTACAGGCTTTCTCGCAGTGCAAACAGCTAAGAGGCAGAGCAACAGAGTGATGAGGAAGGATAAATTGCACTGTTGCTGTGCTCAAAGCTGCTCACTTGTGAACATACATGCTCAGCTACATACCTTGGTGCCACCAATTTCCACCCGCTCCAGCTTATGGAATTGCAGCGCAGTTTGGCTGAGGTTCAGCACATCATTGCATCTATCAAGGAAGGCGTCCAGGCGGCCAAACAAAGCGCTGTTCTGGAACTTCCACGGGTTGTTGGGCGTCTCTTGAAGTGTGCGCGCCTTGTTGTCAAAGTAGTAGCTCTTGAAGGCAGACAGCACTCGCACAGTCTGACGCAGCTTGTCCACAGCTTCCTGAGGCTCCATTTGCATGAGCTCAGGACCTGTAAAACATACAAGATGCTTGGAGTCCTCCTTTGATACATGTAATGAGATATGGATCTATACCGTGGCAGGGTTATGCTAGGCAATTCTGCAGCAAGGAGAAGGCATGTGCTACAGGAAGCGTTTAGCATATTAAGCCAGTGCGCCTGAAGATCAGCATGTTGCAGCTTAGCATCTTGTTTTGGAGGCAAAGAGAGCTGCACAGAGCTAAGCTGGCACACGAACCTGGCACAAATTTGCATGCCTGCATGATCAGGTCATTGCACATCTCCCGGATGAGCGTGACCATCTTGGCAGAGGTGTTGTAATAGCCTGAGTGCTTCCAGATGAGCAACATGGTGTGAAACATGGGCTTGAACAGCTCTATCAGAGCTGTGAAATCATCCATGCTGTTCATCTTCTCAAGATACTTGCGCAGGGGCTTCAGGTACTTCACAATGTCATTGGCCTCCAGGCACGCTGTGTTGACATCCTTTAGCAGCCTGCAACGGGACCCAGAAGACTGTAAGCATGCTGGAATTACTGCTGCCTGGGTTGGGATTCCACATAGGTTGCGCAGCATGAGATCCCATACACAAATTTTGGATCAGCTCTGCAAAGAAGTGAGCACTACATGCACAAATCTGCTGTCCTGAGCCTCACCTGTTGAACGCAGGGTAGTATGTGCTCTTCACCAGCTCAAGCACCTTGGCCACCTTCTTGACACGCTCAGTGGACAGCTGCTGGTGAATGGAATTCAGATTGGCAGCACGCTCTGTCCAGAAGTCAACTTCTGTCAAGGGCCCTGGGTATGTGTTGGGCTCCTGCATCCAAGCAGCTGAATCAGCTGCCATAAATGACGCACAGACAGATCACCGCCAAGGCCGAGAGCGACCTTACACAAACAAGTATGCACACAACTTCAGGTGCATGCAAAATGCTGCTTCACCTTGAGGGCAGACTCTGAGTCGGCCTTCAAGACGTCCTTGATTTGACGAGTCCATGTGATGACAGCTCCCTCCAAGATATGAATCTTGTCTTTGTCATGGAGCACAACAGGCTCCTGAGGGGCAATGTCAGAGGGAGGCAGTGGCAGCAGAGTCTGGCCCTTGACTTGGCCAATTGTCACAAAGACTGCAGAAAAAATGAGCAGTTGCTTAATGTTTGTCAATGTTTGCTTTCTGATGACGACTTCATGTCAGCAGCAGCTGTCATGTCTCAGCTGGAAGATTGATGTCAGTGTTGGCTTAAAGGTGTTGTAGTGATCAAAGATTGTTGTACGCACCGTTGGCAATGAACTTGTGCAAGTTCTCTGTGACTTCCTTGCTCACAACATCTGGCCAGCCACTCCTATTCATTGGATTGCTCAGCACAGGAAGAATGACCTCCTGGGAGAGGGCAGACAGTGTCTCTAAGGGAGACTCAGCAAAGTCTCCATAGGTCACCTGCACCAGCATGACTGTCAGTATGCCTGTAGCCCTGGAATGAACCTGAACAAGCCTTGGCTTACACTCTTCTTGATGTTCTCTGCATTCAAAGCGGTCTTCTGATTCTTGATGAAATACACAGTTTTCCTCTTGAATTTTGCTGGGGGCTTCACAGCCTGCAGCGAGTAAAAGCTCAGTATACAGTTGTATCAGGCTTGGCTACTTTGTCAGCTTAGCAATGGTGACGGACCGCCGCAAGGTCCTTGCCATCCATGTATATCATCAGCCGAAGGACATCCGGATCCTCCAGGAAGCTTGTCAGATGTGGCCTGCAGTTTGCCACCAAAGCTTCAGCAGAAACCTCTAAAGCGAAGGAAGCTATGCGGCGACCATCCGTGGAACCCAGCCAGTACATTGTTTACTGCGCTTCAAAGATTGCGGAACATCTTGCCTGGATTCGGACGCCAAAAGTTTCTGAAAAGAGTCCTCCTTGACTTTGAGTGATGAACAGGTGCGGTCGGAGATCCAGTTGAATCGCACATCTGTTGATGAGCTAGTCTTGCTTTGCTCGTCGTCTGCTCCCATGTTTGTGCCCTGTGCCTAGCCAACACAGTCAGAGCGAATTTCTGACAGGTGTCTTTGACGTTTGTGCTCACAGACTTTGGCAGGTACACTGAAGAAACGCTTAGGCAGAACCTGAAGCCCCGCCAGTCAAACTCAGATTGGACCGAACACCAACAGAGACATACAGACCCAGCTGTACACTAGGTGTTTTGTTGCGCGACTTGACTCTCTACCTGGGGATTCTACACAGCATAGCAGCAGCTCGCAAAATATTACGTTTGACCCGTTTGACCAATTGTGGCAAAGGAAGGGAACATTGCACTACTGTTGCGCGGTCGGCAAGCTCTGTTGTAGGCCGAAGGTGCGGCAGCTGCGCCGTCGTCACACCAAGCTTGGAATCCGGTAAAGAGGCCGTTTCAGAACTGCCTAGTCAGGTTCAGGAACACACATGATGCTTGTCACTTTGCGGCAGCAGGAGTATAGTGGTATTTAATTGATGTTTTGTTGACCTTCATGCGTGTCAGTTCTAAGATGGGTGTCATGTACGAGGATATGCGCCTGAGGCACCCACAGCAGTGCTAATTTTGCAGTCTTTCGCATACAAGCAGTGCGACTGCTTAGCACAAGCCCTGAGCTTGGAAGGAACATGAAAATGTGTAGTCACACCAGCCCTGATGCAAGCGACAAGCTATGGGCTATTGCACAGCGCTCCTTTGCTGTTGAATTATGCATGCCTTTTTTAACAGTTGTATTGCATACACATCATCTTGGATGCATTCACAAAATGATGCCCAACCTTGGGCCATACTGTGTTCATCATCCGTAGCTAGCCAAGTCTGCAAAGCTGCTGCCACATTTTGTGCATCATCTGAAGCAAGCCCAGCTTGATGAAAAATGAAAAGGGCAGTACAGTACAGTAACTGCAGTGTTTGTAAACGAAAGACTTCGCGCAAAATCGCTGACAATTTTTTGATGCACTGTACTATCAGGCACCCATAATTGTCCTCCCTGCCAAGGTGAGGTTTTGATTTGGCAACTGTTTAGTGAAACGACTGACAATGATGTCTTGATCATAGTAATCTGGCTGGTGAAACCACAGCCTCAAGGAGGCTCAGCAGCTTCAGCTTACAACATGATCATGCTGTGATTGCAACTTCTCTATTGCAAATGTGGCAATGGCCAATATCCTATTCCATCGGCAGGCACCTAAATAGCTGTACATATGCTGTATACAGCATAAATGGTGAACGAGCTTAGCACAGCATCTTTGCTTATTGTCTAGGCTGATCCTGCTGTGCAACAGCCTAGTATAGTAAGGTCCAAAAATTGTGCGGCAAAGGATTGCTTTGATGCAGTACAAATATGTGGTCTTTTGCACTGCGGCCTTTTCTTGTGTCATGACTAGTCGACACATGAAACAAAGCCCAAGCAACTACTCCTCCACAACTATTGAATGTGGTCCAAACATGGAATCCAGCATGTATCTTTTACTCCCTTCACAGCCTGCTGCTTCATAGATGACAGAAGCTGCTGGCAGCTGTTTTTGCACATTCTTGATACGGTCCTCTGTGAGTGGGTGCGTCCGTAAGAAGCCAGGGATTTGTGCACCGCCAGCCTTTGCTTCTTCTGCTCCAAGCTTCTGAAATACAGCAGCTGCATTGCACAAATGAGTGTTTACCACCATCTGGAGGTCAAGAAAACAGCTCTGCACACGCACACACAAGGCTGTCCAAACACTGTATACACACGCAGAGCCAACCAGTTTAGATCAAGACAAGATCATCGCAAGTGAACTGTAAGCCTGGACAAAGATCATACCTGCAGCTGCAGGGTCGTAGCAAGCTTTTGCTGCTAGTCTCATTCCAATGGAGTCTGCTTCTGTCTCGGATCTCCTGCAGGTCACAAACAAAAACAGCTTGCCACCTTTACAAATGATGACTACATCAGGTTGGCTTGTGTCCAGGTGACTTTCAGGCACAGGGTAGCAGACCACAGCAGCTGCTGTACCAGACAGCAGCATGTGGATGACAGCTGCAAATACAGCAGAAGCTGCTCAAACCTCACTTAACCACTTTTGGCTGAGCTGATGAGCAATGCTGTGCGTGACAGCAGATACAACAACATGCAGGAAGCACTTTGGTCTGTCTGCATACATGCTATTTATGCACGGACAACGGTTTGACTTTTTGTTTGCAAAAGTTTTGTCCAATGTATCTCAAACATACCGGGAGTGGGGCAGGAAGAAGACAGCAGCAGCAGCGCCAGCTGGAATGGGAATCCCCACCGCAATATAGACAGCAGTGCGGATCAGGCCAGACACCTCTGATTGTGTCATCCTCTCTGCCTGCACATTTACAATGTGGCCCAACCTTTTTTACAATAGCTATGGTCCTGTATGCGTGCATGCAGGGTTGAATGACCTCAGAATATGAAAGGCGCGAGGCATGGGTCTACAGCCAAATGTGCGTAACGGGCAGACATTTGCGCAGTGGCATGAATTCAAAGACTCGCCGCCTCTCTGTGTTAGGTATGGCCTACCGCATGGCGTGCAACAACATGTGCAATCTCATGGCCAAGAACAGCGGCAAGTTGAGTCTCCATTGCAGGCCCTTGCAGCAATTTCAATAAGCCAGTGTACACCACAACTTTGCCTCCAGGGACCACAAAAGCATTGACTTGATCACTGTCAATGACAGCAAACTCCCATTTCAGCCCCTGCAAATCCAGAATGCATGGACTGCAAGGCCACATCCAAGTTGCAAGCGAGCATATGCACCAGACACATTTGCTCGTTTAGAGAGAGAGCCAGAGCTGCTATATCTGACCTTCATGTGTTCCATGTGGCCTGACAGTCCTGTGTCATCAGAGGCCTTCTGAGCTATCTTCATGCCGATTCTCTTGATCATTTTGACATAGGGATGATGGTCAGGCAAAAGGGTTCCTTGAGATTTAGCTTCGCTTCTAATCTGATAAGAAAATCCAGGTATCAATTGACAGCACCAATGCGCAGATGATGTGGATTGAAAATGCAAAGACAAACCTGTTGAAAGGTGTTTTGCCCAATGGACTGCTCCATAGATGTGGGTACCAAGATACAGTGCTTGCGGCCAGTGTATGGGATCTCTTCTCTGTTCGTAACCCATACCACAAAGCAACCACCAGCCGCAAAGCTGACCCATGTCAACGTCCTCTTGCTGCCAAGTCCTTCATGACGCCCAAACAGGGAGGTTCGCTGCTGGAAGTGTTGATATTCTCTGCAAGCAGTCCCGCGACGTGGAGGACTGAGGCACTGTCGACCCTGTGCAGTAGCTGATGAGCGGAAGCTCACCCAGATTTGTTCCACTGCCAACGGATTTGCGTTACGTTTCGAGGCAACGCTGCGCGTCCAGAAGCTCCTGCTTGATCTTTCAGGATCCTGGACAGCACTGTCGCCGCTTGTCTGCGCAGCATGTACAGATATCACCTGATGGGCAGCTGCAAGGCCACACAGTGAGGGAACTATCTTCACCAGGAGTAGTGCATCAGAGCTCAGCGCTTCTGCAGCGATCGCTCCGGTGAGTAAATTGCTCACATGGCAAGCATGCATGACTCATGACACAGAACAATCCACTCAAGGCACATCATTGCAGAACGTATGCACTATTTCATTCTACTACACTTTATGGCAGTGAACCGGGCCGGATCTCATTGCTCATGCGTGATCCTGCATTGTGGCTTTTCCGGTAGGTGAGGACTGCAACGTATGTTCAAAACCCTCCTTCAAACCCCTAGCTATGACGTCAAGTCGGCTTTGGGATCAGACGATGCATGCACTAAGTTAGTTGTTAAACAATCAGCGGGCATGCGCATGTAGGGTAAAAGACAGACAGTAGGGACTGGGCCCCAGAAAATCGTTGTGAGTCTGTGCACGAGCAATCAATCACAAAATGAAGTTTATCATCTGCTCAATCAACATTGCAGTAAAAAACAATGTGTTGCTCCTCCGACACCTGTCCTGTGCTAAATGCAACATTCATTTTGTTCACATCGTCTTCTTCTTCAAGTTTCAATTGCTTCTGCCCGCGCTGAGAGCGAGTCATCAACTGCCAATTGTTCTCGGGCGTTTTGCTGGGGGTCAGCATGTTGCCAGAGCCAGTAGGGTCTGCACACGTTGTGGTAGTGTGGCTGTGGCAGATGAATTGCACATGATTTTTGAGTGTCCAGCTCTCCAGGCAGTTAGGCAGCGGTATGCTCCTTTGTTTTCCACGGACACAAACACCATGAGATCCTTTTTTGC
>JAABUP010008931.1_pt1 | contig 12562 bp, 11 predicted proteins | sample 5559201 | NCBI WGS metagenome assembly JAABUP01 (sample SAMN10711887, study PRJNA513373) | rock metagenome | isolation source: Antarctica rocks | place: Antarctica | reverse complement strand
CCTTGCGGGCCTGGTTTAGCTACTCGGGCTTCTCGTCTGGGAAGGTCTCTCTGAGCTGAGCGAGCTTCTCCTGGAAATCTCGAGAAGACCAGGGCATACGTTGACGAAGCCGCGAGAACATCATTGCTACACTGTCTTCGTTCAATCGCAGGAAATTTTGGCATAACAGTCTCGATGGTGCGACAATCGAGTTACATTCGATACTGGGACAGACTTCGCACCGGTTTCTTGCTTCTTTATCGCCCGTGGAGCGTAGCCGACGGCAAAGGATCCAAGGTAAGGGACCTGACCAGGCTTCGCCCCCAATCGGGGTCGTGCATGTGCATTAGCGCTCATGCAAGACAGATTGAAGAAAGGTGCCACCAGCGTGTACAATATCATCGCAAAAAAGGCAAACATGAAATATACGGAGTACATCTAACGCTGATCGAGAGAAGCTTCCAGGATCTGCGACGGCAGGCAATTTAATTCAAAGAATTGAGGGGAGGGCATTGGGAAGTAGAGGGCGGCAAATACTACACGCGCAGTTGGCAGATGTCAGGGTTAGGGTTATGTTCGGAACGCAAAACATTTAAAGTTGCATAACGGATCAATTGGTGGAGCAATATAGTGCAGTCAAAAGACATACAATAACCGTGTACCGCTCTTTTATTGGCTTCGATATTCTCATTAGGGGATACCGCTGAAATTCGTGTCAATACTCATGTTATCATCTCCTCTTGATGAGAACCTGAGGTTCGCGGGTTACAAATCCTCACTCTCCCCATTTCGAAAGAATACTGTATATGTCAAAGATGAAAAGCGTACATGCGGTTTGGAAGGATGTACATGTCAAAAGGTTTCCACTGCCAGCTATGTCATAATTCAACGACCATTTAGGAGCCCCTACACGCAGATATCGCTCCTGCGATCTCTTCTCCTCCCAATTATTCAACCACCAAATGCACCATACCTTGCTTTCAAGCCCTTCACATTCGCAGCCGCAACTCGATTTATAGTTCGCGCTTACTGAGTGGAGCAGGGCGTGGAGGCTGGAAGGAAAGTGCATAGTATTCCTGCGACGCCTGACCCTGCAAAGCCCACGTGCCACCTCCCTGGCTTTTTTCGTAACAATTTCCTACAATCGATTCCTAAATCACTATTAGCTAACGTACTCTAACGTTTTCCACCAAGCTGAACATTTCCAAAGCAGCTAGGTAAATGTATATTTTTTGCTCACCATGGCCGTAGCGCAATTTGAAAAGTCATTTGTGCCGTAGTTCTGACGATGTGCCTGAATCACGTAATCAGCCTGGGTGATGTTCCTGTCACAACCGAACTGTTCTCCAGGCAGTTGGCAAGCGTCGGCGGCGCAGATCGATTGTATTGCTAGAAGGACGTTTGCCTGCTCGTTGGTCTGGAATTGATCGCCTGTGCATTGCGGGAAGGGTAGGTTGGATGGCTTGATGGCGAATGTGTAACTTTGGAAGTTTTGGCTGCCCCCGCCGTTGAAGTTGCTGGCGTACGAGCCGCCCACTGGGCTAGCGGAATTTCCCGAGGCTACACCACAGTGCTGGGCTATGAAGAACTATAATTCAGTTGTAAGTCAGCAGCCTGAGCAAGCCGAGAGCGGAGAGGTTTTATCCAACGACGTACGGGAGCCCCAAGGCAGAAATCAAGATGACCACTGAAGGCATTGGTGGTGTATGATGCAGTATATTCGGGGGTCGAGGCGGCGAATGTACAGACGTCTCCATTACAGGAGCCGTACTGCTGATGTTTGCTTGCGTATCCTTTGTCGCAAGTGGCTTGGATCATCTGAGAAATCTCCGAATTCTGGTTATTGAGGTCGGCTTGTATACCACCGAACAGGTTCTGGGGGATAGTTCCAGCTCCGTTGGGTGGCGCTGCTGTACCTGAACATGCTGCCACGAGTCCTATTTTCGAAATTGCGGCAGGAACAGAAGTAGAAGGGGGCCATGAGGTGGCTGTCTGGCTGGCGACCGAATGGCAGCAGTAGGCAAAGACGATAGATGTATATTTGAGAGCCATAGGAGAGATATACGAGAACGGATTTGATGGAAAATTCAGATATCGGTGGGTTGAGCTGTATTTCAACAATGGCAAATGGGGAGGTTTATAGATGGAGTTCGCGACCGGCCACGAAAGACCGGCTTACAAAGCTGGCGGAAGCCCGATATAGCTCATGAATAAACAGAGGCGAGCAGATGTAACGTAATGCTATAGCTTTGACAAAGAAGAATAACGCCGCAGTACGTAAGGTAAAAGGTCAGACATATCAGATGCGGAACGTGGCAAAGTCTACAACGGAGCTCTGGCAATGTGCTAGCTGCTGATCGAGCAGAGTCAGACAAAACGAAAATACCCAATACCAACAGATCGTAGCCCCAATCATATGTGTCTAATAGAGAGTCGAGGGCAAGGAAGCAACGTTTGTTGCTCTGAGTGAGCGAGCTTTGACAATGATTGGTTGAGGATCAGCACCAAGATGCTACCGCCACCACTGCAATGGCAAAGAATGTATTTATTTAGAATGTATCTGCTCATCTCTATGTGCAATGCACCTGTTACTAACACGAGTACAGTCAGATACAAGCAGCCTAGCAGGAGACGACGATACCTTAGCGCCGGCCCGCTTTGTCAGCCGCGCACGCGGTTGTAAGTACCTTAATTTCCCCTAATTTTCGCTAAAATAGTCTATCTTGCATGCGACCGGTACCTTAATATAACAGTCTACCTAGTACCTAGACTTCCGTGTCTTCGCTGTCCCTTACCCTACACCTTACTGTGCACCCATGACCTTCGCTAAGGTTTCCTGTTTGAGGCCCCGATTATGTATCTATACAAACAGCTGTGTCAGCATCTTGTTTCCGTACTGCCCCACCATTCATCTGACATGTTCCGTACTCCTTAGCTCTTGGATTGTCATTCTCCGAAGAATGAGAGACAGGTCGACTAATCCGCTTACCTTGCCATGCTACTCATGCTTGTCCTTATCGCCACTTAATTCTCATCTTCTTTTCTGAGAATCACAATTATAGGAGTCCTTGAAAATGGAATGGAAGTCTTGCACACCATTTCCCCCCCAATCTGACCGCTTACGGGCATTGCAACAGGGGAAGCCTCGTATTTTTATTTATAAGAAACCCTATTATTCTTTGACGCACTGCCCCTGAGCTACTACGGGCTCTACGGTCACAGTTCCGTGATCGGCTATTTTCTCTTTTGGTTCACTGAAGCACACTTGTGGTTTGTAAGAAGGCGAAGCTTTCGACTTTACTATAACATGGTCGCACTTTATATAATGAGCTTCCCCAGCACGCGGATCCGCTGTTCCATCTATACTATTTCTGGCGACTTTATATCTTCAACATGATGTATAAGGCTCTTTTCGGGTCCTTGTTCCTCCTGAACTCGACCTTCAGCGCTCTCGGCCATGTTCTCCCCACATCTCGACATGTGGAAATCAGCAAGCGAAACGTTAATCTCAACCTACATGACTTTGAGGATCTTGAATTCCCTGGTTTTACCCAACAACAGCTCGAGGATCTTTTCCGCACAGACGTGGAAGGTGCCATCGCATTAGCTTTCTCGGCAAGCCAGGTTCTGAGCCAGACTGGTGTCGAGTCGACGCCTGAATTTATACGATGGTTTGGACCCGGAGCCACAGCTGCTCACGTTGCTCCTATTCTCCGTGAGTGGTCAATGCACATCTCAGTGCTGCCATTGAATTTCTGACCCTTTTATTTAGACAGTTATCAAAACATTGTGGACCTGTACAGTCCAAGCAATACCCGTACACTGGATGTCTTCGCCAGTGTAAGCCTCATCTGGACACTGCCTGAATAATCGCTGCTTCAAACTCATCTAACCTCTATCTCATTCAGAATGCGAACGTCAACACCCAAGGTGGTGATGTTCAAGCGTTCGTAACGAGGGCCCAACCCCAAGCTATGTCGATTTTCCGGGCATACTGGTCGTTGCCACCATCATCAGCCGTGGTACCTCCTCAACCCGGCACAGGCACGGGAGCTATAACGACACTCGAGAGCAGAGCAGGCACACTAATCCATGAGGTATGCACGACGTCTCATAATCACCCCAATAAAAGCGAAATACTTACATGCCGCGTAAAGCTCTTCCACTACACCTTCGTCATCCCCTTCTCCACAGGTCAAAGCAACGATCCTCACTATGCCGAACGCTATGGTCAAGATAACTGCCTCGCCCTTGCAGTCAGCGACCCTAATGTTGCCGTTCTCAATCCAGAAAGCCTCATGTATTACGCTTTGGGTATGTGCCGCTCCAACTCTTGTTCCTCCATAGAAGATCCGACCCCGCGGAGAAACCTTGTTGCCGCCCGTTCGTTGCATTGAAAACCCCACTGCTAATTAACTACACATCTAGACGTCACCTACGGCTGGACCCGTAACCAAAAAACCCAACCTCCGCCCCCTCCGCCCAAATCAAAGCCCCTCCCTAAACCTCCGCCAGGCAGCGACGGCAACGATCCCCTCGCGAGTTTTAAAGCACCCGGCGGAGCGTCATCGTGGTGGGCTATCATCCATCATGGGTCAAAAAGCGAATTGTGGCCTGATCAAAATATATGATCCCCAAAACCATTTTGAGTACCTTGAGCGTTCGGGATGAAGTCCTGTGTCTCGTTTCGCTTTCACCTGAACGCCGGACCTAACCTACACTTCGTTGCGCTTGATGGTGGGTTTAATATTGAAGCATAGCTGTACGATCTGTCTTAGATACTGCTAAGTTATTTCTCAAATACCTATAAAATTGTTAAGACAAAAGCTTAGCTACTTGTACGAAAAATTATACCTTGGCAACAAACATCTGGCATACTTCCTACTCACGACACGATTATAATCATCTGACAGCTTTACATTACCATGAATAGGTACATCATCTTATTTCGTAGAACTTTGATCGGAATTTAATAAGGATAAGTTTATCATTTAATTCATCAGAAGAACTAGATACGAAGACGTATTTAGAACGGAAACACTCAAGATCCACAACAATAGCAAAGCTGAAGAAGAGAAAAGCAGAAAGCAAACAACGATATAGGACAAGCTTTACCTCATAAAGAACTTCCACCTGCACATTAACTAAACACACTGGTAACCTTTCTCTTTAACGGCCCCCGGACAAGGAACTTCAGGACAAGTCATCCTATATTTTCGACCAAGTACAGCAATTTTTGGCATGCATCCATTGAAATTGCTGATGATTGAAAATAAATGATCCTGCTTTGCTCTCACAAGTGCTTAATCTTACCGACGCTGGTTTGGTTCCAAAGCTTATGCGATAAGAAGTATTGGGCGGTGGAATTATAGAGAATTGATTAATCTTGACTGCCCATACCACAAATGCCAGTTGGTCTAACAGTTGGCTTGGCTCTTATTTCTTCTTTGCCGAAACCCGACACTGCTTGGTGGGATTTTAGACAGAATCATGTTTAAACCTATAATTATTGGGGGGTCAGTCTCGCAGATGATGAGTATACCTTACTCAGGTGCAGTTGACCATCGAAAGAAGCATCATCGCGAAGCTGAGATGCGGCTACCGTTGTGACACAACAGGATACTCGAAAGTCAATTCAAGATTATGCATCTGGCACATGACGCACCACTAAACCTTGAGTTTCGAATTCTTGAAGCTCAGATGGACAGGTATGTTGGTGTTTCGGAGGATAGGAGAGCTTCCTCTGGCGCGCATTCAAGATGCATCCATGCGTCCTAAGGTGTATTCGACATCTCGCTGAACCTGGATCGCTTGCTTCTAGATACCCAAAACTGCAAATAACCACTATGTACTCCATTGCTCCCGAAACAACCTTGTCCATGGCGCTCTACCCACTCAAAAGAGACATTTAGTGCAATATCACCACAGTAACAAATTTGAATTTATTCATTCCCAGAAAGCCTTAAAAGTAGCTCAGAAAGATAACAAAAACAAACAGCTTCAATGAGGATCAGACTCTCAACCAAAAAGACAAAAGGATGAATCCACTGACACTGTGCAGTAAATAATAGGCTTTAACCATGTCTGCTAACACCGTCAGAATTTCTAGTGACACTGTGCACTAGATTAATCTTGCTTTCGATATTTGATGACATTGACGGCTCTATTATCACATATATACATTACAAAAGATATCGAAGAAAGAGAAGGTGAGCAGATTATGGTAGAGAGATGGGAGGTTGTTCTCGCCAATTAGAGTACAACCCAACGTGCCAACCTTACTCCAAACAGCAAGCGGACAGGCATCAACGCTAAGGATCCTAGCTCAGCCTTCTTGGAAGCTCAATGGCTTCTCCGCCTCGTATTTTCTCGACAGCCCAAATGCAACCTCACCCAAAGCATTTCCACTCCATCACTCGTTTCTAGATGAACCATCATCATCTCAACCTCCACTCGTTGGGTTCTCGTCAATCATGACTTCATTTACAGCTTACTCCAACATGTTCCATATCCTAGCTATCGCTCTTTTCGCACTTCTGGTCGACGTGACATTCGCTCAAACTCTTATCTCGTCAACTCTGCCTGCCTGCGCTCAGCAATGTCCGGTTCTTATTCAAGCACAGGGAGGTTGTGTCCCTCCTGCGGCTCCGGTTACGAATCAAGGCATCTATCAGTCTTGTTTTTGTCAATCGACGTTTCTCCAGCCACTATATGGGGGGCCGACACCCCTTTGCCCATCATGCCCGCCGGCAGATATGACTACAATACAGAATTGGTTTCAGGGGCTGTGTAAGCCCGGAGCTCCGCAAGGAGGACAGCAGCCAGCGCCTACTACAACGACGCCTTCAACGACTATTTCTGCCACAGCAGCCGCAACTTCGAGTGCCGGATTGACCGGAGTGAACGAAACGGCGACACCAAGTGGCCCGCAGCCGGGATGGTACGAAACCCCCCCCAAGCTGATCTCACGTAAAGCTAATCTACCACTCATCCAGGATGTCAACCCACTGGCGCTGGGTAGTAATGCTAATCGTCCTCTTCATCGGCCTCTCCCTCGTCGCCCTCGGCTTCTGGCTCCTCCACCGCCGCTACCGCCACCGCAAAGCCGCCCAAGGAACCACCCCGGCAGCCACCCAGCCCGATCTCGGGGTCTGGGCCCCAGGCCAGAGCGTGCACGACTTTGGCGCCGGCGTGGGAGCGGCCAATAACGAGAAGGGGAAGGGCAGGGAGCAGGTCAATGATGCGCCGAGCGCTGAACCGCCTGCCGGTACGAGAAGGGTCAGTCGGGTGCTGAAGAAGGGGTGGTTGGGGAATCGGGGTTGAGGGGTTTGTCTGAAGAGCGAGGCGCCGCGGTGTTTCTGGGGGGGGACTATAGGCATGAGGTTGGGTACTTGGTATGGAAGGTAAAAATCACGAGTTATGAATCGTTTAGCTATCTATAGCATTGTGCGCTCTCATCCAGTTGTGCCAGTCTTGAAATCAGGCTAGTCACTTTCATCTGGCTATCTCCTCATTAAGTCTGGGAGTGGGTTCCGGCAAATGATTTATCCACTACCCCAGCTACCACTCAATCCGCTCCGTTTCCATGCTCTAAGGTAATGGATGACTATGTGTCCATTTGGTTAAATATTTATTCGCACTTCATAGCCCGATTGAGGTTTATAAGTAGGGTAACACATCTATCTACATTGCAGCCAGCATATTCCCCTGTCCGACAAAGAATTTTTTCTGCAAGAATTTGTCAGCCACGGTAAAATCTAGAGGGCCAAAGAAAGCATGGCTTACCTGCTCCAGGCACCTCTCACTCGTACAGTTCTGACACCTCAGCCCCATTTGCCTCGAACAGCTCTCCCCACTCCTAAGATGCTGCACCGCCACATTTGCCAACGCCTCGATGAAAATCGGATTCCCGTTTAGACTTTCCGCCCTTTTAACACCGGGATGCCCTGCCTCGTGGATGACTTCTTGGTCCAGCTCGTATAGCGTCTCAATGTGGTCGCTGGTGAAAGCTATGGGGATGAGTATGAGGTTTGTCTGCCCCTTTTTCACGTAATTCTGCACGGTGTCACTGGTCTGGGCTCCTAGCCACTTCGAAGGCCCGACCTGCGATTGCCAGCACAGGCGGTAGGGGTTGGAGAATTTCAGGCGCTGCATGACGGCGTATACGGTTGCGGAAACTTCGGCGGGGTACGTGTCACCGCGGTTTACGACGCTCATGGGGAGACTGTGAGCCGAAAAGAGGAGGATGACATCTTTCCGCTGGTCCTCGGGGTAGGTTGCCAATTGAGCTTCGACGTTTTGCGCAAACGCCTCGACGAGTCCGGGGTGCACAGGCCAGCGGTCAATTACGCTCCAGGTAATAGCTCCTCGGGGGTTCGATTCGCCGGGTGTGCCTTTCCCTTCGAGCCGGTTCCGCCATTTCCAAAGTTCGTTCAGCGAACTGCCGGTTGTGGAACAAGAATATTGGGGATATTGTGTAAACGCTACTGCACGGCCTCCCTTTCCGCCACCAAAACCGTCTGCTAGTAGCTGCGCGTACATCTCTTCTGTCAGCGGATCGGTATAGCGAAATGCAACGTAAGGTTTATGGGGTGCGGTTTCGGGAGATATCCTATCGAGGATCTTGCACATCTCTGAGGATTGGTACTCTGACCATTTGCGGATGGGTGAGCCGCCGCCTATCGCGGCGTATTGTTTCTCAATTTTGGAGGTTCGACGGCGGGATATCATAGGGCCGAGATATGATTGGAAGGGACCTAGGGGAATGAGATCTTTGTCGGCCTAAGAGAGAAGCTAGTCAGTTGGAAAGGAGGATTTCGTCTATGAAGTTTGATGAGTCCTACGAATAGCCTGCTAAGGAAAACTCCAACATCTTTTGTTCTTAATGGGCCCCCCATATTCATGAAGACCATGGCCGTGGGACCTTTGGAGGATGTCGCATCCTGAGTGACTGGCGGTACAACTGTGGCCATGGATCTGGTGTGTTCATATGGCTGCCGTGGCCGAGATTGCTGTAGATGTACGGATAGTGAGGCGGCACATCTTGCTGAGATGGGAGAGGACGAGGATGCGTATTTCGAGAGCTTGGATGTAGGGTTTCGGAGAGCCATGGGACCAGCTGTAGGCGAGATTATGAATCAGATCAAAATGGCCCGATGTGATAGAGCAGAAAGGGTGCAAAATTATAGATGTTTCTATCGAACAGTATTGCAGACCGTAAGAAAGTTAGGGCAAGCTCGAATTGGGTCAAGTGCCCGTCAATGACGCCTCTGCAAGATAATCCCTGTCGCTGTCAGCCCTGTGCGCGGGGTCAGGTGTTTTCGCGAAACCTAATCGCGGGTCACGTCTGCCTTGACAGTTACCAACGACCGAGGGCGTTCCGATAAATAGGAATGATCTGTAGTAATTGGGGACTATCTACTTCTCCATAATGCACCAAGTACTTGCGCTGACAGGCACTGAACATTGAATTTCTCTACAGAACGATCACGGTATCTTTCACCATGGCAGAAGAAAACAAGTGGAAGCCCCAAGATGCAGATGGGGACGAGCAAGACCAAGAGCTTGATGAAACTGTAAGCTTTGCCGGGAGCTCTATGACAACATTGTCCTGATTCCTTTCCATCCAGGCCTACAAAGCTGTCAAAGATGCAGTATTGTTCGTGGTTGAAGTCAGCCCTTCCATGCTTGCAGTGCCTCCATCGGCAGACTCTAAGAAAGCAAATGAAGATAGTCCTACATCAGCAGCCTTGAAGTGCGCCTATGCTCTCATGCAACAGCGCATCATCTCAAACCCTAACGACATGATGGGAGTCCTTCTGTACGGCACAGAGAAGTCCAGATTCCAAGGAGATGACAACGACCGAGGAGGACTTGCGTATCCGCATTGCTATCTCCTTACAGATCTTGATGTACCAACAGCGGGGGATGTGAAAACCCTTCGAACCTTGATTGAGGACGAAGAAGAATCGAAGAACCTACTGGTGCCATCTAAAGAACCAGTTTCAATGGCAAATGTGCTCTTCTGTGCTAATCAGATCTTCACCACCAAAGCCCCAAATTTCTCTTCACGTCGGCTCTTTATTGTCACGGATGACGACGACCCTCATGCCAACGATAAAGCACTGAAATCATCAGCTGCTGTCCGAGCTAAGGATTTGTATGACCTGGGTGTTATCATTGAATTATTTCCTATATCAAGGCCAAATAGTGCATTTGATAGAGCCAAATTTTACGATGTACCACCTGCTTCGCCTACACTCCTGTTCGGCGTGCTGACGAAACTTAGGATATCATTTATAACGCTTCACCCTCCGACCCAGAAGCACCGGCACCAATTTCAGGCGCCTCCGTTCCCTCCTCTACTGGCGACGGGATCTCTCTTCTGACTTCTCTATTGTCCTCCATTAACTCGAAAGCTGTTGCACGGAGAGCTCTGTTCTCAAACCTTCCGCTTGAGATCGGTCCAGGTTTTAAAATTTCTGTAAAAGGCTTCATCATGTTTAAACGTCAGGAGCCGAAACGGAGTTGCTATGTCGACGTCAGTGGAGAGAAAGCGCAAATCGCCACTGGAGTGACAGTCCAATTAGCCGAGGATACAGCACGCGCAGTGGAAAAGGTAGAAATTAGAAAGGCCTACAAATTTGGCGGTGAACAGATTACCTTTACTCCTGAAGAAGTCGAGAAGTTACGTCACTTTGGAGACCCGGGTATTCGCATAATAGGATTCAAGCCTCTTTCAACGCTGCCTATATGGGCCAATCTCAGGCCTTCGACCTTCATCTACCCATCCGAGGAGGACTATGTGGGGTCGACCCGCGTCTTCTCAGCGCTACAGCAAAAACTTCTAAAGGATGAGAAAATGGGAGTAGCTTGGTTTGTAGCCAGAAAGAACGCTACACCGCAGATTGCAGCGATCATCCCAGGAGCTGAAAAAATGGATGACAACGGCGTTCAAACTACCCCTCCAGGTTTGCGGATCACTCCCTTACCTTTCGCAGACGACATACGACAAAATCCAGAAACGACATTGATTCAGGCACCCGGACCGCTCATCGATCGAATGAGAGCAGTGATCGAAATGCTCCAATTACCAAAAGCACAATATTTCCCCGCGAAATATCCAAACCCTGCACTCCAATGGCACTATCGTATCCTCCAAGCCATGGCCCTCGACGAAGATCTGCCCGAAAAGCCCGAAGACAAGACAATCCCAAAGTACAGGCAGATCGACAAGCGAGCCGGCCCCTTGGCCATTGACTGGGGCAACGAGCTACACGACCAGCATGAAAGGTGGCAGAAATCCAATAAGCACGACTCAGTACCGGCGAAGCGGGCTGCGCCAGAAGCGGACGATCTAGCCATCCGGGGGAAGAAGGCCAAGACGGATGACGCCATCGATGATAAGGAGATGAAAAAAGCTTTTGACAAGAACGCTGTTGGAAAGGTAAATAGATCTCCTTGACCGCCTCCGTGGTCTTGATTGACATTACTGTGCGATTTCAGAGGGCGATGCTGACATCACTATCCTCTTAGCTCACAGTCCCCATTCTCAAGTCCTGGCTCCAAGCAAAGGGGCTGCATACTTCTGGGAAGAAAAGCGATTTGGTCGAGCGCGTGGAGGGGTTCTTTGAGCAGAAGTGATCCATGGCTTGTACATCATGGATTGAAAGGAGAGGTAAGGAGGCTTATATTGATTTCTCTTACCCGTTATCTGAAACGCACTGCTATAGCCAGGACTCGCGTCGATGATGTTCAGGATTTTGCAAAGAGTATGAGTCACGAGTGATGTCGAAACGTGGGTTATGAGGGGAGCGATGGGGTCCGGCGTTGATGTATATCTCAGAGACCTGCGCAGAGGCGGGATTTTTGGAGGACCTGATACTAGTTTTTTCACATGGGGGTGCTGACTACAAGAAAGACAAGTGCTGATAGGCCGAGAAAGAATGCATCCAGTGATTCTCTAACCTGCTTCTGTACCGATACGGTAGTTAGAGGTTCCACATGAGTGACTGCGAAAGATCATTCTGTTCCAGTTCCCTCCCCGCCAGCACTATAACCCATTCCCTCGCCCTTCAATCCCAGAACCGCCCCCTTTCCCCCTTTTCTTACCACCCCCTCCTATCTCACTCCTCCCTAACCCAGCTCCACCTCCCCTCCATCATATCGACCCGCAAAAAAGCGAATGATAGGGGTTGGGATCGCGGAGGCGGGGGGGATGTGGTATTTGCGGTCGTTGCGAGCGGACTCGGGGGTTGCGGGAAGGGGGGGGGTGAGACATGGTGTTTCTTGAATGGAGTGGGTGAGGGGTTTTTCTTGGTTATTTTTGTCTAAGATGACGTGCCATGGAAAATACAATGGAAGTAGCCAGACCGCCCTCACGATAGAGAATGGATAGCGTTTGATTGTTTTGAAAATGCGAGAGCCGGATACACATCAGAATGCTTCATCGCACACCAAACCTTTTAACTCATGTCAAACACTATAACCTCAATCCCAGCCAAAATTGAGGCAGTAAGCTAGACTTGTGTTGAAACATCATCGAATGTGTTATAAGGTATCCTGAAAATCAATGTACTAGATA
>JAABUP010008929.1_pt1 | contig 12565 bp, 11 predicted proteins | sample 5559201 | NCBI WGS metagenome assembly JAABUP01 (sample SAMN10711887, study PRJNA513373) | rock metagenome | isolation source: Antarctica rocks | place: Antarctica | reverse complement strand
TCTGCTTCAGTCATGATGGCGAGCACCTCTTGTCGGCAGGTACAGATGGGCTAGTGAAGGCAGCGACGACCGAGACCGGGCAGGTCGTTAGCAAGATCGCTGTACCGCTACACGAGTATATACCCATCTATCTAAAGCAGTTAATAGCCATTGTCATTTTCTGACCACACCTACTCGTCCTCTTAGCTCCGCGACAGACCCAACATCCCTCCTGTACAGTCTCAGCCCTCAAATCCTTCTCCTAGCCACCGACTCCTCCGCCCTCCACCTCTACGACCTGCGCACTCCGTGCCAAATCACCTCCCCACCATCACAGACACACCACCCGCACGACGACTACATATCTTCCTTAATACCTCTTGCGCCCACAGACGCCTCTACAAGCGGCTACAGCAAGCAATGGATCAGCACCGGCGGCACGACTGTCGCCCTCACAGACCTCCGCCGCGGCGTGCTGGTTAAGAGCGAGGACCAAGGAGAGGAGCTGCTGAGCTCCACTATCTTAGATGGAAAACTGGTGGTCGGTGGCGAGAAAGGAGGGCTAAGGATGTGGGAGGTGGGCATTTGGGATGATAACGAAGAGACAGTTGTGGTTGGGAAGGGCGCAAGTGCTGATGTACTCGCCGCAGCTCCCGAGGGGCAGACGGCGGCTATAGGTATGGATGACGGAGTGGTCAGATTTGTGGCTATGGGTGGGAAGAGAGCGAAGGTGGTGGGGGACGTCAGGCATGATGAGGTGGAGGGGGTGCTGGGGCTGGGGTTCGAGGTTGGAGGGAGGATGATTAGTGGAGGTGGTAGCGTGGTCAAGGTTTGGGAAGAGAGCCTACAGGCATTGGATGGGGACGAGGATGAGGAACCCGATGTAGGGGTGGGAGCAGTGGATGGGAAGAGAACCAATGGGTTCGGGAGCGGGGATGATGACAGTGACAAGGGCGACGGAGAGAGCAGTGAGGAGGAAAAGCCTAGGAAGAAAAAGAAGAGGAAGAAGAACAAGGGAAAGGGTCAAAATGGAGTGCAGCATGTCATGGCCTTCAAAGGCATGGACTGATTGATCATCTCGAAATGCCAGCCTCTCTCATGCCATTCAATATCTCTCCTCGCTATTCCAGGCTGCTATACCAGCATCCAGCAAACCCAATGATCCTCACAAAGCGCAAATTTCGGGTCCTGGCACCATTCAGACGATATCGATGATCAAGCAGTGCTGGTGACATACCTTAGGGCGTAGGTGCAAGTAAGACAGCTGCACAGGCAGCACAACAGGTGCCAAATCCAGAGTTACATGCTATGATAGCTGGGGCAGCTCCAACGCCGGCGGTAACGGTGCCGAAGACAGCTCCAGCCCCGGCGTAGCAGGCGGTGACAACGGCTGCGCAGCCAGCTTGACAGATTCCGTAGGCGGCTGGGCCTGCACTTGCTGAGGCGATCAGGCCAGCGGCCACGAGAACGGTGGTAAGACGCATTTTGGAGGACTGCAAGACTTTTGGTGTTGGCTATTATACCGAAGGCTGAGCTTTGTTGATGAGCGAAGACCAGAGTTTGGGGTTGGAAGGGCTGTCTTGAGGACGATAATGGTGGAGCAGGCACCAGCAAGTGAGGCAACGAACGATTGACAAGTAGGTGGGGCAGCCTTGCGCCTGCAACCATTGGTTACCCATCAACATGCACCACTAGTCTTTGTACTGCAATGTCCAGCTGGGGTGGACCAAGAAACGTGCCGCTCCAGAATGCACATAGAATCTCGATACAAGCCACAACGAAGCAGTTCCGTCATCAAGGATATCACATCAAAGATATCAAAAGATACTTAGTTACTTCCATCTAGGATTGAATTCGAGGTTTAGTGTTTCTTGTTGCCATTGAGTTGGAGTTGCGGCTTTTGTTGTGGGACATTTCCAGCAGCTCGCATGCTTTGAGCAGCAGCCTTGTGCAGGGTGGCTGATGGCCGTTGTTGTTTAGGCTGCCTTCAATCGAGCACAAATATACCGTGCTCTTACAGCGCTGGGACACCGGTCGATCGTGCTACAGCCATTGACCATGTCATGCTCTTCTTCCCTCCGACATCTATCGATGATCTCTTCTAGCCTCATCCACACTACGGTTGCGTTGTCCAGGATACACCCAGCCACCACCAGATGCACTCAACGATCCCTCTCTCGAAAGTCAACGTAGCCCTGCAAGCTCAGACCTCATAGATTTGCTTTCTCCCCATATCCTTTCTTTCCCTCAAGCTGAGGCCCTCACAAAAGCCCTCATCGCCCTGACTGCATCCCCCTCATGTGCCTTCAACAACTCCGTAGCCTTCACCTTGGTCAGATCCAGCTCCTCAACCAACAATCCTACATCCGCCTGATCCACCTTCACCTTCGCCCTCTTCTCCTTTTCCTCCTTTTCTTTGGCTAGTTTCTCGCCCCTGTCCCCAGCCGCAACTCTCCCTGCCTTGTCCGCTAGCTCCAGTCTGCTGATCGCTTTACCGAGAGCTTCTTGGTCGATCTGTTTGTTGGGCTTGGATTCGCCGTCGTCCTCTCGGGTTTCGAGGGAGGACATGGCGGCGGCGGCTTTGCGACCTTCTGCGTCTGCAGGAGGTGGGGGACCTTCGGGGTCCATGCCTTCTTGGACGGTGGCGGGCTGAGGTTCTGCCATCTTGGATGATTGCGCACGCAGGATGGTGCTGTGGAAAAGTTCAATGTCCGTTGGGAAGTGATTTAGTTGTGGAGGGTGCTTGACAAGGAAAAGTGCGGAGCCTGAATCGAGCCTAGTGCGAACTTATTCAAGGGTTTTTTCTCTTTGCTACGTTATCAAAAGTTGCTTGCACCATGTATCTTATGTTACGTTCGTGATCCTGACCTCAGCAGATCTGTGGCTAGATACCCTCTCCCTTCCTGTCGTTTCGTCTCCTTTGGAAGAAAATTGCCAATGATATCTCATCTTGAGTTTTGATCTCTCTTTTGAATTATCTTGCATATTTGGACAATATGGAAGAGGTCATAGAGCCACCGAAGCTCAGTAAGGCGGGAAAAGCGGCTGCAGAATTCGTCGTCAACGAGACACAGCAAGCAAATGACACTTCCTCGAAATGGTCGCCATCCTCATGGACAACAAAGCCAATAAAACAAGATGTCGTTTATGAGGACCGTGCTGCAGTCAGTAAGGCTCTGGCAAAGCTGGAACGCCTACCGCCCATAGTCACACCTACAGAGATTATCAGACTGCGGAAGAATCTGCAAGATGTGGCCCTTCGCAAGGCGTTCTTGCTCCAAGGCGGCGACTGCGCAGAGCTTTTCGATTACTGCGAAGACAATGCTATCGACTCGAAAATCAAACTACTGCTACAAATGAGCTTGGTCCTGATCTACGGCGCCTACAAGCCTGTTGTACGTATTGCAAGAATGGCAGGACAGTATGCCAAACCTCGATCAAGCCCAATAGAGATGTACGAAGGTAGGGAAATCCCATCCTTCAGAGGGGACATCCTAAATGGATACGAGGTGGAGGATCGGATACCGGACCCAGGTCGTCTGGTATCTGCTTACTTCCACTCTGCTACAACTCTCAATTATATCCGGGCGTCGTTATCGTCGGGAATTGCGGATCTGCACTCCCCTCTGGACTGGGAGCTGGGTCATGTCAAAGATGAGAAGATCAAAGCCGAGTATACACGTATTGTGGACAATATCACCGACAGTCTACGTTTCATGAAGACAGTAGGCGCAGACAAAGGCAGTGGACTTGAGACTGTAGACTTGTACACAAGCCATGAAGGCCTTCTCCTCGAATACGAACAAAGTCTCACACGTCGTCTCAAGCATCCACCAATGTACACATCCTTACAATCAGCCTCACCAGCATCTTCACCTCAAACCAATGGCCATAAGGCACCCTCTGCTTCAGATGGAAAAGGCTGGTACAACACATCCGCGCACTTCCTCTGGATCGGCGACCGCACTCGCCAATTGGATGGCGCTCATGTCGAGTATATCCGCGGTCTCGAAAATCCCATTGGCATCAAAGTCGGTCCAACCATGACTTCTCCTGAACTAATATCACTCCTTGACACCGTCAACCCTTCAAAATCGATCGGCAAAGTCACCCTCATCACCCGCTACGGCGAGCACAAGGTAGCGTCTCTACTTCCATCTCATATCACCGCTGTCCGAAGAAGTGGCCACGTCGTAGTCTGGCAGTGCGACCCTATGCACGGCAATACTAAGAGCACGCCTTCAGGCGTCAAGACAAGGCAATTTTCAAGCATCCTGAGCGAAGTCAGCAGTGCATTACGGATCCACAGGGAACAGGGTAGTTTTCTGGGAGGCGTGCATCTGGAGCTGACTGGGGAAGCGGTTACCGAGTGTGTGGGAGGGAGTGAGGGTCTGACGGAGGGAGACCTGAGAGTCAATTATACGACTTATTGTGATCCGAGGTTGAACGAGAAGCAGGCACTTGAGCTAGCGTTCTTGGTTGCAGGGCATTATAGAGATGAGAGTGGACGCTGAAGGGAGCAGAATTTGGTTGGGGGCAATGCTTAGGGACACTTTTACTGCAGAAGAGGGGTGTCTTGAGAAGGAAATACCAAGTGTCGGGATGGCGTTCGAAGGGCGCGCAACCGTCTTATAAATGAGTCTCTGGGCTAGATTTGCATTAAGGGACACATGAAGGAAAAGTATTGGAAAGACCTTGCGACACAAGATATGGGAATTGAAGAGGTAAAGAATTCGTATCCTGGTTGCTGTGGTCTCGCCAATGAAATTCTCAGTGCACATCTCATCAAGCACGCCGCAAAGAGAGCCCTGAATGGGAATCGACCTCCGTATCGTGAGCCAATCAAAGTTGGTATCCGACCACGAGTCGACCATCCGAAAGGCTATAGTTCTTGACCTTGCCGTCCAACAAAGTATTAAGGGTGTCCCTCTCTTCGACCAGCTGTTTCTCTACCAGCGCCCTCATGTCCTTAAATGCCGCAAGTGCCTTCATCGGGTGCGGATCGAGTCTCTTCTTGAGCTTGCCTAGCTCCGCCGTAACGGTCTTATTCTCTGGCATAAGCTTCTGAGCCTCCAGCAGATCTTTCATAAGCTTCACATCTTGCCCAAGGGCTTCATACGCTTCTCCACGCATAATAAGGAGATCGACTTTGCTGTGAGGTGCAATGGGCATGATGGTCTGTGCGAGAGTGGCGTATTTGATGACACTGTCGTACTCGCCCACGCGCAATCTCAATTGGGCAATGCCAGCGGCCAAGTCGATGATAGTCTTGCAGATCTCCTTATATGTTTCGCCTTTGCCGTTGACAAATTGAGACCCGTATATTTTGTAGCAGTCCGCTAGGAATGCAAATGATGCCTCAACACGATTTGCTAATGCTTCCCAATTTTTGTGCCTGTGGGCGTATTTGAAGGCCAATAAAGCTTGTCTTAAGTCTTTCAAGATCTCATTGCCGTCCTTGTAGGGAGCCTGAAGGGCGCTGGGCATGTCTCTAAGGTACTTCTTCTGCTGGATACCCCTCAAGATGAGCTTGTGAAGTCCGCGAATCTGGTAAAAACATTCCAGAAGATCGTCCTCATCATCGGCAGGCCGAGCAGTAAAGATACGGTGAACTTCAAGGCTAAGAACCATCTCTTCCAAGCCTTTGGTCGTCCAGAGCGCTCTTGGGAGTTGGAGCAAGCTGACTGGACTCATCACGAAAGTATCTTCTTCATGCTGAGACTGGAGGCTTGGAAATACAATTGAGACCTTGAGGACCGGATTTGGGAATCGGTCAACATTGCCACAATAGACCACACCAAAGCCACGCTCTTTCAGTGCTTTGCCGTAACCCGCTTTGTTCACGCGAACAGTGATCCATGTGTTCTCAAGTGCGAAAATTGCTGATGCTTCAGCATGGATTTGGCGACAAGTGACCAGGATTGCTGGCGCATATTCTAGGGTCTGCTTCCAGATATTCTGGCAGCGAGGAGTTCCAACCTCGAAAGCTTCAGACTCCGAGAAATTGCCGATCGGCTCACTCTCAATCTTTGAAGAGTGGTATGCTGGGTTTGGGACGACCTTATTCACCCAGTACGCGGAGAGGAGGGGACGATAGATTTTTCTTCGTAGCTCTAAGGGTAAGCCGAGAAGACTTGGATGGAATTTCTCTTTTAGAGAAGGTGCGATCTTATAAACATCAGCATGATTCGGCATGATTCGATAGGCGGCTGTTTGAGTATTGGAGAAGGTAACACACCTGCTTCTTGCTTGGTTCGGACTTGGCGTCCTTTACGCACGGTCAACAGGAGCTGTATTCAACAGAATGACGAAACCTGCGTGGCACTACTGACCTTCTTGCTACCCTTGGCTTTCTTGCCTTTGGCCATCTTCGCGAGGCTCGGACAGAGCACTAACAAGCCCTTCTCTTTGCTTTATGCGTTGTGAGGAGGAACCTCCGACTACTATAAGACTAGAATTTGCCCCGTTGAGTTTGCGTCGACAGCGAGAGCAGTCACCCGTTGATTGTGTTGTTTGTAATGAGGAGATTCTATGAAGTCGAGGATAACTGCAAGTATCGATGAAGGAGCGGAAATAAAGCGGACGTATTGAACTTTGAATTCACATTCACTTCCAGCGAGTGGGAATAACATTGTTGACAACAAGTAGCACAGGAAAAGGAATACGAGGAAAACCCGAATGCAGTTGCAGTAATCTTATGCTGGGCAAGTGCATATTCATCGCTAGAACACAGTCCAAGGAATTCATGCAAATGCGGTTCGGAAACAATATGACCCAGATGGTCGATCCTTGTCTGATTACTTCCCTGCCAAAGACTTGCAAACGACTCTGCTGCTGTCTGCAATCAAAAGCCGCCTCATGTCATACAAGGACATCATGTGCTCGTTTCCCTTCCGTATGAGGATACAACACAGAGGGTCCGTTCAGTGTCCCTGCCATGCTCTCAAGATCCTCCTGAACAGCTCTGTGTAGGTCAAAACCTATCCGTTTCCTCAATTGCCTGTAATGAACCACAGTCATCGTAGCATTATCTAGTTACAAGACTATTTCAGTTTCTGACTATCTGTGTCGTCCTTTGCGACGACCGAGCGAAGTCTTGCCATTCCCACATGGTCCATCACTCTGGAAGTAGTAATAAGAAGGCCAATATCTGTTGCTGGCTTCAAATATCTATTTCAGTGGGCGTCTCTTCTGGCTCAGGGACCAGCTGCTTTTGCTCTTGGCCCAGAAAAACTTTAATAGGGTCAGTCAGAGACAGCTTCGTAGGTCATAAAGCTTGTACCTCTTTGATATAGCGCATAGCTCGTACCGACGGCAATTGGGGTTCCGACCATGATACCTATCCACCTTCAAGGATTTTAGTGAAGCCGAGGCAGCAGCAAGGACTCTGAAAAATACCGCCTGGCAATGGTATTGTAGCTTCCTATGGCTTTGAATCCTGGATTGGTAGAGCTGTTTTGAGTCCCAGAAGCTACGGACTTGGGAGGTGCTGGCTTCGCAGCTTCGTAAGGCCTCGAGCTGATAGAGTGGGTGAAGACCCGTGTCCTGAAAGGCATAATGATCAAGGTTAGTCTGACCGCTGCTTTGTGTAGGTAGATGCAGCTAATTATGCGTGGGCAAGAAGGTGTCCTGCATTAGATGCCAAGACATTGAGATCCTTTATGCGATCAACCCTACATTTCAAGACGCATCACCCTAAATTTACTTGCACTCAAGATACAATCCATCCACAGCTGGCTGTGTGACCCAATGGCTCATCCCATTCACCAATGGCCTCCCCCGCACTGCCATCTCCCACCATCCTCAGCTGCAGCGACAGTCCCCTCTCCACCACCGCCTCCATAGTCGGCATTTTGACATTTGCCCTCGGCCTCATAGCTTCCTACATAGCACTTCAATCCGCCACTCGTGGTGCACCCTCCGAAATCACACGCTTAGTCGAGGATTTGCGGACTACACAGCGCGAAATCAATAGGGTCGCGGAATACATCTTCGATGATGCCCATAACGCGCCTGTGCCTGTTACTACGAGGGCTGCATTTACTGAGGAACGGGCATACGTGATTAATTCAAGAGGGGTGGGGGCTGGGGCGGCGGTTGGGCCTACCGGGAGTATGCAGGGACTATATGATGAGGTGCAGGATCTGTTGGGGAATTGTGTGAGATTATTTTATGAGGCGGATGATTTGCTGAAGAGGTGCGAGAATGATGCCGCGAGGTGGGACCCAGAGGGTTTTTGGAAAAGGATTACATACGTTATCAATAAGCATGAGGTTACGGAGAAGATATCTAGGTTGGAGGATCAGAAAGCGAGATTAGGGGATGTGAGGATGAGTCTCTTCTTGAGGAAAAGTGCTATGCAGGACACCATACTCAAGCAGATTGCTGAGGATCTCAAGAAAATGCAGATGAAGCGCAAGAAAAGAGACGTTTCTTCAGACGATTCGGGAATTCATGTCGGAGTGCCGCCTTAAAGGAAAATTGCACATTCAAACTATTCATCACACCCTCAAGAAAGACAAAAAAATGAGAAAAACAGAGAAAGAAAACCAGGAAGCCGCTGTCATAAACCTTCGTCTACGCGTCAAGCCATGTCGCATCACTCGTCCAAATCACCTCCGATTCAATCAGCATCTGCCATTTCCGAGTCTGCATCGTCTCTTCGCGCGCAAATGCAATTACTCGGCACGAAACCCTCAGTATGGACAACCGTGTGCTTCGGCGTCTGCTCGCCCTCCTCAGCGACATCAGTCAACGCCGGTCCAGCCGGCAGCTCAATAGGCGAAGGCTGATCGAGAATCTTATGAATATTCATAGTGGAAGGCCTCCTGATTGGGGCGTCCTTCTGAACGATGTTGGCTGTCGCAGCACTGTCAGCGACGGGCGTAAGAGTCACGCGAGTAGGCCCGACCAACGATTCAATTTCCTGGATTTTGACTCGCAGCTTGAGGAAACTGGCCTCCAGTTGTGCGACCTGATTTTCCAACACGGTCACTCGCTCCAGTGTCGCATCTGAGCCTGAATGTGCAGGTCCTGCAGCAAACGTGGATTGCATCGGCGCAGGTTCCGGACTCGGGGCAAAGCTGCGCACGCTTCTTGCAGGCGCACTCGAGAAAGAATTCGGAGCCGCACTCGTTGGAACCGAGAGGGAAGGAGTTTGAAAGCTTTGGAATTGTCCAAACCCATCCTGACTCAGCGCATTCCCCTGTTTCTGAACCTTAGCCATATCCGATTCCCTATCAGCAACGTCAGCCAAAACCTGCTCACCAAACCCCAAAAGAACAGATACTCACACCTGCTTAATCTTCCCCTCTGCCGTCGTCGACAGCTTCTTATCCGGCATCGGCTGCCCAGCCAGCCGACACACGCCTTGCGGATGCAAATCACGTGCAGTACACGAGCAGCATTTCCCAAATTTCGAGTTCTTGGAGCGGATACATGGGATCTTGAGTCCGATGCAATAGGTGCAGGACTCCTCGAAAGAGCATTCATAGCCCTCCCTGAAGATCTGCATGCCCCGTTTGCGTGGGTGGTTGTCCTTTTTGCCGTCGGCGCGGAGCCAGGATGGGTAGATGGAGAGATCTCCGAGTTCTTCCATGTTGCTGGTGAAGGCCATTTCGCCGGGTTGGGTTTCTGGCATATTTGTGGTGGCTCTAGATTTATAAAAAAATGTTTTGTTTTGTTTCTTGTTTTGTTCGCGTTCGTGTCTGGAGCAAGCAAACATCGACGTTCGCAGCGCACCTCCATCATTTTGTGCGTGTGCGAGGAACAAAGGCGTGGCGAGCACGGCTCTGACGGAAACAGAACAATTGATTCATTGAAGATGGTCTATTGTAGTAGAGAGATTGGACAAGCTTATTTTGGCCACCATGACGCTGGACAACAATGGGAGAGCGAGCTGGTGCTTTGTGATCCTGAGTAGATACACGGAAGGGTTTCATTGTTAAGTTGGGAGAGGGCAAGAGACTGCTTTGTTTGCCACTCCTGTGCTAAGATTGTGCTTGGTATCTATTGTTAACTATCTATAGGCCATTGTTGTGTTTTGAGCGAGAATTGCTGGGTGAGTTAGAGACTGTAAGTCTCTTTCTGGATGTATATGCTCGGCCTTGACAATCTCCAGGTATCTCACTCCCCGGAGCGTCTCGAAAAGCTGAGATAGCACTCGAATGGTATGTCAGTACATACACAGTTGCTTCATTCAATCCGCTGACTATCAGCCCTGAGCTGGTCTCTGTATCTGCTGATCATAAATGCAACAACCTGACCTCAAGACTCAGTCGGCAACTTGCCAATCGCACGATGCTCTTTCCTGAACGCCACGCTTTGACTCTCTGCTCCGTACAGCTTCTGGGGCCTGCCCTCGACGCAGGCTCCGCGCCTCGAATGAATGTTCACGACCTCAAACATTCGTAGAGTGGAGTATTCCACAATCATTGCCTTCTTCTTGCATGGTGTTTGTAAACGTGATTCTCAAAAACTCTGAGCAGATTGTGGTGCGGCGGGCTGGGGCAATGTTAGCGAGTGGTACGGCAAGAAGGGATCTCAGAGACTTACCGGGCTGTTGAGCATATTGTTTCTCTTGTTGCGCCCCTTCTTGATGTGGCTCTTTAATTGACTCGAGTCAAGCGGCTTGAGTAATTCGAAGCTACAGAGAAGCTCGGCGGAAACCGCCATAACAGCTCCCCAGTTATCAAATTCGCCGCAATACTGCAGAAACGTCAGCCTCGAAAATGTTATCTCTCTAGATATTGGAGACTTACGTTAGGTGCCGAAAACACCGTTACCAGAATACGATCGTTGAAAAACTCATAGCCATCCTCTACCACCATGTGCGCTCTGCAGACCAGATCGAAATCATGCTTTTGCAAGAACTCCATGATAATCTTCTTCCCAAAGCAATAGCTTACACCCCTCTCGTTAGCTTCCCAATCAGATTCCATATCCGCAGGATCACTCCAAAGAAGGTCGTTTAGTAAGCCGTAATCAGGTACATCAGTCGGTCGTGCAATTTGCCGAATGTCGTCCATATGTGTCAAACTCGGCGAGAGTCCTCCATGGACGCAGAAGATTTTTGAAGCAACAACTGCAGCTATTGGGAGACAATTGAAGGTGTCGATAAAAGTCTTCCATACTTTGATGTTGCATCTGCGCTTGCACTCGTCATAGAAGCCGTATACCCGTGTGACGTTGGCGCATTCATGGTTGCCTCGAAGCATGAAGAAATTTTCTGGGAACTTCAGTTTGTAACAGAATAGCAGAAGAATAGTCTCGAGGCTCTGTTTCCCTCTGTCCACGTAATCACCAAGGAAAAGGAAATTGGCGTTGGGTGGGAATCCGCACATCTCGAAAAGTCGAATCAAATCCGTGTACTGGCCGTGAATATCCCCAACGATCTTGACGGGCGCTGAGAGCTCCACGAGAGCAGGTTGGGATAGGAAAACTTCCCGTACTGCGGTACAAATGGCTGTGATCTCCGCATTTTTGAGGCAGACCGCCTTCGTAACCTTCGTAGAGTAGCCTGCGTCTAAGAGTCTAGTAATCATATCATCGATATCGAGCGACTTCAATGCTCCGAGTGCCAGACGTCCAGGCGAGCTTGAGATGATAGTCTCACCCTCAGTAGCACTAAGATATGGCGAAGCTGGAGCCTTTGGAGCCTTTGATGATATAGGATTGATGACATTCTTCTTCACTAGTATAGACTCCTTCGGCTGCTGGTTATGCGATGGGTGCAAAGTCCCTGACGGTGGCGCATCCGACACATGGCCAACTTCTCCAGAGTCCTGCGCACCGCTGACAGCCTTGTGCCCTTTGCCTACAGAAGCAGACAGGGTAGGGGAAGGTGGGGGCTGCGGCGATCCTGGCCGTGAACTCGGTGATACGTCTCCGTCTTCTGTTGCAGAGACTGGGTCGACAACGGGTTTCGATCCCCCGGACTTCGCAATCGCTCCTGATTTCCCTGATCCCCGAGTGTCTGATCTCTCCAAATTTCCACTTGCCACATCAGCCTGGGAGAATGAGCTCCTGGGACTGTCGGACCTTGTTCCTGGAATCTTTGATCGTAGTCCTCGAAACGAGCGAGATGATTCCTTGGTATCAGACTTGCTGAAAGAGGGATAGGATTGTAGGCCTTCGGTGGATTTGTCGAGAGAGGTTGATGAAGTATTTTTCGGCGTCCTTGAGCCATCGCTTCCTTTTGAGGGCTGATTACCCATTCTCCTCTCTGAGGCTGATTCTGTGGTTGTTCACGGACGGATGCCGGATGAGACTTGAGGGGTAGTCGCAACGAAACCTTATAGTCTTTCTCGCCCTTTGATGGCAGCTTGGAGACTCCGTGATAGCTGAAATTTCCCAAATGCGATGTATCCGATCTATAGGCCCAGCCCCGGGTATATCTCTTTTATCCGTAATGGGGTAGTGTTACCTGATAGTACTAAAGCTGTCAAGGGGGCTTTAACAAGCTGAAGAGGAGGCACAACGAGCAGGGCTCAAGGAGTAAACATGGAGCTCGAAAATGGAGCCTGGTCAATATTTCAACCTCGTTCGAGGCTAGGTTGGGAGTGTTCTGGTTATCCAGATCGGTAGG
>JAABUP010008928.1_pt1 | contig 12568 bp, 17 predicted proteins | sample 5559201 | NCBI WGS metagenome assembly JAABUP01 (sample SAMN10711887, study PRJNA513373) | rock metagenome | isolation source: Antarctica rocks | place: Antarctica | reverse complement strand
GTGCATGGCGAGGGCGACCCGGTGCATGTCGGAAACTGTACGCTTGACGTCGTTTCGGACACTCGCCTGGTCGGGGTTGGCGCGCGAGGATCGTCTGCGTGAACACATCTGAACGAGTCATGGTCTACGGCGCCACCGGCCACACCGGGCGCTTCGTTGTCGACGAGCTGCTCCGGCGGGGGCTGACGCCCACGCTGGCTGGACGCAGCGCCGAACGGCTGACCGCCGTCGCACCGGGGCACGCCACCCTCGATCACCGGGTCATCGGTCTGCACGACCCCGACTTGGTGCGTAAAGCGGTCACTGGCGTCGGCGTGGTCATCAACTGCGCAGGACCGTTCCTGGACACCGCGCTCCCGCTCGCGCAAGCGGCCGTCGAGGTCGGCGCTCACTACCTCGACGTCACCGCCGAGCAGCAGGTCGTGCAGCAGCTCTACCGCGAGCTCGACGCCCCGGCCATGGCCTTCTACGGCGGGCTGGCCGACCTGCTGGTGACCGCCGCGCTCGCCGGCGATTCCCGCGCTGACGAGGTCGAGGTCGCGATCGGCCTGGACCGCTGGTGGCCGACCGCCGGTACCCGGGCGACCGGCGACCGGAACACCGCCACCCGCCTGGTCATCCGCGGCGGGGCGCTGGCTCCGCTGGCCACCCCCGCGCCGACCGGCACCTGGTCCTACCCCACGCCCCTGGGTGAGCAGCCGGTCGTGCAGCTGCCGTTCTCCGAGGTCATCACGATCCACCGGCACCTCAAAGTCGACCAGCTCCGCTCCTACCTCAACACCGCCCCGCTCAGCGACCTCCACGACACGGCAACGCCACCCCCGACCGCGACCGACGAGGACGGCCGCTCGGCCCAGCAGTTCGTCGTGGACGTCGTCCTACGACGCGGCTCAGATACCCGCCGGCTGACTGCCACCGGCCGTGACATCTACGCCGTGACCGCTCCGATCGTGGTCGAGGGCGCGGTGCGCCTTCTCGACGGGCGATACCGCAGCCCCGGCGCCGCGGCACCAGGGCAGGCGTTCGACGCCCACGACGTCCTGGCCGCACTGGAACGAGACGTCGACAGCCTCGAAGTTCAGCAACGCTGACCCCGACGCGAATGACGCGCCTCCCGTTGAAGGACGCTCATCACCAGCGCCCGTAGCGCCATCCCCGATCGGGACGGGAACGATCTTGATAGCCAGCAGCCGAATCGTCGCCGCAGGAGGTTCGGCCTACGGGACACCGCTCAGCACGGGTATCCGAGGCTTGGCCGTCCTCTGCCGATCGGGTGTGACCGCCGCTTTTAGGCTGATTCGCGCTATTGACTGGTACCCGGTACAGCTCCGGTGAGTTGTAAATCCGCGCTGGATCTACTGTCCGCAGTCCGCCGAGGTGCCATGGCTCCACTTCAGGACAGCCATGGCACGTCACGGACTTCATCGTCCACGTCTAATCTGGAGGGATTTGCTGGTCCGAAGCCGGGCACCCGGGACAGAAACTCATCCTTGCCGTCGGGCAGGCTCAGGTGACCGGGCCAGTTCCGTCCTTGATGGAAAGCGGGGGTCTGCGAGTAGCGGAGCAGTTACAGGTTGTTGGCGTTTCGGAGCCAGCGAGAGCCCGGACCGTCGGCTGCTGCTTCATCTGCGGGGTTAAACAGCGTGCATTTACCCAGGGAGAGGCAGCCGCACCCGATGCAGCCGTCGAGCGAGGCTTGTAGCGCTATCAGACGGTCGATGCGACTCTGTACTTCGGCGGCCCAGTCTCGGCTCATCTGATGCCACTGGCGCTGGGTTGGGGCCTGATCAAGGGGCACTTGAGTCAGTGCCTCACCGATTTCCGTCAGGGACAGGCCGACCACCTGGCCGGCCGCGATGACCGCCAACCTGCGTAAGGCGTGACGGGGAAATTGGCGTTGGTTCCCGCCGCTGCGGGTTGCGGCGATGAGTCCGCGCTGCTCGTAGTACCGAATTGTCGGCACCGTGAGTCCCGCTCTTTTTGCGAGTTGCCCGACGGTGAGCGTCTCGTTGGGTGCGATGCGCGGCATGGCTCCATGCTGTTCGCCGCCTTGACATCAAGTCAACTTGAGGTTGTCAACTGGAGAAATGCATCTGACGTCGCTCTCCATCCCCGTTCGAGACCTAACCTTCGCCGACTACTTCCAGACAGTGCTCGGCCTACGCGTCGAGAGCACCGGAAGTGCAACTGCGCAGGTTCGACTTGGAACGACAACGCTCAAGCTCCGAGTCGAACCGAGCATCGGCGCGGGGATCCAACATCTGGCGTTCACCATCCCGACCGGGAAATTCGGTTCTGCAAAGAGCTGGCTGATCGACCGCGTCAAGCTCATCGCAGATGTAAGTGGACAGGATCAGTTCGAGGGTCCAGCCAGATGGAACTCGCTGTCCGTCTACTTCGAAGGACCTGACAAGTCGGTGTTGGAGTTGATCGAGCGTCGCGATCTACCCAATACGCGGGAAGGGCCGTTCTCGCCAGCAGATCTGCTCTGTGTCAGCGAAGTTGGTGTTGCGGTACCGGACGTCCGCGCGACAGCCGGAGCATTGAAGGAGAAGGCAGGTATCGAGTGGTACGGCAGCGCGCCGAGCGACACTTTCGCAGCGGTCGGCGACGCGAACGGCCTGCTCATCCTTGTTCCCACTGGCCGAGCGTGGTGGCCGACCACGGATCGCCGTGCTCGCGCCTGTCAGATCGTCGTCGAGGCAACGGGACACTCCGGCCGCCACAATTTGGGCTCAAGTGTGCTGGTGCAGCATTTGCCCTCTGCGCGGCAAGCGGCGCAGTCGGACCTCTCTGGTTGAGGAGTCGTTGTAGGACCCGACCATCACGAATTGCTGTTAGTTCAGAAGAGATCAACTCAGCCGGGACCCGGCGCACCGTTTGACTGCTGACAGCAGCACTGCTCAGCCGACCTCGGCCGGCGGCCCGTCCGAGCCGGCTGCGGCGTCCATTCCGGCCACCGCAGACGTCCCACAGGAGGATCCCGTTGCGGCGACGGCGCGATCTTGGCCGTCACCCGCGCGGCGGCGGGCCCGGATTGTCTTCGGGACAACGGTAGTTCGGTGCGAACGGGTGCCGGTCAAACCTGTGGGTCACGGTGACACAAGACGGCTGCCGGCCGCGGCGAGCAGGACGATGTTGCGGTTGCCTTCGCCGGCGGTCGGAGTCTGATGGAGTCCGCTGATGCGGTATCCGGGGCCGTCCGCTACGAGTTCGACGCGGTACCGGCCGTAGAGGGTCCACGACGGTGATCCGTACGGGTCGTGGCCGAAGTGCGCCGCGCGGAACGTCACGTGGACGGACAGCCCGACGTCCGATGGGTGTGTGACGTAGTTGCTGACAAGGTGCTGCGTCGAGGCGAAGCCGGCGAACAGTTCGGTCCAGGTCGCGCGGAGTTCGGCCCGGCTCGTCGTCTGCGGGTCACCGCCCCAGAACGCGGTGAAGTCGGTGGTGACCGTGTCGGCCAGGCAGGTGTCGAAGGTGTCCCAGTCCAAGGCATCGATACTGGTGAAGAAACGATCACACACCTCGATCGCGATGTGCGGCGACAGCTGGGTCGGTTCGGGGATGACGGTGTTCACGGTCTCGGCTCCTGGATGTCTCGGGTGGTGTTCGGGGTGGTGTCGAGCAGTTCCTCGAGGGCGAGGGCGGCGTTGATGGTGCGAGGGAATCCGACGTAGGGCAGCGCCTGGAGCACGGCTTCACGGATCTCTTCACGGGTCAAACCTGCGGTGACGGCTGCCCGTGTGTGGGCGCGAAGTTGGGTGTCGACCGAGCCGATCGCCAGCAGCGCACCGATGATGACGAGCTCGCGTCGCGCCGGGTCGAGGCCCGGACGCGTGTTGATCGTGTCGTGGGCGAAGCCGAGGGCCAGGCCTGGCAGATCGGGGATGATGTGGGCGAGCTGCTCGTAGACGGCGTCGCGTTCGGGTGTCGCCAATGGTGGCTCCTCGCTGCAGTTCCGGTGTGGTGAGAGCAACCATCCCCGCGGCAGGCTGCAGCGGACAGGCCCGGATCATCCGGGTAGCACCAGGGCCACGCTGAGCGGTGCGTTCTCTGCCAGACTGGGCGGCATGGATACCGCCCGGGAGCTGGGTCGGTTTCTGGCCAGCCGCCGTGCCCGGCTGCACCCGGACGATCTGGACCTTCCGAAGGGCGTCCGGCGACGCGTACCGGGCCTGCGCCGCGAAGAGGTCGCCCTGGTGGCCGCGATCAGCGTCGAGTACTACACCCGTCTCGAGCAGGGGCGCACCGGAACGCCGTCGCGGGACGTCGTGGACGCGCTCGCGCGAGCGTGCTCCTCGACGAATCGGAGCGGCGCCACGTCGGCGATCTCACCGGCTGGACCTTGACCGAGTCGCGGCCACCGGTCGTGCTACCTCGAGCCGCGCTGACGCAGTTGTTGACGCAGCTGCACGACGTCGCCGCGATGGTCATCAACCACCGCTTCGACGTGCTCGTGTGGAATCACCTGTCCGCTCGCCTGTTCCGGGATTTCGGGGCGATGGCAGAGCCACAGCGCAACCTCGCCTGGTACCTGTTCTGCGATCCGCAGGCGCGGCGTCGCTACGTCGAGTGGGGCGACCTCGCCCGGGCGACGGCTGCACAATTGCGGATGGCGTCGTCGCGCCATCGCGACGACCGCATCCTGAGTTCGCTCGTGGCGGAACTCCGAGCCCGCGCGGACGACTTCGACCGGTACTGGCGTACTCGCGACGTACAGGAGCGGACCCACGGCTCCAAACGGCTCTGGCATCCCGACGTCGGCGAGCTCACGCTGTCGTTCGAGAACTTCACGATCCCGGACGCGGACGGCGTGCGACTGGTCACTTTCCACGCGGCACCCGACACCCCAGCCGCCGACAAACTCACCCTGCTCGGAATCCGCCAGCATGCCCACGCCGATCAACCCGAGGTAACACCCCGTCACGCACAGGGCTGACAACCACTGACGGAACACGCCCGGTCAAGGATCGCCGTTCCCCTGCGGTCTACGTCAACGCCGCTGGCGGTTTACCCACTACCCGGGATTGGAGCCGCGGCAGGCGATGGCTGGTGCTCATCAGCCGGCCGCAGAATGGTGCCACCGATCAGGCGGTCGCATGCAGCACGTCCTCGACAGCAGCGACGACCTCCTGCGGGGCCTGAGAGGGGATCTGGTGCCCGGTGTTTGGTACGACGATGAGCTTGGAGCGCTCGGACAGCGCGGCGAGGCCCTCCTGACCTTCGGTCCACACCTTTGTAGTGTTCTCTCCGCGAGTGAGCACCATCAGTACGGGATCGCCGTCCAGCTGTGAGACCGATTGCGCCGCCGTCTCGATGTCGCCCAGGTCCAGTTGCTCGTCGGACATTGCCACCGCGTCGAGGGTCGTGGCGCCGGTGCCGCGGAGCACGCCCACAGACGGGTCCAGCGCGTCGACGAACACGAGGCCTCTTATCCGGTCAGGGTGGCGGCCGGCGTAGATCCGTGCGAGGTAGCCGCCGAAGGAGTGCGCCACCAGGATGACCTTGTCGTCGCCGGAGGCGTGCTCGACGACCGCGTCAAGCTCGGCGTCGAGCTCGTCCGCGCCCCGTCCGGCGGCAGTAGGGCCACTGCTCTCGCCCGTGCCTGGGCGATCGTAGCGGCAGACGCGGGCATCCTTGCCGAGTGCCCGTTCGACCTCGAGCCACTGCGCTGAGCTGGCGTCGTCACCGATGCCGCTGATCAAGACCACCGCCGGACCGTCCCCGGCGCACCATGCCTGCTGCGACCCCGCCGGCACGCTGAGGCTCGCCGCTTGCTCCCCGGGCACGGGATCGGGGCCAGTGCCGCACGCCACCAAAACGACGCTCGCCAGGCCAACCCTCCAAGCAATACGTGGAATCAACCTGCTCCCTTCGACAATTGCGACGGACCTGCCAGGCACACGGCTCGGTGACAGCCGCGCCGACGTTACCGGTTGAATCCGACGCACGTCGGGGCGCCCCGCACCAGCGGTAGCGCCCTTCGGGATACCTCTTCCCGGCCCTGTCCCGTGCCCGCTGGCATTCCCTATACGAAGAGGGTTGCGTGAGCGTCGAGCGCCACCCGCCCCGTCCGGAAGCACGCGCGCTTGTAGTCCCAGTAGTAGGTCATGAGCAGCGCCGATCGGCGTTGCGTCGTCGTGGGCCACCTGTGGTTGATCCACCATGACGCAACGGGGCATGCCGGGACCGAGCCGGAGGACGACCTCCGTCCGGTGAGCGTTCGGCTTGCGGACAGCGCCCGCCATCATCTATCGCGTCCGCCGGCCGTATTGGGATTGAAGCGGCCCGGGTGTCGGTCGATAATGATCTCTGATTTCATGACGTAATGGAGACGCACGCTGTCGTTGTAGTCGACACCGAGGGTGTCATCACCTCGTGGGACAGCGGCGCAGTTGAGTTGTTCGGCCTCGACGCGGTGGCCGCAATCGGGCAACCGGTCGACGTGATCATTCCCGAGCACCTGCGCGAAGCTCACTGGACGGGATTCCGTCGCGCGATGGCCTCGCCGAAGATCAAAGACATGGCTGCCGATCTTCCCGTGTTGTGCGCCGACGGCGCGGTTCGAGAGTTCGCAGGGCGGCTGCTCGCGCTCAGCGACGGGCTCGGCGTCGCTATCGGCGCCATGGCGATCTACAGCGCTGAGGGGTCGACCGGGGTTCGGCCGTTCTCCGCTCCGCCGGCTTAATAGACGTCATCCCACTCGCCGATCGGTGACCGGGCACGGATCTTGTTCCGGTGACCGATAAGCCGGTAGTCACCGCTCACGGCATGATCGTGCGTCACGTGGGCCGGGAACCCTCCGGGGCCCTCGACTCCACATCTGTCCAAACTTCGGTCATTTCGGCGATGAGTCCATCTCGCAGGGCGATGAAGGTGGCTACCTCGAAGTGCTCAAGCTTCTCGTCTACAAGGCCGGTCACGTGCGACCGGCCGGCGGCCCGAGCACCAGTGCCGACGCAGTCTTGGAGCACGAGGTGGTCAAAGCCGGGATATTCAGCGTTGAGGCGCACCCACGAAGCGCGATCGAAGGCCTCTCCGGTGTGCACGTAGCGGCAGACGAAGTCATCGTGCAGCAGCATCGGCAGTCCAACCCAGTCGTGTGCATCGATGACCTGGGCCAGACGCCTCATCATCGCGGGAGCGTCCATGCGCTCACGGTGCCACCTCGTGCCCAGCACGGCCAGCTGATCGACGGCCGATTTCGAAACCGCTCCACCCATCGGCTGGCGCCGACGGCGAGCATTCCGGCGCCATCTTGGGTCCTTTGGCCGATTCGTGCGCCCATCAACGATGGGCTGAGGCGCGCTTGGTAGTCAGGGCGAAGTCAGCTCCGGTGAGGGATCCGCTTGTGACACGGCCGAACAACAGCGTTGTCGCCGTGCGTGCTGGTGCTGGCGGGTGCAGTAGCGTTTGCGGGCCGTGTAGGAAGTGAGAATGTACAGATGACCCGCCGCGCGCTCAGCTTCGGGGCAGCCGCGTCGGCGTATGAACGGTTTCGGCCCGGCTATCCCGACGAGCTGGTCGATCAGGTACTCGACTATGCGGGTCAGCCAGTGACTAGCGCGCTCGAGATCGGGGCGGGGACCGGCAAGGCGACACTGGCGTTCGCCGCGCGCGGAATCGCGGTGACCGCCACCGAGCCAGACCCAGCGATGGTGGCAGAGCTGCGCAAGCACGTACCACCATCAGTAGTCACGGTGCAGGCAGCGTTCGAGGACTTGCCACTGACCGGCGGGTATGACCTCGTATTTGCCGCGGCGTCGCTTCATTGGACCTCCTCCTATCAGCGTGGGCCTCGGCTCGCCGCGATGCTCAAACGCAACGCCGTCTTCGCATCGTTTGGCGGACCGATGCGCTTGGCCGACCCTGCCGTGGAGGCCGCCGTCCACGCCGCCAGATCGAATTGGCTGGCCAGTGACGACGTTCCGTCGCCGGACGGGACACCGGTCGATAGCTCGATGCAGTGGCCCGGCACAGAGTTGATCAAGTCCGGCCTCTTCGTCGACGTTGTGCAGGCTGAGATCGAACGGCGTGTAGTGATGACCGCGCGCGATTACACCGGTCATCTGTCAACCATCTCGGCCTACCTCGAGCTACCAGACACGGTCCGTGGCAAGGTGCTCGACCAGGTCCTTCACGCACTGCCGCAGCAGGTGACAGTCAACGCCGACCTCACGGTCCACCTCGCTCGGAAGGCGTGAAGCAGCAGTCGATCCCGCTACGGCGATCCCCTTCTTTCAGCAGTGGGTTGGGTGAGCCAGTCAAGGACGGCGGATACGTGGGCGGAGAGGTCGCCGACGTTGTCGATGATCAGATGGGGCTCGGTCAGCGGCTCCCACGGGCGGTCCTGCACCCGCTGCCAGGGCGGCACCTGGTGGCCAGGCATCTCGCCGGTCCGGGTCTCGACCCGCCGTCGATGCTCAGTTTCGTCGCTGCACACGACCTGGACGAAGCGCAGCGGAACCGCGCAGTCCCGCGCAAGGGATACCCAGCCCTGCCGCGCAGCGACAACACTGTTCACCGCGTCGGCGATCACTGGGCGGCCGGCGTGCAGCTGGTCGGCTGCCACGCGACTCGCAACCGCATAGCCGACTGGATTGTCGATCAGGACGGCCAGCGTTGAGGCGACCGCAGCCTCGATGGTGTCGATACGAAGGAATGTCGCGTCCAGCGCGTCCGCGACCCGCCGGGACAGTGCCGTCTTGCCCACGCCGGGCAGGCCGCAGAACACCACCAGCTGACACAACGGGACTGTTGGAACCATCGAACCATTCTGACTCCTCACCGGTAGGGATTGGGCTCGACCCGCAGCCCGTCCCGTACGCCGATGGTCTACCGGGACACGCAGTGGTGGGGCGGCCGTGGGAATGGTTGCAGTGGGGGCAGAGGAGCCGACCGAGTGCGCCACTCGTTAATTCCTGCTTCTTTGGACGCGGTTGATGGCGTGGAGCACGAGCAACGTAGCCAGCCCACCGATCATTGCTCCTGTGACTAGCAGCACGTAGAGCCCCGCAACCGTCTGCTCTCGCGGCAGCAGCGAGTCGTGAAAAGCGAACAGCGCCGGGCCCGAGAGGCAGGAGACGACCGTAGCCGTCACACCCGGCGACCTCAGGTCCGAGCACGGAGCGACGACGCGCAAGTATTGCCCGGCAATCACGATCAGCGCGAACACAGCCATTGCCGGCAGGAGGAACGAGAACAGGGCGAGCGCGGGCGGATAGCCCTCTACGAAAACCTTCGCGGCCACGATCGGGAGCGCCAGGACCGCCGCGACCACCACCGCAGCCCATACGGGCCGCTGACGGACCCGCGCGAGGATGCGGGCGTTGATCCACCTCACCAACCGGCTCGCGTAGGTCCCGTGGCGGCTGAGCTTCTCGGAGGCGTGGAGTCCCAGGGCGACCGCGTCGGTGAGCCAGTCAGGCTGCGGTCCCGGGCTGGAGACCTGCCGCACGGCGTGTGACGCTGCACGGAGGCGAGATGCCGCCGCCGTCATGGCCAGGGTTCCCACTAGGAGACCGATAACCTGCCAAAGCGTGGCGACGCTCCATCTGGCGTGGTGCAAATGCAGGGCGACTGCGATCCATTCGGCCGCCTGGGTGAGCAGGCATACGCCGACGGCAGAGCAGGGTGCGGGCCGCACCAAGGAGCACGAGCACTGGCAGGACGACGAAGTCGAGGGAGACCAGAACGTCGTAAGGGTCGTCCTGCCACGGCTGGCGCAGATCCAGAGACGGCGTCTCCTTCGTCCACCAGGTGACGACAGCAAAGACGCTGAGCAGCACCAGCGAGGCGCGAATTGCCGTTCCCGCGCGATGACGAGCGGAATCGCCAACGACAAGATCGCTACTACGCACCCGGAAAGTTTGCCAGACGAGACTCGTCTGGACATGGGCGACCGTTAAACGATGGCTCATCGGGGATCGATGCCTGGCCCGACGCGGCGGCAAGGGTCGGGCGTTTTGTTTGCCATAACCCCCGGTAGTCTCGGTCACCGCCTCGTGGCCCTAGAGGGCGGATGGCAGCAGGGGCACCAGTTCCGCGAGATTGGGCGCTGTGAACTCGAACTGGCCGCCGGTGGCGGCCCGGTCGAGGTAGGCACTGCGGAACCCGTGCTGGGCCGCAGCATCAAGATCCCACGGGTGGGCGGCGATGAACACGCAGTGCTGAGGGTCGACATCAAGGGCGCGGATGACGTACTGATACATCCGTGGATCCGGCTTGTACGCCTGGACCACTTCGCCGGAGACCAGGAGGCTCCACCGCAGGCCTGCGTGATTCGACATGGCGAACGCCTGCTGGGAACCGGCGTTGGTGAGCGCGACGAGCGGATGTTGAAGTGCAAGTTCCTCAAGGGCGCCGGGAACATCCGCGAACGGCTTGAGTTGGCGCCCGAAACGGGCCATTTCGACAGCCGCGTTCTGGGCCAACGGCACGGCCTGTTCGCCAGCGGTCTCAACGACCGCCTGCAGATAGAGCGCCTCGGGATTGCGGTACGGCTCCCGTCCGGTCTGGATCAGTTGGACCAGTTCTTCAAAGCGCGCCGACCATCGTGCGATGAACCCCTGCTTTCGTTCCGGAGGTAGGTCCAGGTTCGCCTCGACGACGCCACGCAGACCCGTGTCTTCGTCGAGCAGCGACCCCAAAACATCGAAAACCAACACGCAGCCACGGCCTGGTGCCCACTTCTGTCCATTTCCCACGTCCGCCATTGTGCCCGAACGGCCGCGCGTGCCAAGGACCGTCGGCTACCGGGCGGTGGTTTCGGTTGTCCCGACTGCAACCACATAGCGGTCAGACGGCTCGTACGAACCTGTACCCGCGCCCACGTTGAGCACGGACCGGGACGTTCCCAGGGCCGCATCGACCGCGGCCTGCCAACGAGGGTCCGGCCGCCGACCCCGTGCGGAGTTCACACCGATGCGGTCGTACATCGCCTCAGGCACGCCTCATCGTTCCGCGGCGGCAACAGCACATGCGAGAACCCCGGCTCCAACCGCGATCCGTACGCCTCCGTCCCGTCCCGTAGAGCGATCCCTGACCGGTGGTGAAGGAGCTGCGTTGGTGTCGATAGATCAAGATCCGACTTGCCCAGATGCGAGTCTGCGTAGGCCCGCGAAGGTCGAGTTGAACCCGCATGCCTCGGTGTAGAACGAGGCGAGGTGCGGCTCGTAGTCCACGTGGAGCCAATCGCAGCCTGCCGCAGTCGTCTCGTCGACTAGCGCTAGTACCAACCGTGCCCCGATCCCACTGCGCTGCCGATCCGGATCAACGACCGTGTCGAGCAAGAAGGCGTGCGCGCCGCCATCCCAGCAGGCATGAACGAAACCGACGAGCTGCTCATCGATAAATGCGCCGACCCAGGTCAGGCTGTGACGCTCCAGCCGCAGAGCCCACGGTGTGACGCCCGTCAGCCGGTAACCGAACGCTCGAGCGTGTAGCGCGGAGAGCTGCTCGTCGACGACAGGGAACTTGACCTGGAGGTCGATTGTCGGACTCATGATCTGAGCATCCCCGGACAAAACTGCGTTTCGCAACGGCCAATGCTCGACTCCAGGGCGTCGACCCGTAGCGGGTTCGGTGCCCGGTCGGGGATCCCGTTGCGGTTACGGTCGTTGACCGGTTGGTCCCGTCCCCGGTCGAGGTCCGGCATCCGGCCACTGTTCGGGTTCTTCCATCCACCAGCCCAGTCGGAACGGACCAGTTGCAACCACAGCTCAGGCCCAGGGGACTGGGCCGGCGTCAACTCCGACCAGCGACCCCTTCAGTTCGCGTTGCCCGAATGACTGCACGATGCAGGTGGCTGCGCCGTTCGAGCCAAGCCCTGGTGCTATCGCACCGGTAGTTGGATCAGTGTGGATGACCACTGCGCGAACGGCGAGCTGGCCACCCGCGCTGGGATCGGCCATTCGCGTCGTCAACCGGACTAACGCGGTGCAGTCATGATTCAACTGACTCTGCTTAGATTCTGAGGTGAGAATTGTGACGCCAAAAATCTCTACCTGGTGATTGCTATCGCAGGGAGAATTCCAACCCCAGGCTTGCGTATCCAGGCCCTCCACGCTTTCTGCGCAAGTCGCGAAGCCGGACGGCAGCTTCCCGACTGCCAGAATGTTCTTGAGTGACCCTTGATATGGGGTGGCCCCGGCACCGTTAACTGGGGTGATGACGCACGCGACCCAAGACTGGCCGGCGGCTTTCTGTCGGGCGGTCGGTCCGACGGCGGCCAGATTTCCGAAGGCCCTCGACCAGTCTGGGAATCGATGTTGCCCGGAGAGTTTGCCGCTCAAATAGTCGAGAGAGTCGCGGCCGCATCGGGCTTGCACGGGATTTTCGGTGACCTTTTGTCCGCTGGCATCGGTGATCTCGGCGCTCGTCGAAGCGGTCAACGCGCGCGGCAGGACCGAGACCACTTCACCCCAGCGGGACCCTGAGGCCTGGATCCACTGCGTAGATAGTCGATGAATGGTGTGGCGAATAGGGGCGGATGGCCGCTGATCTGGGAAAATGGTGAGTGTCTAAATCTCCAGAACCCACAACAGAAAGCCATCCGCCAGATGCA
>JAABUP010008927.1_pt1 | contig 12569 bp, 14 predicted proteins | sample 5559201 | NCBI WGS metagenome assembly JAABUP01 (sample SAMN10711887, study PRJNA513373) | rock metagenome | isolation source: Antarctica rocks | place: Antarctica | reverse complement strand
TCACAAGCCCACTTGGCCTCACTCAACAGAGGATGACTTCAATGGTGATGGGCTGCATTGCTGCATGTCGATATACTTACAGCACCAGACAAGTCCCTGCACCATCAAGTTCTGCTTGGACTGATGGACCCATTGCCACTACTGTGGACACACTGCATCATATGCATCATACGCATCCAGCACCATACAGAAGTGGTTGTGCTGCACCACTGCCAGCCGGCAATGAAGGGCTGAACTGGATGTCATTGGCTGGTATTTTGGCAGCCAGCTGCTGCCAATATACCCGCCAACTGCTCAGGCACGTAGTCTGCGTGTGCATGTATCATGGACTGCTCAATTGCATGCTTCAAGGGTCAACTGCCCACTGTGTCTGCCATTTGAGAAGATCCTGCAAAGTACAAGTAAGTGAGCAAGAACACACAGACCTGCTGAGCTTGCAATACGATGAGTTAGGCTCATCAGCATATAACGGAAGCTTCCCAAGACGGCGATTTGGAGCTATGACCATATATGACCAGTTGGACCTGCGCTTGGGTGCTTGCCATCAAGGCGTGGGCGCCCTCAGTTCTGAAACGCTTCTGATTCCTACTGTATATCTTACACAGTCATTCTTATCTTGCAGACTTGAACATAAGCTCCTGAAGCTGGTCAACCTGATCCAGAAAGGTGCGTATAGCAGAACCGTATCTCAACCAGTTAATGCTCTGTAGTTGCGTGTTTGCCACTAGCAAATAACGCTCACGCTCTTAGCTTACAGGTGCAATATCAAACGCGGATGTCTGCGCAGATGTGGAAGTCCGTACACAGCAAGACAACAAAGCATGGGTTCCGGGACTCAAGGTGTTGCCAGCGAGAGAAGGCCCATGGTGATTGCAGATGATTCCAGCCGCTTGTTGCTGTATCTCATGCTGACCTGGCCAGGCCGTAACAGCCAAGTTGCCACAAGCGGACATACTCTAGATCACAACCAGCAAGATCTAATGAAATTCAGCGACACGCAAACGTCAAGCTGAGCAGGAGCACATGTTGTGATAATCGCGACAAATGTTTGAAAGTGCAGCAGCGCTGAAGCTCGGTGAGCGTGCAAATGATGTACCGAGCTGTAGACTGTCGACTCGTCAGGATGATCAGTCCCATACTTCGTTTCCCGCTCTGGAACTCCATTGTCCTTAGAAGACAGACCCTAAAGTCTGTTTGAGCCATCAGCTCGGCAATGCAGCCCTTCCAGCTCTTCAGCTGTAGCGGCAGCGGCAATGCAGCCATGACAGAAGCGGCAGTGCAGCACAGGCAGCTCAGCAGCAGCAGCAGCTCAGCTATTACAGCTCAGCTGCACCAGCAGTGCAGCAATTTGCAGCAATTTCAGCTCAGACAGCCTTGCAGCCTTGCAGCCTTGCAGCCATGCAGCCTTGCAGCCTTGCAGCCTTGCAGCCTTGCAGCCATGCAGCCTTGCAGCCTTGCAGCCATGCAGCCTTGCAGCCGTGCAGCCTTGCAGCCGTGCAGCCTTGCAGCCTTGCAGCCTTGCAGCCTTGCAGCCATGCAGCCTTGCAGCCTTGCAGCCGTGCAGCCTTGCAGCCGTGCAGCCTTGCAGCCGTGCAGCCGTGCAGCCGTGCAGCCTTGCAATCTTGCAGCCTTGCAGCCTTGCAGCTGTGCAGCCCTGCAACACCAACCTGCAGTGCGGCAGCCTCAGGCAATAGCCTTGCAGATTTTACAGCCTACGGTTTTGCGGTCCCAATGAAAAGCCTCAAAACCTGAGATATCAACAGCAGTCATACAGCCAAGCCACCTACCAAAAGCCTCAACTCCTTTCCAGAAAAGAAGCTTTGCAGTTACAAGCACATGTTGTGCGCTTGTACTATGTTCACAAACATATTGGCAACCTCAACATCAAATATCTTGCAATGTTGCATCTGGCACAGCGGGGACAGCTAGCTTGCAAGGCTTGCAATAATGCTGCATCATTGGCGTGGTACTACAACATGCTGCGTATTACTGGTCTACAATGATGGCCTATGTTGCTAAAATGATGCCTCGAGGTTGAGCAACAACAAGCTGTTGCCTTGTAGATGTCCACAGCGTAGTGTGAAATTACGACCCAGATTTCCGTTTCATTATAGACAGTGTAGTGACATTGTATCCATAGTCTTTGAGGGCTCTCTCCAATGCACCATGCTTCCTTTCCTTGCAGCTTTTACTCCCTCACGAAGATCAGGACACTCCATGTTTGATCACTTGCACCCTAATGCAGGCCGTGATACTTTGACTTCAGGCAACATTTTTGTCAGGTATGCAGTGTGTAAATGCTGTCCACCTTGGTCTTGCTGTGCGTTAAAGGTTGTTCACACCGTCCAGTGTGAAAACACAAACACTTAAACAGTATACGCAAGGCATTTCAGCTATAGATGAAGTTGAAGGTGCTTGTAGTGTTTTTTCAGGCTCTGCTTGTAGATGGGAAGAGATTATATAGAGGTTGACAGCTACTCCATCCAGTTTTTGTCACTGATCCCTGGGTGCCCAAGCCAGGCGTTGTTGTCAGCGTTTCAGAGCAGCCTCAGATCACAATTTTGGATTTGACATGGGGCAGTATATATATGCAACCAGGTCCGCATTTTTGACAACCCAGATAGGCAGCCAATTCTCAGAAGCGCTGACACTGTGCTGCCCACTCTTGGTAGCACTGACCTTGCGCACCCAATTTTCAGAACCCATGAAGCTGCGCAGCTGAAGGACATGCTGCAACGTCGCAGCGTTAATGTTGCCATCCTAACCAGTACAGGCAGCCCAACAGCGACGTGAAACATTTTGCACACACACTCACGAGACTGAATGTGGATTCAGCGTACCATAGGATCTTGTTCGGCATTGCTGCTGGTTGAGGTTGCGTTCAGATATGGTGTCATGATGTGGGATTATGATGTTGCAATGCTCATAGATTTGACACTGAACACCAGAAGGTTGTGACTACGGCATGTCATTGCCATTGTGTGACATGTCAAGCAGGTCAGTAACACAATTAGATGGCTCTGCATGTGAGTCATACAACATGTGCAGTGAATGTGCATCAAGTGAATATAGTGTGCTTGAACTGTGGTGTATGTACATTGTTTGCAAGAGCTGATGTTGGCTATAGCTAATGTAAGCTTGAATCGATTACAGTTGACACAGCATGTCACTAGCAGGGCTTCCAGTGGGTCAACTCGTGCCTATAATTCTGCTTCCCACAAGACTCTTGTGAGTTATGGTGCCACTGTAATCTCAGGTCACCAGTGCAGTGCAATGTCCTTGTTCCGTGCCAGAACCCAAGGCAGCATAATGACTTTGAGTGGGCAACGTGCTCTGCAAAAAGCACTTCTGTGCTGCTTTTCTTGCAAAGCAAATCCCCATCTGTACAGATGTGCACAAGCAGCATAAGTCAAACACGCCTGCAGGAAGCATTGCTGGATGGGCATGAAACCCAACATTAGACTGATGCTTTCAAAACAGTGCCAGGTTGACAATCAGGGCCACAATCACTACGTATGCTTCACAGCAGTCTGTGGCTCCTTCTGCATGGTTATTTGATAAAAAAAATGGAACTGATGTCTAGAGCCAGTAAGCTTCTGTGTGACAAAGTTGCCACTTCAGGTGTGGTGAGCAAAACACTTTCTTCTGCTTTTGGCAATCAGAAATAGTCAGAAAGCTGATGAAATGAAAGTGATGTTGTTTCACGCCACACTAAGAGAGCTTGTGCTCGTAAGGCCACAGAAGCTGAAAGTGATGCGACCGCTGGCGTTGGTCACCAAATCAACTGGCTTCCGTGTCAGCGAGCACACCATCCTGTGCAAAGCTCGCAATGCCACCAAAATGTGAAAGAGCTTGCGCGATGCTGTGCTTTGATGCTCGGCACGTTCATCTGCGTTCACGTGAACATTTTGAAGGCAAGCTGGCGGCGAGCATCGATGCACCGTTGTTTGACCAAGCGCATCGCAGTCGTGTGAGTTGGCTGGGATTACATCTTCTCGTGCTAAACCTCATATACAGTGGTGCAACCCGCCCAGTCACTTTGGACCAGCCCGATGCGCACGTTGAATCTGCAAACGCAGCTGCTGCAGCAACCTCGTTGTGTAGTCAGACCAGCTTGCGGTGCCCAGCGTGCGCAATGTAATCAGCCTGCATTGTTGCGATCGAACAGCCGAATCGGATCGGTCAATACTCAGGTTCGCTGACGTTTGTGGGAACCATACCGCTCTCGCTTGTCTGCGTTACATAGTCTTCCGTGAGCGACGTCATAGCTGACCTCTAGGTAACTCAGGCGGTCCGACGGCATCTTCAGCACCGGATTTCTCGCCTATCTGCTACACCAGGTACGCTCGTGTCCGCGTCGTCAGGCTTAAAAGCTTGGGAAGTGATGCAAGATCAGGGTCCTTGGCATTCTGCGGGCATTGCTACCTGACGCTGACATGACTGGTGGTTGGCTGCAGTGCGAGCAGCAGCAGCTACTGAAAAGCCTGTAATTTTGGTGTCAGAGAAGCTTGGCAGCGCCGGTATGCTGTTGTGCTCACCCTGGCTGCAGTGAACACTGTGCCTGGCAGCTACCTGATACCACCTGGACATTTGCAGGTTTGGACTTGCTGAACGGGTTTGGAACAGCAGACTGCAGCTATGGCCTGACACCTGAGCAACTCTGTGAAAAAATACAGCATGTGGATGCACTAATTGTGCGATCAGCCACAAAGGTATGTTGAAATTGGCAACCTGACGCAATCACAGCTGTTTGTGCTGTGCAGTGCATCAGTCAGCACATAGGACAGCCCGTTCCGGTGACCAACATTCAGACCCTTTGGCTAAGGCACTTACTCCATGCTGGTACTTTCAGGTAACTCGTGCAGTTTTTGAGGCCAGCAAAGGTCGCTTGAAGGTCGTGGGCAGAGCAGGTGTTGGCATTGACAATGTTGACTTGCAAGCAGCGACAGAGGTGAGGAGTTTTGCCTCACCTGTATTCAAATGCTCCAACGTTTTTCACAGTTGACTTTCCTCAGGATTCGTTGTCAGTCTATGTTGTGATGCACATTGTATTGATTCAGCAGCCTGCTCTGCTTTCTTGCATTTGCTGCAATCAGCATTGATGTGACTGTACCTGCAAAGTACACTTCATCAAATCATTGCAGGCCAAAACAGTAATGTGTCCAATCACTCAGGACCTACTGTCCTTTTGTTGTTGATGCTGACACAGCTTTGTCCTGCAGTACGGCTGTTTGGTAGTGAATGCTCCAACAGCAAACACCGTGGCAGCAGCCGAGCACGGCATTGCCCTCATCTGTGGGAATGTGGCTCAAGCAGATGCATCTGTCAAGCGTGGTGAGTGGAAGAGGTCACAATACACTGGGGTATCTTTGGTTGGCAAAACGCTTGCCATCATGGGCTTTGGAAAGGTACCTCGAATCCTCTGACGATGTCAGACCTGTCTTGAGCCATGTACTTGTCACTGAGCTTGCATGCGGCGCACCCAAGCAGCGCAACGCCAGCTGGCTGGCCACATGTGTAACCATACCCACCTGTGGTGTACGCAATGTTTTGTTCTGCTGCAAGGCAGCTGAGTTACATGTGCATGCTTGCTCTGTTTAGGGACTTGCACATGCCCATCCACATGTTCAACATACACTTGAACACACACTCATCCAGCCCACAAGCACTAGTCTCAGAAGTATGCGTATCCAGACAGCTGAGTTGCAACCAGATATCTGACATGCAAGCTGAAGCCTAAATCCTTTTTAAAGCCATGTAAGAAATAGATATAATATAACAAATATGAAAAGGTTATCAATAGTAAAACAACCTGCATTATCTGTAATAAACGATCATCTTATAGACTATCCCACTCCAAGTAATTTAAATTATATGTGGGAGACCTGCACATGGATATGATAACCACGTGGCTCTCAATTTGGGTCTGTCAAGAAGAAATCACAATGTGGCCGTGCATCATACCATTGGTGAGTCAGTTGGTGACTCCTGCAAAGCAAGCTGCTGAGCCTCACTTGCATGCTGGCACAGGTGGGCAGCGAGGTTGCAAGGCGAGCCAGGGGTCTCGGCATGACCATCATTGCACATGACCCCTTTGCATCAGAGGCCAAGGCTGCCGCCATTGGAGTGCGGCTGGTCACCCTCAATGAGGCTCTTGCCCAGGGCGACTTCTTCTCCCTGCACATGCCCCTCACAAGTCAGACAAAGGTTTGCAACATATCACATCCTCTCTGTGAAAAGAAAGAAAATACGCCTTTAGGCATTGATGAAAGAGCAGGCTGAGAATGAGAAATGTTGGGCTATGCATCTTCTTTACCATGTCTTGGCTGGTCCTGTTTACTCTTTGACAAGGAGGCATGTCATGTGCGCACATGCCTTCAGACAGCCTTATGTGCATGTATACATTCCTACACACCTACATAACCTTCCTCTTGACTTCTCTGTGCCACTGCTAGCCAGGAAGCATGTGCTGCATGTATGCATTGTGATGGACATGTGATGCAATGTTGTGCATCAATGCTGGGAAAGTGCTGGCGTGCTATTTCCCCATCAGCAAGCTTTGTATAAGGAGCTGTTCTGAGAGCAAGGTTTCAGAAGACTCTGGGGAAATAGGCTGAAGAGTGGGCGTCTGCACGCTCAGACATTTGTGCAACAGGAAGCAGCTTAGTGCTGACTCCAGCGGCCCTTTTGCAGCACAACCTTGTAACAGTTGCTTGCCATGTGCCTGCATGCAGCTCTGGGGCGTGAACTGGCAAGGCACAACATTGCACATGCTCTGCCCCCAGCGATGTGTTTTGGTGCTTGTGCTGCCTGTGTGTGATAGTACGCATAACTTTTCGATGCAAAGCTTAAATCCTGTTGTCCAAGCCGTGAAGTGAGCTGTTTTGATGCAGGGCATGTTCAACGATGATGCTTTCAGCAAGATCAAGAAGGGTGCTCGTATCATCAATGTAGCTAGGGGTGGCGTTATTGATGACCATGCATTGGCCAGGGCGCTGGATGCAGGCCAGGTTGCACAGGTACAGCTCACCCTGGCAGCCCACTTCTGTACCCTTATACAGTTGACTTGTGTATTGGTGCTAGTTGACTTATGCACTGTCAGCAGCCAACTTTTGTAGGGACAGCAAGCAATTTCTGAGGTGTTAGCAGGCCAGTTCTGCACCGTCAACAATCAAGTTCTGTACACTCAACAGCCAAGTTCAATACCATCAGCACTCAACTTCTGCACCTTTAGCAGCCACCCACTTTGTGGCTTGCACTTGAGGCAGGCTGTTGTAACACTGAGGCCATGCTCAAGTAACAAATCAATGCCAACCTAATTGCTTTGATGTTCAGCTGATTCAGGACAAAGTGGTGCTGTCCAATACTGCAACTACAGCTTGCTGTCTCCAATTCGTCTGCATCAACACAAAGGACGCTGACATGCACCGCACCCTGCTGGACACATGATGCATTCAACCACTGCATGACTGCATGGACACAAAGGACGCTGGCATGCACTGAAGCTGGCGAGTACCTGGCATGCAGGCAGCACTGGATGTGTTCAATGTGGAGCCCCCCCCAGCAGACAGCCCCCTGGTGAACAGGCAGGATGTGGTGTGCACCCCCCACCTGGGTGCCAGCACCACCGAGGCTCAAGAAGGCGTTGCTGTTGAGATCGCTGACGCCGTCATCGGAGCCCTCAAGGTCAGCAGACTGAGCTGGTTGAACTATACCATTCTGTTCTTGTTGCTAGGAAGGCAGGAAGGCACATACTTGCATAGCAAGAAGCATGTGTTGTTCAAAACAACAAGCTTTGACTCAGAATGTACAGCACTGACAGCATATTCAGAAGGCCAGACTCTGGGACACAGCACAGCACAGCACAGCACAGCACAGCACAGCACAGCACAGCACAGCACAGCACAGCACAGCACAGCACAGCACAGCACAGCACAGCACAGCACAGCACAGCAAAGTCTACCATGCAATCTTGAGACTTCAGATTAGCGCCAGCCCAGCTGCTACTGCTTCACAGCGTGCGTCAGGGCAGTGCGACCTAGTGCAGGGCTCCCTTTAGGCTTTGTGACGATTGGCCATGCATGCATGATGCGCAAGTGCTCGTGAAGTCGCCTGAATGAGTCATCAAGTCTGCTGACTGTCAGGCTGGCAATGCAGCCAACTTGGTGCAGTAGGATCTTGACAGTATGTCAATAATTTGTCCTACTGTGAGATGCAGCATGGGTAGAAACTTTCAGAGGTTTGCAGCAGCATAACCTCAAAGTCTGTATGCGGATATGTGCAAGGCTGCCTTACCTGCCATTACTGTAAGCATTTACCAAGGCACCTAGTCGGAGAGCAGCACCTTTGCCAATCCTAGAGTGCCCTTGGAATGGGTCATTGCAGATTGTATCACAAAGCTGCCTCTAGACTTTGAAGAGGTTTTGCTTACCATGCTGGTGATCAATAGAACTTTGAAGGCCTTTCTGAAGATGCCAGCACGCCTGCAGTTGTCTTTGTCAGCCACAAACCTCCGGCTTGTCTTCATCATTGACTGACTTGTTGCATTGTGGGTGCAGGGTGAGTTGGCAGCAACAGCAGTGAACGCTCCCATGGTACCAGCAGAGGTACTGGCCGAGCTGCAACCCTTCGTCTCCCTGTCCCAGGGACTGGGCACAGCTGCTGTGCAGCTGGTCAGAGACACTGGCTTCACTGACATCAAGATCACCTACCACAGTCCCAGGTCTGCCCTCAACGTAGTTGAATGAGTTAAAGAAGAGCAATATTGATCTTCCAAAGGATTACTGTGAGAAATGATTCCTGGCAACAGCAGAGGTCACAGTGAATAGTTTGCACCCAGACACACTGGCATTGGACTTTTAGCTCCCACTCTGAAACATGGACCCAAACCCTCCTGTTACCTTTGTCATATTTCTTTGATGCTGCAATCAAGCCTTGAAGTCCCAGCATAACTTACAAACGCTTACTGTGTAACAAGCTGCGTGTACAAAGGAGCGGGTTAGAGCGTGGTGCTTGTAATGAAGTGAAACTGCATCACGCTATTGCTCATGCTGGCTCTACCAAAGCTGTTTCCTTTATGGACCCTGGTGCAGTTGCCTATACACTTGATGTCAAATGCGACATGTGTCTAGAACACAAGACCCTATGTTGCAACTAGTTTGCTCATTGAGGCACTTGTCATCTTGCCATCTGGCTGCGGCCATGCGTGCATCTGACCAGGTTCATGAGATGTTCACGTAGCACAACCTGTATGTTGTCTTCAGGGGTGATGATCTTGATACACGGCTGTTGCGTGCCATGGTAATCAAGGGCATCCTGGAGCAGATCACCACCAGCACAGTCAACCTGGTGAATGCAGACCTGCTAGCCAAGACCCGGGGCTTGCGCATCATTGAGTCCACAATCCCTTCAGAGGGCAGGTTGGCTTCATTACAACACCCCCCCCCCTCCCCCCCCCCAGGGGGAAACTTCATGCCGTATTGTGTGACACACTTCTGTCTGACACGAGGCGTTGAAGCTGTACAGCGTGGCAGTCCTGCAGTGACTGACTTGGCACAATTAGTGTGCCTGACCTTGTCATGCAGTCAAATGCTGCACACTTAGCAATTCACTGAGTCATTGTCTCTGTTTGTAAGTCATGCTGTTTCTTTCCCTGACACAGCGTGTCCCACCTTGCATGGGATGAAGCTTGACTCTCATGCCCACTCTGCTGGTCCCTCTTGGGCAGCTTCTCCTGTAAGTGTAGGGAGGCTCTATTCTCACAAGCAGGATCTCACTGCAGCCGTTGTTTCTTGCAGAGATGTGCTGAGCTCAATGACAGTGGCGCTGGGCACCAGCAACAGCAAATTCAGTGCTGCCCTCAACTCAGAGGGTGACATTTCTGTGTCTGGTACTGTCAAGGGGGGTGCCCCTTTCCTTACCTCAGTTGGCAACTTTGATGTTGACCTAGTCATAGAGGTGGGTCAGGCTTACTGCATCCCTGCATGCCAAGTATGCATTCTATGAACCTCGTGGCAGAACTTATGCACATAGCAGAAGGAGTGTGCTCTCAATATTCTTGAGCTGGCAGGTTGCTGATGGCATGTTGATGCGGTGCACGCATGAAGCAGCCAGCTGCATGTGTGACAGCAGCAGTACACCAATTCTGCATGTGTTCCAAAGCATCATGTACATCTACATCTTGCAGCAGTTGAGGCTGTTGATCCACCCTCTCTGGCTCTGCTATGTGAGGGGGCATATCAGTGCATGTGGTGTGATGGCTTCAACATGCATATGCTATATCAGGCTGCCCTTGTTGACAGCATGTGAAGTCATTGACATGTATTATGGGCAGCCCGGTATAACACTTGGCTCCTCATTAAATGGACGCCAAAAGGTGTAGTCTTTTCTTGTCATTGACATGTATGCTTTGCTGTGTTGTGCAGGGCACTGTACTGCTGGTGCTTCAGAAGGACAGACCAGGACTGATTGCAGCTGTTGGGCAAGAACTTGCCGAGGCTAATCTCAACATCAGTTTCATGACTGTCAGCCGTACTCAGCCGGGCAAAGACGCTGTCATGGCCATTGGTGTTGATGGCCAACCACCACAGAGCGTGCTTGACAAGATTCCCAGCATCAGCGGCATCAAGGAGTTTGCTCTGTTCGATGGACCTCATCAGTAACAGCAGCATTTGTCAACATGATAGTTTGCAAACCTTTGGTTTTGCCCAGGCAGTGTTTGGTAGTCCAATCAGCAGGGAAATGATGTAGCTTCAGTGTTGCATGAAGAGACACAGCGTTCTGCTCAGGTTTTGTGTTGTGTTTTGTTGCTTCACAGAGTGCTACTGTCTAGAATTTAGAGTCAGAGCAATAAGTAGCCAAAGGAAAGGTGTTCAGAGTTAGCTTGTCTACAACATAGCTGCCTTCTGTGGACTGAATCTGTCAGATTATAAGGACTGAAGTCAAATAGGTGAATTTACTATGCAGTGACTCCACCAGCAGCAGTGGAACAGTACAACCAATACAGTGTCACCAGAGTACACTTCCTTTTGCTGCATGTCACAGTTCATGACAACCTCGACGCTCGTGTTGATATGTAGCATTTCTTATTTGGTAAACTTGCTTGTACATGGATGCTCTAGGCTACAGCCTGTGCATTGGTATCTCTTACTGTTTGAGCATGTGAGACTGCCAGGGTGGTTTGCATTTTGTGCTCAGATGCAGCAAAGCATAGCATCACATATTGACGTGGATTATCGGGTTCCCGACCTTGCCATTCTAGCGACGCGCACCGATCAGCGCACCGATCCTTGCCTTGAAGTGACTGAAACTCCGTTTCAAACCTTGACTTCTGTTGAGTGAAGCACACGCCGCCGATTGTTCGCTGTTTCCAGGCACCTGATCCGCTCCTGATCTGCTACTTGAGCTGTGAAAGCACCACTTGTCTTGAGAGTCAAGCAGAAGAGCAGACCCGCCACATGTCACGAAAACGGCCGGCGGATACAGAAATCGAGCTTGAGTCAGCAACGAAAAGCAGCAAGTCTGCAGACAGTGCGGGCATCGACAAGTCTGCATACCAAACAGTGCAGTTTAAGCAGTCACGAGCTGAAGTAAGACCAGCTGCCGATGGCAGACTGTTTGCGGACCCTCCGTTTCCAATACCAGCAGCTTCTTTCGATATCAGCAAGGGTCTCAAGCTCAGCAACAAACAAGTCATCAAGAAAGGGGACCTGGATATGATATATTTCAGGCCCTTCCTAAGCGCATCGCTTGCCACATCCCTGTACACCTGGTGCCTGTCAGAGCTGCCTTGGTTTCTGGTCCAATACAAGGCAAGAGGCATGGATATAAAGACTCCCAGGTATAAAAGGAGTGACTGACAAGGACTGCTGTGTGCCTTCTCTTGGCTCCTCAATGACAATAGTCAGCCTGGGTGCAGGTTTACAACAACCTTTGGTGTTGATGCTTCTTACAAAGGTCAAACCATGGCCATGTATGACAGGGCACCACGCAGAATACCTGAGACTTTGCAGACTTTGCTAGATGCAGTCAGTGAGGCCACTGGCACTGACTTTAATTTTGTACTCATGAACTTTTATCAGGATGGGACCCACAGCATCTCTTACCACAGTGATGATGAGAAGTTTCTAGGTAGGGCACGTCGACGCAGCTCGCAAGTCATCTGCATCATGCACAGCATATGCATGCTGTGGTATATTTGCTTGTTCCATACAGTGTAGGGTGATATCTTGGATATCGCTCAGCATGACCAAATGTTCTCATGTTTGGCATGCAGAATGCCCGTGGGCCTCATTACAGTCATGACAATAATCATACTCTGTGCAGGTTTGAATCCCACCATTGCATCTTTGAGCTTGGGCGGGTCCAGGGACTTTCTCATGAAGCATAAAGATGATGCTAAGAGGAAAGAGAAGTTTCCTCTAGAGAATGGGGACATGCTGGTCATGCAAGGCACCACCCAAAGCAAGTGGCTGCACAGCATACCCAAGCGGACTAGCAGCGTACAGCCCCGTGTGAACATCACCTTCAGGAAGGCAATGAATGCAGCTGGAACCAACAACTACTATAAG
>JAABUP010008926.1_pt1 | contig 12569 bp, 8 predicted proteins | sample 5559201 | NCBI WGS metagenome assembly JAABUP01 (sample SAMN10711887, study PRJNA513373) | rock metagenome | isolation source: Antarctica rocks | place: Antarctica | reverse complement strand
CGTCTCGGCAGCGTTCGGCGCCGACGGCTCCGGACCGACCCGGCGGGTCGACCTGTCCAAGCTGCTGAGCCAGCAGGCCCAGCGGATGGTCAGCGTGGCGGCCAGCCACGCCAGCGAGCAGGGGCATACCGAGCTTGACTCGCTGCATTTGCTGTGGGCTCTGGCCGGTGAAGAGCCGACCGCGGTGTTACTGCAGCGGGTGGGCGCGGACCGCGACACGCTGCGCGGCGCGATCGTGCAACGGCTGCCTGCTGCCCAGGACGAAGCGCGTGGTACCTCGCCGTCACTGTCCCCCACCACGCAGCAGGCGCTGATGGCCGCCCACCAGGTGGCGCGGGCGCTGGGTTCGACCTACATCGACTCGGTGCACGTGCTGCTCGCGTTGGCCGCCAACCCCAACCTTTCTGCCGGTCGGCTGCTGCACGCCCAGGGCGTGACCCCGCAGTCATTGCAGGTCGCCGCGGGAGAACTCGCTGGAGACGGAAGCCCTGCTGAGCAGAGCGGTACCCCCACGCTGGACCAGTACGGCGTGGACCTCACCGCCCGGGCTCGGGCCGGCGAGCTCGACCCGGTGATCGGCCGGGCGACCGAGATCGAGCAGACGATCGAGGTGCTGAGCCGGCGGACCAAGAACAACCCGGTGCTGATCGGTGAGGCCGGCGTTGGCAAGACAGCCATCGTCGAGGGTCTCGCTCAGCGCGTGGTCGACGGTGACGTGCCGGATCTGTTGGCCAACAAGCGCATCGTGGCGCTGGAGATCTCCGGCATGCTCGCGGGCACCCGCTACCGCGGTGACTTCGAGGAACGGATGAAGAAGGTGATCGATGAGATCGTCGAGCACCGCGACGAACTCATCGTGTTCATCGACGAGGTGCACACCGTGGTCGGTGCCGGTGGTGCCGAGGGGGCCGTGGACGCGGGCAACATGCTCAAGCCACGCCTGGCGCGCGGTGAGCTGCACCTGGTCGGCGCCACCACGCTGGATGAGTACCGGCGCAACATCGAGAAGGACCCGGCGCTGGAACGGCGCTTTCAGCCCGTGCACGTGGACGAGCCGAGCGTCGTCGACGCCATCACGATCCTGTCCGGGCTGCGCGGCCGCTACGAGGAGCATCACGGCGTGCACTACACCGACGAGGCGATCACCGCGGCGGTTGAGCTCTCGGCCCGGTACCTGCCCGACCGGCAGCTGCCGGACAAGGCGATCGACCTCATCGACCAGGCCGGCGCGCGGCTACGGCTGCGGCGCAGCAACACCGGTGCCACCGCACTGCGGCAGAAGCTGGAACGGCTGACCCAGGAAAAGGACAAGTCGGTAGTGGAGGAGGACTACGAACGCGCCTCCGCGCTGCGGGACGAGATCACCCAGCTTGAACAGCAGATCAGCACGCAGGAGATGGCAGTGGCCGACGAGGTGAGCGCGAACGACATCGCCGAGGTGCTGGCCCGCGCCACGGGCATCCCTGCCAGCCAGCTCACCGCCGCGGACAAGCAGCGCCTGCAACGGCTGGAGTCCGAGCTGCACCAGCGGGTGATCGGCCAGGACGACGCCGTGCGCTCCATTGCCCGCGCCGTGCGGCGCAACCGCACCGGCATGGGCGACGCGGACCGGCCCGTGGGCAGCTTCCTGTTCCTCGGCCCCACCGGTGTGGGCAAGACGGAGTTGGCGAAGGCGCTGGCCGCGTCACTGTTCGGCGACGAGGAGAACATGATCCGCCTGGACATGAGCGAGTTCAGCGAACGGCACAACGTGAGCCGCCTGGTCGGATCGCCCCCCGGCTACGTCGGCTACGACGAGGCCGGTCAACTCACGGAGGCCGTGCGCAGGCGTCCGTACACGGTGATCCTGCTCGACGAGGTCGAGAAGGCGCACCCCGACGTGTTCAACATCCTGCTGCAGGTGCTGGACGACGGACGCCTCACCGACGGCCAGGGCCGCACGGTGGACTTCAAAAACACCGTGCTGATCATGACCAGCAATCTCGGCTCGGACATCATCGCCAGCCGCTCCGGCGGCATTGGATTCGCCACCGACGCCCAGCAGCGGGAAGGCAGAGGAGTTCGTGACCGGCTGATGGGCCGATTGCGGGAGAGCTTCCGCCCGGAGTTCCTCAACCGTATCGACGAGGTCGTGATCTTCGCCAAGCTGGAGCACGAGCAGCTGCACCAGATCACCGAGCTGCTGCTGAACGGCAGCCGTAATCGACTGCACGCGTTGGGTATCGAGGTGGAGTTCAGCGCGGAGGCGGTGGACTGGATCTCCGAGCACGGCCACCAACCGGAGTTCGGCGCGCGGCCACTACGGCGCACCATTCAGCGCGAGGTCGACGACCGGATCGCCGATCTGCTGCTGGACGACGAGCTCAGCGAGGGTGGCCACCTCCGGGTAGCGGTCGCCGACGGGGCACTCAGCTTCCGGGTGGACGCGCTCGCACTGGCCGCCTGACAGGGCGCTACGCAGATGACGGCCGGTACCGGGAAATCCCGGTACCGGCCGTTTCCATGCCCGGACGGCTCAGACATCGCCGATCGGGTTGTAGTCGTAGATCTTGATCGTCTGGTCGGCGAACGCTGGTCCGAGTTCGAGCCGGTCTTCGCCCAGCCACATTGCCTTTTGTTCTGGTGTCAATGCCATGAGAGCTCCTCGGGTCGCCGGTGGTTCTGAGATTAGGGGAGCGTGAGCGCCGCTCAGTCGACGAGCACACCGGGATTGAGAATGTGCTGCGGGTCCAGGACGGACTTGGTTGCCCGTAGTGCAGCGGCGAACAGATCTGGGCGCTGCTTGTCGTAGAACGGACGATGATCACGCCCTACGGCGTGGTGGTGGGTGATGGTGGCGTGGTGCCGTACGAGCGTCTCGCTCACCGCGATCTTGATGTCGTCCCACATAGCCACCTCCGCGCCGCGCCGACCCGGCGCGATGACGGTGAAGTACGGCGCAGCACCGTCGGGGTAGACGTGGGTGAGGCGACAGTTCACCATCCCCGACGTGCCACAGATGTCGTGCACCGCGCGACCCGCCTCCCTGCGCACGGCGTCAATCAGGTTCGTCAGTCGGTCTCAGGTGGTGGCCGTCTCGAAAGTCTCGACAACGGCGCTCATCCGCGCAAACCCGTCCCGCACGTAGGGCATCCGCAAGAACGCAGAGCGCCAGGCGTCCACCGCGCCGGTGTTCGCCTTGGCCACGGTGCCGCCGTGCTGGCGGGCGATGTCGACGAGCCGAACCAGCTGGTCGTCCACCGGAAAGTGCGCAGACTCGAAACCGAGTACCAGCACCGACGTGATGCCATCGCCGGACCCCGCCAACGCGGCCTCACCTGGGTCGAGCAACCGGCAGTTCGCCGGCCGAAGCCCGGACTGCGCGATGGTGCGCACGGCAGCGAGGGCATCGGTGAAGTCAGCGAAGCTGACGGAAGCGGAGGCCTTGTGGGTGGGACGGTCCTGCACCCGCATCCACGCCTCGGTGATGAGGCCCAGCGTGCCTTCCGAGCCTAGGAACAGTCGGTCCGGTGACGGACCGGCGGCAGAGCCGGGCAAACGCCAGGACTCGCAGACGCCCGCGGGAGTGACGACGCGCATCGATTCTACGAAGTCGTCGATGTGCGTCGGGCCGGTGGCGTAGTGACCACCGGCCCTCGTGGCCAGCCAGCCGCCGAGGGTGGAGAACTCGAAGCTCTGCGGGAAGTGCCGCAGGGTGTAGCCGTGCTGGTGCAGCTGCTCCTCCAGCGCCGGCCCGAGGACGCCGGACTGGATGCGCGCGGCACGGCTGGTGGGGTCGACCTCCAACACCCGACTCATACCGGTGAGGTCGAGGGATACCGCCGCCCGATCGCCGCGGTACTCCACGCCACCCACCACCGAGCTACCGCCACCGAACGGCATGACCGCGATATCCTCGGCCCCGGCCCAGTCCAGCACGGCCAGAACGTCGGACTCGGTGTGTGCAAAGGCCACCAGATCTGGCGCGTTGGCCAGGTCGCTGGCAAGCGCGCGTACCACGTCCCGGTAAGCCTTGCCGTAGGTGTGGCTCACCCGGTGTTCAGGTTGCTTGGACACGACTGCGGCCAACGTGGCTGGAACGGCGATCCGCGGGGCCGCCAGCGCCAGGTCGGCAACAACCGGGACAGGCACAGGCGCGCTCGGGGACAGCTTTGGCAGCATCGCCGCGAGTTGAACGCATTCCGGGTCGGACAGCGCCTGATCCACCCAGCCCCACCCCCACCACGAGCGCGGGCGTGCAGACATCAGTACCTCCCGACCTGCTCAGCTCGCACCGAGACGTCACCGACTGCTCGATATTTCACGCGCCGCCCTGAGCCAGCGCGAGCACCTCCTGCATCCCCTCCTCCATGCAGGTCCGCAACAGCGTCGTGTCCCGCACGGCGGTGGCGTCGAGGTTCATACCAATGCAGCAGGTTCCGTTGTGCGAAATCAACGTGATCATGGCCGCACACCCGGGTAGCGGCCCGAAGGGGTACATCCGGGTGATCTGCGCCCCCGCCAGGTACACCGGCCAAGGGATGCCGGGGACGTTGCTCGCCTGCACATCGTTGGCACTGGTGATGCTGCCGGAGATTCGGGCCAGCACCGGCGCAGGCAGGCGACTCAACACGGGGGCTAACAAGCCCGTCGCATCGATCGCGGGTTCATCGCGAGTGGTGAGCACGAACTCACGTATCTGACGCATGCGCTTGCGCGGATCGGGTTCGCCGACGGGTGCGGCGAAGCGGGCTCCGGCGAAGTGGTTGCCGCCGAGGGAGTCCCTGGCCGCGCGCAAGCTGATCGGGATGCCCATGGGCATGGTCTCGATCCGCACCCCGAAGTGTTCGTGGTAGCGGCGGAACCCACCCAGCACGGCGGCGAGATAGGCGTCGTTGAGCGATCCGCCTCCGGCTTTTCCTGCTGCCTTGAGCTCGGCCAGCGAGACCTCGAGCACCTCGAAGCGCCATCCGAGTCCGCGCTCGCGTAGCAGCGGTGACGGCTCACCGGCCGGTGGACTTGCGACGCGGCCCAGTGAGCCCGCAAAGTGTGCTGCGTCGGCCATCGCCCGATCTGGTCGACGCACGATCCGTCCCGCCAGACCGAGGGCGGATCCGGTGCGGGACAATGCTTCTGACGGTGCGTGGCGGATCCGGCGCACCGTCTGCTCGGCCAGCACCTCGAGGGAGCCGCGGGCGGTGCTCGGTGGGGCCGCTGGTTCGGCGCGGCCGACCATCGGCTCCCGGGTACGGCTGTGCAACAACCCCATTATCTGCATGCCGCCGATGCCGTCGGTCACGCTGTGGTGCGACTTCAGGATGTAGCCGGCCCGTCCACCCTCCAAGCCTTCGACCAGCGCCGCTTCCCACAGCGGCCGCGCACGGTCGAAGGGGCGCATGGCCATCGACTGCGCCTCCTCCAGCAGCTGCTGGATGGTTCCCGCGCCGGACAGTCGGATGTGGTTCATGTGATAGGCGAAGTCAACCTCTGCGTCGGTCACCCAGGTCGGGCTGCCCAACCCGAACGGCGGCTCGACGACGCGCTGGCGGAAGCGGGGCACGATGCGCGAGGCCCAGTCGTGCGCGGCGAGCAGTCGTTCCCAGTCGGGCGCACAGTCCAGAATCTCCACGGTGGTGATGGTGGAGCGCAGGCGCGGATCGGCCTCGGCCCGCCACATCATCGCCTCGACCGGCCGCATCTCGGCCGACGCCGACCAGGCCGCCCCCGCCGCGACCAGGTCGACCGCGGGATCACCGGGCGGAGTACTCATGCCACGGCTCCGGGTACTCGTTCCGGCCAGTGCGCCAGTGTGTCCAGGTAGAGCTGGTGCACCTGCTCGGCACCGTCGTCCAAACGCCTCTTCGTCCATCCCCTGGTCGGCACCGCGGGGTGCACCACGACGTCGATTCGACCCGGTCGGATGGTGCGGGAGTCGCGCCACATCAGCTCGCCTGCGTTGCGGATCACGATGGGCACCAGTGGCACCTCGGCCTGCATGGCCATGTGAAATGCCCCCTTCTTGAACGGACGCAGTCGCGGGGTGGGTGAGCGGGTGCCTTCGGGTGCGACCACCAAAGAGACGCCTTCGCGCAGGCGCTGTACCGCTGGTTCCAACGCCCGCTTCGCCTCTGTGGTGGAGCTGCGGTCGACGAAGGCGGTGTCGGCCAGGCGGAACGCGGCACCGAAGATCGGGTCGTTGGCGAGCTCCTTCTTGGCCACTCCGGCAAAGCCGCCGCGCAACAACTTGCACACTATGAGCATGTCGAGCTGACTCTGGTGATTGAACAGAAACACCGCGGGACGCGAATCCCAGAGATGCTGCTCGCCCTGTACGTTCAGCTGCACTCCGGCGAGACCCCGCCCGAGCTCACCGGCCAAAGACACTGCGGTGTCCACGCCCCGACGGCGACTGCGGTTGAGCAGGCCGACCGCCGTCCCCGCCCCCATCGCGGTGAACATCCCGGCATACGCGGCCGCGGTCCGCGCGAGCTGCTGGGCACCCGGGCGCCCGCGCCTACCGAAGCGGAGCACCGGCCATCCCCGTTCCGCGGCAGTCTGGGCCAGGCGGTCCTCAGGATTGACGGCATGCGGGTGTCCGGCCGCGGACAGAAACGGGACATCCTCGTCACCGTTGGAGTAGGCGTAGCTGTCGGCTAGATCGATGTCGTGGGCCTGCGCGAAGGACAGCACGGCCGCCGCTTTGCCGTTGCGCCATAAGGTCGGTCCGGCCGCTCGACCGGTCAGGATGCCGTCCTCGGCCTCCAGCGGTGTACAGAGCACGTGCTCCACGCCCAGGGCGTGCGCGGCGGGCTCGACCTGAAAGCGGGTGGCGGAGGAGGCAAGCACCACGGTGTGCCCCCTCTGCTGATGGGCTGCCACCAGTTCCCATATCTCGGGGAACAGGCGGGAGGCAATCTGCTGCACAAACAGGCGCTCGCCGAGCTCGGCCAGCTCGTCCTCAGAACGCCCGGCCCAGGCGGCGAAGCTGATGGCCACGAACCGCTCGAAGTCTTCCTCGCTGGTGAGCCCACGCAACCCGGCCAGCAGCGTCTGCGCGGCCTCCACCGGACCGATCTCGAGGTGCAGCAGCCGCTCCCGGTAGAAGGCACGCGCGGAGTAGCCGTCCATCACGGTGCCGTCAAAGTCGAAGAACGCACCGATACCGGGACCGCCCGGGCCAGAGCTGATCGCAGTGATCACCTCAGCCAGTGTGTTAGAGGGCGACACCGCTGGCCTCCTTCCGATTCGCCGTGTCCAGCGACTCCGCCGCGGCCACCCGCGCCACCACATTGCGCACCTCGGCGGCGAACTGGTCGCGGCGGGCGCGCAATTCATCTCGCCCAGGGTCGACGAGGTCGCGGTTGCCCGCGAGCTTCAACGCGTTCTCGAACAGTTCGCGGGAGAGCGCCTCGGGGCTGTGCAGCCGACCTTGCAACAGCATCTGCCTGCCGACTCCTTCGCACTCGGCGAAGAAGGACTTGGTCTCGATGGGCTTGCGGGGGTCGCGGGCAGCAAGCCGCTCAGCGACCACCAGTTGGGCGTCGACGAAGGAGCGCAGCACCCGGTGGGCCATCAGGAAACCTGATTCGGCGAGGAGTTCACGCACCGAGTCGACCGTGCCGGTCCGGTCTTTCCACTGCGGGCTCATCAACTGCAGCTCGGCGACCAGGTCGGCCTGGAACGCGTCCTTCTCGGGGAAGAAGAACTCGAACTTCAGTAGGTCTCGCAGCCGTTTCGCCTCCGCCCAGGCGTCCGCTACGGGTTCGGCGCTATCGCTGTGCGCCACATGCAGGATGGACAGCTCGACGATGGCCCGGTCGACAAACCAGTGAATTGAGTTGTTGCGGTAAAAGGCGGCGACCAGATGCTGGCCTCGCTCGATGGAGTACACCGGGTCCTGCCCGCCGGTGTAGGTGGTGACCACCCCGGCTTTGTTGAGTTCGTCGAGCACCGTGCGAACGCATCGTGGTCTCCGGAGGTCGACACCGCTGGTCGGCAATTTACGACTGTCCACATAGTCCAGTACCGGGCGAAGCACCTGGGAGACCTCGGCCAACGTCAGCGCGCGGTCGCGCACCCCGAGCAGCGCCAAGGTGACCAAGGAATTGGCGGTGACCGGCGTCGCCCGGTTGATTCCCACCGCAAGCTCGAAGGCGATCTTCTGCAAGGCCGCGCGTTGTTCCTGCTGGTCGGCATCCGGTGCCGGTAGGCGCTCCCGCATGGAGAACGGTGTCCCGAACCGGACGCTCGCCTTTCCGGAGCGTTTGTGTTGTGCGCGAGCATAGTTTGCGAGCCAACTGATGCCCTCGGTCTGCTTGGTTCCCCCCGCCTGCTCCCCCGCCATGGCGGCGACCTCGGACAGGTGTTCGTAGGTGATGGACACCGGTACCAACGCGACGTCGGGGGCGCGTCCGCTTTGCAGGGCGGCCGCCACGTAGCGCAGCAGCCCGTAGCGGGGGGCGCGCAGCTTGCCGGTGCGGGAGCGCCCACCCTCGAAGTACCACTCGAGATTGAATCGCTTGGACACCAGAAATGCGAAGTACTCCTGGATCACGGTCTTGTAGACCTGATCGTCGGAAAAGCTGCGCCGGATGAACACCATGCCTGCGCGTCGGGCCAGCGGTCCGATCGGCCAGAAGCTGAGGTTGCTGCCACCCATCACGTGGTTGCGAGGAAAATCGTGCTGGTGCAGCACATCGGCCAGCACCAGGGTGTCGGCGTAGGAGCGGTGCGAGGGCAGGAACGCCAATGCCTGCCGACGGTTCAGCTCCCGGAGCTGGTCGAGTCCGTCCTCGTCCACCTCCACCTTCCACGCGCGCGCGTGCAGGGGGCGCATGGCACCCGACCACACATCGATGGCCAAGCGGCTCTGTACCGCCACGAGTTCGTGCAACGCCGTCATCGCGCGCCCGAGCACCTCGTCCTCGGGCAGATCGAGCTGGTCGGCCAGCTCGCTCAGCTCCGCGCGAAAGTCTGTACTGCCGGTGATCTGCTCTACCACCTGGCGCGGCACCTTGTAGCGGTCGCCGGTGAGGTTCCGCTCGGCCCGCTCCAGTGCCAGCATCGCGCGACCGAGGATGAAGCGGGCGAAATGTTCGTCGTCCTGTTGCCCGGCCTCGGCGGCGAAGTCGGCCCGCAACTCGCTCAGTGCGGCTGGCGCCCCGACGACCACGCGCGAGCGGTCCGGTTCACGTTGCACCACTCGCTGCTGGGCGCGCAGGATCGGGCTTCGCAGGGTCGCCAGCGACAGTACGTCGGACCAGCGGGGATGCCGCTCGCCGTTGCGCTCCCTGGCCAACCACGCCACCCGGACCGGCACCACGAGCGGGTCGTCGCGCCGCGCCAGCGCAGCGGCCACCGTCTCCGGGCTGGCGTCGACCACTTCCACCAGCGCGGTTCCGCAGCCCTCCTCGCGCACCCAGTCATCGATCAACGTTCGCTCGATGGCGGTAGAGGACCGCGCGAGAACCAAGCAAGGAACATCACCCACGCTGAGCTCTGGGTTCGCGGTGACCACCATGTAGCTCCTCCGTCCCGAAAACTGCTTCGTATACCTACTTTTGGTGACTCAACTCGCACTAGTCCGTGGATCTCTGAAGTCGGGGGCACCCGGCGCAGGCCCCGGTAGGCCTCCTCCGCACTGCATTCCCCGCGCAGTACCGCGTTGACCTCCTCGGCCACCGGGACGGCCACGCCTGCCTCGTGCGCCAGCTCGACCACCGCCGGCGTGGTTTTGACTCCCTCGGCGACCATCCCCAGGTCGCGGACGACCTCGTCGAGCTTGTGCCCCTTCGCGAGCTCCTCACCGACCCGGCGATTACGGCTCAGCGGGCTCAGGCAGGTGGCCATCAGGTCGCCAAGGCCGGTGAGCCCGGCGAAGGTCCGCGGGTCACCACCCAGCGCCGACCCGAGCCGCGTCATCTCGGCCAGACCGCGGGTGATCACCAAGGACCGCGTGTTGTCGCCAACACCGAGCCCCTCGGCCAACCCGGCGGCGATAGCGACGACGTTCTTCAGGGTCCCCCCGAGCTCGCAGCCGAGCACGTCGGTGTTGGTGTACACGCGGAACACCCGGCTGGCGAACACCCGCTGCAATGACTCGGCCACCCGCTGGTCGGCCATCGCGATCACCGCCGCGGCGGCATAACCCTGCAGCACCTCACGCGCCAGGTTGGGCCCGGAGAGCAAACCGGCAGGGTGCCCGGGCAACGTCTCGTTGATCACCTGCGTCATTCGGTTGCCGGTGCCCTGCTCCAGGCCCTTGGCCAGGTTGACCACCGGCACCCACGGCCGCAGCAGCGGAGCCACCGCTTGCAAGGTGCTGCGCAGGGCCTGGGCGGGCACCCCGGTGACGAGGACATCGGCGTCCCACACCGCCTCCTCAAGCGAGGTGGTGCTCCGGAGGTCAGCGTGTAGCGGCAGCCCCTTCAGGTAAGCCGGGTTCTCGTGCTGCTCGTTGATCGCCTGCACCGTCTCGGCCGAGCGGGCCCACACGGTGGTCTGGGCATTGTTAGCGGCGAGGGAGGCCACCGTGGTTCCCCACGAACCGCCCCCGAGCACGGCGACCCGCACGTTCCGCATCATTCGCCTACACCGCACCGCTCAGGTGCCGGACGAAGTCCACCGCGCGCTGTTGAATCAGCTCTGCGTCGTGGTCCAAGGTCGCCACGTGGAAGGAGCGTTCCAGGCTCACCCTGCTCACCGGTCCCGAGACACTCGCGGCCAGTAGATCCGAGGACACCGTCTCCACCACGTGGTCCTCGACGCTGGTCAGGATCAGCACCGGGCACCGGACCTCGGCGAGATCGGGTTGCAGGTCACGGGTGGCATCCACCAGACTGATCAGCGCCTGTAGCGGCGTTCCGGGGTAAGCATCTTCGACAACGCCCTCTAGTGCGATGTCCGAGCCGATGGCCGGAAACACTTCCTCGGAGCTGGCGCGTGCGGTCTCCACCGTCGCGCTGACCACGGGCGCATGGCCGTCGATGAGCGGGTTGACGCAGACGATGCCGGCAATCTCGGGATGACGGGTGGCCAACCAGACGGTGAGCGTGCCCCCCATCGACAAGCCCGCGACGACCACGTGCTCACAACGGGCGGCTAGAGCGTTGTACGCCGATTCTGCGCCGACAGACCAGTCGCTCCAGCGGGTGGGGACCATGTCCTGCAGCCGGGTGCCGTGACCGGGCAGCAGCGGGAGCTCGACGGTGTACCCGGCCGCAGCGAAGGCCTCGGCGAGCGAGCGCATGGACTGTGGATTGCCGGTGAAACCGTGCAGCACAAGCACGCCCAGCGGGCCGCCCGCTGCCGACCATGGCTCCGCACCCGGTATCGGTTGGTTCATCTGCTCTCCCTGCAAGGTCGTGGTAGGGAGATGTTGCACCATGGCGAGCGCCGCCGTGTTGCCTGGGTCACACCTGATGTGGTGCTGGTGTAGGACTAGAACTCGTTCTAGTGTGCTTCGCATGGACCTGCACGCGCTCGAAGATCTCAAGCGGCTGAAGTACCGCTACCTCCGGACGCTGGATCAAAAACAGTGGGATGATTTCGGCGCAACCCTCGCGCCGGAGGCGACCGCCGACTACGGCCCCGCGCTGGCGTTCGTCGGTCGCAGCACAATCGTGGAGTTCATGCGCAGTTCGTTGGGCGCGGAGATCATCACCGAGCATCACGTGGGCCACCCCGAGATCGAGATCGACGGCGACACGGCGACGGGCACCTGGTACCTCCAGGACGTGGTGATTGCGCGATCGCAGCGAATGATCTTGCGCGGTGCGGCTTTTTACGAGGACCGCTACGCGCGCTCTACCGAGGGCGCCTGGCGGATCACGCACACCGGTTACCAACGCAGCTACGAGTACTGGGTGTCGCTGGACGACCTCCCCAGCCTGAAGTTCACCCAGCCATGACCCTGGAGGCAGCAGTGCTCACCGACCGGTTCGCCTCGGCCATGGCCGAGGCCGAGAAGCTCATCGTCGAGGCGGCGCACATCCAGACGGAGCAGGATCTGCTCGAGGGTCTGGAGTACCTTGCCGGCGGCATCCGCGTCTCGATGCAGTTCGCTTTTGCCTACGAGCGGGATTTCCCGTACTTCTCCCAGTCCACCGGGCCGTACATGAAGATGGGCCTGGACAACCCCGACACGCTGTACCACAGCGCCGACATTCGCGACAACGCCGAGTACGTGGTCACCGGAACCCGCGGTAGCGCAGCCGATCTCAACTTCCAGGTAATGGCGGGCCACCACGCACCGAACACGGTTCCGGACAGCCCCCCTGCCTTCGACGACCGCGCCATCGAAATCGGCGCCGACGGGACGTATGAAGTGCGTTTCGGACCCGCCAAGCCCGACGCCGGACCGAACTACGTCACCCTGCCTGCCGGGACGACCACCCTGGTGGTGCGCGAGGTGTTCAGCGACTGGGCTACCGAGCAACCCGGCCGGATCCGGATCCAGCGCGCCGACCGCACCGGGCTCGCTCCGACGCCAAAGTCCACGGCGCAGCTGGAGAAGGCGTTCGAGGTGGCCGCCACAATGCTGATCAACCGGATCAAGACGTTCCTCGTCTTCCCCGAGATGTTTTACCTCT
>JAABUP010008924.1_pt1 | contig 12569 bp, 12 predicted proteins | sample 5559201 | NCBI WGS metagenome assembly JAABUP01 (sample SAMN10711887, study PRJNA513373) | rock metagenome | isolation source: Antarctica rocks | place: Antarctica | reverse complement strand
GCCGTCTGCGCAGCTTGCATGTCGAATAGCTGGGTAAGGGCGGCTTGATCGCGGGGCTCGGAATAGTGACCAGCCGCCATGTGTCGCGATAGCCACCCCTTGGCGTCCTGCACGTTCTCCGGTTCCGGTGGAGGCTGCAAGTCTGACGATAATCCACGTCTCCCTCTCAGCGACATCGCGGCGGCGAGAAACCACGCCTCGTATTCCCATTTCGCGATGACGGTGGCAACGGGTATGTCGCCCCGCGCTATCTGTGCCCGCGCGAGGACTTGTCGCCCGAGGCGCGCGGGGCAATCCTCGTCGCTGTCCATGATGATGAAGATGCCGCCTTGTTTGCCGACACTTTCCGCAGCCAAGTCGACCGCTTTCTCCAAAATGCCGGCTCTATGGACGAGCGCGCTCTTGGGGTGACGGATAGGCCTGAGGACGTTAGGGTATACCGGCGAGTCGAGAGTTTCGCCGACGCGGCGGATCAGCACCGGAACGGCTTCAATCTCGCCAAAGCCCTCCACGATACAGGCAACATTCGGCGTGAGCAAGGCGTTACTCGTCAAAAAGAGCGACGCGCCCATCAGGGCGTGCTGACAAAAGAAGTGCAGGGTCTGGCTGCGCCTGATTGCTGCGCAGTAGCTCGCCAGCGGTGTAGAGATGTTTGCGCATCACCGACCGCTCGGCTTGGGTTAACGGCGCAATCTGCGAGAGGCCTCGCTCGTCGGATTGAACGGCCAGCATAGAAGACGCGTCGATGTCCTTGTCGTCGAGCAAGTCAGGGCTATGGGTCGTGACGAGTACCTGCTCGCGCCGACTCGCGTCGCGTAAGGCATCTAGCAAAACGCCTGCTGCCCCAGGATGGATGTATATTTCCGGCTCCTCGATTGTGACGAGTGGTAGAGGAGCACCACTATTCGTCAGCTGGAACAGCGCGACGAGGATGCCAAGGGTCCGTAATGTCCCGTCGGACACCGCAGCAGCTGTAAATGGTGCTGCGCCGGTGCTGCGCGTTAGGAATTCGAGAGATGCCATCGTGCCAGCTACTGTATGCATATAGCGCGTACGAACGCCATGCACACTCGGCGTGACATTTGACAGATATTCTTCGATGTGCTGCAAGGCTGGCCCCTCCTGGTTAGCCAGTCGTGCTAGAACTGCTGCCACGTTACGCCCGTTGCGTTCGAGGACACTTGCATCCTGAAAATTAGAGAGTCCACGGAAACTTTCGGGATTAATGTTGTAGAAACTCATGCCCAACAGCGCGTCACGCAACGATTTAAATTCACTCGGCAATTGAAATCCACCAGGTAGACCATACACATCTCCCAACACAAGAGAGCCAGTGCGCAGGAGATCGATCGGAACGCTCTGTAGAGTCTGGATATTCGTATCAACCTTGCCAGCTCGGATGCTAAATCGTGCGGGAAGACGTCCCTCTTGCGTTGACTCAATAACGCACTCCTCCTCCTGAACCGCAAAACCACCACCAGGCCGTGCTCCGATGCGAAGCGCGTAGTGGCCTGCTGAGCCGTGCGGAAGGATGAACTCAAGGCGCATGCCGAAATGATCTGGCTGTTCTTGCGTCCGAGAAAGCACGTCTACGATACCGCCCCTGTCTTGAAGCGCTCGATCAACTGATTGCAGTGCATCGGCAACAAACTTCAAGGCATCGAGAAAGTTGCTCTTGCCGGAGCCATTAGGACCCACAAGGAAGGTCAGAGGCGTGAGCGAGACATCGCAAGCGGCGATGTTTTTGTAATTCTCAATGAGGATTCGCCTAATGAATGTTGCTCCGTTCTGTGACGAAGCGTCACTCACCGACGTGGCCACTTGTCTTTCATTATCACTGGTCTTAAGAGTTTCATTGCTCTGGAGCATAGGATGCCTCACAACTGGCTCATTTTGACGTTTCCTTCTTCGCCAACCTAAGAGTCGCTTCCGATTAGATACCATAGAATCAACCATTTCTCAAACCTATCTCTATCGTGACTATACACCTCGATCTAGCCGCGCTCGCGCCCCCGCGACGAGAGACTTGCGCCCATGAATGAAATCCTTCCGGCACAGTTCGTGTGTCATGTGGCCAAATCCACACGAGGGCGCGAGAGGTAAAAGGATTGCCCCTCTCCTTTTACCTCTCGCGCCCTCGTGTGGATTTGGCTCCTCCTACACCCTTAGTGCTCAACGTCCGGGTCGAACGGATCGGCCTCGTCCTCCAATGACGTGGCAACCCCTACGGCGACGAGCGCTGTACCCCGCGTCACGCCGTCCGTCGAGGTGCTGGCTGCGTCGGCGATGTTGCCTGTGCCATCGGCGGCGTGGTCGTGCTCCGGTTGGGCGGCCTGGGCCTCGACCGGCGCGGGCGGCGGCAGCTCCAACGGCGGCGGCGGCGTGAGCGGGCCGTCCGGGCGTTCCGGGCCGAGCGGCGGCACCCAATACTGGCCCCTGGCCGGCGCGCGGCGCTTCACCTCACGGTCGGCGTAGTAGCGGCGCTGGGTGAGGCGCGCGGGCGGGCGCTGCGGCATCTTCACCAGCAGCTCGTCGGCCCGCAGGTTCATCACCTCGTCGGGCGTGAGCAGCGCGCGCTTGGTCTCGCTCTGGCTCTGGCCGCCCCGGTCGGTCAGCACGCGGAAGCGGTCGCGCTGCACGTTGCGCCCCTGCGTGACCTCGGTTGTCTCGCCCAGGACCGCCTCAGAGAACCAGGTGGCGTCCTCATCGACCAGGTTGGACAGGGCGATCTTGGTGTTGTACGCGCCCTTGAGTTGCGTCCAGCCCAGCTCGCCGTAGGTCTCGACCATCTGCGCCGTCATCTGCACCACGTAGACGCCGTAGACGCCGGCGCTGCGCAGCAGGTTCATGGCCTTCTTGATGCCGGCGACGAACCCGATGTTGCCCCACTCGTCGCCGTAGATAAACACGTCGCGGCGCAACTCGCCGCCGGGCGTCGTGCGCGCGGTGTCGCCCAGGACGCGGAACAGGTCCATGAAGAAGCCAGCCGAGAGCGGCTTCAACTCCTCCATTAGGTCGGGGTCGAGCGCGAGGAACACGGCGACGGGCGTGCCCTCCCCCGTGCCCAGGCGGGTCAGCTTCACCTCGTCGCGGCTCGTCGTGGCCTGCACGCGCTCGTCGCTCATGATGGTGAAGCGGGGTGTGATCTCCGCGAACACGGAGCCGAGCAGCTTGTCGTTGGCCTTGAGCGCGGCCATGAAGCTGAACGCCTTCTTGCGGGCCAGGCGCGAGGGGCTCTGTTCCAGGGCCGCGATCACGGCCTGGGGCGGCTGCCCGGTCAGGAACTCGTCCAGGTGGGCGAGGGTCACGTCGCCCAGCGTCCCCCCGGCGCGCGTGACGACCTCTTGCAGGTGGACGATCCCGGCCATCAGCACTTCGCGCGCGGCTATGTCCCAGAAGGGGTCCTTCTCGCTCGTGCCGGTGTTCTTTATCCAGCCGCCGCACCACAGGGCCGTCAGGAGGGGGCTGACGCAGCAGGCGAGCGGGTTGTAGCCCATCGACGTGTCCGGCGAGAGGAAGTTGACCACCCACACGTCATAGTGCTTTGAGAGGTGCGTGTACGCCTTCGCCAGCAGCTCCATCTTGAGGTCGGTGATGACCAGATCGCGCGCGCCGGTCTCACGCAGGAGGTTGGCCAGGATGAAGCCGGTGGTCTTGCCGCTGCCGATGGGGCCAATGACGAGGGTGTTGAGCACTTGCAGCCCCCGATCCATGGCGACGCTCACGCCGCCGCGCACGCCCAGGAGCAGCGGGGCTCCTCGATAGGCCAGTTTCTTCATCTCGCGGCGGGTCATCCAGCGTGCCGTGCCGTGCGCCCCGCTCGGCGTCAGCGTGCGTGGCCGTGTGTAGACGAACCAACTCACGCGCCAGGCGACGACGGCCACGGCGGCGGCCAGGACGGCGACCTCGCTCAGGACGAGGACAGGGTAGGGCCGCCCCTGCACGGTCGGATAGCGCGCGGCGGCGTCGCCCACCCACGCGGACCAATCGATGCCCCCGCTTTTCAGGTGTCCGGTGCGCAGCCCGTGGCGCAGCCGGGCCAGCAGGTCGAGCGTCCAGGCCACCGGGTAGGCCAGCGCGACGTAGCCCCACTGGTAGGCGCGCGTGAGGGCATCGGAGGCGCGCAGCGCGGCGATGCCCGCGCCAACGGCCAGGACTATAGCCAGGGCCAGGGCGGCGCGCAGGGGGCCGCTCAGGCGCGCGGGTTTGTATGAGTAGACGGCCATGGCTCTCACCTCCACCGGCGGGGATCATGGCGGTCGTAGATCGACGACACGACCAGGAATACCAGCCCGCGCACGATTCTCACGGGCAGCCAGAGCAGCCGTTTGCCGAAAAACATGCGCGCCACCAGGGCGACGAGGCCGAGCCCTCCCAAGAGCAGAACCAGGGAGTTCACACCATCGCCAATGAGCAGAAATGTCGTGTTCATACCAGCACCTTCATTCATACCAGCGCCATTTTCGCCATGCCGGCGACCTTACTGAGTGCTCCGCCGCTGCCCTGGCCAGCCGCGAGGGTGAGCCCTCCCCAAATCGCGGGGACGAGCGTGAGGAAGAACAGCCCGCCCAGCGTCATGATAATGCCCCATAGGCCGGTTGTGTTGGCGCCGATGGAGACGATCATGGTGCTGGCGAGGCCGTAGGCAACTCCCAGCGTGCTCGACGAGATAAACAGGAACAGCCAGGACATGAACAGGCGGTGCGCCGGCGGCCAAATCGCCAGGACGATGAACACCGGGGCAACGACGTAGGCCAGGCCGAGCGTGTAGAGGCTGACGGCCCGTTCCAAGCCCGCGACCCCCAACAGGAACGGCGCGAGCACCAGGGTTAGACCGGTGTGCCCAGTGTCCGCGATGTTGGCGTGACCGACACCGGCCGCCAGGGCGTTCACCAAGTCGGTCCAGGCGGTCATCAAGGGGTTGAGCGTGCGCAGCGCGGCCACGACCAGGCCAGAGCGCAGCAGCAGCGATAGGCCCTGCTCGAACTCCCCGAAGAACGACGGCTTGGCGCACCACATCGCGGCGATCCCGAACAAGACGACGACGGCCTCGGTCGCATCGGCCGAGAGCACGCCTTGCACGCGCGTCAACTCCTGGTTGCCGCGCAGATCGGGCGTGGTCACGAGTGGCGATAGGATGGCCGTGCTCATCTCGTGCATCTTGCCGTTCAGTCCGTCCGTGACCGCGCCCCAGGCCGCGCCCGCGACGCCGCCGATCAGGCCCCCGAGGTCGGGGCACCAGCCCAGGAGCCCGGTGCAATAGGTGGCGCTCCCGGAGTCGCCCGTATCGACGACCGCGCCTTGTGGTCGCGTCACCGTGAACAGCGCGGCGGCGGTCGTGCGCCGGTCGCCCACGGCCCGGAGCGTGTGGCCTCCCACCGCGGCGTCGCGCGGGATGGTCGCGTCGATGCGGGCATAGCCGGTGTCGTCCGCGGCGTCGCGCCCGACGATGAGCGCGGACCCGTCCCAGTAGAGGGTGACGGTCGTGTTGGGCGGGACGTTGGTCGCCGTGGCGAGGAGCGTTGTCCCCGGCACGCCCTGGGCCTGCGAGAGCGCCAGGGCCGGGGAGGGCGGCGTTTGCGTCGGGTAGGGTAGCTGCGTCGGGTACGGTACCTGGGTCGGGTAGGGGCGGTCGGTCGCGGTCGGCGCCGGCGTATTCGTCGGCGTGGCAGTCGGCGTATTCGTCGCCGTGGGGCCGGCCGCGCTCGCGCTCGCCGCGCCGGCTAAAGCGGCGAGGAGTGGGGCCAGCAGCACCAGGGTCCGGGCGAGCGTGCGCCAGGCCGAGGCTGTGCTACGTGGAAAAAGATGGGGTCGGTTCATGCGGTTAGCCTCTCTTCCTGCTCCGTGCTGTCGATCGCGGCCTTGATGCCTTCCCAGGTGTCGCCGCCGCCGTGCTCGTCGGCCCACCACGTCCGTAGGGCTACGTCGTCGGGGTCGCTCGCGTACAGTAGCGCCTCCTCGGGCGTCAGCTCCACGCGCACGACGCCATGGAGGTCGCGCGGGCTCTTGCGGTCGCGCCGGGTCATGAACATAGGCATGTAGACGCCCTTCTGGCCGCTCATGCGCTGCGCCCGCTCGACCTCCTCCTCGGTCAGGCTTAACATGCGCTGGAGCCAGAGCTTCGGGTTGCCCTCGGTCTGCTGGCCGGTGTCCTCAATCGAGTACAGGGCCTTAAACGACGCCTGGGTGAAGAACGTTTCAGCGTCGGTGTTGCCGACGAGATCCTTGACCTGCTGGCTGGCGAACAGCACGCAGTTGCCGCCATGGCGGGCCTTGCGGGCGTCGCGGTTGATATAGTCGCGGGCCTGGGGCGAGGTCAGCAGGCCCCACGCCTCGTCGAGGCCCGTCAGATGGTCGGCGGTCCCCCGGTTCGCAGCTCGGCTGCGCGCTCGGGCCAGGGCGCGGCGCCGATCCACCACGGCGAATACGGAGAAGTAGGCGAAGTTGCGTAGGGTCGCGTCACCCTCTAAGGGCTCGGTGTTAAAGGCCAGCAGGGGCGCATCGAGGCGCACATTAGTCTGACCGTCCACCAGGCGGGCGTGCTGTCCGTCGCCCACGTAGGGCGAGAGCCGCCAGGCCAGGCCCCGGTAGACCTTGCGATCCTCGGTGTCGGTCGTGGCCTTGCCCTTGGCGTCCAGCGTGGCGTGCAGGTCGGACATGACCGGCGTGTCGTCGGGGTGCGCGGCGTACAGGTCCCGCACCGCCTCGTCGAGGAAGGCGGGCTCGAGTCCGGCCAGACCGCCCAGGAGGAGGTCCACCGCGGCGGTCACGAAGCGCACGCGCTCGCGGCGGTCGTCCGCGTCCTCACGCGGCCCGTCGAACACGTTGATGCACGCCGAGCGCGCGCCGCCGAGCGTGGCCCGCGCGCCGTCCGAGACCACGCACAGGGCGGCGAACGAGTCCACGGAGCTGACGACGGTGGCATAGTTGCCGGTCAGCAAGAACCACAGCGCGACTTTCTGCAGGAGGGAGGTCTTGCCCGTCCCGACGCGGCCGAGGATGACGCCGATGCGGTTGTACAGGTCGGGATCGCCTAGGGCGAGCGTCACCAGGTCGCCGGCGGCGTCGGTGGTGCCGAGCGGGACGCCCAGCGTGCGCGTGCCGGGGTTGCCGGCCAGGAAGGGCCAGGCGTTGCCCCAGGTCGGCGTGTCCCAGCGGTACGTCGAGCGCGCCACGTCGCCGTAACCGGGCAGGGTCGAGCGGTAGAGCGGGCGCTGATGGGCGTGCCCGTAACCGGCCCCCGCGACCATGGTATCGCCCATGGCCTGCAAGGCGTGGCTTACGCGGCCGTCGAGCTGCGCGCGGGTGTCCCCCTCTAAGCGCAGGTAGCAGCCCACGCGCACGACGCTATAACCCGCGCCGTGCAGCGCCGTCGCCTGCGCCTCGGCATCCTCGGCGGCCAGTGTGGTCCCGATGTTCTTGCGGCCGGCCGTGCCCTCCATCAGCTTTAAGCGCCACTCTTGCCGGCGGCGCTCCCAGGAGCGGCGCAGGCCGCGCAGGTGGAACACGAGGGTCGCGGGACAATCCGGCAGCACCAGCGGGCGCGTCCACGCCGGCCGGGTCTCGTCGGGCGGCGCGACGACGAACAGCGTGCGCGTCCATCGCGCGCGGCTGCTCGCCGGGTCCACGATCTTGTAGATGTGGAAACCCTCGTCGGCTTGGTCGCCGGTCGGCGCGCTATACCCCTCGGGGCGCGGGATGAGGTGGCGGGCCACGAAGGCGCGCGCCGTGGTGGCGTCGGCCGCGACCGGGGGGATGCCCATGGAGACGAGTTGGCGCGTGAGGGCGGCCGTAGCCTGCGCTAGGCGCGCGGGCTCGGACTGGTCGGGGTGGCCGTCGCGCGCGGGGTAGGGGCTCACCAGGAGCCAGTAGTCGAGCCGCGCGACGTGCCGCGCGCCGGGATCGGTCAGCCGGCGCCCCCAGCGGGACAGCAGGCGCTCGCCCACCTCCGCGAGCTGCGGCGTGTGCGGCGTCGGGGCGAGCTGCGCGCGCAGCCCGGCCACGAGCGCCGCCGCGTCGGCAGGGCGGTTCTCCACGTAGATAGATAGCTCGGCCTTGTTTGGCAACGACGCGGCGAGCTGGCCGAACAACGCGGCGTGCCGCTCCTGGTCGGGCGTCGTGTCGGCGTCGAGCGCGTAGCCGGGGATAGACAAAAGCCGGTGGCGTGTGCCACCGGCTCCGATGAGCGCGCCGTCGGCGTCGTCAACCCTGACGGCGCCGCGCCGCGTGGAGACGGGCGTGGGCATGATGGGCTCCTCTCTCGGCCTGGTCGCCGGCGATCCGCACGCCCCTGGCCAGGTAGACCACGGCCTGACGCGCCGCGTAGCGGGTGAGCTGCGCGGGGTAGCGTTCGACGCCGCCCCGCCACAACACCAGGATGGGCGTGATGAGCAGCATGGTCGGGAGCGCCACGGCGAGGATGTGGGCGTTGGGGTCCGCGACGTGCGCCGCGATCCCCGAGAACGCCCACAGTGACGCGAGGCCCACGACCGCCGCCGCCCACTGCGGGGCCGTCAGGCGACCCAACCGCAACGAGTGGTTGAGGCTGCGGGGCGTCTTGTGCGCCATGTTAGATCTGCGCCCCCAGGGTGGTGAAGCCCATCAGGAGGATGATCGCCAGGACGGCCGAGCCTAAGATGGCCCCTTTGTGGCCCCGGTCGAACACGACGCCGAGCGCGGCGCCGAAGATAATCATGGCGATGAGCGCGGGGCGCACCTCGGTCAGGAAGCCGATAACCTTAGTGCCCGCGTCCCCGAATGCACTAGCGATGATAAAATCGTTCATACTGGTACTGACCCTTTCGTATGCGGTGTAACGGTCGTCGTGCGTGGGTGGTCCAGGGGGTCGTGGCGGCAACCACGGCCCCACCCTCCTGAGTGGCAGTAAAAGCAAAAGCAAACGCTGCCCCCTGCCGAGTGCTCGGCTCGGGCGTGCCTGTCGCGCGCCGCGCCCAGTGGTCGTCCCACTGGTCCTCCGAGAGGAGCGTCAGGCGTGCGCCGGCCAGCTCGTCGGCGGCCTGGACCTGCCAGGCCCCGGTCGCCGACCACCCGCGGCGCACGTCGTCGACGCTGTAGCCCTGGGTCCCGGCGATCCGGCCGGCCAGGTCTCGTGCCTGCCCCTCGTCCATCGTGCGTGTCACCTCCCTCTCACCCCCTATGGGGCGCGGTACTTGCCTTGCATCCAAGCGCGCGCGCCTGCTACGGTGTCTTGAGAAGACACGGACCAACACCGGGCGGGCGCCGACCTTCTCCTGAGCTTTCTCGATAATCGAGCCCGCTCAATAGAAAGTTAGTGCTAGAATACCGTGCTTTAAGTGGAAGTGTCAAGGGTGAACGAACCGACACAGCGCAGCGAGGCTAAACGCCTGGCGGCCCTGGTCAATCAGCTCTTCGAGACCCACCGCCATCCGAGCGGGCGGGAATACAAATTGAGCGAGGTGGCCGCCGCGACGAATGATGAGCTAACGACCTCATGGTTGAGCCTGTTGCGCAAGGGCGCGACCGCGAGGCCGGGAGCGGACAAGATACAACGTCTGGCCGACTTCTTTGGGGTCGAGGCCTCATACTTCACCGGCAAGCAACCACAGCCCAGGGGCGACATAGAAACGGCACAGGACGCGGAGTTGCGCCGGGTGATGGGCCAGCCATTGGTCCGGGAGATGGCGCTGCGCGCCGGCGAGCTCGACGAGGAGGATCAGAAGCGCCTATTCGATTTGGTGAACCAAGCCCTAGCCCTCGGTGCGCGCGTCAGGATGGCGCGCGAGCAGCAGGCACAGAACATGCCCGAACGCGGCACAGACGAACAAAGCGAAGATCAATAGCGGCAGTTAGGACAGGTATGCGTCCCACGATTTTGATAAAAGACGCTGCCTATGAGGCGTGCCGCGTCTATAAATTAAGCCCGCCTTTCAAGACCGATCAGTTCCTCGTCGCCTTACAAGAGGAGCGTGAGCTGTACATCGAGATGCAGCCACAGCTCATGCCCGATGGTACGTTCGGGTTGTGCGTGGCTGAGAGCAAGACGCAGTACGTCATCTTCTACCATTCCCTGTCGAGCCTCCTCCACCGAGAAGCGACGATCTGGCACGAGTTGGGACACATCTTCTTTGATCATGTCACCCCACGCAGGAATAGGTTCCGCTTGAAGGCGGGCTATGATCCACAACGCGCCCTTTCCGTGTTCCATGACACCGCCGAGGACTACGAGGCCGAGTTGTTCGCGCGCACTATGCTGCGCTACGCGCTCGGCTACAACACGCGGGATTATGATCGTAGCCTGGCGGCGCGGCAGCGCGACCCGCAGCGGGAATCCCAATTGAAACACTTCTTCGACGAGCTAGCGTCCTGATGGCACACGACGGCCCAGCCCTGGCTCTCCACATCGCCCAAGCGATGGCCCTGCCCCTTGTCGGCCTGGCCTTGGGCATCCTGGCACGTCGGGCATTAGGCCCCGCGCGGCGCGGGGCCAACGTCCTATGGGCGCTGAGTCTGGTGTGCGCAGGGGTCGGCCTGAGTTGCTGGCCGAACCCGATGAGCGCGATCCTCGACACCGCGACGCGCACCCCTGGGTTGGGGCACCTCGTCACTGACACCCTCATCACCGGCGCCTTCGTCTTGCAATTCGCGTTCACCTGCACCGTGAGCGACGACGGATGGACACCGAAGCGCCAGGGCTTGGTCGCGCTATATGTCGCCCTCGTCGGGCTCTACGGCGCGGAGTGGGCCGCGATCCACAACGGCTACAACTTCTACCGCGGCTACAGCGGATGGCCGCCCCTGGTCCTGGCAGCCAATCTTACCCTGGTCGCGCTCATCGAGTACGCGGCCGGCGTGGGCATACGCGGCTACGCGAGCTACCTGCGCGACGACGCGCACAGCTCGGAGCGCGTGGTGGCGATGGGAGCTGTCGCTGTCTTCGGCCTCGCCGGCCTCTACGGGTTACTTGTCCTGGGGCAGACCATCGCGGCCGCGCTCGGACTCGGCTCGACGGAAATCCTCGCCTTCACAGGCCCGATCATGGGCATGGCCGGTTCCACCGCGCTGGGCGTCGTGTGGTTGCTCACCGGCAAGGGAGCGCGGCGGCTCAGGGCCTACGTGCAGGCGGTATTCGCGCTACGCCGCTGCGAGGTCGAATTGGAGGGGCGCGAGGGCAAGGTAGCGGACCGAGAGGAGCGTGTGGCCGAGCGGGAGGGCAACATGGTGAACCTGGCCGTGTGGGTCGAGGATCACCTCGTGCAGATGCATGCCGAGGTCGACGAGCGCCCGGTCAATGACATGGCGACGTGGAGCGCCGCGGCCGGTCAAAGCGCATACCAACGCACGACCACGCTCATGACGACGCGCTTGACCCTGCTAGCCCAGGCGCGGGTGCTGCGCCTGCCGCGCTACGACCTCGACCTGCTGTCCGACAAGGACGAGGATCAGGGGCAGGCCGCCGAGGACGACGCGATTTTGGCGGAGGAAGTCCCCCAGCAGGTAGAGGAGCGCCAAAACTTACTCTCCGACCTGTCGCGCCTGCTCCAGATGGTGGACCCACAACCGTTGCCCGAGGGCATCGAGCCGCGCGAGGAGCCCCCCGGATGGCGCCGGGATGCGGCGACGGCCATCATCGAGACCCTGCGCCGCTACGGCCTCGATCGACGCCGCCGATCCGCGTAGGATAGGAGACCGCGACAGTGCGAAGGATTAAGGGACGCGCGCAGGTATCCCGTTCGGTGTCAATCGGCCACCTGCTCGCCCACACGCTCCACAACCTCAACCCGCTCGCGGCCGCGGCCGGCGTATCCGCGCCCGAGGTCGTCGACCGAGCGCCCGCGTGGAAAGCCCGGCCGCCCTCGATGGCGCCGGCGACGTGGCGGGCCGCCAAGGTGCTGTCTTTCTGTGGCAACCCCTTCGTCATCTCGATCCCCTGTTTCGCGGCCACCAGCCTGCGGTCTACGCGGAGGTGGCCCGACCGCCTGCGTTGGTGGGGCATCGCCACGGCGGCCATGACGCTCCCTTCACTCGTCTACGTCCGCTACGGGGTCCGCACGGGGCGGCTCTCCGATCATGAGGTGTCCGTGCGCCAGGAGCGGTTCTGGCCCTACATGGGGGAGATCGCCGCCGTCGTGGGTGCCTACGGCATCATGCGGGTCCTGCGCGCGCCGCGCGAGATGACCGCGCTCGTCGTGTCGGTGGCGGCGGCCATGATGACCATTACCGGCGTGACGCTCGTGTGGAAGATGAGTATGCACGTCGTCGGCACGGCCGGCGCCGCGACCGTGCTTGTGCTCCTCTACGGGAAGCGCGCGACGCCCACGCTGGCCCTCGTGCCCCTCGTCGGCTGGTCGCGCTACGTGCTCGAACACCATACCGTCGCGCAGATCGTCGCCGGTGGCCTCGTCGGGGCAGCGTCGCCCCTGATCGTCTTTCGACAGATGGGCCTACCGAGGGACGACCGCCATCTTTAACGCTCCTATAGTCAAGAGAGTTCCGTTGGGTTCGCGCGACGTGACACATTATTGATGCATCGCCTTCGATTAGGGCTGCACTAACAGCGGGGACAGTCCTTCGACAGGTCCCACACAGCG
>JAABUP010008922.1_pt1 | contig 12572 bp, 14 predicted proteins | sample 5559201 | NCBI WGS metagenome assembly JAABUP01 (sample SAMN10711887, study PRJNA513373) | rock metagenome | isolation source: Antarctica rocks | place: Antarctica | reverse complement strand
GAGCTTGGCTTCGGATGCTGTCCGGTACTAATTATTAAATGCTGGGACCAAATTTCCAGAGCTTGGTTAATGTCTCGACATCTAGTCTCAATCGATCCTTAAATCCTCCAACATGTTCATAAGCTGCCCCGATAGATTTTCCTCGCAAACTCTCTCATAGCTGTCGTCCGACTCATACTCATATCCCAAATCACTACCAGCCTCCGAGTTATAGCTGTCGTCCGAGCCACTCCAGTGTGTGTTGTCGTCAAAGTCGTCCACACTCTCAAAGAGTCTTCGGTCTTCCTGACGGACATTCCGTTGAACAGGTATGGTGCGCTCCATATGTGCTCGGTGTTGACTGACGGCTGGTATGATGACATCCTCGTACCAATTTGTTGATCTCTGGAGATCGTCCCATTCCCAGATGCCGACTACCTCTGCAGGAGTTACTTCCCACAGGCACAAATAGTGGTTTTGCCAATAGTCTCTACTATATGGTGCCTTCACCTGATAGTGGGCCATCTCTGCGCCGCAATGCAAGATTGGCAAACCAAGCTCGAGTCGAATGCGTGGATCGATGACCACAATACGCTGAAGACTTCTTCCCCTACGTGTGCGGCGACAGTTCGCTAGTTCTTCGAGGCTTTGAGGACAATTGCTGAAAGAGATGTAGGGGGTATCCTCCCAATTTTTGTGATCGGTGTGAGTCTCCAAGGTCTTGATGCGTATCTCTTCATAATCCAGCCGCATTCTGGCTCCTCTTGCCAACATACGAGAGCTCTCTGGACATGGTTGACTTCCAGACATCGCGTCGTAAGATCGCATCAGGGGACAGTCCCAGAGCTGGTCAAGGACGGAACCTGGAAACAAAGTCCTGTGAGCAGGTGTCCATGTTCTTGACCACAGACGCTCCTGTTCAGCAGAGGGAAAAAGCGATCGTTCTTCGGGATAGAGAAGAGATTTTGAGATCCCGTGCGTGAGCATTGCCGCTGAACTCGACTGGCTAGACCTCTCACCGGTCTATGCACCTCGAGCTGAATGAGACTCCCTGACCCTGGATGCGATAGGTTGGCCAAGGAGCCAATTACAGCTCGTAGCCGCCCATACCTACTTCGCTCGCTCTCTTGCTAGACTTGCTCCATTGTACCACCTGCCATGACGTGGGATGGTAGATCAGGTAATCTATAGTGGGGGATTTGATGGATGCTAGTACCGTCCTCAACACTCTCGTATATTCGACTCCAACAGCGATAAGCAAGTCAAGGTCCACCAACTCACCCAGAGTGGTGCTTTAGGTATTCTTGTAACGATAAGTGATTCGTGCCGCAGAGCTCGGATAGCAGGCCGGGCTTCTGTACAAAATGCAGACAGCGAAAGTGCGGCTTTATTACTGTGAGCAAGCGCCACCGGATCAACTGTGCTCTGCGATGTAGTCGCCGTGACCCCAGCAGTGTCCAGAGTAAATTGAAAAAACCCAGTAGTGAGCCATGGGAACGATGCATTGTGCAAGGCAATGTTCGGAAACCGAGATGTTGCTAACGAATGCGTTCATGTCGTTGACAAAGTTGTACGTGGCGTTGTAACTCATCAAATTGCACAACACCAAAAAGCTGCTATCAGTCCATGCGACTTGCGGGTCATCAGCGAAAGTCTCATTGCTCCAGGCGTCAGTGCCGACAAGCGCGGCGATTCCAAGATGGAAGGGGTTTCGTTACCATCAAGATCGTTCATGTTCGAGTCGCCAAAGTAGTCGAAACTCCAAGGCTTGGATATGAGGTCACCGAGCAATTGCATATTGCAGTGACGCTTAAGGGATCCGAGCTCATGGTACACTATCCCGTGATAGGCTCGCATTGGGTCTCTAGCCCACACGTTGTCGCAGTATAATCAAATGAGCTCAAGTCGGCTGCGGCTGCAGGGCCTACGAACGCATACACGCCATCAGATCTGTACGTGTAGACCGGCTTCAAGGCTGACAGGTTGCTTAGCGTCAAAAATCCTTCGGGTTCGTACAACGGGTATGGCATAGCCGCAGACCCCTCCCTGAGCAGCGCTTTGCGAAGGCGTTATTGGATGTCGCATAAGTGTCGGTTTTTCCTCTTGTGTACTGTTGAGGCAACCCGTACCTGAAGTTGGGCGTTTTGGGCATTGCGGTAATTTTGACGCATCACACGGCTGCGGTCTGATAATAAAACCAGATATCGCCGGCCGTCAGCACCGCGATACTACTATTAGTACGAATTGTCTGCTGGTTCCATTGACTGCCGTGCCTAAGTAAGAAAGATCCACGTACGTACCTAAGTAAGAAAGACCCACGTCAACATCAACCCTTTGCTGATGTGCACCGATCTTTGGAGTTTTTGCTGCCTTCTTCGCCGGATCAGGTACGACATCCACTTTCACATTGACTCATGAGATGCACGACCGAGCATAGTTAAGCTTAGGGCTGGTTGACATGGTGTCGAAAGACCCGTAGTCTCGATTGAAATTGAACCTCGCAGAAGCTCTGCGCCATGGGATAGGCTCAGAGCTCCAAGATGCTTGAACCAAGCAATGGCGCCAGACTGCTAGACCGAGAACCGAACAGTGCCTCGTCGTTTGTGTCGATCGGCCGCGAGCTCCGAAAGCTGTAACTGTGCTGCTTCCGCTGCTGTACATCGTCCGCTCTATGGTGCAAGTTTCACACGGCGCTTATAGTGAGCATGGTGGCACGACACGTGCGGAGGACGTTTCGTTCAGGGTAAGGCCGACCAACTGTCAGAGACTTCTCCATCCTATCCATCCATGATGGTGCAGCGTCGCCCCGAGCACCCTGAGGTTGCAGAGCCTTTGTCGTTTGCTCGTGGCGCTTCTAGACCAGGTAAGCGACTTCGAAAAGCAACGCTTCAACGACAAGCCCGAGAAGTGGTGGGTCAATTCTACAGCAACAACCAGGCGAACTTCTTCAAGGACCGGAAATGGTTGGTGCAGGAGTTCCCGGTACTTGGAGAGGTCACGAAGGGAGGCTATGGCTCGGTCACTTTACTAGAAGTCGGCGCTGGTGCGGGCAACACGGCGTTTCCGCTGCTGGCCATGAACCGTAATCAGGACTTACGATTGCATGCTTGAGACTACAGCGTGAAAGCTATCGATGCCGCCTATGCAAACCCCCAGGTCTCATCGCTGAACCAGGCCTCGCGCAGCGGGCGCTGACTGCGGTCTGTGGTCTCATCACGGACGGGCAGGCGCTCGAATTCGCCTCACTGATCGCTCGCGCTAGCTACGGACGGCAAAGACTTGTTCGATGGAAACTTGGACGGAACTCAGGTCTGGTCCCCCTCTGCTGGCGAGTTCTTGAAAACTGCGTACGTCAGACCGCAACAGTCGTCGAGCTGTTGTCCGTCCTCTGGTTCCTGCTCTCACGTTTGACTGATCCGCAGCCCTACGCTCGAGCTCTTTTAGGGCACCACGGGTATGGCGGATTCTGGAGAGCTGGTCCCAGAAGAATGAAGAATATTGGGGGGATATCGTTCGTCTTCGCTTTACGTTTGGTGGACGCTCGTCCAGTAGCTCCTCGTTGAGGGAGACGTCGAGTGGTCGCTTTCGTGGCATCTGGAGCAAGGAAGGGGAGGTCTGGTGGGTTCCTGATAACTGTTACTGTAGTGACTAGCTCCCAGCAGTCCGAGAGGGAGGGTCGTGGCGACCGCGCGTTGGCCGTGGGGCGCCCCGCCAGGGAATTAATCCCAGCATGCACGCTCGCCACCACCTTCCCGTGGTGGAGCACAGGAAGATCTATGCAGATTGAAAGCGAAAGTCTGGAACGGTTCTGGAACAATCAAGGTACTGTCGGTGGCTGGTCTGCGGTGATATCTATGCTGGGATGCCAAGACAGAGGGCATTCCTTATTGGTCTTAGCGCGACCGTCCCGTACCCGGCTTCACTTCATCGCTTGAACTCGCATGTGCACGCAGAGACAATGTCGGAGCACGATAAGGGCGAGAGGATACGCGCTCAGCATCCAGCAGATGCCATTCGTACCCGTACCTCGTCTGACGTAGTGAAAAGGATTGCAGCTTATAACAAGACGGACTGGCTTCGCTTCCAGGCTAGTACATTATCCTTGATATCCCCGATGGCGGCTGACTAGCATATAGCGGATTACATATGCAAAAGCGCAAAGTCTGGTTGCCGATCACGAGGGTTCATTCAAGTCGTGGGCTAGAATAGGAACTCAGAGGCACAAGGCGGTGCTTGAGGAGGTCAACAATGAGCTTTCGGCTATGGGCTATGGGCTTGCCTCCTGTCGTTGAGGAAGTGCTCAATTGGCGTATGGTGAAGATCGACTTTGCTCGAATTGTTGAGAAGGAGCAGGCCTTACAATCTGGGAGTGAGACAACAAACTCAACGCAGTCAAGCAGTGAAGCGACAGCTGCTGGAGCATCGGAATCTCAGCCTCCTCGCCCATCTTTACCTTCGATACAGCATTTACTAAGCGATCAACCCGCTGTCGAAGCCCTCCGCGAAACAGAGCGCGACCTCGCGAAGCGCCAAGCTCCTGAGCATAATCAGCATTGAAGTCGACGATGTCATGGCGAGCCATATAGCCGCCTCGCGGTGGAAACTTTGGCACCTTGGCTTCTCGTTGAGATGTTGCCTGGCTCGTCTCTAGGATGCAGCGCAACACTAGGCTCACGGCGGAGTTGGGACGATGCGCAATGCTTTCAGAAGGCTCACTCCGATACGAGTCGGCGTAACATGCATATATCCGCATCACTTCCGTGGGCTTAGCGTTCGACGTTTTGATGTCACGTCAACACAGCATGTGAGTCATGACTCCGTCAACTGAAATTGTACCAATGGTCAACGACAGGGTGTTCGGCTGCTCAGTAGCAAGCCCTCTGCTTCCCCAGCTTGAGTATAGAGACCAAAGAGCCGATATCGCGACGCCCACGTGGCGTTGGAGCTTGACATCTTGCAAAATTCACGAGACCAATGACAAGACGATGACTGCAACTGCTCAAGTCGATATGCCCCCGGGACTCTCTCCCTGTTCCCATATATCTCTCAAACGCCGTTGCCCCCAATTCGTGTTCATTCTATTCCCCTCCTCGTGGGTTCAACAGGCCTATCGTACACACGGCAATAAGTGGTGGCGGACCTCAACCTCATTGCGGAATGGGTTCATGCAAGCTGGACAGTGCTCAACGTCTTATCGGGGGCCGTGCATGTATTGCATGTGAGTGGTGAGTCCGATCGTCTTGCACGGTTTTGAACAAGTAGGACAACGCGTGTATTTTGTCTCTGTGTACGTTCCTTCCTAACTCGGCCTCGAATTTGAGCCTTCGGTCGCTGTACCGGCGCGGCGGTCGGCATTCGCGGCTGCGTTGTTGTCATCTTCACTGCCGTGAAGAGAAGTGTGCGTACGACGTTCTGAGCAGGCCTGGTTGCTCCCGTCTTCTTCGCCTACTCTGAGGAGCGCATGTGCACCGCGTGGTCCGATGTATGAGAAACCCCGGTTTAGTGAGGGCAATCTTGGCTGACGCATGCTGAAAAGGCCGCTTGGCCAAAGTTGTGGCGGAAGTTCTCTCTGGTCAAGGGCCGAAGATGATCTTGACTGTCCTATGCTGATATGGCCACCTGGACGAACTTGTGGCGGACCTTCGCTCTGGTTGACGCTCGAGAGAGGATCCGATTCGGAGCCGAAAACCAGTCCATGTACGTCCAAGTAATGCGTCTCCAAGGCTTTCTGCGTACGGAAAGTCTTGGTATCGAAGTGGAGTGAACACATAGGACATGGGCCACTCCTGCCGATCTGGTGTTCCTCTTCGTAATGCCTCCTGCGATCCGCTAGGTGGTCGAATCTCGCGTCGCAGCCCCTTTGGCTGCAACACAGTTCTCGCGGCCGTGCAATCAGTTCGTGGCGAACCGAATAGTGTACACTCAAAAGGTACGGCGAAGGGAAGATCGTGGTACTGCCATCGAGCGTACACTGATGACGAATGCCATTCTGGTGTTGCTCTTCGTGGCGCAGCTCCATGGCACTGTTTGTGAGTGTGAGAACGAAACACCTGGCTTCGACTCTAGCTAGTGCGGGTGAGGGCGTAACTTACGGTAAGTCCTTGGGGACTCACTGGCGGTACAGCATGCCTCTCGCTTCGAGGGTGAGCTGGATAGGATCGAGGTTGTAGTAGCAATGCTCACACCAATACGATGCGAACCGCCAACACACGATCGTCTATCCCACATGGGGAGCCCGGGGGTCGCAGATTGCATGTCGGAGAGTGGGGACCAGGTTGGCTTCGTGATCTCTGACACTTCGCTGGTTGGCGACGTGCATTTGTCGATCTAGCCAACCGACAGGAAATGCGAGGCCGAATAATGAAGTGTCGATGCAGCACATCGAGCATGCAGGCATGCGGACATGCATGGGGGGGCATATTGAAAATGGGATAGCGGCGTCACCGGCAAGTGGGGCCGCTGAGCGCCACGGCCGAGACAGATTTGGCATCATTGTTGCAGGTTGACGGCTGCAGCATCGCTTTATTGGATCTCGTAGTGTAGCGCCAAGCGAGTGCTTCAAGCTTATGTCTTGGCTTCTCAGGTAGACGGGACATTCTAGTCACATGGAACGCCGGTTAAAGAGAATACTAATCCGTGGCATGTTCTTTGATGGAGTCGTGGAAGCCATCCAAGTGGAAAGCAGCCCGCCATCCACAGTGCCATGCAGCAAATCGGACATGTCCCTCTCGCGCACTGATGTAGGACTCCATGAAACGAGGTACTGGTGTATACGTTGTCGTACGTACGCCATCCTTCTACGATCTCAATATTCCACTGCTGCTGACTTCTGTCGGCTTGACTCTTAAGGCAGTGGGTGACATCGCGAAGAAGCTATGTGGACTGTGAGGACTTGAAGACAAACGGCAGTACCTCGAGGTTATTACTCTTTCTAACAATATGATAACGCGACCATGGCCACGACCTGCTTTACTTCAGGACTTCGCAACAGGCTTCGGACCTCCATATTCTCCATCGCCAGGTGCAGGAGCTCATTCGTCACAAACCTTTTCAGTCCCTTCGAACCATGGCAGCGATCAATCCGCAACCAGGAACGTCCGCAATAGATTTATACAACAGATTGTACAAGACTGATCAGAGAGCGCCCTAGAAATGTGAGCAGGAAACGAGTCTGAACCATTCGGAGCCTAGTGCCTCTGCAGGGGGGCATCAAAGAACGAGCCCGCGTGAGCATGAAGCCTTTCGCTCCGACTGATCGGGCTCGAGAAGATAACGATCCACCCGGGAGACTTCGAGAAACATGGCAATGACGAGGAAGATGTGGTGAGATCCTGCATGAAACTGCTACACAATGTCATCCATCGTTTGTCTCAAGATCGGCGGCCTCTTTCCCCTCAGGTCGACAATGGCTCTAAAGGCATCTACGCTCACAACGACATCGAGCTAGTTCTGGGCGCCAGGAGTACAGCTGCACACGTGGGCAAATGGCGCAACGCAGTACGACATCTCGTCCTAGGCCTGAACAGCGATTTCAATTCTTAAGAGACCTCCAGGAAATATGAAGTTCAGCTTTTGCAAGTCGCAGATTGATTCTTAGACCTTGCGAAGAATGTGGAAAAGCTACTAAAATGCTTCCAAGCGGAACCAGACGTGCAGGAGACCGTGGCGGAGGACGACGGGCTTCCTGAGTCGCTTAGAAAAAGTGCACATTGCATGACGCTTACCATGTCCATGTGTGATCAGTCTGGCAACCCCCACTGCCTGCAACATTCGTGCCGTGACTTGACCCACAGCGTACGTTGCAGCCTTCGCATGCTGTTAGTGCCAGTTCTAGCCTGGCTTGACGTGAGCTGGTAGGTACAAGCGCACCCGCCGCTATTCTATGCAGCAACACAATATTGCTCCCCGACAGGAAGAATACAGGCGGTGGCAATTTTGCTAACGCGTGAGCACAACCTGTACTGCATTGTTACACCGCAACACGCTGGCGAATCGGCAAACCGGCAGAGATGTCGTTTGGGTCTTTCAAACAGCAATCAGCGTCCGCGGTATGTACAGTTTCGGACGCCCGTGCGAGAGAACTTTGTTTCCCTGTACTGCATTTAGTCGTGGCGGTGCACGGATATTCACTGCTCTCTACTAGTGGCTGAGGAGAGCATCGTCTTCCCGCACTCGAAGAGCTGGCGCAGCGAGCATCGTCGCCGCATGCCGATAGGTCTGCGCCATTCGATGTGGTTCAGCGGAAGTCGAGCCATCGTCGCGGCCCTAAGTTGGTGTAGACGCCCGTCTGTCCATCCGATTCAAGGACGGCGCAAAGATAACTTTTGAAGGAAAGTCGCTTCTTCTTTTATCATCAAGCATTGCGATGGCAGGATCAGTCACGGTGTATCACGGAAACATTGTGTATGAACTCCTCCGCCATACTTGAGTGTTAAAATCTGAGAATGGAATAACGCAGACTATGTCGGTCTCTGTGGTGATCTGCGAGTTTGACCTAGCTGACTCTCCAGTACAAGCCCTCATTCCTCAGGCGCCAGCATGGCTTGCCCACCTTCTCTTCTGAACAGTCTCAAACTATTCGAGTCGTCGTCTCGGCAATGCAGAAGCGAAAAGCATCGTGAATGATCATCTTCCGCTGTAGCAGAAACCAACTCGTGGATTTCTGTAAGTAAATTCGCGAATTGGCCAAGCTTCGCAGCATTCTGAATCTCCCATTCTCTGATTTCTCGAGCCATGTTGCAGATGTCTACCGACGTAAAAAAACCGCGAGAGTGCCGCCCCATGAACATGGTAGACTGCTGGGATAGCCACATCTGAGGCAAGATGTCGTGTATATGGTGGTTCCTTTGTTCTCGAGATTTAAAAATCTCCATAAGACAAGACAGGTCGTGAGAGACTCCGCCTGTAACGAGGTGCGATCGTTCCTTCGAAGATATGATCGGCAATTCCGTTACCGTCCCGGTTTGATCTAGTAGAGGAAGCGGCAGATGCGTCCCTCATTTTGACATCCAGAGACCTGTTTGACTGGACGTCATCGTCCATACGTTCAGACATTTGCACATTATGCGGATCGGTGCTAGCATTGAGCGATGACTTGCCTTTGCCGTCATCTTCATGTTCAGTCTCAATCGAAACGTTTGGCTGCCACTTAGATTTGTGAACCACCAGTTGTTTATGCTTGATCATCTCGTTGACTGCGTTATCCCACTGCTCTGGGAATCCAAAACTCTTTGCGTAAGCTTTCCAATCACCTTCATTCCTTTTGAACTTAGTTGTGGTCGAATTTTTGGTAGAGTGGTTGCGTAATAGATCTAGAGTCTTGACAATCTTGCGCCAGTCTATCGTTCTGTCGAACTTCCTCAGGCTTGGCTGGTCGGCATGATCCTGATCATATTGTTCCCACAGTGACTGGTATTGTGCGCCATGCTGTTGCAACCTTTTCGTCAAGTCGGTCGATGAACCTGATTTGAGGAATTGGATAAAGGTGTCTGTGTAACCCAGATGAAGCAGTTCAATCGTTTTGGGCGGCTTCACTAAAGCTCCGCCGCTTGGGACAGGGCGTAGTGTCCCTCCTCTATCTTGATATCGGCCGTCGACATTAGGAGAGAGATCGGCGGCAAATCCATTCACCGAGTCGAAGCCGCCTCAAGCTTTCAGCCTGCTCTCATGTACGGATCCAAAGTGTTGTCTCGCCACAGCCAAGATAGCTAACACGCTGTTAGTACTCTACTACCACTACAGGCAAAGTGTGGACCTGCCTGCACTAGCATTCGCACTTTGAGGATTACCCCCCGTAGTAGAGCTATGTGTCAGCCGATATTGATCATGCAAAGCACACACCATCTCAAAGTCTTCATTGGTATTCGTCCGTAGGCTCCGTCGAGGCTCTAGTGATTTTGTCTCTGGTTTGTTCCACCATTCGAGTAGCTCGGCATCCGACGGATCCTGATCCTCGAAGCCGATCTCGCCCGACACTACGAACTCCTCGAATTCACGCATAGCTTCATCCATACTGGTATTCTCAGAGGCACTATGGAATTTTGCCATAGCCGATTCGTACCCCACTTCATGGTATCGCTGTCGTTCAGATGGATCTCTCAGAATGCGATATGCTTCCGCCAGTTCGATGAAACGTTCTTTAGCAAGGTCTTGACTTGCAGGATCTTTGGGCGCTTTGTCTGGATGACGGACCAATGCAGCCTTCCTGTAGGCAGTTCTGATATCCTCTTGCGAACCGCTGGAGTCAGCACCTAACCATTGGTACAATATGTTGTTCTGAGCCATAGTTGTGGAATGTATTGACCAACGCTTATGCATCAGTACGGTGACCAGCGATCTTGTTATATACACCCTCACGTCTTCTATGAATAGAATGGTGTTCTATAAATGGCACAATTGAGTCGAGTTCTGATTCTAGCCTCGCTTGCGCAGCGTTCGAAGCTAGTGTTGCAGTAACTCCAGCCTGTACAGTACCAGGCTCAAACTGACCCGCCGAGGTTCGAGAAAATCGAGAGCTCGCAGAGTGACTGAATCGCCTAAGCGGAGTGGCTGTTGCTAGGAGATAGGGTCGAGGAGGTTCGAGAAGCGACTGCAATACTGCATAGCGAGAGAATAGTGAGGAGGAGGACTCACGGACTGGCTGAAACGCCGGAGCCGCACCACAGTATCTAGCGACGTTCAACTGCGTCTACGCACATTCTCCCGCGGACGGTTCAGTCAGTACCTATTGTGGTCCGCGGCGAGCACTTCCACCATTATCCGCGAACGGGAATGTAAGCGGTCTTTCGACATCCGTCTGACTCTACTGAAGGTTGCTCGTGTGTGATAGACAGGTCACAGTCGAGCTGATGAGATGTCACGATCGCGTAGGTCGAGGAACATTTTCAGTCGAAAACAATAAAAAGCTAGGTAGGTAGGTATTTACATTGTAGTCTGAACTACAAGTGCAGACTTGCCGTGCGATGGCTAGGGCAGTGCCTATCATCTGTGAGACAGGACATCAAACACTAAGCTTCGTTGTGATCCTCGAAGTCCATGGCTTCCAGGAATCTCTCTTCACATAGCTTCACGTCTTCGCTTCTTAGCAGATACCAGTCTACTTCTCGCCTGCCCGAGCGTAGAAGCCTTTGTCTCATGTTTTCTTGAACAGATTGATGAAGCATTGGCGTAAATTCTTTCGCTGGTGCGACGCGAAAGAGCCTAGCAAGCTGAGGTAGCAGCGCGTCCCGATTCATGCGGACCACGTCTGCAAAAGAGCGAGAGCCTTGCGCGAAAGGTATCGAGGTGACACTCGGGACGGAAACTGCTCTGGGCGGTACTCCGTCATGGTCGTGGCCCTGGACATTGGCTGCAAGATCCGATGATTCTCCAGCCCAGCTACAGCACTCAACACACATCGGGGAGGCTGGTCCAGGACTCCTGGTCAACCGAGGAGGAACGCGGTTGTTAGAGGTTCTAGTAGTTACACTTTCCACCTGAATTACAGTGCGACTCCATCTTGGTCAGAGTGCGTTACAAGACTTGGTCGCTCCAGCGTAGCGTTCAGGCAGGTCAGAATCGAGGATGCGGACCACCACGGCGGATCATGCATCTATGAGATTCTCCAGCGTAAACAAGACATGGTTCGACAGGAAAATTAAAACGTGATACTATCAGCAGAATTGCTGACAGCACAAGTCTGGCGGACATTGCTTTGATCCACGTCTTTATCAAGCTGCTCCTGGGGATGTGTACCATTTCGACGGTGGTCAGAGCTTCAAGCAATGGTCAACTCTCCGCACCAGTATAGGGGCCTGGTCAAGCTAGGCCGAAATAGGCATTAACGACTAGTAGAGGCCGTAATGGCCGTTTCAGGCAGGCATCAGCGTCCACCAGGCATACTTCCGCAGGGCCGAACGGCGAGGCCGACGACCCTTATCTGCGGGCCACGCAACATCTCATCATACGTTTCCATACATACTAGCAACCGCAGCGAGAGTCGCGCAATCTCATTCGCGGGGTCGCGGGATAACATAGATGCAGATCTGGTACGGTGTAAAACGTGGCTCGACGCTATTCGTAGCCCGGTTGACGCCCCATACGGCTTAATAGGTACAGGTTGCTCAGCTGTCACCGTCCACTTTGCACGAAGCTCGCAACCTCAAATTGTTTCTGGCTTTAATCTTTATTTCACTGTTTTGTAGCTTCGAGGACGACTACTTACGTTATCTTTCAGGCATGCTCATTCCCACTCACATCAGACTGAGATACTGGTTCTACCCAATTGGCAACACACCAGCTGTCGATCTGCTCCGACACAGTCCTTTGTCTTCGAGAGGTCGAACATCGGTACTGTCTCTGGGATGCGGCGATGTCCGGAATGTGCTGTTCACGTTATGGACTGAAAGGGCTACTACAGATCGGTCGTACACATTCACAACTTGTGATTCCGAACCTGCTGTCCTTGCCCGCAACATCTTCTTGCTTTCCTTCCTCACATCGCACGGACCTTACTCCACTTCGCCAGCGGAAACACTGAAGATATGTTGGGAGCTCTATTATCACCTGGTCATCAGTGAAAAGGCACTGGCAGCTCTGCAAGCCCATCTCGTCGC
>JAABUP010008921.1_pt1 | contig 12572 bp, 15 predicted proteins | sample 5559201 | NCBI WGS metagenome assembly JAABUP01 (sample SAMN10711887, study PRJNA513373) | rock metagenome | isolation source: Antarctica rocks | place: Antarctica | reverse complement strand
GGCCCGGGCCGGAGCGCGGCGGGCGGCCGAGCGCGGCGGGCGCCGACTGCGAGGCCGGCGGCGCCGCGGCGGCCGGCGGCGCGGGCGGCAGCATGCCGCTGCGCAGCGCGGGCAGCGGCGCGTGCAGCAGCGCGCTCACCGCCTGCCACTCGCCTGCGCGCCTCGGAACCCGAATCGAGCGCGGGAGCACGACATGGAGGCAGGCGCACAGCGGCAGACCGGAGTGCAGGACCGCGGGCGGCTTACATGCGGGCTGCTTGAAGCAGCAGCCGCTCTGCCACGGCATTCTACGGCGCATGTTGCCTCGTGTGACAGCAAGGTCTGCTCATGACGTGGTGGTGTGCATGCAGGAGATTTGAAGGAGCGCGGCATGTGGCATTATGTACAACAGCGAGGGCGCTCGTCAGGCAGGTCTCACAGAGGCTGCGGGCCTCACTGGGGGCCCGGGCGTCGTCAGCCGCGCCCTTGGCAATCAGGAAGGACTCGCCGGCCGCAGCATGCCCCGCGCGGCCGGCGCGGCCCACCATCTGCAGGTATTGCGCGCGCTCGACCGGCCCGACGCCCTGCCGCCGCGGCGCGCGCCGCTCGGCAACCACAGCCCGTCACTGCTGGAGCACCACACCTATGCAAACGCGGTGTGTGAGCGCCAGCGTCCTGAGCAGCATGGAGGCGCGCGCGGCGCAGCTCACAGCCGCGCGTGCGGGCCGAGATCATGCCGCCCCTGTGTGCAGGGTTAGGGAATGCACCACGCGCAGCACAGCCGTAGCGAGGCGCGCGCCTGCCAGAGCGAGCGCAGGATGACGCGCGCGGCGGGCAAGTTGACGCCGGCGGCCAGCGTGGAGGTGGCCATGAGCACGCGGATATGGCCGTCGCGGTAGCCCTGCTCCACGTGCGCGCGCTCCTGCGTGGTCAGGCCGCCATGGTGGTAGGCCACGCCTGCGCGCGCCGGCGCCCGCCAAGCAATGGAAACAGTGCAGCGTGGTCTGGACGTCTGCTCATCAGAGAGCCTTGCTGCTCAGGCACATACCAACATATGGTTGTATGCCTCAAAGTCCTAACAGAATGCGTCGCAGACTTGGCATGCAAGCTCTGGTAACTGGTAACTAGCGGGGCTACCCGCAGCGGGATGTCATAACACAACATGTCCTGCCTATGGTGTACTATGAGCAGCATGCAGTCACATCCCACCCTCTCGGCTGATGGGTAAGCTTCAAGCGCATATGGTGCAGCCACGTGGTCCTTGCCACCAAGCCACCAGGCTGCGGCGTGCAACCCCCATCTAGGGCGCACCGGCCGGAATGAGCGCCTCCAGGCTGGGGCTCATGAAGCCGCCCAGCGCCTCGCGCAGCTCGGCGACCACCGCCGCGCGCGCATCCGCCGCAGCCTCGCCCGGCGCGCCGAGCAGCCCCGGCAGCAGCGACGCCACCAGCTCTGCGCAGCTCTGCCGGCCGCCAGCATGGGGTTAGGGCTCGCACATGTTGCTGCATAGGACCACGGATGCGCGGCGGGCCAGGTGAGCACAAGCTGTCCAGTCACAGGTGAAGCGGTGCATGGCTGAGCGCAGGCTTGCATGTGAGGGACATTATCACAACCCATCTAGCTCTGCATGGCCACGTCTCTCAGGAAGGGCTGGTTGCGAAGCGGCCACCGAAGCACTGCCGCTCCTCCAGCGCGGCACCAGCGCAGCGGAGGCGCACGGGGTGGCCCGGCGCCGCGCGCGCGCGCCTGGCACTGCTGCCGCGACGCGCAGAAGACGAGCACGGAGCCGCCGGCGCGCAGCGCCTCGGCGACCAGCGGCGCCAGCTGGTCCGGGTCGCGCGGCCGCGCGGGCGGCAGCACGCGCTCGGCCACCAGCGGCGGCTCGCCCGGCCGGCCCTGCGCACGCGCGCTTGCCACAGCCTCGGCCGGCCGACAGCGTGTTCAGCAGGCGGACGGGCCGTGCCCTGACGGTGCAGGGGGGAGACGGCGCTAAGGAGCGCTTCCGCCGACCAATGCCGGGCTGGCTGCAGCTGCCTGCCACGGGCACTTGCAGCCCCCGCTCTCGCAGCAGCCTGGCCACAGCAAGCAGCAGAGCGCGCTGCGATGCCGCGCAGCACGATCAGCGCAATGGGTCAAGCAGGGCGTGCAGTCGCGCCCGGCGAGGAAGACAGACTGCGCGGCGGTCGCGCGGGGGGCGCGCTGGCCATTGGGGGGCACCTTGCGGTATGCGGCGCCCTGGAAGACGGCGTGCTCCGTCAGCGGCACCGGGCGGAAATTGGTCATGAAGAGCGCCGCGCCAAGCCACTCGCAGAGCGCGTCCAGGCCTGCGACCGGGGCGGGCCGCTGCAGCGCGGGCCCGCGGCGCGGGCGGCCACAGCAGAGCGGCGGGCGTACGAGAAAGCATCTGATCTAAACAGTCCAGAGTTATTGCAGGGTGGGGAGCAGGTTGTCCGCCTAATGCTCTGCTATTTTATGCACCGCACAACTGTTCATCACCGGCATGGTGGGGGCTCAAACTGGCCGCTTGGTCTGGGTGGACCTTTAGGCTTGGCATTACTTACTTCTCAATCTGCGTCGCGCCTGCGGCTCTGCTGTGCCCCGGCAGGCAAGGAGTGTGGCCGCGGTGCAATATCAGGGCAAGCGGGCGCGTTGCGCGCCTCCCATGGTCGCGGACATGCCCAGCAGCTGGACGCCCTGGGGCCGGCAGCAGCACAGCGCCTTGGCCAGCGCCAGCTCCAGCGGCGGCCCACGGCCCGGGTCGGCCAGCATATGCAGCTCATCTGCGCATGCACGCGAACACTGGAAGACCCACCTGGGTCCTACTGCATGTTCTCAGCCAGGCACACATGTGCGCATGCATGCCAGCATGCCATGGCATGCTGATCAGCCACGCTTGCACTGAGGCGAGTTACGCAGGGTGCCGCCAGCAGGAGCGGCCGCCGGCCACGCTGGCGGCGTGAGCGGGCGGCGCATATTGGGGCGCGGAGCGGCGGCGCACCAATGACGATGCAGCAGAGCTCGTCTGCGCCCGCCGCAGCACACCCCTCAGCGCCGGCACACATGCATTGCTGGCAGGGTGCGGAGGCATGGCAGCACTCGCTCCCGTCAAAAGGAACCAGCAACTGAAGGTCGTGCGAGGCAACGACCGCCCTGTGGGCAAGCGAGTGTGCACGCCGCAGCAAGCTCCGCTCGCGCACCCACCTCACGACGCGCACTGCTTGCGGGACAGGAGTCGACCTGTCCCCAGGAGCAAGCAGGCGCTAATCTGGGCGCAGCGGGTGGTGGAGGACCGGGCACAGCCCTCAGGCGCACCCAGCCGGCCCTCGGCCATGAGCCGGTTGATCGTGATGTTGGCCTTCTCCATGGTGCACACCGCCAGCGCCTCCCCCCTGCGCGGCCGCAGGGCTCAGGTCCATGGTCGTCATATGAAACATTGTCCTCCAGCAAGGGTGTAATTGTGTCTCTGGACAGAATGCTACACGGATGGACATCTACAGACGCCCATATATGGGCGTCTGTAGACAATAAATAACAGGTGACACGTGTGGCAGAGACATGGATGGCCGCACTGCCCTGACAGTCGGCTCTGGCATCCTCGGTGAGCAGGAGCGGGCCGGCCCGGCGCGCGCCTGGCCGCCAGCGGGTGGCCGCCCTCTCCTGCGCCGTGGTAGCCGCGCACCGCGACGCGCGGCACGCCGGCCAGGACGCCCGCCAGGTGCGCCGCCTTCTCCGCGACCACGCTCAGGTACGGGACCACGAACAGCGCGCGCGGGGTGGCCTGCCGGGGACAGGACGAGCGTGTCGCCGCGCATCGGCTTGCGGCAGCGCGTGCAGGGATATTTGGCCTGAGATGCGGGCCAGTCTGGGCCAAGGTCTGCACCCGCACGCCATGTACATGTCTGCTCAACGGCGCGGACGCACGAGGAGGCTTGGCCCGTCAGGGGCTTGCATCAGCGCGCAGGCCGCGCGCTCCCGGAGCGCGCGCGGCCGCACGCATGCTGCACGCATGCTGCACCGCAGGCCAGCATGCAAGGAAGCGCACGGGCGCGCGCCTTGCGCCCGCTGCGCCCGGCGGCGTTGCCGGCGGCCAGCAGGCGGCGCAGCAGCAGCACCTCCGCCACCAGCAACTTGCCTCCCGAGGTCGGCGCGCAGTACACCAGGTTGCCGCCGCCCTCGCCGCCCTCCAGCGCGGCTGCCTGCCATGGGTACATCGTGCGGACGCCCCGGTCCGCATACGCCTGGCGCCGGCCGCGGCGCGCGTCACGCGGTGCGCTCGAGCAGACGGCCCTGCCAGCGGAGTGTGCCATGCATGCGCGCCACGGCGCCCCGCTCTCCCAAAAGCGGGCAGAGTGGCGAGCCCTGCTGTTTAGCGCGCGCCCGGGTGCGCGCGCGGGCGGCAGCGCCAGGGCAGCAGCAGGAGCGCGCCTGCACGACGCTGCAGGGCAGCACCCACTCCGACAGGCTCAGGCGCAGCCTCGTCGCAGGGCGCCGCGCGGCTGCGGGCGGCACGGCGGGCCGCGCCGCGGGACCGGGCAGCGCAGTAGCCGGCGCGCGCCCTGGCCACGCTTGCGCGGGTGGGCAGCTCACAGCGCTGAGCGGTGCAGCTACGCCAGGCGCAGCCGCGGTGCTGGCACTCCTGGCGCTGCTGTCCGGCGACATGTCATCGCTGACTGCAAGCGGCTCCCCTGCCACACCCGTCGAGGTCCCCGGCCACGTGAACGCAGCCGCGCTGGCTGCGGAGCTGCGCCGCGTGCCTGCGTCAGGAGGGACCACGGCGCCCCCGCTCCCTGCACTGCTGTACTGCGAGGGGCCAGCGCTTGCGAGGGGCAGCCGCCTGGCTGCCGGCTGCGGCGCATGGTCCAGGTTCGCAAACCCCCGTGCGCACCGGGGCTGGTCTGAGCCCTGCCTGCGCTCGGCGGGCCACGGGACCATGCTGGCACTCTGGCAGCCAGACGCGGGGGTGGCTGCCGGCGCTGCATTGCTGGCGCGGAACAGCTCGGAGCACTGCGAGCCGAGCCCCGCGGGCACCCAGGCGCACTGGCGCTTGTGCGGGAAGCTTATTTGCTGCTGCTGCGCGTGCGCCTGCCGCTTGCCAAGCGGCAGCACGCTGCTTGCCTGCGCAGGCAGTGCTGTGGAGCAGTCCACGGCTGACGCCGGGCGGCGCTCACGCCGCATGAAGAGATCCCGTATCCCAGCATTGCCTTGGACTGCCGGGCCACAGCCGGCGCTGCTGCTCCCGAGCCCAGACGTGCTGCGTGCATGCCGTGGCGCCGCCTTCTCTTCACAGTTCGGGGTCATCCCCACGCCGGGCGCTCGGCGCCGCCCTCGCTTTCGCGCAGAGCGGCCCGCGCAGCGCCGGGTGTGCGGACCTGCATCTTGTGTGATAGATGGAGCCACACTGCAGCCACAGCCTTGTGTAAAAGCCGGTGTGGCTGGTGTAACAGCTCCGTTTGGAGGGCGTGCTGCGCTACCAAGCCCCGCAGCAGGCCCTGGCATCCGGCGTCCCAGTGTTGCCTTCCGACCCGGCGTGGTCCGCAGCCAAGGCAATGTTGGGCGCGCACAAGCTGCGTGCATGGCTGTGCGAGCAGGGCATTACTTGGGACGAGCAGCTGGTGGCAATCCAGGCGCGTGCCGGCGGCTGCGGCCTGGGCGTCTGGGCGCTGCAGGACATACCTGAGGGCAATGCGCTGTGCCGCATACCCAAGACAGCCATTCTGTCGCGGCGGACCACCGGCATCGCGGACCTCCTGGAAGACGCGCGCATTGCTGGCGGGCTTGGACTCACCATCGCCTGCATGTATGAGGCGGCCACGCCGGGCTCGCCCTGGTGCGCCACTTGCTTGACCTTTTGCCACACTGGATATTTTTTTTGGCACCGGCGGCCTCGTTGCCCTGTCCTGTTGCAGTTTAGCAACACAGCTCGTGCTTCCTGCCGTCGCTGCTCAGCTCTTTGACCTGTTGTGGTGTTCCTAGAGCAGTGCCTTGTATGTGCAAGGTCGGGACTCGCACTCTGCACGGGTGACGTATAGTACTCTGCGCTTGTCTCTCCAGGCGCGGCTACTTTGAGTCGCTGCCCGAGCGCGAGTACCTGCCCATGTTTTGGAGCGCGAGCGAGCTGGCGCGGCTGGCGGGCACGGGCGTTGCCGAGCGCGCGCGCGATGACGCCGCGCTGGCCGCCGAAGACTTCCACGCGCACGTGCCGCCGCTGTGCGCCGCGCACCCCGGGCGGCTGCCGGCGCGGCGCATGACGCTGGAGGCGTTCCGCGCGGCCGCGTCCTGGGTCGCCAGCCGCGCCTTTGGCGTGGACAGCTACCACGGTGCGCGCTCGTCGCTGGGGTGTGTGGGTTTCAGCAGTGGCATTCAGCTGCGCTACGTGTGCGCAGATATGCCACGTCTGCGCACATGTACCCCGCGTGTTGAGAGCTGATCATGCAGATGTGAAACGCAGGCATGTCCATGGTGCCGCTGGCGGACATCTTCAACCACAAGGCTGCGGTCGTCGCGCTGGGCGGAGAGTACAGCATCGAGCAGGCGCGATGCGCACCCACGCTCGCATGCTTGCCCAGGCTCGGGAACCCCCAGACTTCCTTGACTCCCGTTCGCATGCGCTGGGAACCAGGCGCACCTTCATGCTGGGCAGCTTGCACACCCGCTCAGCCGCGCTCCTACCCCTGTGTCCGTTGCATGTGCCGTCCCCGACGCGCTGCGCTGTGCCAGCAGCTCGCATGCATGCGTCTCGAACAAGCTCCTGCCCTTGCCGCGGCATGCGCTGGCTGACATGCCGCTGAGCGCCAGGCAGCGTACGCTGATGATGACGACTGTTCTGACACTGACGGCTCTGAGGAGGGCTGCAGCGCCGGTGACGAGGACGGCAGCCACCGTCACGCCCATGCTGCAGGTTGGCGCCTGCACCTATTGCGCATATATTAAATTCAGCTGCTTCTTGTTGCAGGGTGCGCATCCGCATGCGCCGTCTGACGACCGTCTCGAGCCAGCAGGTGGGGCGCTCGCGACTGCCGACGCTGCCCCGCTGGCAGCGGACGATAACGGCAAGCAACACAGCGACTCTGCCATGCCAGGTGCGGAGGCTGCGTGCGCATTCGCACTCTTGTGCACTGCACATGGGCCCCAGCCAGGACTGGCACACGGTCGTCGCCCGTACTGGCACACGGTCGTCGCCCGTTCAACCATTATTTCTAGCGTGCAGCCTTGCGCGTGTAATCGCCGAGTCATGTACATGCATGGCGCGCCCCAGGCGGCGTCGGGCCGCGGAAGCGCGCGCGCATCACGCGCGGCGCGCTGCTCGATGGCGGCGACGCGCTGCAGCTGGAGATCGGCATTGTGGGCGCCCGCGACGCCGCCGGCGGAGAGTGCCTGGAGGTGCGCCCCCATTGCGCATGCAGGCCTGCACAACCAGTGCTCCCGGTTGCAACACGCATGTAATGAACAGTGATCCCCTGCACATCCCCCGCGTGCTGCAGTCACTTTATGGAAAGGTCAGGGCGGCTTCCCGCGTGACAGCGCCTGCCCTGCCTGCTGGGCAGATCGTGGCCGCGACGGCGGTGGCGGCCGGGCGCGAGGTGCACAACACATATGGCGAGCTGGGCAACGCGGAGCTGGTGTCCAAGTACGGCTTTGCGCTGCCCGGCAACCCCTTTGACGCCATGCGCGTGGACAAGGCCGCGCTGGTGGCGGCGGCGGCCGCCGAGCTGGGTCCGCGCGCCTGCCGCGCGCGCGCCCGCTTCCTGGCGCTGCACAGGTGCCTGCCAGCGGCTCTCTTGGGGCGTTTGTGGCACGCACCGCAGTTGCTCCATAAACCGCAGCTCAGCCTGCGCGGATGACTGGCGCGGCTTGCGTGCTAAAATGCAGCCAGCAGGCATGCAAGATGACTAAAACTTGTCATGTCGCGTACCGGCTGAGTCTGCACAGGCCGCGCCGCAATCTTGACTTCCAGAGGCACTTGGCCTGAGCTGTGGTGGGAAGGGCAGCTCCGGAAGCGCGGGTCGTTGTGTGTCGCGCCGCAGCGAGCTGCTGGAGGAGGGCGCCGAGCCGTTTGAGGTGGCGCCCGGCGCCCTGCTCGGCGCCCCTCTGGTCGCCGCGCTGCGCGTGCTGTTCGCGCGCGCGGCTGCCTTCGCCGACTGGCACACGCTCGATGACGCGCTCGAGGGCTGGCCGGGCGGCAGGCCCTCGCCGGAGGCTCCCGAGCCTGTCCAAGCAGCTCGCGCTGGAAGCCGGCACGCGGCAGACCCAGCTGATGATCCGCAGCACAGCCCGGGGGGGCACAGGGTGGAGGGCGGGGCCAACGCCGGCCGGCTGCGGCGATGCCAGCCCCGCGCTGCAGATGCGCAGCCCCGCGACACAGCAGCTCCGGAGGCTGGCTCGCCAGGCGTGGCGGAGCGGCCGGACGGGGACACCTTCCCGGCGAGCGAGGACGAGCAGCTGGGCAGCGTGAGCGTGGCGGCTGCGGCCAGCTTCCTCCCGCCCGCCGCGCTGAACGCGCTCGCAGCGGCGCTGCGGGCGCGGCTGAGTTCGTATGCGGCGCCCCGCGGGCCAGCCGCCCTGGCTCAAGCCGCGGCGGCAGGGCGGGGCGGGCGCGCGGCGCGCGAGGCCGCGAGCGCGGCGCGGGCGGCGAGCGTGTTGGTGCAGGGCGAGGCGGCCCTGCTGCGCGATGCGCTGGCTGAGCTGGACGCGGCTGTGCGCTGGATGCCGACGTGAGGCGCGTGATGACCGGTGCGCGGCTGCCTGCAGCCCTGCCTGGAAGCGGTGCATTGTGCAAGAGGTGCACCTGGCGCATGCACGCCAAACAACAGGCAGGTGGTAAGAGCTCAGGGGTTTGGTCAGCTTCCTGGCCTGCACGCGCCAGTGCCTCTGAGCCGGCTGTCCCTCAAGTTGCAGGGCGCGAGCCGTGCAGCCTGGCTTGATGCCTTCGCCAGGAGCCCTCTATCGCCGAGGCATGCTATCACATGGTCATTTGACTTGCAGCTCCTCAAACGGGCGTTGTCATGCAGGGCGAGGCACCGCTAGTCCGCATGGCGAACGACGGCTGTGCGGGGAGCACAGCACGCTCAGACACTGGTGGCGGTCGCATGCTGGACGTGGACAGGCAGACAGTGCGCGCCTTTCCCTGTCTGTCATGCGCCATGTCATTGTCGCGGGCGCCCATGGATCCTGATGAGTAGCATGCGGAGTGGCCGAGCACAGCAGCAAGCAGGGACCAACCTCGCCTGAGTGCTGAGCCCGCTGCAAATGCACGTACGACATGCAGTGCTCAAGCATATGCCGGCAGCAGCGGCTGCGGTGCTCTGTTATGCGCCGCAAGCGTGGCTGCCTGCTGCGCCTGCGCAGGCGCGAGCAGGAGCGCCTGCAGGGCGACGCTGCTACCAGGCGGGCGGCGCTGCTCGCCGCTGCAGAGCAGCTTCAAGCGGCAAACGCATCAAGGCACAGTCACTGCGTCATGGCAAGTTGCCACTGGCAACAGCCACCTGACATGAGGCCAGTGTCAGGGTGTGCATCCGTCTCTGGCGCATACTGCGCCACTCACAGGTGCTTGCCCTGTCGGGTGGCACTGCATCGCATGTGTCTCTCTGCTACTATGCTAACAGCAACGCAGCAGCAACATGCATGTCATTCTGCAGCTTTGGAATAGCACAGCCAGGTGATGCAACAATAATATTGCAGCATCAATGCTGACGTCAACGCCAGCACAATGCCGTTAGTGCTGGCAGAGGCATGCAAATTGCTCTTCCCTGCTGCCCTCGATCTTATAGAGGCACAATACAGGAGAGAGGTTGTATGCACCACAGCTTGTGCATGACCTCGCCCTCGGGCAGCTCGCACACTCGCATTCTATACCTCCTTTTGCAGCTGAGCTGCGCCCACGTGGAGCAGTGTTCCTCCTGCCGTTTCACACTGCGTGCTCTGCAACACGCAGGGCTGCTGCGCATGCTGGCCTCTGCACACGCCACAATGCAGACACGTCCTAACCTCTTCCAGGCACGATGGCCTCACAACCACCTGCTGTGCGGGCTTGAAAGCGCTGAAGCGTGTAGGCCACGCTCCTCAACGTCATGGGTGGGTTGTCAATCAACCATACGGTCTCTGACACAGTGAAGCACACGTGCTGGGATGCAGGCCTTTCGCTTCTGCAAGGCGCCAGGTCAGGCAGGCGGCGGCGCGTCAGGCGTAAGCGCGGCCAGCAGCGAGGGCGGGCTTGCTCCCGCCTGCGCTGGTGCTGCGCAGGCGGCCCCGGCGGCGCCGCTCGTCAAAGCAGAGTCGGAGCCCTCCTGCCACACGCCGTTGGTCCCTGCGCTGAGCAGCAAGCGGGCAGCTAGCGCTGCCGCTCTGGTTGACGCGCCCGGCGTGTCCGAGGGCGCCGCGGACCGGCCATCGCCCAAGCGCGTCCGGCGGAAAGGTCAGCGCCCCTGCCACAACCTGGTCTTTCTGTTCGTGTGCGTATCTTGACTGCTTTGCTGACAGTCCTAGGGCCTTTGCCTTGCTGCTGCACCTCTCAAGATACAGTGCAGACGGTGCGGACACGCCTGTGCCAGCTGTGCCAGCCCTTCCTGCGTTTGTCTCCAGTTTCAGCCTTGCGCACTTTGCGGGGAGCAGGGCCAGCTGGCGGGCGAGCCGCTGCTGGGCCTGCAGGGCAGGCGCCTGCGCAGGCGCCCGGGCAGGCGCGGGTGGTGCAGATTGCGGGCGTGCAGCTGAGCAAGCGCAAGCTGGCCGAGGCCGAGATCCTGGCCATCCCGGGGCTGCCTGGCCTGCCGGACCTGCTAGGCGACCAGCCGCTGCGCCTGCTGATCGGGGGCAATAACCCGAGTGAGCACGCATGGTGCGCCCGCCAAGCCCTCCATTTTGAGCCAGGCATGATCGCGGTGGGGCGCGATCATGCCTGGGCGCATGGGGCAGCGCATGCAGTGTCGCTGCAGGTCCAGGGCTCTGTGGGAGCCGTAGTCAGTACATTACTATGGACGCAGATGCAAACGAGCTCAGATGGCGCCTCGCAGGGTGTCGGCCGTCCAGGCAGCACTCAGGCTGTCACATCCGGCTCCGCGGCTTGTGACGCAAGCGCCATGCCCTGGTGCAAGCCCGAACGCCTCCCCGTGACACGCAGCCGCCCTGGCAGGCGCTCCGGCCACTACTACAGCCACCCCGCCAACCACATGTGGCGGCTGCTGATCCGGACCGGCGTCGCGCCGCCCACCGTGCAGGGGCCCGCGGTGCGGGCCTGGCCCATGGCAGGAACAGCAGCATGCAGCCGACGACGGCCGCGGGAACATGCAGGCTGTGGCCGGCGCGGGGGGCGGCAGCTGCAGTGCCGAGACTCGCCATGCGCTGCTGCATGGCCACCCTCGTCCGCCCTGGATCCCGACCTGCCGCGTCGCCAGTGGAGCGGAAGAAACTCGGCTCGGAGCGTGGACTGCCGTCAGTCTCTTGACGCCCCCTTCCCCTTTGCTGTAGAATGAAAAAGGAGAGTTCTTTGTTCCGCTCTGTTAGAGTAGTGGTGGTCGTGATCTCCGCGTCGTGCGCGCACTGGGTGGCTCCTTGCGCGATGAGCAAGCTTGGTGCGCCGGCGCGCGGGCCGCCAGGACGACGCGCGCATGCCGGGGGAGGCGGGCGTGGCGTTCCTGGACGTGGGCTTTGGCCACCCGGGCACGCACCTGGCCGCGTTCTCGTCGGCCACCTTCCAGGCCTGGGTGCCCGCGTTCTACGCGCGCCTGGCCGCGCACATGCGCCGCGCCGCGGCAAGCGTTGGGTGCGCGCCCGTGCTGGCCGGCAGCCGGCGGCGGCGTGCTCGTATGGTGGAGGGATGACAGCCCTGGCCTGCGTACGTCTGCCGTACACACGGCGGCTCTGCCACTGCCAAAACCGTGTTGAGTTGCAGGCTCCGGGTTCGTAAACAGGCCTGCTGAGGCTCCTGCTCAACTCCATCATACGGGTGTGCGGTGTCATCGTGTGCAGGTCCTGCTATGCATTTCAGTGGCCTACGTGACTACGCTAGTTTGCATGCGACAGCGGCCTTGCCAACAAGTGCAGCGCGCCAGGTGCGTGTGCGGGCATTGCGGCGCTCCCGCGGTAGTGGCCTTCTCCGGCAAGCGGCAGTGGGTCGAGCTGCTGAACGCGGGCCGGCCGCGCGCCGAGTGGGTCAAGACCGTGCCGCTGGGGCCGCAGCAAGAGAGGCCAAATGTGCGCCGCATCCGCTTTGTGGATATTGCACTCGCATGCTACAGTCTGGGTTGCATGCGCAGCGGCCCATCGCACCTAATGAGCATGATGAAGTGCATGGATTTGTAAGGAGGCCACCTGGCCGGCGTCTGCACAGCGGATGCACGCCTCTGCCATGATATTTGTGGCTTTTGTATCAAGGGAGATACCTTACCAGTGCACTGCTGCTCCTTTGACCGCTGCCTGCATATTAACTATACTCTTGGTGCCAACTCCACATCAGTCTGACCTGCAGAGGTGGTTGAACCTCGCACGCCGGGCGGGCGGCAGGGCTGGCCCTTCCCTGCGAGCACCGAGGTCTGGGTGCAGTCCAGCACGTCTGGCGCATCGCCGCAGACCACCGCCGCCCGGGAGGCGCCCTGGCGCGC
>JAABUP010008920.1_pt1 | contig 12573 bp, 11 predicted proteins | sample 5559201 | NCBI WGS metagenome assembly JAABUP01 (sample SAMN10711887, study PRJNA513373) | rock metagenome | isolation source: Antarctica rocks | place: Antarctica | reverse complement strand
GCACTCTAACCTAGAAAGGTTAATTACAGATAGTATCGGGTTTAGCGTGCTAAAAATGGCACTAGTATAATTAGTTATGGTTAGCGTGCGCGGAAACCCAGTGTGCGCGGAAACCCCGTGCATACGAGTATGGGACAGCTGGTTTAATACGTTGGCGGATATCTGGGGGTTCGTATTACGGTACTGTATTAAATACGGTTTTGACGAACTCCATACTGAAGATAATTTTGAAGAGCCAGCTTGACTGAAGGCTATCGGCAAGCGGAGTGGGGCCATGAAAAGGCATAGAAGGTGGCAACCGCCACCTCGTCGTTATCGATTATCAATAGCCTCGACAACAAGATGAAGAACATGAGAAAAAATATGCAATTCGTTCTCATTCATGTTTTTTCTGCATTTCTTCGAATTCGGTCAAAAATGCGCTTTTGTCTCACTCATTCACTTCACAGATTCAGTCGCTTAGATAGAGAATATGCCTTGACATCTCTGAGCGGCTTCCGGGCCAAATTTTGGCTCTGAGGGCTGTCAAGGGGGCGTCGAATTTGCCCAAACAAATGTATTGTTTAAACGAAGTCGATGCCAGATAGACTGTGATTCAGAGTTATGTATCTCCATCAGAGGATTTACTCTAATCTCAAATCAGTCAAGCGCAGTCTGTAAGAATCAAGTTGAGAGTGGTTTTAAAAGCTTGGGAGTAGAGCCTGTTGAGAAATATTGAATTATTGCTAGCTAGTAGATGAAACTCATGTTCCTCAAATCATGTTCTTCATTATTGGCCGTTAAACAAAATGCCCACACAACCCAGCTCTTCAAGAAGCAGAACAACAAATAGACGTGAACAAACATAAAACATCCTCATTGCGGTGATTGCTCTAGATTAAAAGGTGAAATGGCTGCCCTTGGAATAGAGAGTTGAAAGCATCATGGTTACAAGTAAGGAGACGTTTCCGTGCTCTGAAGCTGGACGTATGGACCACACTTCCACGGTCCAGGACCCTGCAACGGCGAATCCTCGTATCTGTTGCTTTCGTCTTTAACGTCTCCGGTTTCATGTTCCTGACCCTTCTGCTGAATAAGCTCAGGGACTCCTTGATGGCCGTTGAGCTTCAACTGTACACGAATCCCTCCTGCAATTCGATCATCTTCATCAGCATCCCAAAGCTCGTCATGCTTCTTATGCTGGGCCACAACCGTGTCCGCGATACTGGACCCACCCATTGAGCTTGCAATAACAACGCTTTTGATATCGGTGTAGTCAAATTTCGGCAAGCCTTGCCAGCCCTTGGTCCGTATAAATTCTTCGAGGAAAATGACGACAATGACAGAATTGACGGCGAAGACGGAGTATACGTAGCCTTTGGTGCCGAGACTAATGCCACCGACGGTCAAATTTCCGTTCCGGGTTGAGGTAGAGTTTTCCAAAACGATCTGCGCACTGGAAAAGGCAAGAAGAAAGTCGTCTAGAAGAGACTCGAGAGCCATTTCAATGCTCTTTATTAGAGGGTCGTGGTTGCGACTTTGATCGAGAGCCGCGATGCTAGAACTCCCGGCATCAAAAGATATCTCTGACCCGCTCATCGTTTCAAATTGAACATCAGAGAGAAACATCTCGCCAATGTTAGATGTGTGTATTGAGTTGCCCAGGATAGATAGGTCCACAAGTTGGCGTAATGCTCGGGTCGCTATGTTTCCCAGACCCGGCTGACCCTGAGCGGTGTAATTGCTACAGTCCGTAACCAATTTCTCGAACACATCTCCTAATGAATTACAGTTCCAAGCTTTGAAGGTTGCGTTCGTCTGCGCTGTAGGATCCATGTCTTCGGCAGAACCTTGTCTCGTAACGTTAATAGACAAGGACGAGAGATCTACATTGACGTGGAATTCGGTAGGCGCAAAAGTCACATTGCACTGAGTATTATTGAGAGGCAAATAGCTACCCTGACCTGCTGCGATTGCGATGATGCCTCTTCCTCCGGTGTTGACGTGTTCTGGATGGGCATTCATGCAGACAATGTTGGAGCCGTTGGTCGCGGTGTACTGATAATACCAATCCATAGCATTGTCTGGGGTAGAGCCTTTGCAAATGTATACATTAGGAGTATAACTAGTTGATTGCCTTTCATATAGTGTCGTTATCCATTGAGAGCTCGAATTGAACTCGCAAGACACGCTAACATTGTATCCGACTTCCGTATAATTATACGCAAAGGCATGTTGGTAGCTTTGGCCAAGGGGCGGGTAAAGACCAACGGATGCTCCAACACCGTACGAACGTGAAGTATATGTGAAGCCAGTTTTGTCACTTCTCGGAAGCCCCTTCGTTTTATGTGCGTCGTAAACGACTCCAGCAGCAGTGTTGACGATGGATTCTCCTCTGTCAAACGCTGGGGTGTAAGAGAATGTTCCTAATTTCTGACGATATACGGGATGGGGCGCATCTGGCCACCATGTCTGGTTCCAAGATGTCTCGTCAGGATCAGGCGCATAATGTGAGACATTAATATTCCGAGGAATAATGTGCGTTGACAGAACAGGAGTAAGAGCACCAGTCCAAAGTGTCCCTGGAATAGCTGCGAAGGCACTAAATAGTAGCGCAGGAATGAAGTATTTCAGTGGTAAGCCATAATCAGTTCTATTGAACGATATAGCTCTCCACCATTTCAGGCGGTCGAGGGTCGTTGCATATTTGGCTAACTTTATTCTTGTCGCGAAATTGAACGCTGACGTTAAGGCGTAGAGATGCAAACATCCGAAGATAGTTGTTAAGATATGTAGGATGACCTGAACTGATGCTCGGTTGGAGCTAATGAAGCCATATAGCTTGTCGTTAAGATATGTTGGTCGATTGATGTAAGCGAGAAGTACAGATGACATGCAGGTGGTAAGGGACAAGCCTATTGCTGGCAGGTACTTCGACAGAGTAGTTGCCCAAGTGCTGATTCTGATATGGCTTGATGACAGAGTACTCGCCCAAGTGCTGACTCTGTTATAGGTTGATGACTTTTCTGAAGTTTCGCTCTGTCCCCAAAACCGGACCACTCTCGGGAACCACTTCTTACGAGCCTTCTCGTTATTTGCAAGCGCTCCTATACTGCAGTCCTTAGCCATTGAAGCCGTATATTGTCAATTGGATTTATAGGAGCAGAGAAGTGCTATAGCTTCCCAACGGTTTTTGGGATATAGGGTATACTGTCTGATTTTGAAATTATGAGCACGCAAAGTCTACTTTCCGAGGCAGGACAATTCCTATAAAGAGGTACGGTGACTCCGGCAGCTATCAAAGCCTCGGTCCTGTAGAAGGGACGCACTTTTCCGTGCTGTCGTCGTGAGAAGGAGCCATTGGATTGCAAGCTCTAGGTCCAGACACATTGCGCTCGAAGGGTCTCCGCAGGTCCTGATGAGGAGCGATGTGTTTAACCGGTTGTGGGCGAATAGAGCCAACCCTGTGGACATATGTTCCACTCGCCCTTACTCGAAACAGTGAGATCATCATCAGCCCCGCTTTCTTGTCATGTGTTGAGAGCGGAGAGTATGAGAAGATAATTGAAGAGGGGCGGCGGCAGCGCGCAGTAACTTCGTTTCCAGACGTCACACAGAAGCAATGCTATACTTGAAATCTTTAGTTCAGTTCTGTTGGTTGTGATTGAAAGAACGTAACACTACCAGCAGGGTCTATCAAGGACAAGAGCAACATTTCGAGAATAGACTAAAAACCAGGTAAGATATGTAGACAATCCATACCACACCTCGGATCGGGATCCGAGTAAGGAATCTGGAGACTTCTGATAGCCGGGTAAGGTAGCTAACCGTGATAGTGGCTGGTATATCAACAGAGGTGTCAACCTTCTAAGTTACCTACTATATTGGCGATTTACCACCTTATTAAACGGGATGGAGCCCGCACGCAAAGCTCTTTTGAGTTGCGATTGTTGGGAACGGTTCAAGGTATAGATATGCGAGCTTAGAGTGAAACGACAGCTATCGTAGTATTGAAAACCCGGGAGCGCTCATTGTTATGGATGGCTGCCACCGATTTTGCATTCAGCCTGGGCACAATGCATGAGGATGCATACGAAGACACTTGACATATGTACGACATGAGAAAAAAAAAGAAATCGTACAGGGGAATATTTACGCTGAAAGGTGCGGTTACATGTAGTGATCAGTGCAGTTTTGAGCGATGTTGGCTCCCTCGACACCCGATCGGCCCATCCAGGTTTCACATATTGTCCCACTTGGTATAGTCACCGGTTTCCTTAAGAGCGAAAATTTGGGCTCGATTGTCTTTGCTCGCTTCCACGGCCGAGGAATTATCCATGGACAGAAGATGATGTTCGACAATGAATAATAGGACCTCATTGAGCCTTTTCATGTTCGCACTACCAGAGGAAAGCAACGCGAGCCGAGCCGCTAACACCTGCCGCCTACCTAGACAACGCGATTATGGAGAAAATCTTCGGTCGATGCTCTTGCACTATGGGTAGAAATGAGCAGGCTGTAAGCCTTGGGTAAAGAAAACTGGTTTACAACAGTATTCTAATGCATTGCGATTTGATGATAGAGGAGTTATAGGGAAAGTCAATTCAACGGCATGACTGGTGAGCACCAACGATCTTTGAATTGATTTCTGATCGAAAGTATTGCAAACAATCCGGTTCAGTGGAATTCACTCAAATTTATGGTGTCTCGTCTTCCTGTCTTTGCATCATCTGATCTTCTAGCACTTGGCACGTCCATTTGTCTCATCTTACGCTCTCTGACCCCCTACTCCACCGCTTGTTTCCTTCTCTGAATTTCTTTCGTATGCTGGGGGCTGTTGAGAGCTGTTGCGCCGCTACTTTTTATGCTCTCCTATTCTCCTGTTTCCTGCCTAAGATCTTGTTCCGAGACTTTTCCTCCGTTCGGGTGACTGGAAGGTATAGATCTTTTTCTGTAGCTCGAATCTGGTGGCTGAGGGAGTGACGACCTGCGGCGAATGTTGAAGAAAACCCTAAAGGAAAGCAAGCAAGATACGATGACCGCTGCAGGCATCAAATCATATCAGCACTAGGATTTAGCGACGACCCTACGATGGCAGATAACTCACACACGCTTGCTTCGATCATTGACCAAAGGCCAAGCCAGACTACATCTACATGATGTGCAGAAGCGCTTGTCTCAACGACACGAACAATCGCAAAGACAACGTCAACTAAGCCGAGAAGAAAGATCCCGGCCAGACCAGTTTTCTGCTTTCGATCGATCCGTAAGTCCCATACGAGCCGGAGGGGAAGTGCCATGACTGCGAGAACGATCATTTAATGACGTCCTAGGAGAGAACGAGTGAGATACTGACTTAGGAAATCACAGAGGATGTCGACCACTGTGGAGTAGTAAAGGCTAGCATTCGACACCGATATGTCTCTTCGCGTCTCGCAAGCGCCTGCAATTATGAGCTTGCTGTGTATGGTTTCTATGATTTGAGCCTCACCTAGGGTAAAATAAGTCGATATCGGATAGCAGGCGGCTAACTGTATAGCCCAGCAGCCGAAATAAGAAAGCAAAGTGAAGATGCACGCGACTGTCCACCAGATTAGGTGACCCGGGAGGTTTGCAAACAGCTTCTGATAGTACATCAAGAAGGACATCTTGACCGCCCATAAGCAAGTCCAGTATAGTACGATAATTGCAAATTGGAGCTTGAGGAAAAAGTGTGCTGATGGCCCGATATCTGGAGTAAAAGGCTCTTCTCCTTGGGATATCCTCCTGATCCGGAATATCGGTGAAGTGATGTAGTGATACATGGTGGCCATGGAAATAAGGATAGCAAGGGCGAAGCAAACGCAAGCATCGTTAGCGGAGACTCGGCCATGAACATGTCGGTTGATCAGTAGTCGACAAGCGACGAAGAAAATTGCGAGAGCAACAGCGGTCCACACGACTGCCTGTAGACGCAATGTAAGTAGAGCAAGGGTGGTTCTCATGCGCGAAACAGACCTGGAAGACTGTGGGAGTGAGGCCGCCAATTTTGGTCACCATTCTGAATTTAGAGACTTGCAGATTGGATACAAGGAAGGCATTGTGAGGGTTATATGTCCCTTGCTCCAACTTCATCCCTTGCGTGTGGTAACAACAGGTTTGCATTCCTGTGGCTATATCCTAAAAGTCCAATCTGTCCCATATAACGACACGCGATTTTCAGTACCTTCAACCTAGAATGTACCATCAACCACTCTCGTCGTTGTTAGGGACAGTACTCCTTCTAAGCTTCTGTGAAGCTTGGGTCAACGCCCAGACAAGTGTCTGCACGAGACAGAATGTGAGCCGAACGGAGGATAGGATTCCATATGGACCCACCAGTTATGATTGCGTGGGTAGTTATCAAAATTTCCCAGCCTGATAGCTAAGATGTTGCACTCGACAGTGTTATCGACTGAGATTCCGATTTGGCTCGCAAATTTCGTTCCCTAATTCGACCGTCTACAACGACCAGCAGAACGGTACCGATGGCTACTGGACTCAGCAGGAAGCGTCTATAACGCCAGCTTGCCGACTTGCGCCCAAGTCCACCGAAGATGTCTCGGTTGCTGTTGCAATACTCTCCCACTCTCTGTGCAAATTTGCGGTACGGGGAGGAGGTCACATGTCCTGGGCAGGCGCAGCGAACATTCAAGATGGAGTTACCATTGATTTGGGTTTGATGAAGGACGTGACCGTCTCACCAAATAGTACCACCATATCCGTTGGTAGTGGAGCACGATGGCAGGACGTTTACTCGAAGCTCGATGCAATGAATCTTTCGGTTGCTGGTGGTCGTGTGTATGATGTAGGGGTCGGAGGATTATTACTTGGAGGTGAAATGCTTCGTTAGTCTCTCCAGTCCTGTTTTCTAACTAACAAAAACCCCAGGTGGCAATTCATTCTTTGCGCCGCGGTACGGATTTGCCTGCGATAATGTCGCGAATTTCGAGGTCAGTTTATCTCTCGCAGTCAATCTTGTAATTAAGCTGACGCACTAAGATCATCTTGGACGGCGGCCGAGTCGTCAATGCCAATGCTCGCGAAAATTCGGACCTTTTCAAGGCGTTGAAGGGGGCTTCCAACAATCTTGGGATAGTGACACGATTTGACCTGAAAACTTTCCAACAGGGGAAGCTGTGGGGAGGGTTCATTATCTACCCATTCACAACTGCTACACGGCAACTGCAGAGTCTGCAAAGTTTCACCACAGCTTCAGGTGCTGGAGTTGATCCATTTGCGTCGCTTATCAATGCATTCATCTTTACCGCGGCAGGACCGAGCTTTATTGCAAACCAATATACCTATACTAAAGCCGAAGCATACCCTAAGATATTCGAGAATCTCACAAACATACAACCGCAATTACATAGTACCATGCGAATCACCAATCTGACAAACCTTACTATTGAGCTTGGTGCTGGTGAGTTGTCCTTATTCCATCACGGCCATATCAATCTTGTGGTCGAGGCTAATACTATCATGACCAGGTACCCCTAATGGATTTCGGTAAGCAGCCCTAGCATATTCGTGATGGGCGAAGTCTCTCTCCTTACTAATTTTAAAAACCTAGCCAACTATTTGGGACAGCGACGTTTGCAAATGATGCAACATTATTTGCACATCTACTCACTCTTGCTGAAGCAGCATTTCTACCTGTCCAAATCGTCAATTCGTTTCAAGCTAGTTTTGTCTTGCAGCCGATCCCAAAGTCCATTACGAGTAAAGCCGCTCTGAATGGAGGCAACTCCCTCGGCCTAAAGCCGGAAGATGGGGACTTGGTTTGTATGTATCACTCCTCCTTACGGTCGCCGGTCAACAAGATAGACAGAGACTGATATCATAATCCTAGGGCTCGATCTCACCATACAATGGTCTGACGCCAAGGATGATGCAGCCATCAACGCCGCTACCGAATCGCTTCTGCGTCAAGCGATTCAGTACGCCCAGTCCCAAGGTCAATACAATGGATATCTGTATCTGAACTACGCCCTGCAGCAACAGGACCCTATCGCCGGATACGGAAGGGAGAATCAAGCCTTTTTACGTGCGATGTCCAAGAAGTATGATCCTCATGGGACCTTTCAGAAGCTGGTGCCAGGTGGTTTCAAATTGTATCGTAACGATTCGACGTGCTGTTGAGAGCAAAAGCCCATATATACTCGCACTGTTCCGTGGGTTCATTTGTGAGCAATCCAGGTTCAATTAAAGCTAAGTGGGGTCCTCCAGAAGTGCGCAAGTTACAAGGGAATCCAAGACCCTGAACGGAGCCAAGCATTTCTATTTGCGTCATCTATAGTTATAGGGGTTAAATTCATCACCATGTGAATAAATCCTCACAGCCGCAGAAGTAATTGGGGGGATGGATTTGCGCGCTTCCCCATGTGCTGCTGCCTGGTTTATCCAATGGACCATAGTGGAAATATGTTATACGACATTCATTAGGAGGAATAGTCTGTGAACATGCTCAGTAGCTCGTCGTCACATACTCAAAGAGTCTTTTGGCGTGAAAGTCCATTCCACGGTCATGCCTAAGTACCTACCTACCTAGCCAACAGAAGATCTATTAATATTAGGGTCTGAGCCTCTGAGGTTTCGCGCATCTACGGGAGCATGGGTATGCTAAGCCCAGCTGGGGCTTAGCGTGTTACGCATGCTCGGCAGATATTACTTGCCTTAGCTCCGATCTAATACCCGAGATTTCTTGACCACAAATTCCCACCTTTCCACCTTCACATCCTGCGAAACAACATCTTTCTTGTCTCTTGACACTATCTAAACTTCACGACTGGAGGCGGAATAGCACCAACAAATACATACCTTCCTCGACGACATGGATTTACTACAGAAGAAGCTCTGTACGAGAAATTCTTCAGGGAGATGTCGCTAGTATTTGCTTGAACCATCCCACGGAGGGTATCCCTCCACCGAGCTGTACCCCCTTCGAAGTCCTTGTCGCTGTTGCTCTCATCGTTGTCTTTCTACCAAAATGAATCCCGAACTCCAGCAGAAAATCATCACCCGTCATGGCCACCTTGTCTCCCACTCAGACTCCCCATCCTATGTCAGCAATCCTGGTACCCCGAGCATGGAGAACAGTGGACCTCCTTCTCCTACCAGTGGACCAATGGTCAACTTTGCAGAAGTAGTTCCTGGTCTATATCGCAGTAGCTTCCCAAGAAGCGGTAACTTCGAGCACCTGCAGTCCCTTGGCTTGAAAACTATCCTGTGCGGGCTCCAACCAGTTCAGAAAACCAGAAGCTCAAGCTGATCACTTCTAGCACCCTGGTTGGAGAGGATTATCCTGCTGAGAATATCGAGTTTATGGAGGGGAACGGCATCCAGCATTTCCAAATTCCTATCCCAGCGCACAAGGATCCGTCAATTGTCATTCCTCCCGAAAGTATTGCCAAGGCTCTCAAGATCATGTCGGATCCGTCTAAATATCCTCTATTAGTGCATTGCAACAAGGGGAAGGTAACGCATCGAGTTTTGGCATGCTGTTGCTGGCAATGCTAATAGATCTCTTAGCACCGGACTGGGTGTATTATGGCGTGCTATCGGAAGATCTACCATGACTGGAAAATCGACGCTATACTTACAGAGTGGGTACTACAACATTATACTTCCTATTCAGATTTTTGCTAACAGATGTAGGTATCGCAAGTATGCAGGCAGCAAATGGCGAACCCTGGATGTAGCTTTCATCAGTCGATTCGAACCAGAAGAGGTGATAGCTATAGTTGAAGCCACGAAAGGTATCCCAATTCCGGCTACCAAGCGGCCATCACTTTCAACGGTGCCATTTCCAACGCCGCCAGCATCGGACGGATATGAGTGGGAAGAAGATTGATACGTTGAGTTCGCTATTGGAAAACCCATCGAAGACACGAGGTTATATTGCTGTTATTATTTGGTGTGGCATTACTGAATACCCCAACATCGCATTGGTCTACTCGATCACGATACCAGTCTTGTATTTGGCATTCGAAAAGTTAGGATACATATGATTAGTTATGCGTAATGCCCAACAGGCAACACAAACTTTTTACCAGTCGACAGGACGATAAGCCAATTTCTTCTCTTCTGTCGCTCTACCTTGCTTAACTAGTTTTTACTCACAGGCTTTGGAAAATATCCAAGATTCCTTTCTTTCCGTTTGCTTCTACACAATCTCTCACTATGGAACATTGGCCAACACAATTGACATTAACCACATGCCGGCATGTTGATTTCTACTGACGGACCAACTATGACGATCAAAATGACAACTACTCTTCTACCACCGTGGTACCATCGTTTCCCCCCCCAAAGGCTTCACGCATGGGTTAAAGAAAGAGTCGCTTTCACTTTCAACGGCCCCAAAGTCAAGTGCCACTCATCCTGTCAACTGTTTCCCCACACAGCCAACTTCCGAAATTCCTTCCATCTCCACCAAAAAAGCGATTTCTCGCATTAGCGCTTTTAGAAATATTTCGGAAGAGTCAGGGGTATAAATTTTCTTCTCCATTTCCCTAATTCTTCCGTCAACTTCTCACTTCTTTCAGCTAACGTACCTCATCATCCCCTCAAGCAACCCTCTTCCACACCCGTCATCAAAATCCCCACCTAAAATCCCATTACCACAAAAAAACATATCCATTCAACTATCGCAGACATCCCAGTTCTCACCCAACCCTACAACCCCCCTTTCCCCTCCCAATCACATCCCCTCCTTCTCCCTCCCCCACAAAACAAGCTCTCAAACATCCCAACAGCAACCCTCGCATACAGATCGATGCAGGAGCTGCATCCGGCAATGTAGTGCCCGCAGTACCAGCACCAGCCGCCTGCGTTGGGGATGTTGCATTGGCAGCAGCGCGTCATTTTTATTTTATTTTTTATTTTATTTGGGTTTGTCTGGGAATTGCTGGGGATGTCGATTGGGGGGTTTTATAGTGGGTGGGTGGTGTGCGTACGAGGGCTGGGAGCTGCGGTATGCGTAAAATGCTGAGATTGAGATCTGGCAAAAATGAGATGGGCAAATGGGGGGTGTTTATATGCCCCCTGAAATACAGCCGTGAGAAAGCGAGTAGAGAGGACGTTGTCGTTGTTCTTGTGTGTTTGTTTGGCTTTGTCGGAGACAATAGTGGATTATGAGGGTTTTGAAAGGTTTCTAGCGGTGAAACGAAAAAGTTCTTTGTTTGTTCAGAATGGTCGGGGAGGATGCATCGGAGTATGGGAGTGTGAGTTTGATGAAGAAAATACTATTTCTTCCGGAGATAATTGACAGGCGGCCAAGGCACCAGCTACTTCTACTCCCGAGCACGCTCCCGTACGGAAACGACACTCTTGTCGACCTCATGTCCCAAATCTCCCTCTCGCACCCCGCCCCAGTGTCTCAAGCTTCAGCCCCAGCCAGCGATGTCTTGATCGGGAATTTCAGCACTTCTGCCCGAAGCAACCAAGATCCCACCTCGAAGCTCGCAGATCCGTCTCTCGATCTGCTCGCAGCAACCACGGCTTTTAAAGCTCTTTCGAGAAGGTGGAGAATTCGCATCGACTACTCAAATCAACACTGCCTGGTCGAACATTTTCCACGCCTCGTCCCTACGTACATTGAACTTACGCATTCTATTCCTCCCCCATGTTCGAAAGCCCTCAGAGCTCCTTTTCCAACCCAAAGACGTTCCTAGCGGTAACAGCCTATCTTTGAGAGGGAAGGTCATGTTTTCTCAATCACGGGTGTGAGCGGAATTTTTGGGGCTTAGCTTACATTGTTTGATAATTCTGCAAGCTGGTGGTAACAGAGGGGAAGTATGGGTGATGGGGAAGGGTGCGCACGTGTGGTGCAGGTTGGTTGGTTGGTTGGTTGGTTGGTTGGATGGATGGGGAAGTAGTATGGGAAATGTGACCGTTTCTCGGTAGGGACCGGAAGTATTGTTGGTGAATTGGATCATGAGATTCGAGGAGTGAGGAATGTGATGATCGGCTTTGGCTTAGTTGGGTTACAATCTTCGGGGTGTTGTTCTTGTGATTCTTTTCCCTTTGCTTTTTACAAGAGAAGACTTGTACCTTTCGTCTCTTAGAAATCCTACATGACTCTTCTTTTATCATCATTCCCAATTTCTTTCCCAACCTCACCGTCATTGTTGCTGGTATTGATACCGTTTGTCGCAAGTTGTCAAGCCACTCGGCTGTTTTTCGCCAAAATGTGAATACATCCGACGTGGCCTTGATCAGATGTGTATACCAACGATCCAAACATTATAAGCATCTTCATACATGCTCTCTTTCGACTTTTAATCGCTCGTTTGGCTCTCTCCTCTCCAATCCCCGTTTTCGACTTCTCTAAACTTTCGCTCTCTTTTCATGCACTTCGTTTTCCATCTCTAATCTTTTTATAATGCTTTTTTACTTGATTTCCCCCCCCCTCTTTCTTTTTGGAACTGAGGGACGAGGATGCGAGAAGGGGCTTGGATGATAAGAGCAGAAGTATGATGGAAATTACGTGAGGGGGTGCAAGGGGTTTGGGAGAGGTAAAGGGAAGAGATAGACGAATAAACCAGAGACGGGATATGGTTCTCTTCTCTTCAT
>JAABUP010008919.1_pt1 | contig 12574 bp, 14 predicted proteins | sample 5559201 | NCBI WGS metagenome assembly JAABUP01 (sample SAMN10711887, study PRJNA513373) | rock metagenome | isolation source: Antarctica rocks | place: Antarctica | reverse complement strand
GCAGAGCAAGCGTCATTCGCAACGGTTCTAATGTTGTAATTCTTCCTGCAAAGCATATAGAGATATGTAATACAGAAAGCGCGTGACTTACTTGAGCTCATCAACGTCTCGTTCTCCAACCTCATCGAGCAGTGAAGAATTATGGACGAATAAGCTAAAAAGGTAAAACTTTTCTGGCAAGGAAGCACCGGAGCGCCGACAAATGCGCATGAAGTGCTACAGCTCACCGTACAAGCTCCCAATGCCTGCGTATTGAAATCTTGTAGACATCGGCTTTATTGAAACTACAAACTGCTCAACAAACGCCCAAGTTCAGAAGTGCAGACCGATTGGAGCCCACCTATCCGTCACCATGTCCTATCTCTTTGGCGCCGGCCGCCCCCAACCCACCTCGGCGGAAAAACTCGCCGCCGCAGAAACAGAAGTCGAGATGGTCTCCGACATGCTCAACCGGTACCTTCCCTTACTCCAACAAGCCCCTAATCCCTCTGATTTCCTCTTCTACCCTCCTCCTGCAATTTCAACTAACATCTCCCCATCCAGCCTCATCCAATCCTGCACTAAGAAATGTATACCTCCCGACTACCGCGAACCCGATCTCAACAAGGGGGAATCGGTTTGCCTGGATCGATGCGTGTCGAAGTTCTTTGATGTGAACATGAAGGTTAGCGAGAAAATGCAGGGTGAGGCGGCGATGAAGCAGGGGGGTGGGGGTATGGGGTTTGGGATGTGAGGGGTGGAAACTTTGGAAGCGGCAATTAGGGAAGGAAGATTCCACGGCAAAGATTATTGCCGGTGATGGGCTATGTGGCACAATGCCCGCATTATGTGGTACTCGGCATCACAAAGCCTGTAGGTGTTGGTTGTGGCAACTCCCGGCTTCATGGGAGCGATTTGTACGATGTTAGGATAGTCTTCGTCGTGACCGCAGGTCTACATGTCCATCACCAATGGACTTGTAATAAGCTTCAAGAGGTGTCTCTGACGGCTCTAACATTTTGGAGTTTGTACAATATACTAATGCTATATACCGAAGAAGCCAACACGCAATCGCCCCTGGGTATCAATATAAACGGAAGGGAAAAGATCCGACAAACACCAAAGCTTATCACTGCCTTATTGGAACCACTGAAGCTTGGGAATCAATGACCACCACCACCCTGACGTATTATTCTCCTCGCTAAGCTCTTCCGCCCTGGTCTCAATCTGTAGGACTTGACGCTCGAACTCAGCCACTGCAATCTCCACGTCTTCTACTTTCGATTGTAGAGCACCCAGCTCGTACTCAAGTTTAGCACCCTGAACGTCAATGTCCTTGACGGTCTCGGTCAACGACGTTCGTTCTTCCGCCAAAAGACCATCCAAGGCTTCCCGAAGCGCGTTGTACTCCTCTAGTTTTTGATGGTACACAATATCCAATTCTTCATGGTCTCTGTCACCTTGTTTGTCAAGGCCCTCAATCATATCCACCCTGTTTTTGACCCACGACGCACACTGAATTTCTAGTCTTTGCAGGCGCTGTTTCATGATCTGTGCATCGGAAGCTAAGCTGCTCTCCAATTTCAAAGCATTATCGGGGTTCTTGTTCGTATTAACCGCGCTGAAATTGGCCAGATATCCATCGTCTCCGAGTGTTAGAGTTTCAATAACAGCACTGAATGAGAGATGCCGAGGAAAGCGGTATCCGGAGTAGCTATTCGTAGACCCAATTTTGTCCATTGGAAGACTTGCTGTCCTCTGTAGTAACGGTTGTGACTTGGGTAACGCTCCTGGAAGGGTCCCGCAAGGAACCATATTTGGTTTGCCATCTCGAGGCTCTTTATCATCCGCCAGCTTCTCGACAGCGAATGGCCTCAGATCATTTAGATCTGTCCTTAAATTCTCCTCGTCCATATTCAATCGACTTACTTCTGTTCCTGCTGACTGTGGAATTGTCCGAGGCAGATCCTCGTTCTCTGGCTGAGCCAAGGTTTGGCTTTCAAGACTTGAGGTCGATCGACCAAATACATCCCCAGAGTCGGATCCATATATCGTATTGCTGGGAATACTCTTGAGATACATTGGATCATCTAGAAGACCACTGTCACGACGTGATCCAGGTATTGATGCCGATATGGCCGACTCCGGGACTCTAGTAATTTCGTCGCTATCTCGAAAATGCCTTTCCTTGAAGCTTTCGCCGTCTGACGCAACATTACCGTCTTTCGAAGGTCTTTGATGATGGCCCCGTAAACCAGATTTGCCCACTGCATCTTTGATGATTCCACCCAACCCACTTCGGGCATCAGTCATTTTGTCCGTCACACTTTTCAAGACAGTCCGCCGCAGGGCTTGATCTTTGTCTGTGGGTTCGATGCTTGCTTGAGAACCATGCGACGGCTGGGTATAGAAGCGGTCAGACAGACCGTACCTTGGATGGTCATCGACTACAGAACCCCTTTTTGTACTTGACCAAACATAACCTCCTTGCTGATCATTGCTGAAAACCATACCTTCATCACCACCAAGATCCTTGAAAACATCGGAATTCGGATGCTTCAGAGGCTTGCCATACCACAGCCATTTCGATCGTTCACCGGATAGCAGATGGATGAAGGTTTCAATGTCGAGCGTCTCTATCTCTGCAATTCCAGCTTTGTCCCGTGAACCAGCCATACCAAGTGCTAAGGCCTCACCTTTACCGCTCAACTCGGCTACGGTCGATTTGACTGCTCGGGGGACAGTCCATGTTTCACCACTAGCGGCTTTTGCAGTGACCCTGTGTAGACGGTCAACGGTTTTTTGATCAAGTCTGCGTGTTCTCGGTAGCTTTTGCGACTTTTGGAAATATGATATGCCTCTTTTTGTGCTCACTAAGTCAAAAACATCTTTTGCGACAGGGGTGCCGTATGCATGGAGCCTATTGCGTGCACCCAACAGTACACCGAGCAGCGCCGCAACTGTAGTAGGCCCAAGAATGCCGTCACTAGGCTCAATATTGAAGAACTCAGTCCCAAACTCAGCCCACCAGTCATTAATTGCTTTCTCGGTCACATCACACAGTAGGCCGTCCACATACTCAGGAGCAAGCTTGCCGAAGAGCAACAGAGCTACCTGGCAAAGCTTGACCAGCTCAATCACTGCGCTGTATAATGGGATCTTCTCGCTGGTGCGGTAAAGCTGATTGAATTTAGCTTGAGTAGCCCCTACCGGTGGAGCTAAGTTGAGGCCTGCTCGACCTGAACATCCCATGCGCTTCAAATTTTCATTGACAATAAAATCCTCTCTGTGCTTTCTAACGTCGCCATCGGGGACCGCAATGACTGTTAGTGATGATGGAAATCCGCTAAGGTTTGTCACCATCATTATCCCAAGAGGGGTCTGTCTTCTTCGCGCATGATATTGGGTAATTGCTTTGAAATATACGCGCAGGCGCGGTGACCAAGCTGCTTCATCAGTTGAAACACTCAATACATCAACAAGCACAATGTGCTGTTCTAGTCCAGTGTATGTAGTAATCAAGAACGTTGGATGTACTCTAGAACATGCCCACTGTTCTACTATGTAGAGTTCATATCCGTGAAGCCGGCGCCGCCGAGCCAGGACCATGGTAGAAGGGTCTTCTTCTAAATACCTGAAAGCTGCCGGATCTGTAAATACGAGGCGCTGATGTTGTTGGCGATTTCCATTATCATGTGTTTCAGCTGTAGGAGAGGTAGCAGGTGAATGCCATGTATCATCCTGGGCATTGGCACCACCATCTTCGCCGCTCACGCCGTCTATTGGAGACATTCAGGCCAAATTTACCAAGGCTTCAAGAACTCGCAATTCCGTTGAGGAGCAAATGAAAGCCTTTTCTCGTTATTCCGTACTATCGTAAGATTCGTATCGCTCGAAATGAGTTCTGATCGGTATGCTGGTCCATTGTATGGGCATGACCTCTGTAGTCTGGATGCCTTGCTTTCTCAAATGCCCTCGTCATCGGATCCTATTCCATTCGGGATCTTAGAAATTGAGGGGACTGGTTAGTAAACACTTACTGTGTTTTTGTGATATCCTTTTTGTAGGGACTTGTTCTTATTAGGCTTGAAGTTGTCGTCGTCGATGCCGGGGGCAAAGTCGGTCCGTAAAAGGCCGAGGCGGGCCTTATGACCTACCTTTCCATTGCCTACCTACCTTGCCTCCTCTTAAGATGAATAGCTTCTTTCTTTACTACCGTCCTTCGCACCTCCTATCCGGAGAGCATGGAAGTACAACACTGCGGTATAGAGTACAATACAGAGCCATGACCCCTTGAAGAAGTCTTCTGGGCCCTCTGAAGCCCGACTTAAACCAATACCAGCTTCATCCGGTTCTCTATACCGCCCGACTTACGTAGCCTATAAACATGGAGTCACTTTTGGAGGAGCATGAGCGGCTTGTGGAGAGTGCGAACCTCTCAAATAGCTTGCAAGATGTCCAGAGTACCATCGAAATTCTGATCGAAGCGAGGGATGCTATAAAAGCCAGTAGGTTTAGGATCATTGCTCTCTCCTCATGGTGTAGCTTGTCCTAGTTTCTCTGACCTCATCTAGATCCTACGAACGACTTTGCCAATAAAAGTCTTGCGCACCTCCAAAACACCGTCAAGGAGTCGTTCGAAGATATTAACGAAGATTTGAAGGCAATCTATAAGGGGATTGGGAATTACACCAAAGCGTTGGAAAAGGTTATACATCCCACGTGTGCTGGCTTTGTAATTGCATCTGACGTTCTCCAAATACAGAAGTTCAAAGACAAACCCTTGCCCACTACAGACTACGATGCCCTCTCCTCCCATCACCCCTTGATCAACCGCGCAATAGCCATGCATCTCCTGCGGGAAGGCCAATTCTCCGTCGCCTCCACATTTCTTACAGACGCTACTACATATCCCCAACGTACCGAGTCCACTCCTGGGATATCGAATCCCTACGCTACGCTTGAGCGTGATCCGGGCATTGATTCCTTGAAATCAGAACCCCTGCGAAAACAGTTCGCCAACATGTACCATATCCTCCACGAGCTCAAGAACGAGCGCAACCTCCTACCAGCAATCGAGTGGGCAAAAGCGAACAGTGCCATCCTCGAACCCCGAGGAAGCAACCTAGAATTCGAGCTCGGAAAACTCCAATTCGTCTACCTCTTTTCCGGAGGCGGCACTTTCCCCTCCGACCACGGAAGCATTCTCTTAGGCCAGCAACAAGCTCTTGAGTACGCCCGCCAGGAGTTCACCCATTTCCAAGGCCGCTACCTCCGAGAAATCCAACAGCTTAGCGGCGCGATGGCGTTCTGTCCCAACCTAGCACAGTCCCCATACCGTCGCATCTTCCACAACACTGACTCCTGGGACGATCTCGCCAACTCCTTTACTCGAGAGTTCTGTTCGCTCCTTGGGCTTTCCGCCGACTCCCCTCTTTACATCGCCGCAACGGCGGGTGCGATCGCGCTTCCCACGCTCCTAAAATTGCAGACAATCATGAAAGAAAAACGGACAGAATGGACGACCCAGCACGAACTTCCCGTAAGCCCCATTTCTAGCCCCTGTCCTTAGCCACAACTCCGCTAACAAAACCCGTACCCGTAGGTCGAGATCCCTCTCCCTCCCGCCTACCACTTCCACTCCATCTTCGTCTGCCCCGTCTCCAAAGAACAAGCCACCGATGAGAACCCGCCGATGATGATGCCGTGCGGGCACGTAGTCGCACAGGAGAGCTTAAGCAAGCTGAGCAAGGGCAGCCGGTTTAAGTGTCCATATTGTCCAGGGGAGAGTCATTCCAAGGATGCGAAGGTGATATTTCTATGATGGTGGGGGAGAAACGAAGTTATGACGGGGAGATATGCATGGACTGGTGTTTTGGGGGGCATTGCTTGGAGTTTCGGGCCAGGGTTGTGGTGGTCAGGAAATGGCGTTTCTCTATCAGTGTTGGCTACCTTCATAGCTAGATCGCTAAGTAGAGAATGAGAAGACGATTGCAAGTATTCCTGCCTGCAATCTCATCATTTTGACGTCTTTCGGTAGAGCTTGAAAGGGGGATATGAATTTGTGGGAAGTGGGAGGGATGGCGGAGATTCTTGGTGTCATTGCCATGGCGTATGTTCTCACTGTATCTATCTCACGGTCTAGATCCTTGGTTCGGCAGCATAAAGATCCAGAAATGTTACTCGGCAGTCGCTGACCTCTACGATAAGATAAGTAGCCCCACCTAAGGTAGTCCATGCACAGCTTAGTGCATCGTCAGCATAGCAAACACTTCCTTGAAAGACAGAAAGAACCTCTCTTTCCCCTCCCCCCTCCCCCCTTCCCCCACCCTCCACACCCTCTACATCTCAGCCTGCCCCCTAATATTCTCCCCCCCACAACGCCTCCCAGCCAACATCGCACACTCCGTCCAGAAAAGCGAGCGCGACATGCAGGATCCGGGGGCTGCGAAATTTGATCCGTCCTTGCAGCGCCAGTTCCGCCACTCTCGTCAATCTCCATTGCCCCATTACGTGACAAACGCAGACCATCCTGGACTTTGCCAAGATCGAAGCAAAGGCGTTCCAGACGATTCCATTGGTGAGAGTGTTGTTGCCTCCACCTCCCAGTCCGCAAATCCTAATAGATCTTGCCCGGAAAGACCCCACGGGAATCAGTTGCGGCTAGCATGGTTGACATGGCTGTTAGTGATCCGAGCGTGCGGTTAATCAGAGCTTTCTTGCCAGAATCTCAGCAGGTGATCGGATGGGCAAAGTGGGACTTTTCCATGGACCCTGCCGAGTCCCCTTAGAGAAACCCTATTAAATGGCCCGCCCGGCGCGAATCTTGCTTTGGGGGAACGTTTCATGGAAGCGCTGTACAAGCCCCGGGATTCTCACATGCGCGGTAAAGCGTACTTCTTCATGCATATTCTTGCTGTGTTGCTAGAGTATCAACGACAAGGGGTTGGGAAGAGGATGCTGGAGGGGGTCTGAAACAAGCAGACGAACTTGGGGTAGAATGTCCGATTGATGCCACCCCGGCGGGCCTGGGGTTGTATAGCAAGCTGGGGTGGGCGGAGGTGAATGTGGTGACGATAGACCTGGAGCCGTATGGCGGTAAGCCTGGCGAGAAGGGTGTCAATGTCCAACTGGTTAGGCCGCCACGACTTCTTGAGGCGTGGGCTCGCGTCGGTTAGGAGTGGAACTATGACGATCTTGGATCCTCCTCATTCACAAACGTAGCAGGGTGTCTACATCTTCTATCAACCTTCAGATCAAATACACCGAGTCGTTGGTATCCGCCACCAACATCATTGATACAGTTTCTTTTCTATGCAATTCTCCAGATCAAGGCCCAGATACAGAATACCCTCTTCCTTCTGAAGCATTTCCTTGGATTCTTTTGCACCAGTCGTTTGATGAACGGTGAATGAAGGATGGGATGCGCCTGTCGGGTCTAGAAACAAGGTCGCCGCTAGGTTCGGAATATCCTAACATCTCTTTGATCGCATCGCTATGTCCCGCACACGATATGCCAAAGTATTTCGCCTCGAAGTAGTGCGCCGCGGCTCTGATCCTGTTTGCGGCGACACTGTCGTAGTTGCATTTTGCGCAACTTCAGTACCGTCCAGAGCACTCGTAGGGTTTGTTTTTCTGGTAAGCCAAATATCAGGCTACGAGGATATGTGTACCTGCTCCCTGCTCGCCATCAGGGCATACTGCGCCAGCGGGTTCGTAAATTTACCGCAGATTAACGACCTTATCTTGCCATACTTTGTCTGTGCCACCCGAAGCCTGAAGCCGTTACCAGGGCTCCAGGTTAGCTTTTCGACAAATGTTGGTATTAGCTTGCGATGATGAATAAGTACTTCGCCGTTAGGGCCAATGATCAAGTTTGAGTTGAAAAGTGTGGCGGTGCTGTATCTCACTTTCTCGGAGATGCCGATACTGACAACTGTACCAGTCTTTCTAGCCGTTTCTTCGGTTGCATTGACTTCCTCACTGTCGGCATAGATGGACTCGTCGGTCATACGTTGGAAAAAGTTATGGCTCTTTGTGGGTGCAAACAGAGGACTCCAGATGGGGAAAGCAGGAATATATGACTCGGGACATACGACGAGATTAGCAGAAGAGTGGGATGCTTGGTGGATTAGAGGGATGCATTTGTTGGTAGTAGGGCGAGCGGAGAGGAAGACGGGGGAGACATGACACGCTGCTGCTCGCTTCATTCAGCGAGCTAGAATTGGAGATAGATACACAAGCAGATGGATTGTTCTTTATGACTTGTTAAAACAATGGAAGAAATAGATTGCTATTCGGAAAATCTGGCGATACCTTACCTTTCCTCTCGTTCGGAAGGAAGGAACAAAGGTGGAAAAGAGCAGTTGAATTTGAATGATCTGATATTAAAGTACGGGGTTGGTGGAACTGGCGACTTGTACAACTAGAAAGCATTCATCCATCATCTAAGCTCAATATTTTTGGTACAAGACAACAAAAATACGATCATTGTACTTTTCACCTCGTGCCATGAGTACTTGCTTTTACACAAATGGTATTCACTAGCCTGTAATTTATACTTTATAGTATCGATCTTCCAAATCAATATGCGAAGCGTCTCTGCCTTCGGCGGCAGTTCCTTCATACCAAGAACCGGATATAGATATCGAAACTGGGCATATTACGCGTAGTCGCGTTGGTTGGTGAAGCTCGGGAGTCGTAGCGTCGCTTTACTTGCGTCTTTTGGAAGATCGCCGCACTGCCATCATTTGTGACAGGATAGCCGGTCTCTTCTAAGCCAGACCTAAGCTAAATGCCGAGGAAGTGGTACAAACACTATCGGAAACTTTGAGACACTTCCTAAAACCGGTTGTAGGTGGTTGCCTATCTTACAGATCAATATTTATCAAAGAAATAGCAATCGCTGGATTCTCTCAGCTCTTTCGCTTCAGGCAGAGCCAAGAATTTCGTTGGCCTTCTCAAGTATCTTGTGCTCTCCCTCAGAAACCCACTTTCTATCAGTTGGAAATTTGGCAAGGCCCATTGCTTGCTGAGCTTCCAGATTTATGTTCTGCATCACATAGTCTGTGGTTAGTCGACCCATGTGTTCACTCTCTCCCACGCCCGAAGGAAAATCAGGCCCAGGTGTTCCTAAGGATTCGCCGTGTCAGTAGAGTTCTTAGTGTGGTTCCATTCAAACGAATGACATTCGGTGGGTAAGCCCAAGAAAGACTATTAGATTGTTGGATCAGAAAACCATTACCTTCCAGGAACGTCTCCCTCTGCCGTACAAGGTACTCTGCATTGGTCTCGGTCAATGGGCAAGCGGGGATATACATGACACTTGCATCCGACCTGCCAGCATGTAGCTTATCGACCGCGTGAATAGCTAGCCAAGGTCAGCTGGCGATACTCACAACAAAAAGTTTACCTGGACTGACTATCACAATGCCATGCCACATAGTCTCCTGGTCTCACTGTTGGTACATGTACCATTGAGCTTTCCAACTTTAGATGCGGATGCAATGCAGCATTCAGTTCCTGACAAGTACCGGGGACAGCACCATGAAGATCAGATGTCATTTGCCCTTCCAGTATCCAATTGCTGCTCTCAAGCCAAGTTGGACCAGTTGGGTTAGGATTCTTTGCGTTAAAAAAGGGACGCAGTAGAGAGTAGGCTGTCGCTTTGGACAGTAGTGGATTCACAAGCAAGGTACCTTCTCGCGGACCTGTTTCGCTCATAGAAAGCCAGCCTTGGAACATCCGGAACATCGAGCACCCACCAGGTCCATTGTATAGATCAGAGACAACAGGTAAGCGACAACTACTCTCCCACGGATCGTAACCTTCCCATTTGCCCTTGAAGATGCTGTCATATACACCACCTTTCCCGTAACCATTCTCTTCCCATCTCTCGACACTTCCAGCGTCGCAGTGCGGTCCCAATGCAAATCCAGCATCTCCAGGCTGCCGGATACGTAACCTATCCGCATACGAAACAGGGTGGTTTGTGGATATCATTGCAGACTTGTGGGCCGAATGCCAGTGAGACATGAGGAAAGCTTGAGTTTTCAGGAGATTAGGATGAGCGCGAGCAAGTATCTGTGACGGAGACCAATATAACTCATAGACAGCAGGCTTATCCGCTGGGAAGCCTTTAGTCGAGGGATTAGTCTTGACATATCTTTTCACCAATTCCTTCCAGTCCAAAGCCTCTTTCTCTGTAACGACCCCTCTTACTACAGCAACGCCTCGCTTGCGCAAAGCATCCCTGAATGCCGTCCTTTTCTCAACATTGTTCACGTCTTTGAAATCGATATCTGGTACTACACTGGGGCCCAGAGCCCTTATTATTTCCGTCTCCTCTTGTAGGTCGGACAACAGCCGTTCCCAGCTGGCCCGTACCCGGTCCTCGTGGCCATGGATCAAGCGGGCTTTCAGGTCTGCAAAGCGAGCTGGTAAAGGCTCGCTAACAACACCAGAGAGAGACGGGAATACAGATGATATATCTCCAGCAGCCTTAGGAGAGGAGCTCGTACTCGATTGAGTGGTCACGCTGCGTATGACATTAACGGTCAAAGGTCTCCTGCAGGTGCGAGCAGTGTAAGAGCGGAGCATTGTGAGCATTGTGGAATTTTGTCAGTCATTGGCAGCACGCAGGTTGGAGTAGCACTCCCTCTTGTAAGTGACCCCATCCATTCCAAATCTGGCAATGCTCCCCACCAAATACTGAGTGGTTGGAGTCGTCGGCTGATATTCGCCCGAACCGCCGGGAGGACTAAGAGACATAACCATACCTTAGGTAAGGCTTCCTCTTTGCAGGCCTGATAGATATCTAAGTGGTACGAGGGTATGAGGTATCTCGATAACTTAGAACTTCAGCCACGGGCAACAGAAATCTACATTCTTACTTTGGGAGGCGGAAGCCAATCATAGAAGCTGGCAGCCATGTAAGTAGCAGCAGCCTGGGTCACGCTTGATCAATGTCATGCCTTTTATCAACTTCCTAATCGCATGTCCTTTCAATCGGAATCGAGTTGTTGAAACCGAAAATACCATTGACTTGACATTTAAGGGGAGATATATGGTAACCCGCAGCGGAGCGATCAGACTGTTACTTCTTGTATCATGCGGACTATAGCCACCCTTCTACGAAGTACCGTTGTGGTGCTCTGGCTCTGTGTTTTCTGGAGTTAAATGGTGCCTGGCAAGCAAGCCGAGAAACGGAACTAACAGCCACTGTCATATAAGTGATATTTTGAAAGGAAAATAAATTTGTAGGGGTAGGAAACAGGAATGGGACAACAAATTGGGGAGATTTGGTGCCATTGGTAAGAGATGTAACAGAAGGTAGCAAAAGTCTTTCGATTGGATGCATTAGGTTTCGTTGTAACATGGTCTCATAAATGTCGACAAGGTCCTGTATGATAGCTCGGGCAGTAGAGAAGCCGAAAGACGCCCTAAAATCTGCTCGAAGCCACCAGATACAAACTCTGGGAGGTGTCCTTTTGCTTCAGTTTTCGAAACCATCAGAAACCGCCCAATCTCCCTCACTTCTTCACCGCGTTTGCCAAATCCGTCAACGCCTCCTTCCTCTTGAATCTTGCATCCTCAATGACCCCAGCATCAGCGTCAGATGAGAAGTGCGCCGACCATTGAATGAATGTTGAAGACTCATGTGGCCCAGATGTGACTGGATAGAGTCTTATGGTAGAGATAACGCTGGAGTAGGAAAGGGCGGGGGTGGAAGCAATGACGGAGTATGTTATGTAGTGATCGATTGTCTGATAAAAGCGAAGATTAGCTTGTATTCTCATAAAACGTTTGAAAGGGAATAATGGCAGCTGAGCTTTCAAAATGGGAGCTCAAGGTGCGGCCCGAAAGGATTGTTTAGCTGAATGGCAACACATACCGAATGCTCCTCCTGCTTGACATCTAATACCGTCCCATCCTTGAACGTCCACTTTACCACATCCGTCTCTGGACTTGCACCCTTCACATGTTCTGATTTCTCAAGCTTGCTCCAGAAATTGTGGAAATCCTGGAGCTTGATTAGGTGCCAGACATGGGAGAGCGGGGCAGCGATCACAGCGGACTCGGTTATGGAGGTAGAGGTCGGAATTCTAGTGGACATTGAGGGCTTATTGAGAGAGTTGTAATTTGAGGCTTAAATTGAAGGATTGGAAATCTTGAAAGAAGATCAGGTGAGGAGGGAGATAGGTACGATAAATAGTTTTGTGATGAAAGACGTCAGATCTGCGGGGAGCCGCTAAGATAAGATAAGCGAACCCTAATCGCAGGAAGAAGAAATGAAATTGCAGCTCTCTTATACTCCACATTCTCCAGCCATGCCGCCGTCCTCAATAAACACCCCTTCTAAAAGACTTCAATTCCACCAGCATTGATCTACCCAACATGTCTCCACCCCCACCCTCCAAACGCCGCCGCCTCGACTCCGTAAACCACACCCTCTCCCAACCCTTCAAATCGCCCTTCAAAACACCTTCAAAACCAACTACCACACCTCAATCCCACACCACTCTCCCTCCATCTCCCCAAAACTCCACCACACCAACAACCTCGAAACCTCCCCCAACAACATCAACCCCCCTCC
>JAABUP010008918.1_pt1 | contig 12576 bp, 5 predicted proteins | sample 5559201 | NCBI WGS metagenome assembly JAABUP01 (sample SAMN10711887, study PRJNA513373) | rock metagenome | isolation source: Antarctica rocks | place: Antarctica | reverse complement strand
AGCCGTCGTAGTACTGCGAGGCCGGGAGAGCCGGTCACATCGGGAAGGACGGCAGCGGTCTGGCAGCGACCGGACTGACAGGGCAGGAGGTCGCCGGTGAATATCGGCGCACCGTGGCCGACGCTGCAAGAAGCGGAGGTACGGGTACTGCGGATGCAGACCAAGCTGCACCAGTGGGCGAGAGACGATCCTGCTCGCCGGTTTGATGATCTGTTCAACCTCGTCCATGACCCGGCGACGCTTGTGGTGGCGTGGCGCCGGGTGCGGGGCAATAAGGGGAAGCGGTCGGGCGGCGTCGACAGCATTGCGCCGGTTGACGTCACCGATGCGGCGGAACTGCTCGCCGATCTTCGTGATGATGTGAAGGCCGGTGTGTTCGTTCCGCTGCCCGCGCGGGAGCGGATGATCCCCAAGTCCGGTGGCAAGCTGCGCCGGTTGGGGATCGCGACCGTGCGGGACCGTGTCGCGCAGGCGGCCCTGAAGTTGGTGCTGGAGCCGATCTTCGAGGCGGAGTTCCATCCGTGTTCCTACGGGTTCCGTCCGAAGCGTCGGGCGCAGGACGCGATCGCCGAGATTCACCAGTTCAGCTCCCGCAAGTACGAGTGGGTGCTCGAGGGTGATATCGAGGCGTGCTTCGACAACATCGACCACACGGCCCTGCTGGACCGGGTGCGCCGACGGGTCGGGGACAAACGCGTGCTGGGGGTGGTGAAGGCGTTCCTCAGAGCCGGGGTCCTCGGCGAGGACGGCTTCCTGCGCAACACCAGCACCGGCACCCCGCAGGGCGGCATTGTGTCGCCCCTGCTGGCCAACATCGCTCTGTCCGTGCTCGACGAGCATTTCGCCGAGTTGTGGCAGACGACGAGCGCGACGCCTTACCAGCGTTGGAAACGGCGTCAAGCCGGGCTGCCAACCTACCGACTGGTCCGCTTCGCGGACGATTTCGTCGTGCTGGTTCACGGCAGCCAGGCCGTCACCGAAGCGCTGCGCGAGGATGTCGCGCGGGTCCTGGCCCCGATGGGTTTGCACCTGTCGGCGGCCAAGACCAGGGTCAGCCATATCGATGAGGGTCTGGACTTCTTGGGCTTCCGCATCCAACGGCGGCGCAAGCCAGGCACCACCCGGCGCGTGGTCTATACCTACCCGTCCAAGAAGGCCATCGCGGCCATCATCGGGCGGGTCCGCGCGCTGACCAGACGGACAGTTCATCCGTCGCTCGCTGCCCTGCTGCGCCAGCTCAATCCGGTGCTGCGGGGCTGGTGCACCTACTTCCGACACGGCGTGTCAAAGGCGACCTTCGGCTACCTCGACGAGTACGCGTGGCGTCGAGTATTGCGATGGATCAAGCGTCGATACCGCAAGACGAAGTGGGCCGTCCTGTTCCGCCGGTTCTACGTGAACTGGCGACCGACTGAAGACGAGATCTCACTGTTCCAGCCGCAAACGGTCACGGTCCGCCGTTACCGCTACCGGGCTGCGAACATTGCGACACCCTGGGCGACGACCGTCTCATGATCGACGCTGGCTGGCATCAGTCCGTGGAGAGCCCGGTGCGTGGAGACGCGCACGCCGGGTTCGGTGGGCGGGCTGGGGAAACGCGCCATTCACTCTGAATGGTGGCGCGCCCCAGCTCGACCCAACTCATCGATCGACAGGACGATCGCGTCCTCCGGCGGGGCGAGGTAGAGGCCGACGACGTCGGTGACCTTGGCGACCAGCTCGGGGTCGGTGGAGAACGTGGCCGTCTGGGACCGCCACGGCGCGATGCCGTAGTGCTTCCACGCCCGTGCCACCGTGGCGTGGTCGATCTTGAGCTTGGCGGCCAGCAGCCGGCTCGACCAGTGCGTCACCCCCAGCCGCTTGGGCGGCGGGGTCAGCGTCGCGACGACGATCCGGTCATGGTCGATCGTGCGGGGGCGCCCCGACCGGGGTGCATCGTCCAGACCGGCCACCCCGCGCCGTTCATAGCGGCCGCGCCAGGTGATCACCGTCTGCCGGCTGACCCCGAGGCGGTCGGCGATCTCGGTGTGGCTGACCCCGTCGGCTGCCAGCAGCACGATCCGCGCCCGCTGCGCCAACCCCGCCCGAACCGTCGAGGACCGGGTCCAGGCCGTCAGTCGTTCACGGTCCCCATCCAATAGCCCCAAAAGCGCCGTACGCATGCCACATTGTCCCGCACCTGACCGCCCAAGGACTTCAGCGACACGACACTAGCGGGGACGCGGTGCAACTAGGCACAATTGGCCCGTCAGCCAACCGTCGAGGCCGTCCAGTTCTTGAAGGCGTCACCCAGTAGCGGTCCTGGTCGTAGCAGCCCGTCCTCATCGAGTCCCAGTAGGCCGAACCACTGGGCAACGGCAAGGACTGGTTCGCTGATGCCGTCCGCGGCGCCGAACTCGAGCAAGTCTTCGCTTCCGCAGTAACCGCCGAGCTCAGCGAACACACGCAGCAATCGTAGGAACACTCCGCCTCCGGTTCCGTCCTGGTCGTTCGGGTTGGCGAGTACACCGGCGTCCGCAAGTAACCGTCCGGGCCATACCGGCAGCTGTTGCTCGGCTTCCAGCTCGTCGAGGGCTGCGGCGGCACCCGCTCGACGGCCACGAACAGACACCTGATCGATGAGTTTCGGCCACCCGCCCGTGACAGTCAGCGTGCGCTCGGACAGGCCGCCGCCTAGCGGCGTGAGTTTGCTGCTGACGTCGCGCCAATGCAGCGGCAGCGAACGTTTGTTCATCAGTTCCAACGGCACAATCAGCCCGTCGCAGTCACCACGGCTTGCGACCTCCAATAACCAATCAATGTTGCCCGGCCCGGCAACGAGGGCAACCGCGCGGGTATGACCCGGCTCGTCCGGCAGTAGCTCCCGGGCCTTCTGCAGCGCCGTTTCACACGTATTGGAGCGACTCGTCAAGGTGAATAACGGGCTGACCACAGTAAGGCGCTTCTCCCCGTCCGCCCCAGTACGCAGAAGTGCGGCGTAGTCGGACTGGCCGTCGGTAAGCCGGACATCTCGCAGCACTGGCTTATGAACCGGGTCTTTCAGGGAGTCGGCGACCTGGTCAACGCCGGTCAGTACGGAACCGACGACGATTCGGACCCGGTTGCCGCGGCGCCCGGCGATGTCGGCGAGTTGTGCGCTGGTGAGTGGCCCCGGCCGACCATCGGCATTGCCGATCGACGGCCGGAATTGAAGCCGGGCGTCTACCTCCGGCAGCGCCTTCTCCTGTACTTCCCGCAGGCTCGTCTCAATGGCTTCACGCGAGGCTCCGAGGCTGCGAAGCACCGCGCTGCTGCGCAACATTCTTCCTCCGCGTAGCGCTTCCGCCTCACCAAGGATCCCGAGAGCCTCGAGTTCTTTGAGTAGCTCACGGAACGCGGTGGGAGTCGTCTGTGCAAACCCGTTCGGCCACGACGAGCGACACAGGTCGAAAAGTTCGGATTCGGCCAGCGGTCGTTGTCCGTGGTCGAATGCATGCATGCCGATCAAGTAGATGATCGCTCCGAACCGCTGGTCGAGATCCAGGGTGATTTTGAAAGCAGTTCGTATCTGGTCCTGCAGACCGCGGTCGTTGGTGACCTCATCGACCAGGCTGTTGGGGATGTGCCAGGGGAGTTCTGGTGCACTGCGGGGACGGCCGCGCAGCAATCGCTTCAGCAGTTGGGTAGCGAACAGTTGGATCAGATACGGCTGATTGTTGCAGTACATGAGGATGACGCTCGCGTCATTCGGGTCAAGTTCGTAGCCGAGTGCTTGCATCGGTCGCGTTAGCAGCCGGTGCGAATCGGACAACTCGAGTGGCCCAATCGGCAGCGCACCCGAGGGGCTGAACGGGTTGTTGCCGACGCCGTGGTGATGTGCGACGCCATGCAGCCCGGCAAATACGACCTTGCACCGGTTGTTCTGATTTGCCAGCGCCAGCAGGGTTGACGTCTCCTTGAACTCCCTGCGGGCGTCGGCGGCGAAGAATGCGTCGGCTTCGTCGATAAGCAGCAGCAGCCGACTGCCCGGATTGGCGGTCAGCCAGTCCTTGACGATCCGCTCGACCCGGTTCGATGTAGACCGAATCGCTGCTACGCCTCGCGCGGTGCTGATCACACCTTCGGCCTCCAGGCCCTGGAGCAGCTTGCTCCAGACCACCTCAGGTTCATCGAACTCGGCGCTGCGGGCGAGTTCCACCCAAACGACAGTCAGGTTCTCCGCTGGGTTCGCCCGAGCTCGGCGCTGTATCACCGATAGCAGTGCGCTTTTGCCCATACCTCGTCCGCCGTACAGCAGCGACGGGCCGTCGGCACGGATGACGTCACGGATGATTCCTTCGCGTCCGTAAAACATCTCTACCGGGACCTTCGGGGTCTTCTCGCTGGAAAACGGTGCGGCGGAACTGAACGGCATGGTGAGCGCCATAGTGGTGGAGAACGGCTCGCGGGACGCCGCAACGGTAGCGAGCACTGCATCGTCGATCACGATGGTCGGGCGGCGCGCCGAGTCATGCCACTCGCGCGCGAGCCGCAGGCGATGCTCGGCTGGCAGCGTGCCGAAGTAGAAGATGATCAATGGTCCGAGCGTGGCATCCAACTCGCGCCAGTCGTTGAGGTCTTCGACACTCGGCTTCTCCCAGGCGAGAAGCACCCGGTATCGCCCTTCTGCGAGCGATCCGAAGGCAGGGATGACCGCACCCTGGGTCGCATTTTGCGAGCGGACCTTCGGTCGGGCCTGGACATCTAGAAGCCGCCGTCCTTTGCCCCACGCGCCATCGGCCTCGACCCTTGCGATGCCATACGGCCCGACTTCTAAGCCAAGCAGCGACAGCACCGGCGCCAGCGCGTCGCGGGTCGCCTCAAAGTCGAACGGGCTAAGCGCGGCGCGGGGCATCTCGATCCAGTCGTGCAGTGTCTTGCCGGCACGTCCTCGCTGCTCGTCGGACAGCTCCCAGGCGATCCCTGCGACAGTCTGACCAGCGGCGAGCGCGTTGACATCGTCGTGTGTGAGGCCGGAAGCCAGTGCCTCCACAACCTGCGGGTAAAACGCAGCGATTTCACTGGAGACATCCCGCGGGATCTCGTCGCCGTTTTCGATGAAGGACAGTTCGTATTCGACCTGGTCGAAGTTGTCCTTGTCCAGGCATCCGAGAAGCCGCTTGTAAGGCGCCTCGGGCAGCGTTCCTTCGCGGCGCTGCTTGTCAAGCCGTTGCTGAAGGGCAACGGCGGCGTGTCCGCGGAGTGTGGCCATTTCTGCGCTGGCCTCGTCCAATGACTGGGCAGCGGCCGCGACGTTCGGAGCACTCGCGTGGAGCATCAGCTCAGCCTGGCTGAGCTGAGCATCCAGCATGTCCTGCTTCACCATGCCAGCTTCGGCGCTGCGAGCCCGTACCAACACCAGCCGTTGCTCGGCCAGCCGGTCGCGCAGATCTGCCACCCGTTCGTCCTGAGCCGTTTGGACAAGGCCTTCCTCCCCTTCGCCGACCTCACGGGCGCATCGAAACGCGGCCGGGTAATCGTCACCAGCGATGCGGCGTTGGGTTGCCGGTAGGTAGTCCGTTTCGCTGGCCGAAGTGAGTAATGCGGCAACGGTGTGGTGCTCCGGCGCAAGGTTCACCTTGCCTGCCGTTGGGTCCCATTCGGCAGCGTCGATCTTGAGCAGTTCCAGGTTTAGTAGGGCGTTCGGCGTCGGCTCCGGCCAGCTGCGGTCGATCTGGCCAAAGACCAATGTCTGCATCCGGTCGAGCGCCCGTCCGGCCAGCGCCGCCGCGCCACTGGCGACCTCGCCACCCGAGGCGTAGGTATCGAGCTCGCCGCGCAGTTCGTCATCGGAATCGACGATGTGTTCGCGCAGCTCACTAAGTCGCCCGGCACTCCAATCGTGTTGGGACTCGTTGCCGGCCCCGGCGCTGGCAACCTCGACCCATCGCAGCACGGCCGCCCGGTCGGCGGCGAGTGCAGCGTGGATTTCCCTTCGGTCATCGGCCGACAGCCCACGCCCACTACCTCGCGACCGGCGATCCGCTTCAGCAATGAGGCAACCGATGGAATTCCGAGTTAACGGGGAGAGTAAACGGCGGGCTTGGTCGGCCTGCGAGACGTCATTGTTCGCAGCCGCGGAGAGAGATGCGCCGAACGGCTCTTGTCCGCTGCGCAGCTCTCCCAGGAGGCTGGTAGCTCGCGGGGTACGCAGATGGAAGGTCTGTCCGTGGCGACGCTGTGCGGTTGCCGCCGCCTCACGGGTGGCGGTCCGGGCCTGCTCGACCTGGATGGTGGTGAGCGGCAAGGCGCCGGCGGCCGTAAGCGCACCACTACCGCCCGCGTCGCTGGCGAGTCGACCGAGCTGGCTCCAGGCTGGGTCGAGCAGATCGACGATGCCAGCGAGCAACTGCGCGGCATGTGTGTTGCCGGTGGTGATAACGGTTTGGGTGAGCGCAGCGGCGTTGATAAGCGCGGTGTCGATGTCAGGCGCCAAATGCAGCTCGTCGGAGCTGTCGAGTGCCTCGAGCATTTCGAGCAACTCCAAAGCGCATGGACCTGACGCGGTTTGCGCTGCTGCAGCTAGCGCGGCCAAGCAGACTGCGTCGGCGTGCGCGGTGGCCCCAGCGGCGCTTAGCAGGTGGTACGCCAACCCGAAGCGACCGCTAGTAAGCAGCTCGTTGACGGCTTGAACGACCGGCGGGTCGAGGACAGGCTCATCAGGTGTCAGATCGTTGGGTGTGGATGGATCGGACGGCGTTGGCCCTAACACCGGACTCGCAGCGATCCCCCGTTCAAGAACGACAACCGGTGTCGGCGCTGCGTCCAGAGCGCTATCGCGCTGCACGGGCGACACGCCGGCGCTGGATGCAGGCGTAGAGACGTTCGGAGGCAGCCCAGCTGCGGCTGGAGCATCATTCGTCGGGTTTTCAGCCTCTACCCTGCCGGCAACAAGCGACAACCGACCGAACCCGGCGGCCGCGGCCAGCCGGCCCAGCTGTTCCGGTAGCTGCTGCTTGAGTGCGGTCGCACGCTCCAGGAGGTCGTCGTCGTCATGGCCTCCGGCGGCGGCCGCGATGACGAGTGCGCGTAACTCCACTAGCGCGGCGATCTCGCCGTTCGTGGGATCGAAATTCCCCGCGATTATCAGGCGGTTGGCGTGATCGCTGAGCGCCGCGAGAGGGCCAGCAAGGGGCCCTGCTCCCTGAACCGAGGTCAGTTCCAGCAAGTGATCCCGTATCCCGGTCCGGGCCGAGTGCGCGTCGGTGAGCTCGTCGACGGTAGCCGTCTGCGGCTCTCCTCCGACAGTGTGGCAGGCGGCGTCGAACGCGGCGAGGTAGTCCTCAATAGCCTGCAGATCGTGGGAGCCGGGGCGTCGCCCGGCGGTGACCGTGTCTAGTAGTCGGCCCGACGCGGGTAGCGCAGCCAACCGGCAGTCGGCCAACGTCGCTACCACCGTGGCTGGCTCGTCGGGGGGTGCCGTGTCACGTTCTTCCCGATCGCCTTGGATGGCGACCTCGGGTACCGCCGGCAGGGTTACGACATGGAGGCCGACCTCCACGGCGTCGCCGGATGTTTGTGCGGGCAATACCGCCGCGCGGCGGGCGGGTGCCGTGGCGTCTGTGACTTGGTCGGCAGGACCCTCTCCGGCTTGGGGTGTGCGGTTGCCGGGTTCAGCCGCCTGAACGGATGCTTCGGTCACCGAACCGCCGAGACCTGTGCGCCGGCGTGTCCAGGCCTGCAGGGCAGGCAGCCACTCGTCATCGAATCCCGCGCGGAAACGTGCGGCGGCGGAGACCAAATCTGTCCGCTGTCCACGATCGAAGATCAGTTCAAGTGCGGGGTCGTCGACCTCGGCCATGCCCGCTAGCGCGATCGGAAACGACGGGTCTGGCAGCCAGATTTGGATTGTCAGACTCATGGCACGCAGCGCCACTGTGTCGATGCGCGCGTTATATTCCTCCGGTTTGACCTCGTCAGCTAGTCCGGCGCCGCGCACTAGCAGCAGCATGTAGATGTTGTCGAGCAGCACGTGAGCCAGGTGAACAGCCCGCGGATTGTTGCCCCGGAGGCCGGCGGAGAGTTTCGCTTTCATCAGGGCTGGCTGGCGAGGCCGTCCGCCACGCGCCGTGACACCGATTGCCTGCAATAGCGCCGCGGCCTCGCTCGGGTTCAACGGCGCCAGCAGTGCGAGCAGTTCGCTGTCGCTGACCTGGGCGAGCGTGGCAGCCGGATCGACGTCTGGCGTGTTGTCCGCGAGGGCTTCGACTACGTCGAGCGCCGATTGAGGCAGCGCCTGCCGAAACTCGCCGACCAGCTTTGGCGCCGTGACTCTGCCGCGGGACTTCAATTGGTGTTCCCCCTCTTGGCCGATTGTTCGCGCCGAGCTGCACTGGTCATCTTCACATCAGGGACCGACGCTTTCCGTTTCCGCTTACGGCGGCTCATCTGCGGCGGTACGTGGGTCGCTTCGAAGACCGGACGTAGGTGAGCCGCGGATCAAGCCGTGCCGGGTCGATGCCTTGGCTGACTGCCCATTCAACAAGCCGGGCCCGGCTTTCGGCACTGGGTGATGCGCTTCCCAGATAGCGGGTGTGTGCCCGACGGACCGCGCCGGCCACGGTAATCACGGTCGGGCTGGCCACCGCTTTGCTCGCTCTGCCGGACGGCTTGGCGGAGAGGCTCAGCAGCACAGCGGTGTCTGCCACCGCCAACCCGCTTCGGGTTCCCGTTGAAACGGGGTCCTGATGGCCGGTGGATCGATCTGCCGTCCACCGCGCCCACTGAACGGCTACCGAACCGTGCATCGACGAACGGGCAGTGAGCGCGTCGACCGCCGCTGCCGTCTGATCCACGGTCACCTCATGACCGAGGTCCCGGCTGGCTGCGTCAGCGAGCACCGTCAGCTCCAGCACCAGACGAACGTCCGCAGCAGTACCGCTTGAGGGGCCGCCGACCCGTCGTCCGTTGCGGCGCAACAGGCCAAGGACGCGAGCCGGTGAGATCCCAGCGCTGTCGTCGGCGTCGACGTCGGCCGGTGCCTCCCATGCGCGTAGGACCACCTCCGCGTCGAACTCGTAGTCGAGTGGAATGCCGTCAAGGAGCTGCGGAACGTCCAGTGGTGTGCTCCGAACCTCGACCAGGTTGCCGTCGACGAGCCAGCTAGCGGTGAGCATGACGCCGAGGAACATCTCGTCCGGCCAGACGATCGGCTGCAGTGTCCGGTCGATGAGCGCCGCGTTCTGGGTCTGGTGCGTCGGGTCCAGATCGGTCCCCGGGTGGCTGAGGCGGATGCGGGCACCGACGCCCCCAAGGCCGTTATCACCCATGTGGCCCGCGACCAGTTTCGTCAACGGCAGTAGACCCTGTTCCGCCCGCCTGCGGGTGAGCGGGAACGTCCAAGTTCTGGTCGTGTCATCGGCTGAGGCCGCGACTGGTTCGGGATCAGCGGTTTGATCAGCCAAAGGCTCGGAGGCGATGCCCGGCGAAATGCTGTCTGAGGCGGGTGCCAGTGAATTCGGTTCGGTCGGCGGAATCGTTGCCTCATTGCCGACGGACTCGGGCTCGTGCGGGGGAAGGGAAGTTGCCGCCGCAAGCGCCTCGAACCAACCGAGTGATTGAGGCAGGGTGACGTCATCGAGCTCGTCACCGTCACATAGCAAGGCCGACCGCCAGATGCCACCCCCCTGCCAAGCATCATCAAGCCGGACATGTACGTCACGACCGCGGACGGAAACCACCCGGTCGGTGGCCTCCAGCTCCTCCGCCAGCCACGACGAGGCGCCGGCCAGCAGCGCCGGGTAGGAACGGCCACTGATTTTCTCCGGGGCTGCGGCGCGGTAGACGTGGCGAAGGTGGGAGCCGAGCGCTAAGTAGGCGGGAGCCGGCGCGCGCGCCCTGCGGCGTCCTTCGGCTGGCAGGCTCTGACCGGCGAGCGAGGTCAGCGTCCGGCGGAGATCGTCGAGCACATCGTCGTCGAGTAGCCGCTGGATGACCTTCGGGGCCACAGCCTGATCCCGCCAGCGAAGTAGCCCGGCGAGCTCGAGAAGGTCGGCGACGTTTTCCATCGAGGTGAAGAGGGCTTTGGTCAGTCCGCTAGTGGTCCATTCGGGACCTGTCGGTCGTAGCCCGGCTTCCTCCAGGACGGTGACAACGACGTCAGCCGAGGTGGTAAGTAGATGCCGGGCGTACTGGCGCATTTCTGGCTGGTCGGCGGAATCTGCGTCGCGATAGACAGCGGCCACCGGTAGGTGCTCGCAGCTGTCCAACCAACGGCCTCGCAACCGGCGTAGCTTCTCGGCCCGCCCGGCGCCGAGAGCAAATGCGTCGACCACCAGCAGTTCATCAACCACCAATTCGCCGGGCGTCCGTTCGGTGGCGTCACCGGCCGGGTCGACGGCGCCAGACGGAGCACCCGAGAGCCAGCTGGGGACGGTGCCGTCATCCGCGATTGCCAGGTCGGCTCCCTCGCGGTGCACTACCTCGGCGGCGACGGGGTTGGATCCGGTGCCAATAAAGATTAGGGCTCCAGTCGGCATCGCGGACGTCGTCTGTCCGGCCGTGACGACGGGCAGAGTGTCAACCTCGATTGCGGTGCTGGTGTATTGCCGCTGTGCCAGGTCGTAGCCGAAAGCCAAGCAGTTCCACGCGACCGGTACCGCGAGTGCTCCGCCACGCTGTTCCGCAGCGGCGGACAGGAACGTAAGCGTGCTACCTAGATCGAATCCGGAATGACGGTCTTTCGCTGCGCCAAACAGCACCGGGTGCAGTTGCCCGCGCTGCGCGGAATCGGGACTGCTCGGGGCTGCTCGACGGGTCACGGGTGTCCTGCGGTCGTGCGCCGGGCGGTAACACGCCGCGGACCAATCGCAGCGTTGCCAGTCGTTCGCCAGTAACGAAGGTCCTGGCAAACAACGCTGCCCGCCGCAGATAGCCGTGCCAGACCGGCGGCGACCTCCGCGTCTGTGGTCTTCGGCAGCTGCCCGAATTGGCTGTTATCAGTGAACTTGGAGCCCAGCCGGCGGTAACGGCTCAGAGACGGAATCCAGATCCGGTCTTCGCCGCGCAACACAAGGCGGATTTCGCGTGGGGTAGCGCCGTTGAAATTCTGACGCAATAGCGACACCAAAGCTTCATCCATGCGGCGCCCTCGAACCCCCGGGTCGGTCGCGGCGGGTCGTAGACCGCCGAGCAGCAGCTCCCGGACCGGTCCGTGGGTCCCGATCCCCGACCCCGCCGGGCCTGCGGCGCAGACGGAGCATCGAACCTGGTCTGTTGAGCAACAGCCGGGTGCCGTCGGGACGGAGAAGTAGTCGGCGAGTCGTTCATTCAGGCAGAGCGGTCCGGTGGCAAAGAAGTCGCGGAGCAGTCGTGCCTCGGCAGCGGCTCGGGCGAGCTTTCCGGATACCCGGGTGAGGTAACCGGCCGGCAAGCTGTTCGCCGGAGCTTGCAGCCCGATCAGCATGTGCGTGTTCGGTCGCTGGCTAACGTCGAGCGCTGACGTGTCGTGCAAGTCGCAGAGTAGAAGCCAGAGTTCGGCTGGGCCGCGGTGTGGGTCGTAGCCGGATGAGATGCACGCCGGATCGGCTGTTAGCTGCGCATTTAGGGCAGCCAGGCTGATTCCCGCCCGTGATGCCGCGCCTCCGCGGGCAGGCAGCGCCATGACTGCCGCGACGACGGCGCTGGCAAGCGGCGAGCTTGGGGAACGGGTTCCGGCGGTCACCGCTACTCGGACGGGGACGTCACCCAGGTCAACTACTGCACCCAGGTCGGCAAGCGCCGCAACGGCACGGGTCAGGCCGACCTTCCATGCATCTCGAAGTCGGCTATCGCGGGCCGCGGCCGGGGTGAGCCGGCCTTGTGCCACGTGTTTGTTGATCAAGTCGTCGCGGACGGCGACCAGGTCGAGCGTGCCGCCATTTGCTTCTCGGAGAACCCGGGCGCCGAACTCGCCGAGTAGGGCAGAGGACAGGTCCTGGCTGGCCATCCACTCGGCCGTGTCCAGCGTCTTCGAGGTTGCCAACGCCAGTCCGTATGTGGTCTCGCTGAGGGTGCTGACGTTGCGGGTGGCCATGTCCCGTCCACCTCTGCCGAGCTGCTGGTAGAGCGCGGCCAAGTCGGTTGGTGGAGAGACGCAGAAGACGGTGCGGATGTCGTCGCGGGAAACGCCGAGGCCGAAGGCGCTGGTTGCCACGACGACCATTGGCGCGTATCCGTCTTCGCCGCGATGCGGAGCCTCATTGAAATCGTTTGAGACGGCAGCTTTCTCAAGCTCCGGCAGTCGCCCGTGAAACTTTCGCAGCGCCATAGGCCGACCGGCCGTGTAGTCCCGCAAGTGCGCATGCAATTGGTCGACCTGTCGAACTGTCAGGCAATACAGAATCGTATGCCCGATTCCGGCGGCGGCGTCGACGACTTGCTCGGCGAGGGCGTCCATGGCGGCCGGTCCGCGTCCGCGGATCGCCCGCCGGGCTACGGTCAGCTCAGGACGGAGCGGATTGACCTTGAGTGGGGTCTCCATCTCGCTGCCGTGGGGTCCGGGTGTGGCGCTGCTCGCTGGTCGGGACTATCCGAAGTCCTACGCCGAGTTGCGTGCGTGGTTCGACGAGGACTGGAAGT
>JAABUP010008916.1_pt1 | contig 12577 bp, 18 predicted proteins | sample 5559201 | NCBI WGS metagenome assembly JAABUP01 (sample SAMN10711887, study PRJNA513373) | rock metagenome | isolation source: Antarctica rocks | place: Antarctica | reverse complement strand
AGTCACAAAGAATACGGGGTCTCGGTGAGAAGGTCCAAATCCGAGTTCCACACCTGCTGTTCTTCCGACGTTGCACGTAAACTCAACATAGTATTCGCTTCTTACGTACACGTAGCTACATTATCATCACGTTAACTTCCGCATCATGCAAACAGTAGCTAGGGCATCAACCAAGCTCTCTCCAGACTCGAATCCACCCTTCAACCCCAGGATACACTCTACCTTTCCGTCCTCTATGTCTCTCTATAAGGCACCCGGCCTACCCTCACCATGCATCTACCTTAAACAACACCAAACAACGGCAAACAAACCCCGTCTCCGCAATACCAATACCAATACCAATACCCGGATCCAAAAACCTGCTTCCCCGGAAATAGCACCTCCACATTCCTGCACGTTCCAATAATACGAATGTGGCACAGCACACCACAGCACAGCAGCATGTCACCGTGCATGTGGGGATTCTCGTTTCTGCCGGGCGACGGCAGGGTGCCGATAGGTGCGCAATCCAGGCCTCCGTCTTTTGCATTTCCTCTTTTTGTGGATGGGGTTGGAGGCCCTTGCCTTGCGTCATCGGGTTCGAGTTCTTCGATATTGTACTGTATGTACATGTGGACTCGGTGTTGGGCTGCATCTTATGATTACGAGAACGAACATGAGTAGTGGACCCCCACACTTTATCGCCCGAGAATGAAGGAAAGAAAGAAGAAATGGGAGAAGGCACAATACTCTCGTGTGTTGTTACATTGACAGGTGGCTAGGTAGGTAGGTAGGTAGGTAGGTAAAATCAGCGCAGTCTGTGCTTTGCTTCTTTGGCTCAACATTTTCATCACTATCGACAACGTTTACTCCATCTCAAAGCACACCCCGTCAAGCACAGAGAAGACCTCTCAAGTACTGTATGTATGTATGTGCCCTACTCAGATGTTGCATCATTCACAGGGCGTGTGCGATGATGTTCTTCTGTACCTTCCAAAGGTTGTTTCCAAGTACATAGAACAGCGGGGTAAGGTAAGGTAGCAGATCATACATGGGGGCGCATGCAGATGTCTCGTTCTAAACATAAACATAAACATAGTGTTATACTGTAACTGACGGTGAGGGTCGCATCCATAATGTCAGATCACGATTCCATTTGTGTGGGGTGCGTTTCTCAAGCTTACAGTATCTGTCTGACCTCTTGCATTCATCCGGGGAGGTGATATGCGGGGCAAGCGGGGGCAACGGTTGCATGTTTTTGCGCTCTGCTGGAGTGATTGAGATATTGCCCCTATCGATCTCGGTGTACCAAGTAAACTTACAAAATCACGTCTTGTCTGACGGTTAATATACAGAATAGACGAGAAAGGAAGCCTTGATGATCAAAATCCACTCACATCATCATATATCTCATCTTGTATACCTACCTCATCTATCTATCACAGACACCTCACCACAAACACATCTATCTGATCACAAGAGCCACGACAATCACAGCATACCCCATACCCCATAAAACCTCTACTCTCCCCTCCTCTCCTCTTCCCTCCTCTCCCCTCTCTAATTGACCCATCCAGAGCTCTTACTTTATCAAAAGAATGTAAATGTAGAGTACCTATCCATCTACCGCGTATTCGTAAGCACCACCGTCCAAGGAGTGGAGTTTAGCTACAGTAGCTAGCTTGTACTCTAGAGTTATTTTCGACAGCGGCAAGACTCATGGGCGTGCGCGTGTTGATGTTGATGTTGATGTTGGTGTTGACGTTGGCTTACGAGCACGGAGAAAAGAAAGAAAGATCGGGAGATCTACTCTACCTTACCTTACCTTACTACTGTGCTCTACTTGCTTCGCACTCATGTACTCTACTCTAACTTACAGCGTGGCACAGGTAAGGTAGACAGACCACAGGTATGAGCGCAGATAACAGTGCAGCGCAGTGCAGTGCAGTGTGATACAGAAAATAACTTAGCATAAATAGTTTCTAGGTTGTCGACGGCAGGACTTGGGAGTGTGGGGGGTGATTGTGATTGTGATTGTTACACGTCAGTCGGCGGTGAGTACACCGCCCACAAGTCTTTACACATACATCGCGTTTGCGTTTGCGTTTGCGTTTGCCTTGTCGCAGGTCAAGGGCGGATACTACCGGATTGGTTTGCGGGGTGAGTTGAGTGTGTACAGAGCAGGGGTTTCGCCATCGTATATTTGTTTCCGAAACGGTCGGGAGCTTCGTTGTGGGTGACTGGTGTACGATCACGATCACGATCACGGAGTGTTTGACGCAACGTGGATACCCGTTCGGGTCAGAGAGTAGAGGATCGCACATTATTAATTCTATGGTATTCCCGGTTCGGTTAAGCCCTACAGTATCCCGGACCCGCCGTCGCCGTCGCCGTGGGTGTATAATCCCGTCTATAGTCCCATTCCACAGGTAGAAAAGGGGCGTATACCGCTTGAAAATGATATCGAGGAAAAACCAAGAAAATGAGTTGAGAAGTGCCTCCCAGGCATCGACTAGCTCCAGCGCCCGTCAACCTTGAAACCCAGTTCTTTCCGTCTAGTAACTTTCCAGGAAATCCCCGCCAGCGACAGATCCAGTGGTGGAGGAATTGCCAGAGGAGAATCCACTACTTCCATTCAATAGATCCTGAACAGCCACTTTGGGTAGCTGTGGCACCGGGAGTTTTCTTTGCGCGCCGTCTGCTCTTGACATGATTTCAGTGATTCTGCCAGGACCGTGTGATTGCTGAGCGTGCAGAGTATTGTATGCCGTTTGCCCGTCCGCTTGAGGTTCCATAGGCGCAAGAGCTGGCGTGTGCTGCAGTGAGAGGTGGCGGATACCCGGTAAATGCATGTCATGTATGCCGAAAGGGCGCAAACGAGGCGAGTGGGCTGGTGTAGCGAGCGGAGTGTGGTCTGGTGTGGGCGACAGAGAATCGTGCGAAAAGGTGGGCGACGAGGGCGCGGTAGACATCGGTGAGTTGGGCCTTGACCGTTTGGACATGCGGTGACCGTATGAATCTTCATCTTCGTGCGAGTGCGAGCGAGACATCGAATGGGAGTAAGCGTAAGCTGAAAGAGAAGGTAAACGACCGCTGTTGTGAGTGTAGTAAGGGTGATGATGGTGATGGTGGTGGTAATGGTGTCGCGCCACTGGCTGTTGTGATATCGGCTGATCCTCGCGCTCGACCTGAGAAGCGGCGGTGGCAAGGAGGTTGATGTCGAGAGCATTGTGCATCCCATGTGGACTTCCACCAATACCTCTCGCGTAGGGTCCAAGACTCGATGGCATATTACTGGCATATGCTGAGTATGAGTGAGGTGGAGAAACGTTGGGTGATGTAACCTTGGAGGTCGGTGCTGACCGTGACAACGATTTGCTTGGTGGAGGCATTACCGAAGCCATGGCTGACTCTTGAGGGAAGCTCACTGTGGCAGCGGTGGCTGCAGCGGCAGCATGGTGCGATTTGTTACTCCTCCTGGAATTGGGATTGTTGTGTATCCTCGAATGTCGAGTAAGCTCGTCCGACCGACTAAAGCGCTTCGTACACCCTGGATATTGGCAAGCATGAGGCTTCTCCCCAGTATGTGTTCTGATGTGTCGGGTCTGGTGTTCTAATCGGTGGAAAGCTTTGTCACACAGCGGACACTTGTATGGTCGAGGTAGGTCTTGCCTCGTATCGTCTTTAGTTTCGGCGGCGTGAACGAGAGGCGAAAGCAGGCTGACGGCGCCCGAGGCCATTTCGTCGTCGCGATCGAAGTTCTGGTCGACGATGTATGACTGTCGGTGGAGATCCTCAAATGGCCCTTGCGGGTTGAGTCGAGGCGAGATACCCGCAGCGGATGATTCGCGCTGCATGTGGTAGGTGCAGCAAGTGCGAATCTGTTTGTTTCACGACTTCTCAGGAAGGTATCGTCTTATGACGAAGTTGCTAAGGTGAGGCTGATGAGAGAATTCTGCGTAATTCTCTAATGTGGACGAAGGTACCAAATTGTGGGGAACGCGCAAATGTGGACAAAGCTAAATCGGGCACACGAAGATCTACCGGAGGAGCTGATTTCGGTTGATGACGACGCCGGGATTATTCTGGAATGTCCTCCCGGGTAATTTCAGCTGGACGGCGAAATTACGTCGTAAATGTCCGGCGCAACGGAAAGGCAGGAAGGACTGAGAAGGATCGACTGACGTGTGCCGGAGGGCTTGCCGATGACTGTTCCGATAGTCCAGGGTCCAGGCAGCTCCGAAGCAACGAGTCAAACGTGGAAGGCGTACCTGCTTTGAGGTATTGAAGCCAAGAGATCCAACGTCGGGAAGGATGGATTCGCCGAGGTGAAGTAGAAGTCTTTAAGATACCATAGCGCTGGTCCGAGAGAGCCGAGAAGGAACGTGAAAGGCGTCTGGTGTGGCGGACTGACGGAGACGATGTGATGTGACGTGATGTATTTTCTGTCTGGTATGCGATGACCACGCTAGAAAAGACACCCAGTATGTTTCTCTGAGAAAGCAGAGAGTGCGAGTGTGCTGTTCACTACCCTGCTTAGCAAACGTACGTGGCTGCGCGATAAGGCTAAGGCTAAGGCTAAGGCTAAGGCTGACGGTGAGGATGATGATGCTGATGATGCTGATGCTGCTGCTGCTGCTGCCGCCGCTCGGCCGAGAGCGTCAAACTAACCACAACCTAGGAAGATAGCTCGTATGAAGGTAGAGTGGTAGAGTGGTAGAGTGGTGAATATTGAAGAAGAACAAACTAATATATCATCTCCGCACGATTTGCACAAAGTCTGGGGAAAGCAAGGGGAGTCCGGAAGGGGGAAAAGGAAAAAGTGGAGGGGATGGGCCCGACTTTATCTGCTTCAGTATCCCCACTCCCACACCGCCCACGTTTTGGCAGGTTATCGTGGCTGATGTGATGATGATGATTATTATTATCATCGCTATTGCAGTACTACGTGCCCTTCCCCATGCGACCGAATTGCAGATAAGTACACGAGACTTAGGGTCGCACGCTTGCATTGACATTGATAGCATTGGAGCCAGTCAGACCGGGGGTCCCGATCTACGAAAGAGAAAAAACAAGGCTGGCTTCCATGACAAGGTTTCTCCATACGCCGGAAGCCGAAGTGCAGGTGCAGCGCAGGTGCAAGGTGCGGCCTGCAGATGCAGTCGTGTCCACTGGTGTGGGGTGAGGCGTGCCTTTGTCGGGCGTATCGAAAGGCAGAGTGCAGATTGCAGCCTGCAATGCATCCCCCCCTTAGGAAGCCGGGACTCGTCCATCATATTGGAATCGGGCAGAGCATGGGGTGCATGCTCGACTTCTCAAAGCCACTCATCGGCATACACCATGACCATGATGAGACGTCCAAGCATACTCATGACCATATCTGCAGGTGTGATGTAACATCAAAATCACGCCTTCAGTTGATTCTGTCCTTCCACATCCGGGGAACGACTTTCCTCCGGATCACCAGGGGAAATCATCCCTTTTCAGGGATAAAGCCACTTGCTGACTCTTCTAAGCCCGCGTGGGGGAGGCAGGCGGGCCAATTCCTTCTGGAAGCGATAAGCGTCTGTGGGGTAAGGTGCCTCCATTCCTCCCTACCTTGGTTTAGTCCCCTCGTGTGAGCTCCATGGAACACCATAGGTCGGCCTTGCAATACAATATTAATACAATTTGCGGAGATACACAAAAAAGCAATTCCGGAACTCGACCATGCACCAAGACAAAGAACACGAAAATACACATGAGGGTACATGTGCGTGCCTAAGTTATGGTGTCTCACGACCTGGAAGTATTGGCCCAGAAAAGCAATAAGCAGAAGACAGGTGTCCGACCTAATAAAAGACCACAGCGCTCTGTCCGGGGTTGCGCACAATGTTTATGTTTATCGGAGCCACGCGACCATCTGCAGTGAAAGCTGACATTATTATCATGTGTAGGGGTGATTACATTACAAGATTTGAGAGCTGAACCCATCCTTCCGGTGAAGGGAAAAGTAACTTGTGTTACTGATCGTCAGTCTCCAGATCGCGGAGCCGGCTTCGAACAGGGACCCCAGCTTCTGTTCCCGTGGAGCCGAAGATGATCTCGGGCTATCATTAGCATTCTCATTGACCTCGAATACAGCGATAATTCAAGGCCCTACCTCCGTATATACTAGGATGGACATCAGAGATATTTGGACAATTTTCACATGGCATAGGTTAGCTGAGGGTGAAGTAAATATAGCATCACGGAGGCGATACGCAAGGGGTAATCCGTACCCGGGACTTCATTTCCGGCCTATGGGCAAGCCGGACCCGAGGTACCCGATACCATATCCGTAGTTCTTATTCCTTCCTACTTCCATGGGGAGGGAGCCAAAAAGCTTCGCAGAGTTTTCCATCCTATGTCAAGGAATATCAACCTGCAAGGTTCGCGCAGGAGCAAGGAAACATGACTATGTCGGGGCTGTTGTCATCAGCCAAATGTTACAGTAGATGCTCTCGCGCCGCTGCATGTGATTTAGCCATTATTACCAATGAACGTCTCCCTCCAGAGCTCGCATGTGAAGATGTACCTTCATACTCGTACAGCACATTTCCATTATCTTGTTTCAGTCCGCAACTTGTCAGGTTGTCATAATTCCAGGGAAGCGGCGGGTTGCAACTACTAAGTGACAAGCCAAAAGCAAGCAAATACAGTGACTAGAATTTGATGCGCATGCATGCATGCATCCATACACTCATCCCGGATTACTGCCGTATCCGCCGACCAGTATCTCAAAGATGTCTATATTGTCGGGATAATGACTAAGAGTCCATCTACAATATACTCTTTCATTGGCACAACCTTGCTTTTCCAGAGATGTCATCATTATTACCCCTGATGTCCTTTGTGCTTCTTTTGGAGAGGCTTTTGCGTCAGCTCCCAAAGATGTTTGTCATCGGCAATCTGTCACATTCACGCCCCTTGATCTTCTTGTTCCAAGTGGCAACCCTAGATCACGGCTACAATCTCCGTTCTATTGCCAAAGAGGGTTGTTGGGCTGCAAACAAGGAAGTACGCCGGCAGGGCCACCAGAAAGCTCAGAGCAACTGACATAGAAGAGTTGTTGGTATCCAGGCACTTTGCTGCTCGCAGCACTGCAGAATATGATGCCCGCGTCATTGAAGCCCACGGCGTTGCCGTCAGTCATCGACGCCATCCCGGTCAATAACAGCTGGGTGAGCTGTATTTCGAAGATCCGATCCCTCCAAGAATGTCCAGCCCTCGACTCGAAATCCACAAGGTCGGGGTCCCTCACATATCGCATCGATGTAGTCGACTCCCGGCTTCGGCACTGGGATCTGGAAGCGCGAGTCTGATGATGCAGGGCCGAAAAGAAACGACGGATCATCACAGGCGTCACCATACCAGATCCCAAATGACGTTCTGACTCAACTATTGAATTTCACCTGGATACAACCGCAGTACCGTACGTTCAGGAGAGAGAGCCTCATGCATGAGTACGGATCACCTCCCTAAGTCGCTGCCTAAGCTGTGGGACTTGAAGACTCGATGCGTCTGCACCAGGGTCGTCAACATATTCAACATCGAAGTCGAATCTGTTGAGACCGCGGATCTCGAGTAATGGCTTGACCCACGCATCATCCATTTTGAGCTCCGAGATCCCAAATCTCACCCCAAAGCATACCCTCAAGTCTACTAAACGGGGCATTTGTGTGGCAATCACGTGCCAAAATCGCTTCCATGTCTTTTCGTCATAGGGCGGCTCTTGAATGGGGTAACTATTACCATGGCCATGCCCGAGCGGGGATCCGATAGGGCAATACACGTGGAGCTTGGTGATGGAGGCGAGGCGTTGAGGACGTATGCTTTGAGAGAAGTAAAGGAGCGTTCTCGGATCATCCAAATCAAAGACATTGGTCGTGTAGAGGACGTCCATAGCCTCGATATAGACCTGTCGACAGGTTTTGATGAGGGCAAGATTACCGTTCGAGGTGGATCCTGGAAGTATTCTACGCGCCGTGTTTGCTGCGGCGGGTCGGCAGGTGCGACGAAAGTCTGTCGCCGATGATGCTCTGCATCTCACGTGCGAGATCCTCTCTTCTCCTTGGACTAGATGCAGGAGATTTCTACCAAGGACGTAGGTGTATATTTCCAGCCGAATCTCCGGTGGAAGTCTATCCAGCAGCAGACAATTCGAGTCCAAGGTTCGGTCGAACGAGGTTGTGGACAGCGCTCTGCGTCTGGGAGGTAATGGTTTTGGTGCACTGGGTTGTGGTTCCTTGGTCGTTACTTTTGCTCGACCTCGATGTAGTCCACTCACGCCAGAAGCCACGCAGAAAAGCAGTAAGCAAGGACAACAGAAAATGACAAAGCAACTGTCTACCAACCAATTGTGCATGTCGAGGGAATTGCGAAAGTAGCAGCAGAGTAGATCGAGCTTGCGTACAAGGTCGGAACTGTGGTTGTTATAAAGCTTTGTGACGCAAGGCTATGATCTCTAGGGCTGAATATTCTTTGACATGTCACTCGAGCTGTACGAGACGAAACTGAGCCTTGGAAAGCTGGGCTCCAGCGCAGGATCTTACAGAAGCTGTGCCATATGCAGCTAGCCGCAAACAGATGTTCATCATGGCACTTCTGAGACTCATACGTTAAGGTGAAGTCGACATCTTGCTTGTCAAATCCACGTTTGAGGCTTATGTCATTAGCAGGATATCTTTCTTTACAATACGAAGGATAAACAATAAACTCCGTCGTGGTGAATTGGGCGCGCTTTCCGACTTCCAGCCAAGCCGCGGCCCCATCGGGTTTGGCGCGCCCTCTTCGGGGAAAGCACCGCGCCTTGGCCGACCCGCCGCTTTGTCCAGGTAAGATTGGGCGCTGGTGGCTGTTCACAGCTCTCCTCGTCTACAAATATCGACGACGGCGGTCTTGAGCCTTCAACCTGATAGTCTTGCTGCTCATACTAGTTCTGAGGAAATCCTGAGAGGAGAGCGGCGCATTGACAGCTAAAGGGATTGGGGACGAGTATACCGTTTAGAATAAAATCACCGACACAGCAAGGAGGACGCGCATTCGGACGTCTGAATCAATGTTTAAGACATCAAGTAGATCTTCGGCTGCTATCTGCCGAGAAGCTTACCGCTTTACACCAGCGGATACAACATCTTTGATTACATTCTTTACCCCAATCATCTCATTTGGTCCTTTCCCTGTCTTAGAACTTCAGCGAACAATTTTGGCAACGCAGGCGTTCCCTCGTTCCTGTAGCCATCCAACTGACTCAATGGCAAACCCAACGCGGCCAGAAGCGTCGGCGCGACCTGCCTAATACTTACTTGCTGGGTTACGTTGACCGGCTTGAGATGGGGGTTGTATGCGATGAGGGGAACGTTAAGGTCTTGTGGGAGGAAGCCTCCATGGTCTTCGAAGGAGAAATCCCCAGATATCCACAAAGTGCCAACCTTGGCACCAATGACACTATAAAACGTTTTAGCAAATATTTAGCAGCGGAGGGGGAGAGGAAGAAATGACCACTTACAGGTCTGGGACGCGGGGATCGAGGTAAGGGGAGCCAAAGCCAGCTTGTTGAACTTCGTCACCAGCGAGAACGTAAGAGATGCCCAGAGACGAGTTTTTGAGCAGATTGGCCTTCGCGGTCTGAGCATCCGAAGCGTTCTGGAGGTACATCTGCCTTGCGTCAGCGAAGGTGAGATCATTGAATGGAGACGATGACTTACGATACCACCGTCAAGACCAACAAAGTACGTTACAGGCACACCAGCTCCGTCAGAAACAAATTGGGGATCAAATTCATTCAGTGTCTTCGGATCGATGGGACCCTGGCCCTGCTTTGAACCCACGAGGAGTAAAGTCGAGTCAAGCTGGCCACATTTCTTCAAATAATTGATAAACGCGCCAAGTCGAACATCGGTGGCTTGGAACGCGGCTTCGAGAGTTGCATTCGGCGTACCATTTGCACCCAAATACCCAGCGGTGCTCTGGGCAAAGGTGATGGCCTGAAAGTTTGCACCAAAGAGGGAGGGCCCGCCTCGAGGATTTTTAGTACCATTGACAAAGTTCCCGCTTGTCCAATTTTGAAGGGCAGACCCTGATGTCTTCATTAGCTGTCTCGTTCAAGGTGATTTTCGAACACGGGCTGCTCACAATGGAGATCGTCCCAAGCAAGGTGGGCCTCAAGAGTGCTGTCCACGCTGGAAACCTCAGGGAAGTACCCTTCAGACAAGCCAGCACCGGACGGGCCGTTCATGAACTCGTAAGAGAGATGTTTATCCGCGTACGCCGTGACCAGGCCATTACCACGTCCGACCTCGAAGACGGTGTTGACGCGGAGGAAGTCGTGAGGCAGAACAACCTCACAGTTGCCCCACGAAGTCAGTTGCAGAGGCAGGGCAGACAAGTTCATGACTCCACCACCATCTATGAGACTCTTGTTCAGATCATCGACCTCAGACCAATCGGTCAGGGTCCCGACTGGACCCGTACAGTTGGAGCCCGGGGGGTACAGCGAACGATCGTACGCATTCTCCCACCAGATGCCGGAGTCTCGGGGGGAAGCGCCGGTGAAGAGTGCTGTCGTCGCAGGGTAGCTGTCAGACGGCGAGCTTGATCGAGCATTGGAATAGACGATTCCGTCCTTGGCGAGCGAGGCCCACGTGGAGTTTGGGTACTTTGCAATATACTGGACAACGTCAAACTGGTGAAGGCCATCAAATGACAAGTAGATGGCTCGTTTGTATGGACCTTGCGAGTAGTCCGACGAAACGGGTGTCCAACCGGCGTTTGGCATCTCGGGATTCTCTTGGCCATATGTGATGCCGGGAATCATTGGTTCGTTCAGAGGCGCGGCCGATGCCAAGCCGGCTGCTGCCGCAAGGGCCAAGAATTTGTGCATCGCGGGATTGAGTTGAATGAGCCTCAGGTTTTTCCTGGAGGTGATTGCTCAAGGTGATTGCTCCAAAAAGAAACATCGGGAGAGAAGCTGGGAGGTTTTATAGCCATAACGTGCTCGGACCAAGTAGAAAAGTTCGGCCGAAGCAGTCATCCACAATTGAAGCCGTACTTCCACCATGGCTACTTGACCTTCACAATGGAACTGGGGCTCCCATCGCTAAGGCTCACGCACGTGGGGTTCTGGGAGATCTTTCTAGGCGAAGGCCTGCAGCACATGCCCGTCGTAGTGGCGCGAAGCACAGGTCCGGGCGTTCAATAGTCTGCAAATGACGTAGAGAACAAGACCATTGAGGTCCAGTCGTAGGAACGTGGTGGTGGAGGTCCTTCAAAAGGATCCGTTGGCGGCCAATAGCAAAGCAGACAGCGGGAGAAGGGACCAAAGATCGTCTGTAAAGTGGGGTAGCGGTACATATGACTTCACCTTAGGAGAAGGGTTACCTAGGCGAGTGGTAAGGTAGTTCATGGTCTGCAATGCTCAATTAGAAAGGAGAAGAAACAATAGAGGAATGCGGGCTAGGCGAGGATCGCTAATGACGTTCTGAAAGTGAATGTCTTGACGAGGGTTGATTCAACACCAGCAACCCGAGCACGAGGCCGACTGATTGTTTGTGATTGGACAGATCGAGTATCATGTCTTTTCACCTCCATGCCTGCCTCAGTGACATTGAATTACCAAGATCATTTTGACAGGAAAAAAGGCACTTTGTTAATAAGTAAATTCAATTCCTGATGTAGAGAAAAGACAGAAAAGAGCTTAAAGATGTAAGTGAGCATGTTGAAACAAGTTTAAATGATATGAATAATTACTCTCTATAAACTTAAACCTTAAGAGCCTCAGAAAACTTGTGGGTGAATACTGTATTCTATCACAACCTGTTGAAATATCTAGTATTTCACACATGACTTCAGCAGAGCCTCATTCTAGACAAGTAGGTTAAAACCTAGCTTGTACACTTATAATAATAACATTAACTCTTTTAACAGGTTATGAGCCTAAATTGCATGTAAACTGCATTAAAATCTGCTTGTTTGTTGTTCTGTTAGTAGGCTACAAGAAGTTCTACATTCACAGTCATTTTTTATCTCACTGTCATTATTATCTTGAGTACTAGCCCTATCACATGCACAATGACTAATGTTATCATCTTCACAATTTCTAGACTCACAACAGACAATTTTGTGAAGTGACTCATCAATATATAAGCTCATTTATGTTAAAGTGTCAGAGTAAATACAAATGTAGTTCATGTAACTAAGCATGCTAAGTGAGAACTCATATAAGAAGAGCTTCTTTGCACATGAAGACTCTTTGAAGTTAGTCTTGACATTAATTAAGATATATGATTTTGCTCTATCATCAAATAGTCTGTGCATTGTCATACCTCACACTGTCATAAATCTGTTCTGATACCTATCTGAGATGAATAGGTGTGAAACCTTACAATTTTAACTCTTAAATCTCTTTTGATTGACAGTCTGTTGTGTGACAATATGCAGATGAGAAGTTGACACCATCAAAGCAACAGCCACATATTGAGTTCATCTCATCAAACTCAAAGTTGTGTAAAATCTGATGATCTTCTTGAAGAAAATCCATTTTCAGCTGATTCATTGCAAACAATGCAATGTGAGACTA
>JAABUP010008915.1_pt1 | contig 12578 bp, 10 predicted proteins | sample 5559201 | NCBI WGS metagenome assembly JAABUP01 (sample SAMN10711887, study PRJNA513373) | rock metagenome | isolation source: Antarctica rocks | place: Antarctica | reverse complement strand
AGGAACGCCCCCACGTGGAAGAGCCGGACCGACCGGCCGATCCACCACACCCTTCACGCCAACCGACCAAGAATCATCAACTCAAACCGTGGACAGCCGCCCTCGAAATCGCTTCGGTGGATCAGGGTTGAGCTCCCGGGTGCCCTTGCGTTGGAGGCTGCGGACGATGCCGGGCGCCCCGAGCTGGTTCACGCTGACCTCGGCCGCGTGAGCCAGCGCGGGAGTATCCGCGACCGTGACAGCCAGCAGGAGTCGCTCCCGCTCACGCTCAAGGACGAGCAGGACGGGCACGGGGCCACCGCAGTCGAGGGGCACCGTGAGGTGGTGCAGGTCCCAGATCACGCCGACCGCTTCACCCGTGAGGCGCGAGCGGCGCGGAAGGTGTCGGGTCTGCCGTTGCGAAACGCTCGGCCGCCCGCGATGCCGGTGTAGCCGCTCAGCTGGGCCAGGTCGGCGCACTCGGCGCTGATGGGGCACCGGCCGCACATCGCGGCCGGCTCGGCCAGGGTCGCCACTCGGGCTGCCGTGGTGATGGCTGCGGCATACCTCCGCTCCCACGTGGACCAGGTGGTGGTGAGGTCCCTGCAGGCGCCGTCGGCGAGGGTCCAGGCGGCGTCGCGGGCGAGGACCTCGCGGCTGATTCCCCTCACGACCGGTCCGCTCCGTTCGGGGCGGCATCCGCGGATATGCGGGCTGGGGTGACGGTGATCGCGTCGGCCCATGACTGGTTCCGGCCGTAGTCGGTGACCATCTGGTCCACGCGGTCGGCGCGGAACGCTTGGGCGGCGGCCTCGGTGGCGAACACCCCGGCGAGGTCGGCGCAGTCCCAGACGAGCCACACCTGCCGCAACGACCCCCGCTCAGCCAGGAGGTCCTCGACGAGACGGTGCAGTTCCTCGGCGTGGTGCCGCCAGGCAGCGGCGTCGATCGCCTCGCTGGGGGTGGAGTCCATGGTGCGCAGGGTCCGGGCCGCGCGAGCCTCGAGGCCCCCGAGGTCCTTGGATTCTTTGCCTGCGGTCACGACCGCGACCCGGATGTATAAGGATGTGTATGGGGCTCTAACTTTTCGATATGAGGGGTTAGACATCCATAGGAATCGGCATCGCCGCACCGGGCTTGAGCGTTCATCCGTACCTCCTGGTGACGATCGGGGTGAAGGCGTTCTCGGCATCGATGCGGATGAGGTCGGCGTCGGCCAGGAGCCGCATGCCGGTTTCGTAGAGGGTCAGGCGGGTCTCGGGGTCGATCCGTTCGTCGAAGGCGAGGACGGCGCGGGTCGGCAGCAGCGGCGCTCCGCTGGTCCACATCGGCCCGTGGGTGAACTCGGTCCAGATCCAGCCCAAGGCCAGGGTGCGACCGGGGATCCCGTCGATTCCCGGGAGCCGCGAGTCGGGAACGGTCAGGGTGGGCAGGTGGGTAATCGGGCGGAGGGTGTCCCGGCGCCGTTGGTAGTCCACCAGCCCGAACTGCACGAGCTCCTCGGCTGCCGCGAGCAGCAGCTCGGCGTCGGCCTGAGCTATGCCGCGGCCAAGGCGCAGGCCGTCGAGCAACGGGCTGGTGTCATCGTCGACCTCGCCGACCATGGTGCACGTGCGCGACGTCGAGGCCGGCTCATCGTGAACGGTTGACAAAACGAGGTGCAGCGCGATCGCTGCCAGGTGCCTGGTGCGCCACTGGCTGGTTTCCGGCAGCGGACCGCCCTCACCGGGAGGGGGGAGTATGGCGGGCACGTGCCGCGGAGCCAGGCCGTGCCGCCGCGTCAGGCGGGTCAGTTGCGCGAGGAGCCAGCGCAGTCGTTCGCCGTCGGTGGCGGTTAAGCCGGCCAGGATCGGCGGCCTGTGTGCCGGTGCTGGTGGCCGCTTCGGCAAGTACTTGGCGGGGTGCGTCAGGGGTTGGCCACGTCGGCGCAGCAGCGCTTCGCGTGCGAGCCGGTCGTACGCCCTGCGCGAGTGCAGCGCGGGCGATGCCGCGGCGAGGAGGGTCGCCACTGTCGCCGGGTCTGGGGTCGGGAACACGCCCCATTGGCGGGCAGCGTTGCGGTCGACGGTGGGGAGGTGGTCCGGCCGGGAGGGCCACGTGTCGTCGATCGTTTGGGCGATCGAGCCAACGAGGCGCCGGAACCGTCCGAGCCTGTTTCTGGCTGCCCGCCTCGTCACGGCGTCCTCGGCGAGGTCGACGATTCGCGTCACGATGTCGAACACCTCCGGCGGTGCCGGGACTGGCCCAGGGCCCTGGCGGCCGCGGACGAGGAGGAGGCCGCAATCGCGGCATACGGGCAGCAGCGCGGTCTGCCAGAGCAGTTCTGTGTGTCCGGTGGTCGCCGTGCAGCCCGGGCAACTCCAGGTCACGGAGTAGTGCAGACGCCAGCCCCCACGGTGAGTCGGGCCGGCGCCACGCACGGTCGGCGGGTATCGGTCCATCGTCAACAGGGCAGCATCGGCGGCATCGAGATGACCCAGCGCGGCGACGTTTGCGAGGTCTTCGTTGGGAACACCGACGTCACGGCGATGCCTGGGCAGGACCGTGGACCGCGTCAGTCCGTTGGCGTCGGCGAGTCGGACGGCATACGAGGTCAACGTTTCGCCTGTCCGGGGCTGCGGTCGAACCGGTAGGGGCGCGGTGCTCACGAAACGGGGACTCTCGCTGCGCGCCTGCCTGACGATGGCAGGGGCGGTGTACGGAGGTCGACTTCGCCGGCGATCGCGCGTGCCGAGAGGGGTACCGCGTCGAGGTGGTCGGTCGTGATGGTGTCGTCGTCGCTCTCGAAGGCGTGCAGTACTGCTTCGGTGAGGAGCAGGGCGGTGTCGCCGACGTAGCCCTGGGCGCGGCGCCAGATGTGGCCGGCGAGGTCGCGGGAGAAGACTGCGTGGGGGGCGCAGTCGAAGTACGGGATCAGGACGGTTTCGGCGTCTTTGAGGAAACGCTGCCAGTCGCGTTGTCCGTCGCTGGTGGTGAAGTCGTACGGCGCCAACGTGATGCGTTCGAGGCGTGAGTTGATCTGCGGGTCGAGGTACAGCGGCGACTCGTGAAGGTTCGCGCCGATCAGAATCATCGTTCCGCCGAGCTCGCCCAGTTCCGTGTTCAGGTACTTGAGGAAATCGAGGGTGTCGCGAGAGTCCTTGTTGACCACGTCCAGGAAGTGGCAGTCGTCGATCAGGAGTAGGCGGACACCGTGCTGCTTGAAAGCGCGGACGACCCGGGTTGTCGTCACGCGGACCATGCCCTCGCTGGGGTAGCCGAGCGTCAACAGCAGGGTCGAGAGAACGTCGCGGATCTTGGAGGCGGCCCGCAGCGTGATGTAGACGTACAGGACCCAGTCGGCCGTAACGCCGGGCTCTGGAGTCCACGTTGGCCGAGGGTCCGCCACGGCAGGGCCGAGCAGGTCCCGGTATGCCGCTTGGGCCCAGTCCTTGACGAAGGTCGACTTCCCGATCGCGAAGGGCGCGCTGACCGACCCGATCGCCTTGGCGCCCGGGGGTCGGTGCTGGTTGCGCTCGACCAGCCGCGTGAGTTGGGCGGCGGCTCGCTGGGCCATCACCGAGGGGAGGACGATCGTCGACATCGCCGGGGAGAGGGTGGCCCAATAGGCGTCCTGGGCATCATCGGACAGGCCGTCGAAGACCTCGACGGGGATCGGATCCGGCATCGGCCGGGGTGGGGTGGTGGCTTGCTCGTGCCACAGCCGGGCATCCATCAGTTGGCCTCAATGTCGTAGTCGGGCAGGGGTGCGTCGAAGTCGATGACGAGGTCGTCCTGTGGCTCGCCCGCTGCGGCGGTTGTGTTGGCGCGCAGGATGCGGGGTAGGCCCCCGGCGGCCTGGCCTTCGAGGAGCTGACGAGCCGCGTCGGCCTCGGTGTAGTCGATGGACGCCTGGTCATGCCGCATGCGGGAACGGATCAGTTTGCCGCGCCACTCTTCGTCGGTCGGTGCTGTGGTGAGTTGGGTGATGGCGGTGACGATCTCGCGGGTGACGTTGCGGCGGCTGACGACGTTGTTGCCACCGCGGTCGGCGATCAGGTCGCGGGCCGCCTTGATGACGACGTCAGTCAGGGGCGCGTCCAGTAGGTGCGCATCGCGCCATCCCAGTTCGTAGATGCGGTCGTCGTGGGTGCTGCGGTGCCAGAGTCGACCGCGGTCGCGGGGGTCGTACAGGAACGGAACCTTGGAATCTTTGGCGCGGTAGGTGCCGGGTCGGACTCCGCGGATCTCGTCGAGGATGTCGCCGTCGTAGGTCAGGCCGCGGAACGCGATTCCGCCGTTGCCTGGGGTCAACCACTTCTCGGGCAGGAGGGAGAAAATCAGGTCAGGGTGCTGCGGGACCAGGAGTCTCCCGGTGATGGTCATGAGCATGTCGTGGCGTTCCAGGGGGGTGAAGTTGCCGTCCTCAACGCCCGGGATTTTCACGCCGCCGTGCCGGTTGCGGTGGTAGTCGATCGCGATGAACCGGTGTAGGTGCTGCTGGAGTTCCCGCCAGGAGCCCAGGGGCTCAAAGCCGACCCACCCGACGAACCGTCCTCGCTCGTGCACGGCGCGACCCTTGAAGCCCGCTCCGTTGCCGAAGGACTGGTAAGCCGCCTGGAGGCGGTCGTGCCAGCGTTCGACGATGTTGTTGTCGATGGGTCGTCCAGCCCGCGACGGCATGAGGTCCACGCCCCAATCCAGGAGTAGGGCGCGAAGGTGCGCGCTGAGGAAGATCGAGCCGTTGTCGGCCCGCAGAGAGACGGGGGTAATGCCGGGCTTGACGTGGCGGCCGATGATCGTACGGTCGGTGCGGACGCGGCTCTCGTGGGCGGTGACCGGGTTGTCGCCGAAGTCGAGGCTGGCCGGAATGCCGCACCAGCGGAAGTCATCGATGCTTGTCTCGCCTTCGACGAGCATCGAGAAGGGCCTGATGGCGTCGTAGAGAGCCAGAGCGATCTCGAGGGTGTTGGCGCTGCGGGGCACCACCCGGCAGGCGACGGCGACGCGGCTGGGGATCGAGATGATGGTGATGATTTCCACCGAGTAGACCCGCTCATAGACGTCATCCCACACGAGGTTGTCCGCGCGGGTCACGTCGACGGCGAAGTGTCCTGGGTGGGTTGCCGGGTAGTTGCACCGGCTGGCGTTCCTCCGCAGGACGGCGGACTTGTGTTGCCGGGTGGTATCGCCCAAGGCCGCGTACCGGGTGGACAGGTACTGCTGGGTGATCCGTTGCGGCAGGTCGATGTCGTCGATGCTCTCTTCCTTGAGGCGCACCAGAATTCGCCGCTCGATCTCGACAAGGTTGACCTTGCTCTTGTTGCCATCGAACTGGGCGAACTCCTCGTCCGCGATCCGCACGAGTCGTGGGTCGATGACCTCGAAGCCTTGACGGTTCTTCGTCTTGCGGCCGTCAACAAGCCCCCGGAGTCCGTCGCGTCTCCATGCCCTGATCCAGGCCCGGATCGTGTTCGGCGAGACACTGTTCCGCGCGACTTCACCGGCGAGCAAGCGCCGGACGCGCTGCCGGTCAACGCCGTACTCGAACGTCAGCTGTCGGGCCATCGCCTCGACGCGTTTCGTCAAGCTGACGCCGAACCCTTCCCCGAATGGGTAGAACGGCTCGCCCTCTCGGGCCATCAGGGGGTGCCCGTCCTGGAAGGAGGTCAGCGTCTCGAGAACCACCTCGAGTCTGGCGATTGCTTCGGCCCTGATGACGGGGTCGAGACTGTTCCACCAAGGCTGCAGAGACAGATGCACCGCGTCGACACCGTGCTCGCCGATCCCCGCCAGCGCGAGCTTGTCCCAACGGACGAACTGGTTCTCGCCGAGCGCGTCCTTGACCGTCACGCCGTGACGCCCGACGTCGTCGACCACGGCCGGGCCGAACGCCATCAGGACCCGGGCCCCCATGTGCAGATCGATCGGCTTACTCACCCAAGGACCCAATGCCGGTCCACGACACGCAGGGTCGTGGACCGTGTGAGCGGCCGGTCCAGGTCACAGTCGAACTGCCCGGTCCAGATGCCGTGCCACATCGCCGACAGCACGTGTCCACCGCCCGCATCCAGTTCCAGGACGTCACCGATCGTGCCGCTGAGTTCGAGGTACTCACCCAGCAGCCGGAGCGACCCCGCGTACCAGGGCATCGGTCGCCGGTAGGCGCGCAGCCACATCAGGTTCACCCTGCGCACCCGGGCCATCCCGGCAAAGATCTCGTACTGCCATCCCACATCGGCGCAGGCCTCAGCGGTGAGGCGGGACTTCAGGCGGAAGTCCTCGTCCTGCTTGGCCGTCGGGCGGACGTCCCAGATCCAGACCGTCCCGTCGAGGTGTCGGCTCAGCACGTCGGGGGTGTGCTCGAGTCGCCGGCCCCGGCGTTTGGCCGGGAGCCTCAGCCGGCAGGGCTGCGCTGCGAGCCATGTCACGTCCGGGCGGCGGTCCAGTTCGCGGACGAGGTCGTGCTCCAGACCGGACTCCAGGTGCAGGTGGCTCTTGGTCGTGACGCAGAAGGCGTGGACCGGGATGTGCCCTGACTGCGCCTTCGCCTTGGGGGTGCGCGCGCGACAGAGGGTGGTCGCATCCGGTGGTTGGGTCCAGGGCCAAAGCGCCAAACCGGCCCCGACGTCGAACAGCCACTCGGTGTCGGACGAGGGCAACAGGACCACAGGGGCTGGCCGCTTCCGGGCATGCGAAATAGACTCAGGCACGACGGCACCTTCGTTTCTGGGCAACAGATTCATCGGGGCCGTCGCCGAAGCCGTACCCGGTGCAACGGGTGCGGCTTCACTAATGGCCCAGGCCGAGCCTAGAGCGAACACCCACGATGTTTCAAGACCCAGGCGCCCATTAATTCGGCAGTTCCCGACCGTCAGCGCATTGATCTCTGGAGCACGCAGAGTGGCGTGATCCACCCTCAGAGGACATCGTCGCAGGTCATATCGATACGTGCTTAATGTGCACTAGTGTGCACATTAAGCACGCTGACGGTATGGCACTCCCCGTGAAGAGGTGGGTAGATTGGCTTCAACCAACCACGAGAGCCTCACCAGCTCTGAGAAGCCCGATGGGTTCATGTCGCCACCCCGGATACATCGAGTCCTGCCCGAAGACGAGCGAACCGTCCCCAACGCAGCCGCCCGTCTCATGAGTGCTGCCCCTGCATCTGAAACGCAACGGTGCCTGAATCCTTCATGCCAACTCCTCACCCTCGCCCCCGAAGAGGCAGACGTAGAGGAGGACGAAGCCGGGCGACGGGGCACATGCTCGTGGCCAGTCAAGGGCCGACCTAGCTACTTCTGTCGCCGAGAGTGTCGAGACCAGTACGAATACGAACGCGGCCAGCTGATCGAGGACATTCGTGCGTTGGAGGAGTCACGCAAGACCCCAGGCGGGACCTACCGTGAGCGTCGCAAGGTCGAGGTCGAGCTGGCGAAACGCAACTGGGCCTGGCAGAGATACCTGTTCGACCCATCCCATCCCGCCAAGCCCGCTGAGGGTCCTTCAACCCCGGCGGACCCGATGACTCAGCTGAGTGAGAGGAACTGATGGCACCGCTGGGTTTCGAAGACAAGGTCGCCTTCGTCTGGAAGGTCGCGGACAAGCTGCGCGGCACCTTCAAGCAGCACGAGTACGGCTCGGTCATGTTGCCGCTGCTCGTGCTGCGTCGGATGGACGCCGTGCTCGCTCCGACCAAGCAGACGGTCCTGGATTCGGCCCGGGGGATGGCCGACATCGGCGAGGGCCAGGCCGAGGTGCTCAAGAAGAAGGCGACCCACCGGTTCTACAACACCTCTCCGCTGAGCTTCGCGACCCTGCTCAACGACGCGAACAACCTTGCCGACAACCTCGCGGCCTACATTCGCAAGCTCTCTCCCGAGGCCTACCGGATCATCGAGGCGTACGGCTTCGACGGCAAGATCGAGCGCCTGGATCGAGCCGGGGTCTTGTATGCGGTGATGGCCGACTTCGCCGATCTGGACCTGCGTCCGTCGGTGGTGAGCAACGAGGCGATGGGCTACATCTTCGAGGAACTGCTGCGCAAGTTCTCGGAGATGAGCAACGAGACGGCCGGGGAGCACTACACGCCACGCGAGGTCATCGGCCTCATGGTCAACCTCTTGGTGTCGGGCGCGGCGGCCAAGGACCTGGTCGCGAACCCGAAGCCGGTCCGCAAGGTCTATGACCCGGCCGCCGGCACGGGTGGGATGCTCATGACCGCCTTGCACCACATCAAGGAACTCAACCCGGCCGCGATCGTCAACGTCTTTGGGCAGGAGCTCAACGACGAAACGTGGGCGATCGCCCAGTCCGACTTGATGATGCAGGACACCGACACGGGCCAAATGCGCAATGGCAACACCCTGACCCAGGACGCGTTCCCGACCGACAAGTTCGACTACATCCTGGCGAACCCGCCCTACGGGGTGGACTGGAAGGCGTATGCCGCGCCGATCAAGGACGAGCACGCCAAGCAGGGCTTCAATGGTCGCTTCGGCGCTGGTTTGCCGCGGGTCTCCGATGGGTCGTTCCTGTTCCTCCAGCACATGCTGTCCCACATGAAGCCGACCGGCTCCCGGGTCGGCATCGTCCTGTCCGGGTCACCGCTGTTCTCCGGGCAGGCCGGCTCCGGAGAGTCCGAGATCCGCCGCTGGATCCTGGAGAACGACTGGCTCGAAGGCATCGTCGCCCTGCCGGACCAGATGTTCTACAACACTGGCATCTCCACCTACGTGTGGATCTTGACGAACAACAAGGTCGAGGAGGACCGCGGGACCGTCAAACTCATCGACGCCCGCGACCTCGGGACCAAGATGCGCAAGTCCCTGGGCGACAAGCGCAAGGAGCTCACCACTGGCGCGATCGCAGAGATCGTGCGGCTCTACGGCGGGGCTCGTGACGAGTACGCCGACGACCCGCGGGTCAAGGTCCTGGCCAACGAGGCGTTCGGGTTCCAGCGGATCACCGTCGAGCGGCCGCTGCGCCGCCGTTGGGAGGTCACCGCCGAAGCCATCACCGCAGAGCCGTATGCCGCGTATGCCGGCTTGGTCGGCCAGCGATTCGAGACCGAGAAGGCTTTGCTTGCCGAGGTCGCCGCTCTGACGACAGCCCAGAAGAAGGCGTTTGCCAAGGCCTGTGCCGTCGCAGATCCCGAGGCGCCGATCATCACGGGTCGTGGCGGGGCGGTCGAGCCCGACCCGGACCTGCGCGACCAGGAGAACGTGCCACTGCCCGCCGGATGGCTAGCTCTCGGTGAGCAGGAGCGGGAGAAGTCACTCGTTGAGACCGCGGAAGCCCACCTGGACAAGGAGGTTCGGCCCTACGTCCCCAACGCGTGGGTCGACCACGTGAAGACCAAGGTCGGCTTCGAGATCCCCTTCACCCGGCAGTTCTACGTCTATACGCCACCGCGCCCCGTCGAGGAGATCGCTGCCGAGATCAAGGACCTCGAGACCCAGATCCAGACCTGGATGAGCGGACTCGGCTTGTGAGCAACCTCGCCGTCGAGGCTGCATTCTCAGGTTCACGCCGGCTTCGCGAGCATCCCTTCAAGCGTGTCCTCCGAAGGGTTGAGCTTCGCGTCGGCGAGGACCGCGGCACACAGCGACTCTCACTCTCAAGCGCTGGGCACGTGTACAAGCGTGAAGGTGCGAGCGATCGTCAGCAAGCCTCGGAGGCCACCGAAGAGCGCAGCTTGCGTGTGGCCCCCGACCAACTGGTGGTCAATCCCATGTGGCTGACGGGCGGCAGCATTGCCGTGTCGGATGTCGAGGGCGCCGTAAGTCCCGACTACCGAGTGTTCGATCCCCACGGCGAAATGGTCCACGCTCGCTACCTGCACCACTTGCTCAGGAGCCAGCCGTACCGCGACCAGTACAACCTCTACGTCAGAGCGAACACCACCTTCGACCGCCGTATCCAGCAGGAGGATCTCGACCAACTGCCCCTGTGGTTGCCCGACCTCGACGACCAAAGACGGATCGCGGACTTCCTCGACGACCACGTCGCCCGCATCGACCAAATCATCGCCGCCCGCCAGACTCAACGCCACCACGTGGCCCAATCGACAGTTGCACGTCTCCAGGAACTTCAAGACGAGTGGACTCGGCGTTACGGCGAGACGCGGTTGGGCCGGGTCCTCGTCGGGTTGGAGCAGGGTTGGTCGCCCCAGGCGGAGGCGACCGAGGCCGGACCCGACGAGTGGGGAGTCATGCGCGCGGGTTGTGTGAATGACGGCATCTTCCGAGAGCACGACAACAAGAGACTGCCCGAGGGCACGGAACCGCAGCGTAAGTATGAGCTCGACCGCGGTGACCTGCTCATGTCTCGAGCAAGCGGATCACTCGACAAGATTGGCAGTACCGCCGTCGTGCCGGCGGAAGTCCGCAGCCGACTCCTGCTCTGCGACAAGGTCTACAGATTGCGGCTGGCACCTGGCTGGGAAGCTCATTTCATCGCACCCATGTTGCGCACACACAAGAGTCGCCAGGCCATCCGTCTCGGGGTTAGCGGAGCCGAAGGAATGGCCAACAACTTGCCCTCCGGAGTGATCAGAAGCCTCAATGTCCCTCTGTTATCTGAGGATCGGCAGGCGGACTGCGCTTTGGCCGCGGCTACCGTTGAGAATCAGGGTCGCGATGCGGAACGGGCACTGGTCAGCTCGATCGACCTGCTGTCGGAGTACAAGCAGTCGTTGATCACAGCCGCGGTGACTGGTGAACTCGATGTGACGACCGCGGGCAGCGGCATACCGGGATGAGGGGCGCATGAGCATCACCAAGGAGTCCGCGTTCGAGTCGAACATCGAGGCGCACCTGCTCGGGCACGGTTGGCACCAATTGAGCCCCGCGGCATACGACCGGAGGGCCGGGGTCTTCGGCGATGAGGTGATCGCCTTCGTCGAGGCGTCGCAGCCTAAGGCGTGGCAGCAGCTCGTCACCCGTCATGGCGGTGAGGCGATCGCGCGAGACAAGTTCCTCAAGGTCGTGATCGACGCCCTCGACCACCGCGGCACCATCAGCGTGCTCCGCACGCCGGTCAAGGACTCCGGGGTCAGCGTGCGGCTCTGCTATTTCAAGCCGGCTAGTGGCCTCAACGTCGAGCAGTCGGCCCGCTACGCGGCAAACCGGCTCGGGGTCATCCGGCAGTTGCACCACAGCGAGTCCAACCCGGCCGACTCGGTCGACCTTGCGCTGGTCGTGAACGGGATCCCGGTGGCGACCGCAGAGCTGAAGAATCCGCTGACGCACCAGAGCGTTGAGGACGCGATGGGCCAGTATCGCTCCGACCGGAACCCGCACGACCTGATCTTCCGCGCTCGGACCCTCGTCCACTTCGCGGTGGACCCCCATCGGGTGGCAATGACGACCCAACTGGCGGGTCAGGACACCGTGTTCCTGCCGTTCGACCAAGGCAGTGGCGGCGCTGGGCACACCGGCACCGCCGGCAACCCGCCGACGGCGACGGGCTACCAGACGGCATACCTGTGGGAGCAGGTGTGGCAGCCGGACGCGTGGCTGGACCTGCTGGGCTCGTTCATCCACGTGGAGGGTGACCGGGTGCTGTTCCCGCGGTTCCACCAGTGGCACGCTGTGCGCTCTGTCGTGGCGGCAACCCTGCGCGACGGGGCTGGGGTGGACCGCCTGGTCCAGCACTCGGCGGGGTCGGGCAAGTCGAACACGATCGCCTGGACCGCGCACGCGCTGTCGAGCCTGCACGGCGCCGATGACGCCCCGATCTTTGACAAGGTCGTCGTCATCACCGACCGCAAGGTCCTCGACCGGCAGCTGCAGGACACGGTGTCTGGGCTTGAGCACACGCCCGGGACGATCGTGCGGATTGACGAGAACTCCGCTCAGTTGAAGGAGGCGCTGGAGGGGCACGCGGCTCGGGTGATCATCACGACCCTGCAGAAGTTCCCAGTGGTGGCCGAGCTTGCCGCGAAGGACGCGGCCGACGGCGACGACAAGGGGGTGATGGGTCGCCGGTTCGCGGTGATCGTCGACGAGGCCCACTCCTCGTCCTCTGGCGACTCGGTGTCGAAACTGAAGAAGGTGCTCGGCTCCGGGGGCGGTGACGAGGCGGTGCTGGCCGCTGCCGAAGAGGCCGAGGCGGCGGCATACGAGGAGGGCGTGGTCGCGGGCGAAGCCGCCCTCTTGGACAGTGCGCGGACGCGGGGAAAGCAGCCGAATCTGTCGTTCTTCGCATTCACCGCGACGCCTAAGCCGAAGACGTTGGACACCTTTGGTGGAGCAGGGGCGGATGGGCTGAAGCGACCGTTCCACACATACTCGATGCGGCAAGCCATCGCCGAGGGCTTCATCCTCGACGTGCTCGCGAACTACACGACCTACGGCGTCTACTACAAACTCACCAACACCCACCCGCGAAACGACCCGGAGATGGAGTCAGGCAAGGGCCGGGCGGCGCTGGCCCGGTTCGCCTCGCTGCACCCCTATCAACTGGACGCGAAGGCCGAGGTGATCATCGAGGCTCTTCACAATCGAGGGTGTAGGCGGGGTCTGAAGCCGCCGCTCTCGAGGAGTGATCTGGCGATGTAGTTGGTGAGGTTGCGGAAGCCGAGGGCGGAGCCGCGGAGGTGTTCGAGTCGTCCGTTG
>JAABUP010008906.1_pt1 | contig 12585 bp, 20 predicted proteins | sample 5559201 | NCBI WGS metagenome assembly JAABUP01 (sample SAMN10711887, study PRJNA513373) | rock metagenome | isolation source: Antarctica rocks | place: Antarctica | reverse complement strand
AGGGCATGCCCCTGGAGCCAGACGTGCACGGGTGGGCCGGGACCTGAACAGGGCACGTTGCTGCCACGGGCAGCCTTGTGCGCACTGCATGCAGGAAGGCAGACAGTACGTGCGATCAGGGCGCGCAGCAGCCGCGCGCAGTGCCCGACAGACCTGCGTGCCCGCTGCCCCCGCGCGCTGCTGACGCCGAGGGCGGCCGCGCGCGCCAGGCGCGCAAGACGGTGCGGCTGGCGGTCGCGGGCGCCTTCCACACGGAGTACATGAAGCCCGCGGAGGACAGCCTGCGGTGCGGTTAGGGTAGGGTAGGTGACAGCCTGCGGTGCGGTTAGGCAAAGGTAAGTGACGGCCTGCGGTGCGGGCCGCGCCCGCGCCCTGAGCACCTCGCTGCTAAGCTCAGGCAGGGCGCGGGCGCCGCCTGCCGGCGGAGAACTCGTATGACCGCCGCTGCCTCGGCGCATGCAGCGAGTGCACACCCCGGACGACGGCAGCCTGGTGACACAGCCTGTGTACTGCATGAGTGCTTCACACGCAGCCCTTAGCCGCCGCCAAGCCCGCGAGCTGACCGCAGTCCCTTCTCCCGCCCCGTTGCTATGCTCCAGCCCCGCAGAGGACAACAGCGCCGGTCAGCGCCTGCCTTCATACGCATGCGCTGCGCACAGCGCGTCTGCCTCTGGCGCCTTCCCAGAGCGCGCTTGGCATCGCCCGCCGTAAACCCACTGGCGCGCGCGAGTGCCCCGTGCAGGGCGGCCCTGGCGTCGACGCAGGTGCTGGAGCCGCGCATCCCGGTCATCTCCAACGTAGACGCGCAGCCACACTCGGACCCCGACACCATAAAGGACATCTTGGCGCGCCAGGTGCTGCTCTCCCGCAGGCGCTAGCAGGCCCCCATGACCTGTGCGCCGGGCGCCTGCGCGCGTGTGCAAGTGTGTGTTCGCTAGAAGCGAAAAGTGTGAAGACGGCCGCACATGCGCTGGTCAGATTGGGAGGCTACCAGGCGAGTGCAGATGCAGCAGCGCGTCAGGGGACCAGGTACCGAGACTGCTACAGACTGGATGCGTCGGAGAAAGTGGCATGCGCCCTACCCTATCTCGAACCGTAAAACCTTGAGGGCGACCCGCCGCGCGCGTGCGCGCAGCTGACGTCGCCTCGTGCAGTCGGAGGGAGGCGACGCTGGAGGCGCTGCTGGTGGCGCGCGGGCATGCGCCCTACCCTAATTCTAACCCAAAAACCTTGAAGGCAGCTGGCCGCGCGCGCGCGCAGCTGACCTCGCCCGTGCAATGGGAGGCGACGCTGGAGGCGCTGCTGGCGCGCGGCCTGGAGCGCAGCTACGAGCTCGGGCCCAACAAGGTCATCGCCGGCACCATGAAGCGCACCGACAAGGCGCACCCCGTCACCAACATCCAGGTCTGACCCGGCGCGCCGCATCCGCTGCGGCGGATGCCCCCGCGCAGAGCCGTCTCACACGCTTCCACAAGTATCAGGGTACCGCGCTCACCGGGCCGGACCCATGGCCGTCTCAGAAGGCCGGGCTTCATGCCATTTGGGCGTCATGCCATGGTTGGTGTTGTAAGGCTTGGCTGCCTACGCCATACACAGCGCAGGCATTGCTATGGGTTGCTGTTTCCTGCTGTTCTGTCAGGCAGGGTGAGCGCTGTGGTGCCTCAAGTTTGTGCAGCTGCAGTGTGAGGCGAGCTGCTGTACGAGTGGCCTCCCGCCCACCGGGTTTGTGATGCGAACTAGCAGCACTGTCATGTACACAGATAGAGCGAGAGCCGTTCACGCGCTGGCATGCGGCACCAGCCTGAGAGGATGACACCGAGACCTGGAGAGCACTGTAACGAGGGTGACAAGCCTCGGCCTATAATAAACACGATCATCACAGGCATCCCCGTGTGATGCGCTTACAGGCCTCCTCTTGCACCAAGTGTAGAGGTGCCAGGACAGGCCAGGCGGCCCCAGGACTCTACGGAAGAGGTGCACTGCGAGCTTGACGCCGCTTCGCCCCAGTGCACCACCACCTCACGCTTAATCGAAACGGCAGTGGCCTCCCGGCAACCCTCGGCAGGCGCAACCTCAGGCGCAAGCGCCTTGGCAGCCAGCGGCCCGCGCGGTCGCAGGCAGGGCGAGCACGCGCACACTCGCGCAGCCTCATGCCTGGATGCCGGTGGCCTCCATGATGTGGCTGAACGCAGGGTCGCCGTGCTGCAGGCCGACGTTCACCAGCAGCTGCGCCAGCCACCTGGCGCGCAGCGGCGTACGCAGGATTGGCTGCCAGCGCCCGTGATGTAGGCGCGGGCCAGGTCGCCGCGCTGCAGGCCGGCCCTGGGGCTCACTGTCGGCAACTTCAACCTCCCCTCTGACGCAGCCCGTTGCGGCACAAGCTGCGACGGCCGCTGGACGCAGCATCACACATCATGGGAAAGGCGCAAGCACAGATCTCCGCAGGTCCATCGTTGGGCAGACCATTTCGCCTAGCTCTTCGAACAAGCCACGGTGGGTCGTGCAAGCGGCCGCGCAGAACTTGCGGCGAGTGCGGGGCGCACTGGCGCGTCTGCAGGTCGTCCTTGAGGCAGACGGTGAAGCCCGGGTCGCGCAGCAGCTGCGGCAGGCACTGGCGCAGCGCCTCGCGCGCGCGCGTGTTGTCGCTCAGGCGCAGGTAGCAGCGGATGATGTGCTTGAGCAGCCGCGTGCTCGGCTGCTCCGGCAACGCGGCCACCATCGCGTTCAGCACCGCGCTGACCGCGAAGAAGCGCTCCGCGGTCGCGCAGATGTAGTTGAGGCCCACCTGGCGCGTGCGCGCGCAGGCCGTCGGCTGGTCGTGCCTGGAGGGAGCTGAGTGTGCCTGACGCATGCTTAGCGGCTGTTTAGAAAGACGGCACGCGGCGCCCTGCAGGAACGCGGCTCGAATCTCGCTGCGCGGTGCCCAAATTATACAAAATAATGGTCAAGCCAGACGCTTGCCGAGGAGAGTCTTCCTGGCGCCTGAGGGCCCACAGCAGGACACACGCGTCCGGCCCCGGCCATATGGCGCGCGGCCCGCACGTTGTCCAGCAGGATCTTCTGCACGATGAACGTCGCGACCGTCTTGGACAGCTCGCTGCCCATCTCCATCGTGCGCAGGCACAGCGGGATGATCTCGGTGGACAGCAGGAACGCGATGACGTCCGTGTCGTCCACCTGGCGCACTCGCGCACTGGCGTGAGTGTCATTTCGAGGCACGGCAGCCTTCACCCCCTGCTGAGGTGATGGGGCTCAGCATAGGTGGCGCAGGACCTGCACGGCCAGCTCCATGAACCTGGTGTGCGGCACTGCGTGCCTGGCAGTCCAGTCGGCAGAGATGGGCGGCACAGGCACAGCCTAGGCTGGCGCGCCAAGGTCGCTGCGGTGTCACCCAAGCCGGCACGGCTGGGTGCTCGAGGCACGGGGCGCCGCCCGGCCGCACCTTGACCAGAGCGCCGATCACGCCCAGGCTGGTGAGGCGCAGGTACTCGAACGGCCGCGTCTTGCTGATTGTATTCAAGAACGGGTACAGGAACATCGGGATGTACGCTGCGTGCACGGGCCCGCCCCGCCGTCAGCGCCCGCCTCTGGCCATGCCACCGCAGCGCAGGAGGCTCCTGCTGCGGCAGGCCAGGCTCCAAGGCGGCCAGGACAGGAAGTGTGCTGGGGTCATCGTGGTGCAGGCAGCAGCGGTGCCCTGCAGCGCAGCGTGGCGCGGCCCGGGAGCGCACCCTGCAGGAACAGGCTGCGCGTCTCGGGGTGCGACGCCACGCACTGCAGCAGCGCGAGCGCATTGCACACGCGGTTGGACGCGTGCGCGGTCAGCGACGGCGGCGACAGCAGCGGGTAGATGGCCACAATCTCCTGCAGCAGCGCGCTCACGGTGCCAAAGCTGTGCCACAGGTGCGGCGCCAGCTCCGGGAACGACTCCCGCTTCTTGCTGAGCTCCAGCAGCGCGTTCTCCCGGGCCTGCGGGTTGGTCAGGTCCAGGACCAGCTGCTCCATGCGGGGCGTGTGCGCGCGCGGCCGGCCGCGGCGCTCACATCACGGCCGCAAGGAGGCCGTATCAGCCCTTTGTCCCGTACAGAAATCGCTCCTGACCACGTTGCGCTGTGTCCTGAGCCTTGAGCACAGTTCGATGCCCCTCGCCTCTTGCGGTAGCCACACGAGAACGGTGACCTTACTATTTCATTGTGGTATGCCAGTGAGGACCGCTGCGGTACTGGAAGGGGTTCTCAGTGAAGCTCTTTCATTCTTGCTCCTACTAGGCTAGCAACTCTTCAACTGCAGCAGGCCCTGAGGAGGCTTTGTGTGGTAATCGAAGGCCCACCATTTGGGGGCCCCAAAGCTGCGCGCGCACGCTGGTACTTTTTATCGAAGTGTATGGCTGCTGAAAGTTTTTGCACAAGCGCTGGCTCGTAAGCCCTGCAACGTGCATGCGCAAAGCGCTGCGGGAGGCGCTGCGCTAAGCATGGCTGCTGCGGCGCGGTCGCGTGCCGCACAGGCTGGCGCCGCCGATCACCGGCAACCAAACGGCGAGGCGGTGCGTTGCAGGCCTGGCGTGCGAGGCGACGGCACAGTGCTCCAACGTGCGCATGGGATGTTTGCACTGAGCTGTGGCGTGCCACGCGCGTGCAGGCAGCCTTTGAGGTCGGCAGCCGCGTGCTGTGCGACGCGCCTTGGGATGACAAGCAGAAATGTGCGCCAACTTTCTGCCCGGCCATCTTTGTTGGCGCGCTTTGTGCACCGTAGGGACTCGACACCGTTTGCTCACAACGGCTTGTGGCACGCAGACCTGGCAGAGGTGGTGGATCGCAGGCGAGCTGCGGACGGGACCAGCTCGTATTACATCCACTACCATGACAGTGCGCGCCCAGGGACGCTGTCTGTGTCTGAGAATGCGTAGGGGGTGCCGCTCGTTGTCGTGGCACTTTTGCGAGGCTGCAGTGGCGGCCCTGCAGCCAGGCAAAGGTGCCGAGCCGCACTCCTGGAGCGCCGGTGTGCGTTGCTGTGGGGCTTCGCGGCATTTGAGACGACGCGCCCCGGCGCAGTGGACAAGCGCATGGACGAGTGGCGGTCGGAGGGCGACTTGGTGGCGGTGCAGGGCGCGGCGCTGGCGGATGTGGCCACGCCCCGCGCGGCCCTGCTGCCTACCCTCTCTGGCGCGTGCGTGCCCGCACCGCGCGCGAGGGCGCGCTGCCTGTTGTGCTGGTCGGCTGGGTGCTGTGCTTTGCTTGAGCGACACGCACTCTCCCTCTGCTGCGGGGCTGGTTCCCGCACGGTCCCGCTCGCAAGGCCTTGCACGCCTCGTCAAGCGAGGCGTGTGGTCCGCTTGTGTGCCCGCCACATAGCGCTGCATGCTATAAGCAGCTGATGTCACGATGACAGTGCCTCTTGTCTGGTGTGTAAAGCACATACTGACATGCGCTGGGAGCGAACTTGCCTTTTGTGCGCAACGGCGCAGGTCGCAGGGCGAGCTGGTGACCAGGCAGAAGCGGAAGCTGTACAATGAGATCTACCACGTGCCTGCGGTGCGCAGGCCTTGCCCTGGGGTGCACCGGGCACCAGTCAAACCGTGTGCACACCCCTGCGTCATGCGCCTGTGCGCTGCCTATTTCCTCCGTGGCCGTGCCCTGGGAAGGGTCTGCGGCTGTGCGCTGGGGAGGGCCTTGTACCTGGCTTGCCTGTACTTTAGTCTTCATGTGATTCTAGGGCTGATCGTATGCCTGCCGTATGGGTTTGCATATAACTGTCGAGCGAAAGGAGGGCCTTGCAGACCTGGCGTACACGATGCTGGAGTGGGGCAGCGCGCCCGCAGTCGCGCAGCGGGCCGGGCTGCACACCTGCTGCGGGCGCCTGTCAGGATGAGTAAGCAGAGAGTGACAGAGGACCTGCACGGCGGTCCGCCAACGCGGACACGTTCGAGGGTAGGGTGTATATCCTACTGGGACGCGCGCGCGCCGCGTAGGACCTGGCGGACCTCGCGCCCATCGACCAGACGCTCGAGAAGGAGCACCACGAGCGCACTAAGGTCAAGAACATCCAGGTCATCGAGCTGGGGCGCTACGAGGTGCGCCGCGCCCTGTCGCCGCCTCCGCGCGGCGCCGTCCCAGTGAGGCCGAGCCCTGCAGGCGCTCACCTGTGGCGAGCGCGGCCAGACTGGCAGAGATCATGCCCACACGTTTGTCCACCGTTCTGATCAGGTGGTGTGCGTGTCTGCCCGTAAGGCGTGACATGTGCTTGTCTGCCTTGTTGTAAGCCACATGTATGCTTACGCTCTTCAGGCAAGAAGCCTGCTGTGCGAGAGTGCTAGGTGGTGTCAGCGCATGGACAGCTGCTCAAAAAAGTAGTGCAACGCAGGGTCCTAGCTGCGCCAAGCGCACATGGCGCCGGTGCCGCGCGCCTGCCCTCCAGGGCGCGAGGCGGGGTCTAGGGTCGACGCCCCGGTCGCCGCGCGCAGGTGGACACCTGGTACTACTCGCCCTACCCGGAGCCCTACAACGGCCTGGAGCGCCTGTTCCTCTGCGAGTTCTGCCTCAAGTACTTTGGCAAGCGCACCACGCTGCTGCGGCACGCCGCCAAGTGCGCGCTGCGGCACCCGCCCGGCGACGAGATCTACCGCTCGCCACCAGCGGGGCCCGCAGCGGCGGCGCCCGCCATCGCGATGTTCGAGGTGGACGGCAATCGTAGCAAGGCGCGCGAGCCGAGGCACTGTGCAAGCTTCCCAGACCAGGACCAGGGCAGCCTGCTTCACGCAAGGGGAGCCGCGAGCGAGCTTGCGCGTGCGCGCAGATCTACTGCCAGTGCCTGTGCTTGATGGCCAAGCTGTTCCTGGACCACAAGACGCTGTACTACGACGTCGTCGACTTCCTCTTCTACGTGCTGTGCGAGGTCGGCGAGGACGGGTGCGCGCGCCGCACAGCTCCTGGCTTGGTTGTGCATGCAATTCAAGCTGCCGTGGAGGTCGCGCCAAAGCGCTGTGCTTGCCGCTGCTGGCGGGCGAGGCGTGGCGAGCCTGTTCAGGTGCAGGGCACATGGAGCGCGCGCGCACGCGCCGAGAGCAGAGATGAAGGGCGCGCGCACGCCCCGTAGAGCGGGCCACAGCGCAGCGCGCCGTGCAGCGAGGGCGGCGGGCCGAGGCGCGCGCGCTGCCCGCCGGGCGCGCCTCCTGAGCCGGCGCGTGCGCGCCGGGCACAGATACCACGTGGTGGGCTACTTCAGCAAGGAGAAGGCCAGCCAGGGCGGCAACAACCTGGCGTGCATTCTGACGCTGCCGCCGTACCAGCGCAAGGGCTACGGCCGCTTCCTGATTGCTTTCTCGTACGAGCTGACCAAGAAGGAGGGTGGCGTCGGCACGCCCGAGCGCCCGCTCTCCGACCTGGGCAACGTGCGGGCCCCTTCCCCTCTTCACGCGCGCCGCCCCAAGCTGTCAGTAGTGCACGAGAGGAGCTTTCCTGTGTCTGGCTGCACAGCCATGTTCCACAAGGTCCAGGACGTAGCGCTGCTGCGGGTCTCGCTCGGCGGGCGATGCGCGCTTGTAGGCTACCCTAGTACTGGCACCCCGTCCTTGCTCAATCCCTGTATGGCAGTGTCGCAACAGCCTGCTCCCGTGTATACACCTTGGCACGCGTGCTCGGGCAGCGTGTTGCGCTGTTGGGTGCACAGGCGCGCGGAGGGGGGTTGTCGCGGGAGCGCGCAGCGCGAGCGCCGGCGCCCACGCGCGCGCCGGGGCGCGCGCAGGTGTCATACAAGTCGTACTGGATCCGCGCGATCCTGGAGGTGCTGCACGCGGGCCGCGGCACCATGATGAGCATCCAGGACGTGAGCAACGTCACGGGCATCCACCCGAACGACGTGCGCGAGGCCATGGGCACCATCCAGCTCACGCAGTGCGCCCCGCGCGCGCCTCCGCGCCTCCCGTCCACGCTGCCACCCCCCGGGCCTAGCCGGTCTGACGGGGACAGCGCCCTGCGTGCGCGCGCCGCCGCCCTGCTCATGTGCATTCGGCGCCTGGCGGGAGCGGTTATTGAGGTGACAGCCTGTGACAGTCCAGCTGCAGCGCCGCGCCCAACTCGGAGGGCATCCAAAAAGCGCATGTGCGCATGTGTGAGTCGACTCCGTGCCGGCCGAGGGCGACGCGCCGGCCCGCGCGGCGCAGGTACGTGAAGGGCGACACAGTGCTCAACGTGACGCCGCGCGTGGTGGAGGAGCACCTGCAGAAGATGGACAACCGGCTGACCATCCTCATCGACCCCGCGCGCCTGCACTGGACGCCCTACGTCACCTCCCCGACCGGCCGCCGCTGACGCGCGCGGCGGCGACGGGGCGGCGTGGGGCGTGCATGCGCGCGCCGCATTGCCTGGGCCCACTCGTCAGCCCCAAGCCCCGCGTCGGGCAGGACGGCGCAGCCCGTTTTATGCCGCCATTCTCCTCTGGCCGCACTAAAGCGCACTGGCTTTGTGAAAGCGGAGGGGACCGAGCAGGCCTCGCAGAGGACGCAGGCTTGGGGCGCTGGGCCGCTCACGCAGAAGGGTTGTGTTTGAAACGTCCCAGGCGTGAGTGGCCGCATGATGTGCATCCGTTTAGTCATGCGCTGCACTGGCGTGCAGGGTGCTGAGCGGCACTAAGGCGCGGGTGTCTGTGGCGTCTGCCTGTGCCAGCGCGCAAGGAGCAACAACTGTGCATTGACGGGCGACGGCTATGCGTTTCTAGGAGCTCGTGGAGCGGGACAGGGTGGGTGCTTGTGACTGCGTGCTGCTTTGACTGGGATTGTGACTTTGACTTGACACGTAGATTGTGGGATGACGTCTGGGTGGTCTCATCTGGCAGTGTTAAAGTGCAAGCGCGGCAGGGGACGTTGACTATGCTCTGCATGGGTTTGAGCGCGTCAGGCTTTGTCCTTGGTGGTGTGTACAGTAGGACTTTCAACTGGCATGCAGCTGTTGAGGCTGCAAACGCATGACATTGACAGGGTGGGCAGGTCAGGAATCTTTACCTAGCGAGTGCGCGGCAACATCATATCAACAACTAAAAGAATGGCCTCTCCACAACCTGATCGCGCGTCTGAATAGCTCTCATCCTGGTCTCTCTCAGTGGCCCCCCTTCAATACAGCTGCTCACACTCCAGCCCGGCTGCTCTCCATGCGAGTGTTAGCCCCACTCATCCAAAAAAGAACCTGTCACAGCTCCAGGTGCCTCACCGAATACCAACTACTTGCCCAGGCCCGGCAGCTCCTTCGTCACCCGGTTCTGCAAGCGCGTCACCAGTTCAGCAGCTCTTTCCACACCGGCTCAGCCAGTGGCACCTCTGTCCACGCATAGACGTGATTGCTTGGATACATACGTGACCGCTCGAACACATACAGACAGGGCTCACAGTGCCCATGGCAATTGTTATAAACCAGGGGGGGCAGGTGGCTCACCACTGCGTTGCCAATGTCGTCCTTCACGTCGTCCTTGTCAATGAGGTACTTGACGCCAAAGTACGGCAACAAGAGCACGGAGGCGGCCTCAAGCGGGAAGCCAAGGATCTGCACGTATGCGGGCACTGCATTGGGTCTGTTCAGGCATTTGAGCAGAGAGTGCGCGGGACACCCCACCGCCGACATACCAGGCTAAGGCCGGGCAGGTGGATCAGCCACTCGACAAAGAAGAAGAAGCCGAGCGCCGCAGCGGAGTAGCCGACGATCTGCGCGCACGCAGACAGCACTTGCGCAGAGTCAGCGATCCTGAGCACGGAGTGGACAACACACTGCTTGCAGGCGCGTTCCAAGCAGAGTGGCAAGGCACAGCTGCGCTGGGGTGCGCACCGCAGGCTTGTTCGAGGCGCCTTCGAACTGCGGGGCGTCTGCCTCCCCGTTAGCAGCTGCTGGTGTGCACAAAGGCAATGCCGGCGTGGACATGCACTACAAGGCTATGCAGGAAGCAACGAGTGCGCGCCTTGTCGGCCAGCTTGGCCAGGAAGCTGTCAAAGTCCTGCGCGACCTCGTCTGCCTTGTCCGTGGAGCGCGCTTTCGCGGGGATGCCAGACCTCCCTGTTGCCCAATGCAGCCATAGTGTGCGCTTGTTCTGCGTGAGAGGTGACACACGTAGAGTCCCAGAGAGCAGGATCGCGGCATCAAGGTGGAGATCGCACCGCGGCTCAGCGCATCACTCCGCCGGCCCACGCTCGCCAGCGGCCTCGCCACCGGGAGGCTGCACTGTGCTGCTGCGCGCTGCACCAATGCAGGGCCAGGCCTGGCAACAGTCGAGACCTGCAGGCAGGTAGCCATGGCAGCGATGTACAAGGGACGTCTATAGGTGTTTCGAGCTCCTGGACGCAGGCTCAAGCAAGTTTCACTGTGGGGATTGGCTTGCGATATAGCGGAACTCTTTCGAAACCTGTCGGCAGAGGACAATCGTATAATGTGCCGGAAAATTTTATGAGCAGAATACCACTGTGCTCGGCCTCTCTGTGAGACGCACTCTGTGTGCGTAGACAGGCAGAACTAAATAGCGTTGACCTGCAGAAGGTCACTACTCTTAGCGCTGTGCACAGTGCGCACACTTGTGTGCTTGCTCGCTGCCACGCTCGGCCAGCTGTGCACGCGCGGGCGGTCGCTTGCCCAGCTGAGCTGCTGGGCGCTCCGCGCCCGCCATGCCGGCCGTACCTGAGGCCCCGCGCACATATGATGAGGCGCGCCTGCTGCTGCAGATGCGGCTGCATACACGCTGCTCGCGCTCACACACTGTGTACAGCCGGTCGCATGAGTGCAGCCACCGCCAGTTTGCCGAAGAGCTGCCGACTGACTTGTGTGGGGCGGCCGGCGCTCACGCTCAGTAAGCGCGTGCTGCCGCGAGCAGGAGATGGAGTTCATCGAGCAGGTCAGCGAGGTCGAGTGGCGAGTGCGGCCAGGCTTCGTGCCGGGCATGCACGTGCCAGGCACGTTCTACGTGAACGCGGCGCTGCGCGAGCTCATTTTCGAGGAGCTGCAGGTGTTTGCGCAGCGCGCGCAGCATGGCGGCTTCCTGCCGGCCGTGAAGCAGATTGCCAACGTCGCCGCGCTGCCCGGGATTGTGCAGGCGCGCTGCCCCGCAGCGGGGTCCAGCTGAGCGCCACACATGTTGCTGTAAGCGGTGTTTTTTTCCCACACAGTGTCCCTATGCTGGCAAGGCTTTCTTTTGGAAGCCTCGCTGTTGAGCGAGCTAGGCGTCCTACTGTGATTGTCCGGCCTGTGAACATGTTGGCGGCGGCCCGCCCGGCGCTGGAACCACAGCGGCCCATGAAACCTGCACCTGCTCACGCACTGCTCCTGACGCCCCTCTGTGCGGAAGCGCAGAAGTCGATCGCGCTCCCGGACATGCACTCTGGGTACGGCTTCGCGATAGGCAATGTGGCGGCGTTCGACATGGCGGACCCGCTGGCGGTCGTCTCGCCGGGCGGGGTGGGCTTTGACATCAACTGCGGCGTGCGGTTGATACGCACAAACCTGGTGCGGCGCTGTGCCTCAGCCCCATCCGGACTGCCAGGTTGCGGCCAGCGCGTGCCAGGGCCAGCCAGTGAAACAGTGACACAGGCCAGTCCTGCAGGGACTGGTACCATGAGGAGGTTTGCATTCGATCATGTTGGTCTCAATATGAGTTTGGCCCCAGTCACATGCTTGGCTTGCTTTTTGTCTGTCAGAAGTCCTTCGGTATAGGCGGCAGGCAAGTCCCGAAGTGCTACGCCTTGCCTGCTCCAGCATCCCCAACCTAGTGTGTCAGGCGGCGGTCGGCGGTCTGAGCCCGGCCGACCGCGCGCGCGCGCGGCAGTCGGAGGAGGACCTGGAGGGGCGCAAGGAGGGGCTGGCGCAGGCGCTGTTCGACCACATCCCGGTCGGCGTGGGCTCGCAGGGCATCATCCCCACGACCGCCGCCGACCTGGAGGCCGCGCTGGAGATGGGCATGGACTGGTCGCTGCGCGAGGTAGGGCCGGGGTTGGGTAGGGGCCCTACCCCACCCTTGCCCTGCGGCCCGCAACAGCGCTGCCTGCGGGTGATGACTGTTGGGCATGTAGCCAACCGGGCCGGGCGAGCCCAGGCGCCTCATGCCGACTTGGGGCCGCGCCCAAGCGGGGCCGCCGCGCGCGGCGGGCGCCCTGCCCCCGTCGGTTCTGCTGTCATGCCGTTAGACGTGCTCCACACGCGGGGGCCGGCTGGCCGCTCATCCGCTGCACGCGCGGAAGTGCCGCCAGGCGCCCGCGCCGGGGGAGCTGCGCCCCGGAGCATAGGCGCACTCAGGCAGCGGGCCCATGCGCTGGGGCCGCGCCTACAGGGCGGTGCGGTCCGAGGGCGGCGCGGCGCCGCGCGGCGGGGGTGGCAGTGGTGAGCGCCGGGCGTGCGCGCGCGGCGCGGCAGGGCCACGCATGGCCGGAGGACAAGGAGCACTGCGAGGAGTACGCTCGCATGCTGTCACCTAGCGTACCCTTGTCCTACCCTGACCATAACCCTGGCACGGCAGGGCTATGCGTGGGCCGAGGACAAGGAGCACTGCGAGGAGTACGGGCGCATGCTGGGCGCAGACCCCACCAAGGTCAGCATGCGCGCCAAGAAGCGCGGCCTGCCGCAG
>JAABUP010008905.1_pt1 | contig 12586 bp, 15 predicted proteins | sample 5559201 | NCBI WGS metagenome assembly JAABUP01 (sample SAMN10711887, study PRJNA513373) | rock metagenome | isolation source: Antarctica rocks | place: Antarctica | reverse complement strand
ACAGTAATGTTTGAACAAAATTGCTACGAATTTTTTACACTCATGCATGTATGATTTGCATTGAGTGATTATGAAGTACACAGGTGTCCCCGTCCGCATGCATTTTCAACCTACACTTGCTATTTACAGCAGCTGTAATGCATCAAACTGCAAGATACGCACGGCAATTACCGGTAATGTTTAACCCGATCGGCAACTGCGGTAATGATTAGCCGCGATTGCCATGCTTTACCGAGGTTTGCCTCTCTTTACCACTTACAGGTAAACCGTGTGGGAATAGTGGCAATAGTGCGGCAAACAACCCCCCCTTAATTTGTAGTGAAACACAATGAGCCAAAAAAGCAGCAGTTATTCTGTGGTTGCAAACTCTTTTGGTCAAGGATTTTGCAGCAGCAAGACTAAGTAAGTATGTTTCAGCTAATTGAGGGTTTTCTGTGTTCATGTCCCACCCCAATGTTTGGCACAACATCAGCTGTCTGCCAGTGCTTATGCCACAAACCGCGCGGTTTGCGTGCACTCCACATTTCTGTCTCTCTTGTTTGACAAGCTAGTCCCCTCATGCTGTTATGACTGCTGGCGTTGCTGCTGCATGAGGGCAACAGAGGCTTCTAACTCATGCAGGCGGCGGTCATGCTGTTGCTTGTCCTGTAGCCCAAAACAGCACAGACCAGTCAGCTGCTGTGCATGACCTGTTCAACCAACCTGTGACCTATTGTCACATTAAATGACGATCCATCATAAAGCACATGGTTGTAGGCGCCCACTTTGAAACAAGTGATATGACATGACACACTGCCACCCAGCTAGCTTTTGGCGCTACATATCAAGGTATAAAGCATAAAGCAGCAACGCCATGAGCAAGTGCATCAACGAGCACAGATGAGGATGACGGTACCTCACGCAGGTCCAGAACCATCTGGCTCACAGACTTCAGCTGCAGGAGAGAATGCTCAGCAGCTGCTGCCCTATTTTCAGCAGCAGCTTCCTTCATCTTTGCAGCCTTCAGCTGACGCTGCAGCTGGTTGACATTTCCTACAAGTGCCGTAGCTGCATCCGCAGCTGCAGTCTGACTCTTCTGGCGCAACTCCAGTTGGCGCTGAAGCTCACTATTCTGGGCCTCGCATGCAGCAAGTCTGGCCTCAACAGCAACTTGGCTCTGCCAGGATACCAACAGCTGCCGCCTGAGCTGATCTACTTCAGTCTCAGTGGATGCACCTGTGGCAGCAACTGATGTCTGATGGGTGTCATTGAGCTGCTGGTGCTGTTGTACTTCTAGTTGCTTGGCAGCTGTGTCTTCAGCAGGTGTAGTGGTGGCTTCAGCACTTGTAGCTGTGGTGTTGGCACTGGCAGCAGTGATGGTGATGGCAGATGCAGTGTCGCTGATTCTGTCGGTAATAGCTTGGCTCCACAGGACCTGGCTGCCTCTAGCCTTCCTCACTGCAACAGTGGTGGCAAGAGCCTTCTGGTGAGGACTCAATCTCTCTCCCTCCAAGTTCAGGATGCACTGCTTGCTGGTCTCCAGTTCTGCAGCTGATAGACTTCTGGTGGGTTCCTGCAACACCAGATTGTGTCAGCCTTGGAGTATGGTTCAAAGCCAGACTGTATGAGCAAAGCACAGCCGTGGGGGGTGACTTGACAGCTGCAGGTGCACAATGCAGCTTGTACATATCTTGTGCAATGTCCTGAAGCCCATGTATCATGTGTACCGACAACTATACCCATGCAGCACATGTGCAGAGTCTATGACAGTTACACAGGCCCATTCTGCTTGAGAGCATTGGCGTCTTAGTCACAATAGGCATCTGTCAGAGTCGTTTGGTCAAACTAAGGGTAAATTCTGGCACCAGCAAGCTGTCTGGCCCAGTTGGAGTCGAACTCATTGCATCTCCAGCCAGCGACGTAATGAATGCAGATAGCAAGTCACTTGTCGATGGTGTCTCTTGCATGAAGACAGGCTTACCAGGCCAAGCCTTGCATCCTCCGGCTTTGCAATCATCAGACTCAGAACTGCCGCATCTTCCACTGTAGATCTCAGAGCTGAACATTGTGTCAGTGTAGCAGCCGAAAGAGGCCCAGAAGCTGACTCGTGCTTGAGGTTCAGCTCAAGAGGGGCAACATGTTCCCTCAGATGCAGCAAGTGCAGCCCTGGTAGCGCAGATGCCATCCTCTGCAGATCCTGCATTGCATGTTACCTAGCTCACTGTGAGCCAGAACACCCTACAATTGTTGTTGTTCTTGACTTGTATATATATACTCTTTGTTAGCAGTAGCAGTAGCAATAGTAGCTCAGTGCAGTTCACTTCACGCAGGTTGAGCTGTAGTGAACCTGAATTGTGCAAAGCTTGCAAGCTCAAGGTGTGCAGAAAATGCTGTGCTGTACCAAACAAGGCTGAGGCCCTGCAGTGTATTTATGCGCAGCAGTGAATGACAAAGAGAAGCACAACAGACAGAAGCACATGCTGATGCTCAAAGCAGGAGAGCATTGACACCAGCATGGAAAGGCTTTGCAATGCAAAGGACAGTGTGAGAGACTGGTGGAGTAAGCCCAACAGCCCATACATGAAAAGTCAGGCACAGAAGGGATGCAACTCGGCCTGCCAGGCTATCAGCAGCAGAGTGCACATTGCAGTGATGTGCACAGGAAGGCTTGCATACCTGGAAATTGTGCAGATGTGGGCAAGGCGTTCTGCACCAAATCCGAGGTAGCAAAGCCGCCGGGGATCTGTTGGCTAGAAGAAAGTCGGCTGGGGACTGCTGCTTGGCCATCCCATGCCCAGCCCCTGAAGCTGGGCCCTCCAATGCCAAAGAGGCAAACACAAAAGCCAAAGAGAAGTCTAAACCCAATGACACTGTGTGACTAACTGCACTCAGAGCCTTTGCAAACGTGGAGGAGTCGAGCCAAACAATGTTCAACGATCCTGACACTCTGAAGCAGTCTGACACCGCAGCAAAAGAGTCTAGGGAGTGTGTGAAGCTGGAAAACAGTGACCAGATGAGTGCAATGTTCATGCCATCATCAGCAGTAAATGCAGGCACACATGCGCCAGTGTCTTTGGCAGGTGTAGCTATCAAGGAAGAGCAGCTTCTACTGCTGCCCCCATAATCACAATTCAAAAGTGTATCGGTGCTTGAAGGGCAGCCACCCGCCATTTCAGCCGCAAGTACAACAGAGAAAAGGCCAAAAGCGGTGGTGCTGCTAGAATCAATCATAGTCAGTGAACGAGCTTTGCACTGAAGTTTAATGTGCATGGCTCGCATGAAGGCAACTGGATTAGGGCTTGAAAGTGATGGGCTCTGATTTGGGGGCACCCCAGCCTTAGCCATATGGGCAAGCAAAGACAGACTGTGCACGTCAACAGGCTTATTCAACCCTGGAAAGTCAACTTTTATGGGCAACAACGAGTCCTTTGTGACCACAGCCACGCCATCAGTCAACACCGGGTCATCCTGAAGCTGTTCACACCCAGAACAGTCTGAAACCATACTGTGGCATTTGCAGCTGCCAAGCAAGGCCAGCGTGTTTGTGACAGCCAGGGAGCTGACACAAGCGATGTGTACAGCTGGAGGAGGACTGATGATGCAAGCCTTCCCAGAGTCTTCAGATGAGGATGTGGTTGTGCTTGAGTGCCCACCGTCAAGCAGGGACAACAGCTTGTCCATCAGGCTTCGGTACCTGTTTTCAAGGCTAGGAGCAGCCTGGGCAGCAGTCTTCATGCCGGCTGTCTCTCTTGTTGTAACCGCTGGAAACGGTTGCAGGTGAGTCAACAGCGAGGCAGTTGCTGTGTTGCCGAACTTCACATCTTTCGATGGAGAGGGAAACGGCTTTAGGGGGGTCTGAGCAGGGCGCCAGGGTGGGGTTGCCAAGGACAGGCTGCTGGTGTTTGATGAGGTAGCAGCAGTCAACAAGGCAAAAGCGGCTGGACTGAAGATCAGATGTGCAGCATTGATTGACACCCTGCAGGCAGCAAGTATGTTCTTTAAGTCTCATGTCAGATGTTGCAACTGGCATCAAAGGCAGATCAGCTGCCACACTGAAGAAGACGACAAGACAAGGAAAAGCTCTGAGCAGTCATGAGAGTACAACTGCTGCAAGCAATCTTGCATGAGCATGAGGTTTTGTTGTCATCCGTGTCAAAGAGCTTTTTCGTCATGTAGATCCAACTTTGTGTGTGATATTCCGACGAGGCAAAGGCATCATATATAACCGTCATGCCTCATGCTTGATTTCAGACCTGGGGGACACTCTGGATCCAATTTATTTTCCACAGATTCTCAACAAGACTGCCAACTTGTGCAGCATACAGGGAAGCAGCCTGATCACCTCGATGTGCTGAGCCTTCCTGCTGTTGTAAGGCTCGGTGCACTTGAGAATGCCGTGCTGGCAGCAGTCAACAAGGCAGAAGCGGCTGGACTGAAGACCAGAGTTGCAACATTGATCGACACCCTGAAGCCAGAAAACAATTTCTTTTTCTTTGCATGTCAGATATTGCATCAAAGGCACATCAACTGTCACGTCTGTCGCCGCTAACAGAAAGGAAACGCTCGCATTACTTGGAAAAGGTGTCGACACAAAGGACAGCTCTGGGTAGTCATAGAAGGCACAAGCCTGGCAAGCAATTTAGCATCAGCATACGCATACATTGGAACCCATGCATAGTTTCCAGTCAATACTGATGTAAGTGCAAACACATGCAGCGTACAGGGAAGCAGCGCTGACCTTGAAGTAGTGAGCCTTCCTGCTGTTGTAAGGCTCAGCAGATGTGAGGACGCCATGGTGGCAGCAAGGCTGGCATCAAGACTGGCCCCGCAGCCTAGGGAGTGAATGCCAGAAACAGGCTTCATTACAACACCATCCCAGAAACCAGTTCTCCGGACACCAGCAACCATCCTGATCCTTCTGAAGTCTGCTAGTGTCACTGCTACAACAGCCTGAGAGGCCACAATGTTTGCGATCGGCGCTGGGGAGCCTGCCCCATGCAGGTAGGTGGATAGTGTCACATTAGGCATCATTGCCACAGCCATGGTGCAGCTGATGACGCACCGTATGGTTGTCAGCTGTGTTAGCACCGCTGGGCTGCTGGTGTCTACCAAAACAGTAGACTCAATGACAGCATTGACCTGTACCATTGGTGGGATGTTGACCGCCTTCACAAGGTTACACATGCTGCCAAGGGGAGCCTCTGCTGCAGCCCTGCGCACTGCCATGATTGTGCAGCAGCAACCATCGCTGGCTGTCACTTGACTAGACGCTAGGGGCTTGGAAGATGCTGGCATCAGGGCGTCACACACCAGCTGTGTTGTGGAAGGCATGGAAGGACAGGAGATCTGAGCTGGGGTGAAGACAGCTGGTACAAAACATGTCTCCTCCATCGCTGTCCACTGAATCACCTTGACCTGGGTGGTTGCCCCAGAGGGTGCGCTTGCAGGTGGCAAGGTGGCAGGGGGCTTGTCCATCCCCTCTGCAGGTCCCCTCAGAAGCACTTCTGGGAGCAGGGTGCTGGCAGCAGCCAGGAGTCCTGATGGCATCATAAGCAGAGACGCCACAGTGGCACTGACCTCTCTGGCTGTTACCGCTGTCAGTTCTAGACTCATAGCCCTGGTCCCGATCTTTGTTGGGGTCAGAGGTAGCGCTAGGGGTAGCATGGGTGGGCACCCTGGTGATTGCATGTGGCTTTGCTTCTGTGCTGATGCTGGGGTGAGATCCAGACTGAGGGCTGGGATGCACTCTGGGATGCACTCAGGGGCTGGGATGCACTCAGGAACTAGGATGCACTCAGAGGCTGGGTTGCGCTCAGAGGCTGACGGTGGCGTGATCAGCAGTTGCTGAGCAGCCTTGAGCAGCTGTGGTAGGCTGAGGCAAACTGCCTTGCAGTCCATGCTGATGCTTACATGCCTCGTCAGACCTGCATAAACATGAAGGTTGGCTCATGCAGTTGAACTCGCGCCCTTGACTGCATTGTAGGTGTGAGGGTAGGAGCCGGGGATGTAACTTGGGAAAGAAGTCAACGCAAGTCAACAGTGCTTGTATGCTTGCTCAAGCAGCGCCAGAACGGGTGGAAACATGTCATGATCTTGCTGTTTTTTCTGACTTGCATTGATTTGGCCAGACAAGTCCTCAGTCAGGGCAGATAGCACAGAAACGCTTGCATCATGGCAAGGAAGAAAAAGCTATCTCGCCTGTCAGACGCAACTGCCTCGGCAGGAGCAGTCCATTGTGCATGACATACAATACGCCACGAGACACCACAGCCGTTAATGATGTACTCTGTGACTGCATCCCTGCCACCATTCCAGCAGCCTTGGATGCAGACCTTGGCTCCTCGAGCTTGAGGACAACCAATCCAGCGTCCTCAGCTGGTGCCATGCTAGTCACTAGACTCAGCGCAGGGGTCTGAGTTGAGGTTGGGGTAGGAGTGGGGTAAGAGGGCGCAACAGGGGCCAGCTGGGCTTGTGCTGCCATGGTCAAGGCCTTCAGGTTGAAGTGAACTGCCATGCAGTCTATCCAGACACTCACATGCCTCTTCACACCTGCAGCGGAAACAGGCCCAATATGAGGGGCAGAATCTGCGATGTGTTGCTATTACCAATCTTTCTGTGCTGTGTCAAATGTTGCATCAGTTAGTCAAGAGATCTGACTTGAGGAGACTTTGGTGAATCAGACTCAAGCTGCATGCGCTACATGCATGCCATCAACTATGACTGATGTAGTACCCGTACCATCTCATACAGACATTGCCCTATATGCTTACAGAAAGCACAAAGCAGCCAGGAAAGGCTTGCACAATACTAAAAGACATGCAGGCGCGTGAAACATTGATGCATTATGAGATACACAAGCGGTGATATTCGTGGTATGCTGATGCCTGCACTGGCTCGCTAGATGCCGGCTAGCAGTCGTATTGCAAAGGTGAGCAGCAAACGCCGCAAGTGAGTCAAAGGGTGTACAAGAAAGCAAGTGCATACTACTACTAGTGCTCACCAGATCATGCAGATAAGTGACAATGTTCAAGTAAAGAGCATGCATATGACACAATGATGACTTACCTGCCAGCTGAATCACTGTTGGCAAGATCACCCCATCACGCATGATGCGCACAGCTCCTGACCCCCTGAGCCTTGCATGCAACCCCCAGCACACCCCCAGGGTACTCCTCTGTGTCACAGGCCTGCGTCCCAACCCTAGAAACCACCTGACACTAGCAAGCCCCTCCTTGACTGTAGCGGGCGTCTGCTGCTTCAATCTATGCAGAACCGCAAGGTACAGACTGGCTACTAGGACAAGAGCCATGAGGCGGCCTCGTGGGGTGGCAGATGTGACTGGGAAGTGTTGGCACAGATGTTGTATTTGCTGGCGCAGAGGGTAGGTGAGCTGGCCTGCATAAGGAGGTGCATGGCGGCTTTGCTGCTGCAGCATCTCCAGGTGTGCCCTGCATTCATGCACAGCATGTTGGTCAGTTGGATGTGGGAAAGCCCAAGCTGCATGGAGACGGCAGAATTTCTAAGCAAAATGGATTCAAATTTTGCTCTGAAATGGGATGGTGAACTGCAATGAATCAGCCACGTGCACACGCTTCTGCAAATGCATAGGATGTCTGCCCGCAAATGCGCACACATCTGCAGCACAAGGTGTGTTCAGCAATCCAGTCGTACCAAAGAGAACCCTACAATAGGAAGGCAAACACATGCGCAGTCAGGGTCTCATTGCTAATTTGCAGTCAACACAGCTTAAAGAGCAAAGCAAAGAAAACAGGAGACAAAGATGAGGAGAGAACAAAAGCAGGCAACCCACATTCCTGTCTGCTGATTGTCTGCCAGGCAGACCCCCTGAAGAATGCCGCAGCCCAGTTGGGCTGCATCCACTTTCTGACCTGGCAGCAACTCCAGTGGCGTGTCTACAGCTCCTGACACTACTAGCACCACAACGTCTTGAATGGCGCACTGAGCAGCATCACCACGATACTTACTGACTGCTTCTGCTGTTAGTGAGCTTTGAAGCACCTGCAGCAGCAGCATCAAGGTCTAGTCACTGCAGTGTCACAACTTCTCACTGTTACAAACTGCCACGTATGTTGCTGTAAGCAAAGTGAACAGCTTCAGACAGCACATTACCTTGAGGTACTTTGACGGCACTGAGCTGTTCCAGCTTACATGCTGACCACTGCAGCCAGCCATCAAAGCTGTTCTGGCTACAGCAATGGCCAGCTTCTCCTCCAGTTCATTGGTCCTGCTGCAACAGACAGCAGATTGATGCTTTTATGTGTTCTGTTGCAAAATAAGGTCTGAGCACCTTGATGGCCCTCAGTCCAGCGCTGCAGAAGTAAATTTGGGCGGGGTTGTCAGCTATAAGGCGCAGCTGCTCGTGAGACAAGGCATGCACACGCTGATTCACCTGATCGGCTGCTCGCTCGACAGCTTTCCAGGAGCTGTCACGGCCCTGTCCAGTGCGTGTTCTGAAGACTTGTGCAATTCTGCAACCTTCTTGGCTTCTTTCAAAGCGTTGACTTGTGACACCTTGCGTTCCTTGCGAGAGCCTGGTTTGCTCCGCTTGAGCTTTCCTTGTCCCATGAGGGCTAGTGCTGCTTCTCTATTTGGGTGTCTGGGCTAGACGTTACAAAAGGTGGTTCAAAACCCGCAACTTCGTCCAAGTGGCAACCAACATGAGGCCTCGCGTGACCGCAGCATTCTCACAGCATCAGGCTAGGCGGCTCTTCTTAACGCGTTACGCCCCAAAGCGATGCAAAATCTTAAAGCAAGGTTCAAAGTAAACGTTGGGTCTGTCATGTTGACTTTTGGCCATCGCGAGATGCACGGCATGCGTAGCAGGCCATGACTAACAAAGACTACTTTGCCACAAAGCCAGTGCAAAAATGCAGGAAACAGCAATCATGACACGCACACACTCGAACGCTATAACGTATGATACCTTGTTTCTTTGCGAAAGATTGCTTTGCTTCGCCTGAGAGTCTCAGACTTGCTTGTCCCAATGGGACAGTCCCATGAGCGCAGCTTGTACCTTTTTCTAACGGGGCTGGGTGTCACCAGGTAACGACAGTAGCACCTCGATCATAAAGGCCTCCCATGGCCTCAGCAATGTCAAAGCAGGCTGAAGTGCGCTTCTCGGGTAGACTATTTCGGAACGTGATGCCATTACGCAAATTAAATTTCAAAGTAAATGCTTGATGTTGCGTCTTTTTGTCTGGCCTTCGCAAGCCGTGCACGGCGTGGGTAGCAAGTCATGACTGACATAGCCGTGAGCAAGTTACAGCTTGCATTGAGGATTACTGGGAAGCAACCTAAGCAAAAAAGCAGGCTCGTGCAGCAGGTGGTGGCAAACTTACTCATCTTCATGAGTCTGACACATTGCTTGAATACAGGCATGCCCCTACGAGGCTGCCGTATAAAGCTGCAACTACTGTACATATTCATAGGCTGGCTGGCCTGCAACAGTAGAGCGCTGCACCCCGTTGAAGAGCGTAGCGCAGACAATGCGTACAGTTTGCATCTGAGTATTTACGATGTTGTGGATGGCAGTGTTGTGTGCACTGTATAGTTGATGTACATATCACAGTAGGCAACAGAGATAAGGTAGAGATAGAATGCCTGCTCTGGCAGTGAAGGCCTAAGTAATGTGAAGAATGATTTTTACAATTGTGGATGGGTGGTGGCAACATCTGGAATATTGCATGTGGTATCTGACCTATGCTTGACTCACCCAAGCTAAGTAAGATGTCTTCTAGAAGCATGCTGAATATGCATGACAACAGCACTGAGTCTGTACAAATAGTCATGAACCACTCACAAAACAGTACAGTGCCATACACAACGGCTGTGGCATGCTCAAAAGATTTAGTGGGGTTTCAACAACAATTGCCAACGTTGCTGCATGGTCAGCCCAATGTAACGTACTCGATCTCATTGCACCATCACAGGTCTTCACTGTACCGCCTGTATAATTGATGAGCTACTGTGAATCAGAGGTGACGTGCACAGGTGTCAGGATATCTTGCACTGCGAGCAAAGCTAAACACTAGCGCTGTCAACTTGACAGTGAACACTGGGAATTTGGAGTGAAAGTGATGTGTCGCTGAAATATTAGTGAATCATTCAGGAATTTTCCCCACTCCAATAAGCACTTGATCTGGCCTTCCTCAACTTCTTCACCTCTTGCTTGGTCTTCTGTCTGGACAGCTTGATGTGAAGTTGCTCGAGTTCATCAATGCTCCTGGCAGTGACTGCGACCAGGCTTGGGTTCTTGCTTGGGATTAGGTCTTGTTTAGCCTGAGAGACAGGCCACTTGAAGTGGTACCCACAGCCAGCATTGAAGGGTCCACTACCAGTCTCAAGCAGGCTCTTCTCTGTGTCAGCAGGCAGCTTAGACTTCCCAGTGTGAGTCACAAACGCATAGCTGCCAGTCACAGGGACGCCTGCAATCTGGTTGATGGTCTGCATGGCAGCCCTGAGCTGCTTCAGCTTGTCAAGCAAAGCAGCCCTTGCTGCTGATGTGTTGTCATCCTCGGTCAGAGTGAATGTGGATGGGACCATGCCAGGTTTAGCCAAGGAAGCCAGATGTGCCTGAATCTGCTGCGAGAAGTAGCCACGCATGCGGCCGTCCAATTCTGGCATCACCTCATAGCAGTGCTGGTTAAAGAGGCTGTGCACCATGTCTGTGAGGACCGGCTTGCAGGAAGCAAGAGCTTGTGACACACCTGCTGGGAGCAGCTCACTGTCCAATAGGTGGTGAAGGGAGCTGAAGCGTTGGATTTTGAGGGGATCTTCAGCCTGGAATACCTTGTCATACATGAGCTTGACCACGCTCAGGTATGTGTCAGTGGCAAAAGTCTGATGCACTGCGTCCAGCACTGTGTTGCGCATGGCATTGTGAGCTGAAGCCCAGATGCCGCTTCCCCACTCCAGCCTTGCTCTGCCCAGACTGTGTCCAAGAAAGGCAGTGGACATTCCATGCTGCCCTGGTCTGTGGTCATGTTGCTCAGCTGTACTCCACGTTGAGAAAGCCATTTCCAGCTTCTGGAATCTTGCTGCACCTGTCAACAAAGCAACTCTCAGCAGCTGGCAATGTCACCACACATGTTGATGTGATACGTGCGTGTAAACATGTTGTGCCGTGCGCAGCAATTTGATTAGCCACAGAAGTGTGCTTACATGCATGTGACATACTGTACGAATGAAGCTCGTCATCTGCTACAGATCTGGTGCTGAACAATGACTGTCACGTGCGTGTGCAGCTGCAAGCATAGCTTTTGGGGAAAGACATACAGGCCGACATCAAGCTATAAAAGCTGTGCTATAGGTCACATCAACTGAAGCTTGGTCCACTCAGACAAGCATAGAGACAGAATTGCACATCAGTATGCCAGCCCAAATAGACTGATCAGGGGGTCCAATGGGCCAGTGTGTGAGAGTGTGGTGGAGTGTATCGGCTGCCAGCCAACATGCAAATGTATAAATGGTTTATGTGCTCAAACATCAATGTAAAATTCCTCATGATAAGGGATGGAAATGTGTCTCATAGATTAGTGTGAAGAAGCGCCCTATATGCCACAACATAGCACATGATGCAAATGTGAGTACTGCCTGCATGATGTACGTCTGAGTACGGTTACACACCTTAGATGTCACAACCTCGTACATGTACTGTCACATTGTTCAGGTTCAAACTTCTCTCATGCTGCTGGGATGTTGTGCAGACTCAGTGCTGTCTGTGGAAAAGCTGTCCAAGGTTGTCCCATTTCTCAGATGCCCTCTTAATGACTGGACTGATGATTATGGAGCAGACTCCTTGACAACAGAGGTTAGTCAACTCAACTGCTCAGACAATGCTCAGAGTTCGCATGTGCATATGCTGGTCTGTGCATCAGTCTTTCAGTTTGGCATGCGCATGTATGTGAATTCATGTAATGATGACTCGTGCCACTCAATCATGTGAGGATGACTCATGCCAGTCAATCATGTAATGATGACTCATGCCAGTCACAGCGTTGAGCGTGCAAGTGCAAGCAAGGCCTGGTGTTTGCTATGGCTCTTGCATTGACTCCTGCTGTGCTGGAATGCAGGTTCACGTCAAACGAGCAACGGGGGTTTCCCGCCCTGAAGAGTGCCACTGCAGACATAGTCAGAGGCCATCTGTTGCTGAAAAAGGGAACCATGTCGTATGCTAAATCTGCTGGCTAGCTAGGGCTCATCTTGAACGACATATAGCCAAACGGGAGAGAGCTGTATGAGCGTACAATGACTGTGCGCGCTTGATGTCCCGAAGAGCCAACTTCAATCAGTTCACTCTGACAGACTCCCAGCCATCTTTATGCACAGGTAGTGTTCATTTGTGTGATGCACAAGCATGCAGTACAACTTCAAGATGCTGCAGTCCATCCTGTGTGATGATGAATGGTGCCGCATATAGCTTATGGCACTCACTGTACTGTATTTAGGGTTTAGGGGAAAATCTATGTAGTGTTGTCCCTGCTCTCTTGGTGCAGCCATCACTTCCACAAATTTCTTTTCTCAAAACACTCTCAAAACATTCCTTTAGTATATTGTTTGAGAAGACTATTGGAAGTGTTTGAGAAGT
>JAABUP010008904.1_pt1 | contig 12587 bp, 7 predicted proteins | sample 5559201 | NCBI WGS metagenome assembly JAABUP01 (sample SAMN10711887, study PRJNA513373) | rock metagenome | isolation source: Antarctica rocks | place: Antarctica | reverse complement strand
TCCAGACCTGTGTATTTTCTGCAGACGCTGGCAGGTGGAGGTATAAGGCAAGCACAATCAATGGTGTTGATCGTTTCAGCTCCCTTGACGCGAGGTATCCGGTTGTAAGACTGGCCATAAGTGACTATATGCATACAAAGCTTGGGCTCAGACGACGGAGAAGCTGTCTTTGGGATTGTTGCAGGACGAGGAGGGGCTGCGATGGTTGGCTTGCTATCTGGCATTCTTAGGGGATGTTTTTGTAATATAGTCTCTGTGCGTGGGCTTGAGGCTCCTCCAAGCTCGGTTTGTGTCCTATGATGATGTTGTCCGGAACTGGAGTGGGATCGATGATGACCTTCTTCTGGACGATCCACTGGAGTTACACGGGTACGAATGGTTAGGCGCCATGTTTCGAAAGACATTGCTGATGTGAGATCATGCGGCGACTTGTTAGACAATGCTGTGATGAGGCCCTGGGATAGATACAAAGAACAAGGTGGTTTGTCTATAAGGGAGGCTTTCTGTAGCATCTATGAATTGTCAGGTAGCTCTGATTCAGAAGTGTGGAATCGTGTCACTTTCAGAACTGGACATCTGCCTGGTCAAGGTACCAACCCTTGTCCGACTTCAATCCAATGCCTCAATCCCAATGATGTCGTCCAAAGCCTGACGAAACTCCAGAAAGCCAGCCAATAAAAAACATCACGCGGCACTTCGCAGGAAAGTTGGTACTGCTTGAAAGTTGATCATCGAAGCATATCACAAGCTATGAGCCCGAAATTTTGTGAGCAGGATTAAGGACACTAGTCCCCATGACCTTGCCACGCTATTGCTAGTTCCTAGTGTCCTACTTGGTCTGGGTGCTATGGAAGGCGAAGTATCAAGGTTTAACCTGGTGTGTCGTACATGGTACATATTACACAAGTCTTCTTGCGAGACCTTCTTTCGATCGCGTTGAGGTATCGCCGAAGCACCTCTCAGTTGGATCATAGCCATTAATGGGATAACGGCTTCTGCCTTGAGAACAAAAGTGCGAAGTCTTCTCTCAAAGCGGCTCAACTGCACACTTTTGTGTACCCATTAGTGGAACTACTATGCTGGGCGTCATCTATGTCCATAGACCAGGACTTTCTCGTGTAGATTAAAACAATCTATGTAGCGAAGGGGAAAAAGGACTTCTGTATCAAGACTGCTCGCCATGGGCAGGTTTACCCTAGTGGACGCCAAAAGCATCCTCACGACATTTTTCCAGGCGCAGCTTATCATCAGTCAGTTGTCATCGAAAACGACGACGACTACACATAGTGACATCTCCCTTGCTTTCAGTAGCACGAGATAAACCGCCTCGAATTTGGTGGGCCCAGAATGGCGAATGTGTATAACGTTGGCCAGAGATTCCCTTGGCAGATAAAGCCTGGGAAAGTCAATGTAACATGCTTTATACGGAATCACAGCACGAAGAGCTGCAAAGGCACTCCCCCACACTCTGATACGACACTTTTCTGTGCTCTTTATCAAGGTCATACGCTCCATATGTGTGAAATGATAAAAGTTCAATCAATTTGACAATTCTTAAAATATCACCCATCGCATCCAAAACACCCGCTATAGATACCAACGATCTATCTTCCTATTCCGAATCTTTACTATGGACCGGCATCTCGTTACCGACTTTGTCCTGTTGGTCGTGTTGTAACCCAGCCATCCGTGGGCTTGGAGGCAGAGCAGCGACCCTCTTCCTTTTTTTCTAATAGGGGAAGAGAAAACCCTCAGGCAGACGACGATCCTGTTCGTGCTTCGGGGATGGACGAAACCCATGAGTATTTTCTCGCAAGAACAAAGCTCTAAGATTTAGAGCAAAGGCTGGATTCGGAGCTGTAGAAGGGGATAGCTGCCTCGAAAGGGGGAGTAGAGATGATAGCGAGAGGCAAGAGTTACTGGAAAACAAAAACTCAACTTGATCAGCACTATTGCAATGGTACCACGGTGACACGCGATTCTTTCCCATCCGGACGCAGGAACATTGGGGCCCCAGAACATTTGCGCAAGAAATTGCATTCATTTGGTGTTTCATCTTCGTGCAGTGGGTCACATCGGTCTTGATGTGCATGATGAAGTCATGTTGGATACAAGAAACAATTGGTAGAAATTGATCAAGACAGTACCGGTATCTCGAGTGCAGTGTGAACGATCGAGGGAAGAAAAATGGCCTCCAAACCTACATACATACTTGCCGGACTCGCCTTCCACTCGTTTGACGAGTTCGGCACCCTGGGCAGATAGGGTCTTTGCCGTATCCTTCGAAGGATCGCGCGTGATGCCCCTTACTTTTCAAGCCTTATCTTTGAGCAAAGCCTTCACGACGGAGCCTCCCTGAACGCCAGTAGCGCCGAGCACTGGTTCGGCTTACGAATCAATGTTCAGTGTACTTTTGCAATAAGAAATGGATTAAAAGCAAGTTCCTGGGAGCGTTCATGTGGCTGAAATTATGGCTGAGTTACATAAGATGCTGACCCGACATTTTCCAGAAGCCTCGCGGAGCGTGCGACCCAAATGGGCCAATTGCAGCTTACGAAAATGGGAATCCCAGCTAGGTGCCTTGATGGCTAATTGGCTGTCTAGGCCAGGATTGTTCCTTCGTCGGAGTTAACCCCGCACCAGGCATATTCAATCATGCAAAACCACAACCATTTTATGCACCAACTCTCGGGATCACAGTCTATCAAATAATGGACCACGACTGGATAATTTACGAAGATTGAGACTTAAAGACGAGCACTGGAAACGTCGTTCGTTTTATCGTTCATTTGCAGACAACCTACAGGGTACAGTCATCGTCCATCGCTGATCTGGTCTGTGAATGGCTAGGTTATGCATGCAAGGAAATAGACAATGCTTCTACGACAGTAACCCAACTCCAACAGTAAAAGAAGGTAGCTTATTAGCGTTTTCGACCATGTTGAGCTGGACAAGAAAAGAAATAGTCAGACGGATGAACTTGCACACTAGCAATAGGTCTTTGCCATCTCTAATCCACTACCATGGGTGTCCGCGAGGTCGAAAGCCCGCTAAAGTAAACAGTCGATGACCGTCCAATCTCTAAAGCTACTCAGCTATCGCTAAACACTCTTCAGGCCGCATACTCTCTAACATTTGACTTCGCAGCTGTGTTCAGCGGGAGAGAAAAAGTAGGGGCTCCAGCTGGGACGTCTCGATTTTCGGGCGACTCCGTTGACCACACGAAGACGCCGATTGAACTTTTTGCGCCTATGGATAGAAGTCAGTCATCAACATGGTGGTTATAAGACATTGGGTGCGTTTGTGGCCGCGAGTTAGATAAGTTTAAGGAATAGAGGAGAGTCCTCCCTACCAACGGGAGCCCATCCAGGGATCCTTTGCATCACGAGGCAACATCTTTCGATCCGATCAGCGGCAAGCCAGAGATCTTCAAAAGAAGCTACATCCGTATTGGTATATGGGTGTGGACCAAAAGAGTCTTCCCCCGGCAGTGTGCCGCTCTGAAAGAAGTCCAGCATCACAATTGCGAGAGTACATCGACCTTGTTTTCTTTCTGTAAGCGCCAAGGACGACAGTATCTAGGAGACAGGACTTGCCAACGATGTATTTTCGTGGAGTCTGCATGACGGGGTTGTCCGTCTTGTTGCTCGCACCAGGTAAAAGAAATTCAAATTGTTGTTTCTTATGCTTCGTGACCTCGACGTTGTAGAGACGTTGAATCGTCGCACGGCAGTTTTCGTTATTGTAGCCATCACCAACCCAATCAATGGAATCTGTGCATGCGAATTGGGAAGTACTGCCTGCTAGCTGCGTTTGAGGTCTTTTGCAAGTCGAAGTAGCAGGAAGTTGGATACCTGCGCTAGAGGCCAGTCGAAGGAGCCAGATGCAGGATGTAACGATAACGAACAGCATGACTGCAGGACAGCTCCCCAATGTAGCGATTGGAAAAACAGCGCCCTCGATTGTGTTCTGTGAGGAACAGTGAACGCGAGAATTCTCGGGAATATATCTCAGGAAGACATGTTCGTTTCGGACTAATTTCACGGCATGCGCAATTGCGCGAAGATCTTATTTGGTCGGCACCCACCTTCTGGGTGGGATGTATGGTAGCATTGAAGCAGTATTGGCTGGCAAGTGGGATGTCTTAGATGACAAGAAACGTAGGCCGTGATTTTGAGAGAATAATGCCTCATGGCCAGTCATCAATGGACGCACTCAAGCATCAAAGCCAGTCTTCAACCATGAGAGAAGCAGGACACTTAGGATATGGTATAGCCGGGTATCATCCGCAGTGATTTCCCCACCTCGAGCGCCTTTGGGCCGCCACGGATGTTCATTACGATGTTTCCCAACTTCAGTAAATATGGCTTGGTTACGCGTAGCCCGTCGAAACCGACCTCGCCAGTCTCCTCCTCTCAAACACCTAGACCGGGTTCCCCTCTTTTAACCTTCGGAGTGTTTTCGCACCCTGAGGTCGCCATGAGTATGGCAATAGACTCGGGTCAGTTATAGGCCCATTTGAGCGCGCCCGAAGGGGCGTGTTGGTATTTCCTTGCGGTTGAGCAAGCCATTTCTATCGATAGGGCTTCATGCAGCCCTCCACGCCAAACACAGACGCGGTCTAAGTATTTCCCGCAAATTTCTTAATTCTGTCGAGGTTCCACCTATTGACGAGCCTATTCTTTCTCAACTGTGAGCTCGAGGTCCGAGCTCGACCGGGAAGTCCTGGGGGCGCACACCATGGGGGCGTAACGCACAGTTCGGGGTTAACGGACTTGATACTCGGTACTCAGATTTATATAGGGATTATATATAGATCTAAGTATTACCGTATTAACTATATTACCCTCACCGCTTTAAACGCCAGCGTAGTATATCGTTATTATATATATAGCTATCGCTTATCCACCCCATTTATACCTCCTATACGTCGCTATTACTCTTCTACCCTATTATTCCGCTCTATACTATATAAATCGACGATTATAGTAAAACCCTAGTTAAAGGCCTAGTTTTATAGACGCTCCTATATTTACTCGAGGGTATCGAACGTCTCTTTATTAACGTAGGGCTTAAGGTATTCGAGTAGAATCTTATCGATAACTTTTTAAATAGTAGGGAGGATAAAAGGGTTACGGTTTATATATAGGGCCTAAGTTATAGCGGGCTAGCGAGTTAACGATAACGAGGTAAAAAAGGGGTAATTTAAAGGGAAGAGCGGCGATAGCGAGGTAAAAGAGGGGTAGTTTAAAGAAGTTAATAATAACGTAAAGAGTAATATATAGAGAGGATAGAGGTAAGGGTTAAAAATTTATATATATATAGTTCGAAAGGCGATATATAATATAGCTAATGTAGTAGTATTTAGATTTATATATAATCCCTATATAAATCTGAGTACCGAGTATCAAGTCCGTTAACCCCGAACTGTGCGTTACGCCCCCATGGTGTGCGCCCCTAGGACTTCCCGGAGCTCGATATATTAATAAACCAGCTCTAGTGAAGCAGGATCCGATGCAGGAGGCTTAAAGGGGCGAAGGTGACGATCAATAGGTTAGATCTAAGAGGGAGGTGGCTATCTGTTGATAGGTAAGGTCCATTGATAGAGACTCGTCGTTAGCTGGTCTCTCGGCCAGGGAATGGTGATTGCCAAAAAGAACTTGCCTCTGGCTGCGCCCTTTGGCCAAAAACTTGCAGACTTCGTCCAGACTCAATTCTCAGCTAGCGAAGACGGTATCTGGCTATGCTTGACTATAAGGGGCCTTTGTTATTGGCGCTGACTAAGCCACGAGTTTCTCAATCTTCAGGGTGACCCGTTCTGCTTTGAAGTCCGGTCAAGCTACTGCCAATTGTCAAGGAACACTAGCTATGATGCACAGCAAATGTCTCAAGACCAGAAATAAGTATTACAATACTATTCAAGGTAGAATATGCCATTTCTACTTACCAAAATAAACAAAAATAACCTATCGAGTTCCTTTTCTTTCAACCCTACAAAAAGGCTATCAGGTTCCATCAAGACTGGGCTATCCTGAATGGCTGCTACATTTCGCTATATATCTTAGGACGATGCTGCAACTTCGTGAAAGCACGGGTCTACAATATTCGTACATTGATACGGGCCATCCTCGCAATGAATGACCATTCGGTCGCTCGCCCTGAGGTAGAAGACCGGTGTAAAACGAGCTCAGGGCGAAGGTACTTGAAGAGTCTCTTATTCGAATCTCGCTAGAAGTCTCTATGTAGATGCGTGAGCTGGAAGAAATGCACGAGTTTGACCACAGGCACACCGTGCTTTCAATGTTTATGTGTATAATTATAAAGTCGCGCATGATTCTCATTCAACTGAGTAAGAGACTCCCACAGGCTTTCTTTGAAGTCTTTGCGCAAATACCTCTCAGCTGCTCTCGCAATCCAATACACCATCAGCGCAAAACGACTTTGGTCCCGTTCCTGGACACCTTCGCTCTGACAACGCAAACGGCCTCACCCTTCTCTCATCCCTGGATAGTGGCCTGGCGTCCTCCAAAGCTAATTATTCGTAGAACAGGTCCAACCATCCGTCGGCATAGCAAATTCTTGGGCCCTTTACAAGGACATTCACCATCCCACTCGCGGTGTCGAAGACATTGGTCGCATTCTGAGCCCAAGACCCGGTATAGTTCAACCCATTCGAGTCTATCTCAAGTCCATCAGATGACCCAAGCTGGCTATGACTATTCACTGATCCCTGTGCGAGTAGCTCGGATGTTGGACCATTATCGCGCAAGCGGACAATTGAGGTGCTGTACAAGTACCGTGAACCAACGGCTGTCCAACACAGGGTATCTCCGTCGTTTGACAGCGTAATGCCATCAGTACCATCGGAGCCAGATAGAATACTGCCTGACCCAGTAATGGAGTCGACGGGCTCTCCCCAGATGACAGAAGTTGATAGGAATTCGGGCCGGACCATTGGGGAACCATCGAGCTGGCGCCAGGATACCTTCTTGCCGAGATCCATTATGACGATACGGTTGCGACTTTCATTGCTGGAATTGGTGATGTAGGCTATGCCTTGGCCAGAAGATGTGATGCGTGGACGGAGATCAAAACGCACGTCGTTGAGACTCTGAACATGATTAGATCAAGCTTCAGAAGCAGAGCACCCATACGGACAGCGAATTCCACTGAATCAGAATCGGCTACTGTAGTGGGAAAGACGATAGTCGTGAAGACTTGATTGCTGGTGAGGTCGATACCGACGAGTTCTGGGCCCCCAAAGATGAGGGTGGGTGTGCTCCCCCAGAGGTCAGCGCTCGACGCGAGTCCAGCACCCAAAGCCGGTCTGTAGGATCGACTACGACGGATTGGACGCTGATAAATTAATTGTGGTAGTTGGACCCAGCTAGAGTTCAAGAATTGCCATCAGTGACTCCGGCCTGTACTGTTTATTGTAAAGCAAAATGGGTATACGTACCAGGCGTGCCGGATACGTTGAGAGGCCACAAACCTCTAGGAGGGCTATACTCTAGACGATCATCTTTGCACTTCAACGAGAGGAAACCTACCAGTTGGAGACTCCTCGTTGTAGATATGGACTAATTCAATTAGGGGCCTAATATACTAGGGTCTGAAGCCAAACACTGGCTTGATACCAGCAGCGCAAAACAACACACATATTGAAACTCGCAGACTACACCATGATCTATGAAATTATGGAATTATGGAAAATCTCGGAAGTAAGATGTGATCCAATGCTCAGTCACGAAGCCAAAACATGTCTCATTGCAGAGCGTAAAGAATTGTCAACAAATACAAACACCTACTTTCCGAGCAGGTGCGCAGAACTCCACCGCATCACGCGAAGTGACTCCCTACCAGACTTCCATAACCCACCTGACCCCATTGCCCATCGAAGATATTGAAATCCGCCTCGAAAAACGCATTCTGGCTCGCCATAAACTGTCCCATACCTCTCAAGACAATATCCAGCGTGCCGTACGTGACTCGCTGATCTCTCGAGACCTGATCTTGCACACTGATGACAACAAAGTCATCGGTTACATTGATGAATTGGCTAACGAATTTCCCGTCGCTGATGAAGCCGTCTTTGCCGAGGTCTACGACCGCGTCGAGGATGTCTTCGCTTGCTTGGAGAAGACACATGAGGAGGGTACTGGTGGGAAGAGCGGCGTTGATTTGAGTGAAGTCGATGCGTTTGTCGGTATTGGGAATTGGCCATTGAATTGGATCGTTAAGGGTACCGCTGTGCTATTTTTAGTACGGCAAGAAAAAGAAGTAAAGGTAGATGGGCATATACTCGCCGTTTGGCATGGCTAAGGTCCATGTGGGTGGGAGCACTGCCGGGCCCACCGGGATAGGGACCGCAGTGCCAGATACAGCTGCGGCTGCTATTCCTGATACTTGCGCGATTTGTGCTACGGTAGCACCGTCTGTTGGTGCAATTGGCCCCGACGGTGCTGCTGTGCATGATGTCACGAACGTAGTAATGGCCAAAAGGCCGAAGGTACGTATTGTGGTCATAGTGCTGATTTTGATTGACGGCAAATTGTTCGCAGGATCGTTAGCAAAATTGGGCGCAAGGGCAGCTCATTTGATAGCAGAGATTTTGATGTTTTATATGCGGCAAGCGCTTGAGCGCTTGGGATGCCATAGCATGCTCATGGCTCAGCACCCGTCGGAAACTTCAAATAGCATCATAGACGGGACGGGTGGCATTGCAGTTGATGAACTGTAGTCTTGACAGATAGCACACAACCTCAACTGCTTTCACCTCCTGTCGCGTTTGTGCAGTGTATTATCGATATCGTTCTGAATTTAGACGAGAGAGAAAAGTGCGCGGATCAATGCTTTCGCGCAAATAAGGATCGCCAGAGCCCTGCTTCAGTCTACTCATGAACCATAGGAACAAGCATTGAGACGATTGTGTCTATGTGTCTGTTCCGAAATCCCGGGATATCTTCCAACATGGCGATGCAAGCTATGCCAAAACTTTCGTTAAGAATACCCGCTCAGGTACAGACGACAAGCGACATCGAGCCGACAATTTGCCCACGTTATCCGTGGCGCGCAAACAATAATATTAGCTCGGTCGATGTAGTCGATAAGTCAGAGCACGGTCGAACCATAAAAGCATATCAGGGGGGCATTGCCAAACCCAATGTTTATGCTTCTGCCACCACCATTCCTGCACGTTTTACGCTAGTAAATACCTGATACGCACCAGGCACAAGCTCCCAGCCCACGTGGCACAAGATCAGGAGAGATTCTTGTCTAGCGATTTATCGAATATTAGCTCGTAGAGCCCAATTCAACTACTTCGGATTTTGCTTCATTGCCTCGAAACTGCTATGGATCCTCAAAAAGGTCTTCGGCAAGAGACCACTAGCGCTGTTGTGACCCTGTAGGTATGCGGTCCTGCTGTGGGCCGTGAAGAATTGCTTCGATGGCACCTCGATGCTGAGGACCGCTGCGGGCTGTGAAAGATTGGTTCGGTAACGCCTCGACGCTCGGGTGAGGCAGAGGCTCTAGCTTCAGCCCTAGCTTCAGCCCATGTTATCCATTCTGTCCAGTCATCGTTCTTCATGATAGACAAAGCTCTCGTGTACTCGCTGGCAGGGGACCGAATGGCCCCAATTCAAGAATTATTCTAGTCATTGCCGATGGCCCAGGAATGGTGCTCTCCTTACATTTTGTGCGATCTTCATGATATGCAACCACGAAAGCATCCGTTCAATATTCAACAGTAGCTGCAGAGCCGGATTGATACTCGAACCGGGTCGCCTGCGGAAGGATTTTTGCGCCAGACTCGAGTAAGAATTTGGCAACGTCATAATGATTCTGGAAAACTTCATGGCTGAGCGCCGTTTTTCCATCATCGTGACATTCTCGGTGACAGGGAGCAGCAGTTGAGCTATGCTACATACCACCCAAATTTGAAAGACAATCTGCACTTTTAGCAATGTCGGCTTCATAAGTATTGAGGTAGTGATTTGTAGCACCCGTGAGAACATCAAAGTCTCTCCGTTCTTCAAGCTTCATATATTGCAAGCGTTGATCCACATTTAGTCGAGCGTACGTCAAGCCTTCATTCTGCGCCTCCAAATGTTCCATCTCATTAGCAAACTCGACAGCAATCTTCTGTGTGTCCATAGCAATAGACACTAGACTCCAGAGGATCTGTTTCCCTGAATCTCCTACAGCCTTGAGAGGTGGGACGCATGATCCAACGCTGATGATGTATTGGATCTTACCACTGGACTTGCCCCAGACATATTTCGCCTCATCTACGAGAGCACGTACAGGATTGTTGTAGTTTCAGGCCTCCGTCGACAAAATTTCCCAGGGGCTTTCCCAGCTAGATCGATGGAAAATAAAGCGGCGCGGCAGAAGCTACCCGAGCAGCTTGCCATATAGAACAGCTGGTTCCGGGTTCCCATGAAATGCGGTAACTGCCAAGACGAAAAGGCTTACTTCTGTCCTTCTTGGTGACGCAGACGAAGTTTCGGCAACCTGCGTTCTCATTTTCGAGTGTGGCATCTTGCGTCCCAAGTCTAGCAGCGACCATTGCTTTGATGATCATCTCCAATTCGGTGACGTCGAAACGAGCCGTTCCCTCGATTCCCTGGAAGATTTTTCCTACTTTACTGCCAGGTATGAAGCCTTCTTCTGGGAAGATTCTTGGGGCCATATCCAAATAGCTAGATATACATGTTTCGATGTCCATCCTGAAAACACCGAGCATGATAACGATGACTCCACCAGTGAAGGTCCCCGCCATCGTATCGAAGTAATTGCATGGTAACAGCAACCGCTCGACACCAGGTCCCACCTTACTGTCAAGAACGAACATCATTCTTTGCAAGATGAGCAAGGATGCACGAGCGCCACCGCCGGTGATGGAAAGAAGGCGTAAGCCTCCACCCGTGCTCTGTCCATATCAAAGCAAGGCGACTGTCAACCAAATTTGCGACGATCGAGGCCTCCCTCGGTGCAAATGATGGGTGTCTGATCTGCACACGCTAGATCTTCAATTTCCCTCTTTATTTGCTCGGTGTAGTATTTATGTACGTCTTAGCCCACAGAACGTCGCCTTGCAGAGGCACTAGGGCCAAGAGTCGCGACAAGCCTGCCCAAGCTTCCTCAACCGGTGTAGTAGTTCTGGACATCGCGATAGTGCCTTGCCTAGCCGCGCGCGTCGAGCATGTCATTCAAATGTCGTTTGCGTTCGTAATTGCGGGTTACTACCAAAACCATCCAGTAAGCTGCAAGTACGAATAGATGCCGAAGCAGAAGAGCACCGTATTCGAAGTTTGTGCGAAAAAGCGTGCGGCGTTTTTAAAAATGAAGCGTCTGAAGCTGACAGCCTTCAGCCCCCCACTAGATCGGCGTGGCAGGCTTCTGTGGGGCCCAAAAGCAAGTGCCGCGTCAAATGGCGTCGACTGGCCTCCAACTGGATCAGGGCAGGAAAAAACGAGATTCACAGTGAACTCGGCTGCGAGGCTAGGCTGTAACATAATCGCTGGAACAATTTTCGATATAGGAGTATCATGAAGCAACATAGCTACGAATACCACGGTACATGAGTGTTTCCAGCTCCTTCACGTCAAAAGGTCGTATTAACTCATATCCAGTCCTCTCTGCGAAGCAAAGTCCGTTGCTGGTGAGCACCCTCGCCGAACGCATCTCCAAGCTCTACTCCAGCAGCCTCAGCAGCATCAACAAGTCCCCGGAACGCGTTTCTGTCTTGACGACTTCTGTCTTTCTGCCAAAGTCGCGCCGAGACTCTTTTTAGCAGTGGTGTGTAAGCGGCTCTCCCTTCCATCAACTGGGTGAGCTGCGCAACGATCCTAGTACAGTGGCAGATGAAAAACTCATCGTCGATATCAGTGAATGAGAGGGTCTCGATTGACTGTGGGAGCATATTCACCAAATCTACACTAGCGTGACTGGGAGAGTCTATCAGGAGCTTCAATGGAATGCTGAGATTTTGCAGCTGGGTAAACCCTTCGAGAGATCCCAGTGTTTGGCGGTGCGGACAGCGGGTGATCTTGTCATAATTTATCTCTAGATCCTTGAGTGAATGTGCTACCACACGGAGCGCTTCCGTAAAAGATGGCGGATCGAATCTGTATGGGTTACTTCGGAACTGATCCCAATGTTTATAGGAAAAGATCTCAAGATGTTCTGTTGAGCGTGAGATTTCCTGCAGGATACTAGGTTCAATGGCGGCATATTGGAGTGTTAGTTGCTTAACATATGAAGATTCTGGTTGTCTCGGCCAGACTTTGAGTCCTGATACGGATAGTCCACCGTTGTGGACCACAGAGACAGATGGGATGCGAAAGAAAGGTGCAAGGAAGGTGACATCTCCCGAGGTCGTGTTTCCTCTTACACCATAGTGTACGTGCTCCAGTCGTTGCAAACTCCTTACCGAAGAGGTGGAAGTTTGAAGGATTGTAGCGTAGTACAGCGCCTTTGCCAAGACCTCTGGCTCCGAGGGTGCAAGCATTTGCAATGTGCGTAGATTGGGCAGTAAAAGGATCAGGAGTGCCACGTAGACCTCGTCGATATCTTTCCTAACG
>JAABUP010008903.1_pt1 | contig 12587 bp, 12 predicted proteins | sample 5559201 | NCBI WGS metagenome assembly JAABUP01 (sample SAMN10711887, study PRJNA513373) | rock metagenome | isolation source: Antarctica rocks | place: Antarctica | reverse complement strand
GACATCCGCGACTGGGTCAAAGCCTGGAACGACAACCCCAAGCCGTTCATCTGGACCAAGTCCGCCGACCAGATCCTGGCCTCACTCGGACGACTTCTTCAACGAACTACTGGCGCAGGACACTAGCGAGCAGCACCAGGGGACGTCCGCGATTGTCAATACCGATTTCAGCGGCAGCTCGATCGGAAGAGCGACGGCTTGCCGGGGGCGGCGGGCCACCTCCGTGCTCTGCCACGGCCACGGCTTTGGGTCGGTTGTCCACAGGTTCACAAGGAAGGTGCCGGCCAGCCGAGTCCGCTAAGGCGTTGTCCACAGGTTCACCCGTTCGGGTTGTCAGAACTCGTTCTGTTACTTACCGTCACCCTCACGGATCGTGACCCGCCTTCTGCGGCGCGTGATGCGGCTGTCGTCTCGGGGGTGTGCGGTGTCAGCGGGTCTGTCTCTGCTCGGGCCGGGCGCCGCCTTGGCGCCCGCCCTGATCGAGTCCGAGGTCCGCGAGCAGGTGCGGCGCCGGGGAATGGACCCGGCGGCCGAACCGGCGTTGATGCGATCGCTGGTCGAGCAGGTGCTGGGCGACTACGAGCAGCGTGCGCTGGTCGAGGACCTGCCGGTGCTCGGCGACCGGCTGCTGGCCGCGCGGCTGGTGTTCGACGCGGTGGCCGGGTTCGGGCCGTTGCAGGCCTACCTCGACGACCCGGTCGTCGAGGAGATTTGGACTAACGAGCGACTGACGGGTGCGTCGCCTCCCGCCGAAGGGGCCACGCGGGCGGAAGCGCGAACAGCCCCCGCGTGCTGGCCCTGCACGGCAAGACCCCGCGCGGCGCACGTCCGCGTCATCGACGGCGCCGGCGGCGTCCGGCTGCCGCACTTGGGGTGCGCTCGACCAGGCCAGTGGTGTCGCGCTCGGTTCGAGCTCTTGACGAGCGGAAGGCGTCCGGCCGCCGCTAGGGTCTGTACCCCTGCCGGCCAGCACAGCCAGACACCTTCGCCGCCGTCCTGGATCCCTCGGACTTGGGTGGCTTGCCGGGTCTGGCGCTCGCCCTCATACTCGACGAGGCCGACCCGCCACCGAGGGACGGCGAGGGCGCAAATGGTGCTGCTCGTCGCTTCTCCTTTGTGAGGAGCGGCCAGCGACGAAGGTTCGGCTCGCCTGTGACGGGCATCGCTCCGCGAACCGCCGAGGACGTGCACGACCGCAACAGTCCTCGGCGTACCGGGCTACACGCTGAACGGTCCGGCTTAGAACGTGATCAACGGCTTGATGATCCCGTCCTCCTTCGTGACCATCATGTCGAAGGCTCGCTGGACCTCGTCGAATGTGAAGGTATGGGTGGTCATGGGCGTCGGATCGATCCGGCCACTGCTCATCAGCCGCATCATCCGCGTCATTCGCTCGCTTCCCCCCGGGCAGAGGCCAGTGTGGATGGCCTTGTCATTCATGCCGAGCCCGAACGCGTCGAGCGGCAGCTGCAGGGGCGCGGGATTCTCGCCGTGATAGCCGATGTTCGACACCCGACCGCCGGCCTTCGTCACGCGCAGGCACGCCTCGAACGTCTGAGGAAAGCCGAACGCCTCGATCGCGGCGTCGACGCCCTCACCGCCCGTGATGTCCATGATCTGCTCGACCGGGTCGCCCTCGGTGAAGTCGACGATGACGTCCGCGCCGAACCGCTTCGCCAGGGCCTGGCGCTCCGGGCGCGACTCCACGGCGATGATCTGACCGGCACCCAGGAGATTGGCGCCTATCGTGGCGGAGAGCCCGACCGGGCCCTGGGCGAAGACCGCGACGACGTCTCCGAACTGCAGATACGCATGCTCGGCACCCATGAAGCCGGTAGAGAGCATGTCGCACGTGTAGACAGCCTGGGCGTCGGTGATGTCGTCCGGAATTGGCGTCAGATTGGCCTGTGCGGCGGGCACGACGAAGTACTCAGCCATGTTGCCGTCGATCTGATTGGTGTACTTGTAGCCGCCGAGCGGTCCGCCGCACTGGCTGGTGAACCCGCGCTGGCAGTAGGTGCACCGGTAGCAGGGCGTCACGGCGTTAACTGCGACCCGCTGCCCCTCAGTGAACCCGGTGACGGCCGATCCCAAGCTGTGGATAACCCCTACGGATTCGTGGCCCAACGTCCGGTTGGGTGGCACCGGCAGAGCGCCCTTGACCGTATGGACATCGGAAGTACAGATCAGCGATGCCTTCGTCTTGACGATCGCCTCCTCCGGCCCGGGTTGCGGGATCGGCTTCTCCATCACCGCGGTCTCACCGATCTGCTTGAAGACCAGTGCGCGCATCGTGTCGCTCATGTCCACTCCCTGCTAGTCGACAGCCGGCGCGAAGCGACACCGGAGTTGTTGATTAGTACGTTCACGCGACCGTGCTCGGCCGCAACAACGTCGAACGTGGCGCGCGGGACCTCGTCCTCGTTCGTGACATCGCAGGCGTGGAAGCTAGCCCTCTTCGACGTGCAGGCAACGCGCTCGGCGCCGGCTTTGTCGATGTCGGCGACGGTCGGGTCCTCGTCGGTCCTGCGGGTGGCGATGGCTTCGCCGAGGCCGCTGGAACCGCCGGTGGCCACCGCGACCTTGCCGCTGAGCTTTCCCGCCCGCGCAGTCAGCTCCATTTGGTTGCGCAGCTTGTGCAGCGTGGACAACCCGGAGAACTTCGCGCCGATGGTCCCCGCGTCGATCTCGGCACCGGCCTGCCCGTTCACTGCCATGGATGATGTCTCCCTTCCCGGCTGCGCCGAGCACGCACCGACTGCGCCTGTCGTGAGGATCGTCATACTATGCCTGATGAAGGCCCGATGGAGTAGGACATCCTGCGGAGACCCTGGTGGGCTGACTTGCACGCTCTTGGCAGGCGGGCGTCCCATCTGGCAAGCCATGATGCGTGCCAAGCGGGGGCCAACTCGTGACGCTGACCGAGTCGTCTGGGGTGCTGCGCTCGTGCGGGAGGGAACTGACTACTCGGCCCCGAGGATGCAGAAGTTGGCGGGATCGTCGCCTCGCTTGCACCTACGCCAGCCGCGCCGACAGGTGGCCAGGCTCCTTGAGCGCCGCCGCTTGGGCACGACGTGCGCCTCCCCTCCGACGTGGCACAGTCGAGCCCTGTGACAGACGACCTGCCGCTGCTCGGGTTCGGCCTGCCGGTGTCGGGGAGCTGGGCAACCCCCAGCGCGATGATCCGCGTCGCCCGACGCGCCGAGGACTTGGGGTACGCCTCGCTGTGGACGTTCCAGCGCGTGCTTTACCCGGCCGAGGGTGGGCTCGACCCGTCGTTCGACGCGGCACACAACCCATCGACACGTCCGGCTAGCGACCCCTCGTACCGCGCGGTGCACGATCCGCTGGTCCCGCTCGCGTACGTGGCCGGGCACACCGAGCGGATCCGCCTGGGGACGGCGACCATCTGCGCACCGTTCACCGCCCCGGCGCTGCTCGCCAAGTCCATGACCACCTTGGACGTGCTGACCGGCGGTCGACTCACCGTCGGGCTCGGGATCGGCTGGCTGCCCCACGAGTACGCCGCTGCTGACGTCCCCTTCGAGCGACGGGGCGTGCGCATGGACGAGTACCTGCGCTGCCTGGAAGCGCTGTGGACGCAGGACCCGGTCGAGTTCCAGGGCGAGTTCTACGTGGTGCCCCGCTCGCACACGGGCCTCTCGCCCGTCCAGCGACCCCACCCTCCGGTGCTGCTCGGGGGCGCGGCGGCGCCGGCACTCCTCCGCGCTGGGCGGCTCGCACAGGGCTGGATTAGCAGCAGCCGGCAGGACCTGGGCGGGATAGCCGCCTCTGTCGAGATGGTTCGGCGGGCGCGCAAGAGGCCGGCCGCGATCCGGAGGCCGTGCGGATCATCGTGCGCGGCTTGGTCGACCTCCTCGACGACGATCCCGGCGGGGACCGCCGGCCCCTGCGGGGAACCCGCGAGCAGGTGCTCAGTGACCTCGCCGGACTGCGTGCGCAGGGCGTCACTGAGGTCTTCTTTGACCTCAATTTCTCGCCGCGAGTCGGCTCGCCTGATGTCGACGCCAACGAGGCGCTCGCGCATGCCGAGCACGTGCTCGACGCCTTCGCGCCCCGCAGTTGGAGCTAGGCGGCCACTCGCGGGCAGGCGGCGCCGAGTCGGCCGTCGGCCGATCGCTGCTCACATAGACGGAGGTGGGCGCACGTCCAGGGGCGGCTCCCGACGCTGCAGCGACGTCACCCAGCAGACCGCCAGCGAGCGGGGTGACGTCGTCGCTGATCGGTGACCCGAAGGCCCCTCGTCCCGACCCTGGCCGTGACCGGCGCGCTGGCGCTATGCCGCCTCGACCTTCGGCATGATTTCTTCCTTGAGGCGCTTGAGGTCGTCGAGGGTTTTTGAGACCGGGACGTCCGCGAAGGGCGGCCACAGCAGCGGCATCGTCAGCCCGGCCTCCTTGTAGCGCTTGAGCATGTCGGTGATCTGCCCGGCGGTCCCGACCAGGATGTTGGAGAGCTTGCCGTTGTCGGTCTGGTCGGTCTTCTCGTCGGTGATCGTGAACCAGATCATGCTGCACATCTGCAGGTCGTCGATAGACCTCCCGAGCTCCTCGAGCTCGCGCGAGAAGGCCGCGCGCCACTCGGTGAGCTCGCGGGGCGTGTCCTGAATGCCGATCCAGCCCGCTAAGCCGTACTTGGCTACGCGGTTGGCCGAGCGCTTCGGGTCTCGGAGCCCGCTGAAGTAGATCGGCGGGTGCGGCTTCTGCACTGGATGGTGGCCGAATCCGCACGCATCGAAGTCGGCGAACTCGCCGTGGTACTCAAACGTCTCGTCGGTCCAGATGCCCTGCGCAATCTCGATCGTCTCCCGCACGTGCGCGTGCCGCCGGGGGAACAGGTGCGTGGCGCTCGAGGCAGCGAACTCCTCGGGCATCCAGCCCGCACCGATGCCCACGTTGAGCCGGCCGTTCGACAAGTGGTCGATGGTGGCGCACTCGGCAGCGAAGACTCCCGGGGCCCGGTACGGCGTGTCGGTGATGCTCATGCCGATCCGCACCTTCGTGGTCCGGGCAGCAATCCACGGCAGGAGCGGCCAGCCCTGGAACCACTTGCCGCGCGCGGACACCGGCAGCTGCTTGGGGAAGCCGGTCATCATCCCGAAGGAGTTCTGCAGCTCCGCTCGGTCGGAAGCCTCCGGAACGACGATGCGGTCGAGTGTCCAGACAGAGTCGAAGTCGAGCTCTTCGGCGAGGTCGGTGAGGTCCGCGAGTTCCTGGACGGTCACGTGATCGCGGAAGTTCGGCAGGTACAGGGCGAGCTTCATGGGGCCTCCTCAGCGGGCGGAACGGGGACCAGCACGCACATCTCGGCTCAGTCGGCATACCCCCGGGCACGCCGACGGTGAGGAAACTAACAGCCCACTGCGGGACCGCGCACCCCAGGTGCGTCGACCAGGAGTCTCAGGAGGCCCCGGGCTGCTCCGCGTCGGTGCGGACCCGCTCGCGCAGTTCTCGCTTCAGGACCTTGCCGTAGTTGCTCGTCGGGAGGGCGTCGACGAACCGGTAGTCCTTTGGGCGCTTGAACCGGGCGATGCTCTCGAGGCAGGTCCGGTCCAGGTCCGCCACCGGCGGCGGAGCGGCGCCGTCGGCAGCCACGACGAAGGCGACCACGGTCTCCCCCCACTCCGAGTCGGGCCGCCCGACGACGGCGGCCGCGAGGACGTCGGGGTGGCGGAGCAGCGCCTCCTCGACCTCGCGTGGGTAGACGTTCATGCCGCCGCTGATGATGAGGTCCTTCGAGCGGTCCCGCAGCGTCAGGTAGCCCTCGTCGTCGAAGCTGCCGATGTCGCCGGTGTGCAGCCAGCCGCCGCGGAGCGTCTCCGCGGTGGCCTCGGGCTGGTGCCAGTAGCCAGCCATGACGACGTCGCCCCGGACCACCACCTCTCCGACCTCGCCGGCGGGCAGCTCGCGGTCGTCGTCGTCGACGACGCGGACCTCGACGTCTGTGCGGGGCAAGCCGACGGTCTGCATGCGCTCTCGCCAGCGCGGGTGGCCTCGATCGGCGTGGTCGGCCTTGGACAGTGCGGTGATGGTCATCGGCGTCTCGCCTTGCCCGTAAATCTGGGCGAGGCGAGGGCCGAAGACGGCGAGGGCGTCCGACAGATCGGCGAGGTACATCGGCGCCCCGCCGTAAATGATTGCTTTCAAGTGCGACAGGTCAGCGGAAGCGACGGCTCGGTCCCCGGCCAGCCGCTTCACCATCGTGGGCGCGGCGAACAGCGACACGCCCGGCCAGCGGTCCAGCAGGGCGGCGATCTCGTCACCGTGCACGCCGCCGGAGGACGGCACGACGCTCACTGCCCCTCGGGCGACATGCGGCAGCCCGTAGAGCCCGGAGCCGTGCGACAGGGGCGCGGCGTGCAGGATGCAGTCCTGCGCCCTGACCTGGTCGAGATCGGCGAAGTAGCTGAGCGAGGCCATCAGCAGGTTGCGGTGCGTGAGCGTCGCCCCCTTTGGCCGTCCGGTGGTGCCGCTCGTGTAGAACAACCACGCCGGGTCGGTCGGCTGGCGGTCGACGAGCGAAGCCGGGGCAGAGGCCATGAGCCGGTCCCACCGAGGTCCGGGCGCCAGCAGCGCGTCCACGGCGTCGACCAGAGACTCGACATCCTCGGCGTGCTCGTCGTCGGTCACGACGACCGCCGCCCCGCTGTCGTCGAGGACGTAGGCGATCTCGTCGCGGTGCAGCCGGGCGTTGACCGGCACCGCGACCAGACCGGCATGCCAGACGGCGAACAGCGCTTCGAGGTACTCCGGCCGGTTGCGCATCACGATCGCGACCCGGTCGCCGGGCGACAGACCGAAGCCCTCGCGCAGCCCGCCCGCCGCGGCAGCCGTCTTGGCGGCGAAGGCACCCCAGCTCGCGTGCACGCGGTCACCGTCAGCCAGAGCCGGCTCATCGCGGCGCCGACGCCCGTGGCGCTCGACCCACCCTGCCACGTTCACGCGCACCACCCCGTCGGCGAGCGGCTCATCGCGGCGGGACCAGCCGCGACACTCGGCAGGGTAACGCGCTACGGCTTACCGTTGCCCTTCATGACGGACTCGCACACGCGCTCGCAGCACCTGAGCCGGACGGCGAGCGCCGGCGCCCCCCGATGAGGCTCGAACCGGCCGAAGCGCTAGCGCGGCTCGGCGCGAACGTCCACGGCGTCATGTGCACTTTGCACCCCGAACGCGGTCCCGATCCGGTTCCGGCCGTGTACGCGGTGAACGGCGACGGCTACGTCGGCATCCCCATCGACCGCGTCAAACCGAAGTCATCCCCGCGGCTACAGCGGGAGCGGAACATCGAGGCCGACCCGCGCGCCGCGCTGCTGGTCGAGCACTGGGACGCTGCCCAGTGGTCGCGCCTGTGGTGGGTGCGGGCGGACCTGCAACATGTGAAGGACCCTCCACCTTTGCTGACGGACAACCTCGCCGCGCGCTTGGCGCGCACCGTTCCCCAGTACGCCGATCAGCCCTTCCACCGGGTGCTCGTGTGTCGGATCGTCGCCGTCACCGGCTGGGCCGCCAGCGAGCTGTGAGTGCGGGCATCGTCCTGTCTGCCGTCACAGCCCCGTGGAGTTGACGGCGGCGCCAACGGTCCGCCAACCCCAAGATCGTCGGTGGATCGAGGCTTAGTGCAGTTCAGCATCGGTGCCGGGACAGCGGTGACAGCAGGGTGTGAGACAGGTCTTGGGCAAGCAACTCGACCGTATACAACGACCATCAGCAGCCATGGCAGGATCTGGGGTACCCGCTGTGATTGCTCGTACAACGGGTCCGTACCCTTCGTGTCCGGGGCGGGGTCCCTGCGCCCGGAAACCCGGGGGCCTCGCTTCCCGATCACATCACTGCTTGGTTCAGCTCTGAGTTGGCGGCACCCCGAGGCGGTTCCGCAGCCGCTGCCAGCCGCGGTCGCCAGGCCGGCGCAGCTCTTCCGCGCATGTGAAGCAGACGAACAAGGTTCTCGATTCCGGCTGAGTGTTACCGGAGGAGGGGACGACCCGCTCGCGGCAGCGAAGGCAGCGGTGGTCCCCGCAGTGAAGGCGACGCCGCTCTGCGCCCTTGTGGCTCGAGCCGTGTTCACCAGCGGCCGTCCATGCCGCGCAGCAGCCATCCGGTTCGTTTCACGGTCAACCCTTTCGACGCTAGAGCGCAGGTCTAGCACCGCTGTGCTTCCCCGGCTAGGTTCATCGCGTCGGTGCTGGGCGTCAACGCCAGCCCTTCCGCCATCGGAACGCATCGGGCGGGGCAGCCAAGGGCAGCGCGATGCGCGGACCATTCATCCGCGCTACCTGGACGCGCCCCTGCGCCCAGCACCGACAACCCAGGACGCCAACTGCCATGCAGCACGCCCTCACGGACACGTCATTGACGAGCAGTTCGGCCGATGAGCCGACGGACGGCGTCGAAGCTACGGAGCACCCCAGCGGTAGTCAGGAACAGTCCTGCGGCAGCGAGCACAGTGCATGCCAGGCATAGGACTAGCCATCCCAAGCCCGCCAACATGGAGACGATGACTCTCACCAGGACAGACTCCCCTATCCTCGGAGTGCCCTGCAGCCGGACTGAAGCGCACGTTCGAGTGACCAAGGGAACGCGGTCAAGGCCGATAGGTGTTGCCAGGGGCCGTCGGGGCTCTGGCGGGTCCGTCGGCCCCTCACAGCACGAGTCATCAGGGGCGGCCAGATCAAGGCGGTACGCGGCGGCTGCGGTGGCCTGTAGCGCCGGGTCAGGGGTCGGCGTGTAGCGAACTCGTCGTCCTCCGCGGGTGCCGGCATAGGCCCGAGGCATAGAGGGCGTTGCTGGTGATCCACGAGGGCCCGGCTGGGGATTCTGTACCGTCTACGGGCATTGGGAGGGACACTGAGCCGTGACAACGCCTGAGTACACGTCCGCCGGCTGCCGTCACTGCGGCGGGTCCATGTCTGGCCGTAGTGACCGTGCGTACTGCTGCAACGCCTGCGGACAAGCCGACCACCGAGAACTGCAGCGCGGCCAGCTCGCCGACAACCGTCTGGCATGGGCTCTGCAAGGGCTTCGGGCGCTCATGGACGATGACCTCGATCGCATGGACGCTATCCGTGACGCGTACCCCCGCCCTAGCCGTAACGCACGACGGGGTTCATGACCGCTGATCCGCACGCCTTGTCCCTTTGACGCCCCTGACGGGCTCAGGTCACGGCTTGCTTTGAGTGAGCCGGGATTCAAGCGGTACCTCGCCGGGTCTCCGCCCACATCACCACCGGCGTCTCCGCCCACATCACCAGTAAGCCGTCGCTTGTGTTGTTTTTGACACCCGGGAGACTCTTCAAGCATGTTCCCCAATGAAAAGCCTTGGCTTAACAGAATGAGGGGGGCGCCCTCACTCAGTGCTTTCAATCGAATTCCGTGGCGGTCGATCCCATATAATTGAGGATCGCTACTTGAGCAACCAAGACACTTCTCCTCCCGTCACGAGTACGCGCGCAACGGCTGCTGCCGAGCCGCTGCCGACCGGGCAGGTTCTTTCACTTGCTCATCGGCAGCGCAGGTGGGTAATAAACATCGGCGTAGCGAGGGACAACATCCACGGGTGGCAGACCCAGCAGCCGTCTACTCGACGAGCGTCACGCCTGCCTGTCCATCGCCGAGTCAGCCGATGGCGTGCCAGCGCTGGCCCTGGCCGTTCCACTCGTATCGGGTGCCGTTGATCGACCAACCAGGCATTGCCACCTTTGGCAGTCTTCCCAAGACGGCGAGCAGGACTGCGTCGTCAGAAGGGTCGAACTCGACCGTCAAGCTGAGGGCTTCCCCTTCAGGATCGCCCATTCGTCCGGGACCAAGGTCGCAGTCGATGATCCAGTCGGCTACGTCCGAAGGTTGCAGGTGACCACTCGGGCGGAAGGCAGTTCCCTGGGGAAGCCCGTCGTCGTTCCAGCTCCAATCCAGAACCCATCGGCCGTACCGCAGCAGACGGCAGACGGCAGAGCTGGACGTCATTCCACCCTCGGAGAACCAACGGACTTTGGCGACACTCTCCGCAGTCTGTAGTGAAGGGGTGAGGACCGCGAGCGTCTCGTCGGCCCGAGCCGACATCCACTGCCATTCCTCGTCGTTGACGGTGACATGCTCATAGGGCAGCTCATCGCTCACGGCGACGAGGGCTCCGACAAAGTCCTGCACGTCGCCGCACCAGTTCACGTCACCGAGGTCGAATGCGTCGTCTTGAGAGAGCTCGATCCGCAACAGTGCTCCGGACACTGGCACTGTCCCGCCTTCAACAACGATCCCGGCCTCTGACTCCGACCGCCAGCTCCCGTTCGACCGCTGAAGGAACAGGCGACGCGGCTCGCGGCCTGCGAATCGCAAGTCCAATTGATAGCGCTCCCGGCCCATGCACAGCAGACTGCCACTGATTGCGTGTTATGGGTAGCTGAAGTGGGATCAACGAGCGACTGTCTACGAACAGCAGCTTGGCGAGCCCCGCCGTGCTAAATGAGCAACTGTTTCGCCAGCTCCTTGAGCAGACCCGGCAGGGCCCGGAAGCATGTCCCACTGGCTCGGCCGATGGTCAGCGCAGAGTCGGGTGGCCTCGGCGGCGAACCTGTCGGTTGGCGGATGCATGGTCACCCGTGCCGGTCGTGCGGATCGCGAACTACATTCATTCAGAGCGCGCGATGAACCCGGCGCTCGCTGCCGACGCGCGGGCCTACGAGCGGGAATTCGTGCGGCACATGTCCGGCTTCACCGCACGCCCGAACCCGGGCCTGTAGATCGTGCGGGGCGTGAAGGACGGTGTGGGAACCCGTGCGGCCGGCCGGAGTCCATGCCGCCGGCCGAGCGTTCCGCCCGGGGCTGGGCGGCGCTCCCAGGCATGGCGCCGCCCAGCCAACAATCGTGACAGCAGCAGGTGATGATCGGGCGAGACTCGACCGGTCAGCAGGCCGACGTCAGGTCGCGAAGTCGGCTACCTGGGGGTCTAGAATTTCGAGCGGCCAGCTCGTGACCTCTCGCGTCCTGCCGGGCCGGTGAAGCCCGTGATCGGACTGCCGGAGCAGTTGATCGCCGTAAGTGTCGTCGCCATCCGCCGCAGAGGCACGTTCGGCTTCTACATCAAACAGGACCTCGCTGGCTGCGTGCCGACGACGCACGCCGATGACGCGGATCGCTTGTACGGAGGGTCCGACCGCCCACGTCTCCCGCAACGTGGCAAGGAGGTGCGCCGCCAACAGCTGCGCGTAGACCTCGGCGAACTCGGTTTTTGTCCAAGCCTTTGTCGAAGGTCGGCCTGCCGGCGTAGTCGATGCCCTTCGGTCGGGGAGCACGTCGGTGTCGGGCAACAGCAGTAGCAACGCGGCCTCGGACCCTTCGGCTCGAATGATCTGAACAGGCGCCGGGTTGTCGGCAAATGCACCTTCAAGAGCCGCCGTCAACACCTGCCGGTCGCCGATCTGCAGTTGTCGCCACCAACGATCGGCGTCGGCCTGTCTGACGCGTGTCTGCTCGGCGTTGTTTCTATCAACTTGCTCGCTAGAGATCTGCGCTGCGGCTGCAATGTCAAGCTTCAAAGTCCTTCGCTTGCTCCGTTGCCAGAACGGGGCCTCACCCTTCCGCTGGCGCCATTGCTCCTTGGCCATTGCTGTCGCACTCGTCGCGGGTGGAAGGGGGACTATGAGGCGAACGGCTGGCGAAAAGCGCTCACGTTGAACGGCCATCAGCGCGGCCAACGACTCCTGCGCGTCGGCGGCCTGCTCAACTCGTGCCGCCGCCGTAGACGTCTGGCCAACGGTGCTCCTGACGGGCGGTTGGCCACCGACCCGTGATGTTGTGCGACCAGCGGCTCGGCTAGATGCCGAGTTGCCCCGCGACGACCTTCGACGGGACTTGCGGCCCCCGTTCAGCGCAGCCCCGATGAGTGCGTTCTCAGCTGCACCCAGGGGATTAGTGACCGTGTAGATCGACCGACTCATCCGCTTCACCGCCCGCGGAGTCACCGCCGACTTCATCGACCCGACGGGGTGCATAGCCTTACGGACGCTTCGAGGCGTCGCCTTCCGAACGCCCTTCCGCATGACCCGCCGAGCAAAGCCCACTACGTCCTCCTCGCCAGCAACTGATCGACACGGTAGTCCCCCGCCTGTTCGGCTCACGACTCTTCCCTCGCGGCTCAAACCACTAAGCGGGGCTGCAACTGCGGCGGTGGGCGCACCTGCTCGGCTTCCGCGTGCCTCGCCATCGTGCCGGCGGCTCGTCACGTGCGCTTGTGGTCTCGCCCTGCGCGGTGGCGGGCTCAACTTAAACGGACCGCGTGTTGTCTAGCTTGCTGAGTAGCTGGACTCAACGATCTCTGTGCCGTCGACGCCTCGAGCGAAGACCCTCCTGCCGTCGATGTCGTGGTGGACGTATGCGACTTTTGCCCCAGTCAGCGATCGGATGATGTTTTCGGTCTGGGGCCGTTTTCGTGACGGAGTCCGAGATGAGCAATAGTCAAGACCTGTGGATGAAGATCATTTAGGCGGCGTCGGGCACTGACTCGGCAGCCGCAGGGTCGGGTTCGTTGGCGGACTGTTCGTGGGGTCGTTCGACGAGTTGGCCGCCGGAGAA
>JAABUP010008902.1_pt1 | contig 12587 bp, 17 predicted proteins | sample 5559201 | NCBI WGS metagenome assembly JAABUP01 (sample SAMN10711887, study PRJNA513373) | rock metagenome | isolation source: Antarctica rocks | place: Antarctica | reverse complement strand
ATGCGCGCGCAGCTGCCGCCCCGGCGCGATGCAAGTCAGGAACGGCTGAACCTCTTGCTCCAGCTGTGCGCACGCGAGCCGGGCGTGGCGGCGGGTGCGGCGCAGGATTCCCGCCTACGCGCATTTACAGATATGAAACCCACCCATTCCACCGAATCCACAAGGAATAAGCCGCGCCGCGCCTGATTGCGGCGCGCGCCGCGGGCGCCAGGCAATGGCAAGACGCTGCTGGCCAAGGCGCTGGCGGCCGAGGCCAACGCGACCTTCTTCGCCATCTCGGCCTCCTCGCTCACGTCCAAGTGGCACGGCGAGGCGGAGAAGCTGGCGCGCCTGGCCTCACCCTACCCCTATACTATCCCTGACCCCTGACCTGAGAAGTTGGCGCCAGCCTCCACACGCCATGCTTGTGTCACGGCCTCTTGCTGTTCCCAAATGTGACATCTCATGCCTAGAGGACAAAGGGTTGCATGCTCTCATATGTGTGTTTACTGACAGGAGCCATCAACTGCGACACATCTGCAGCAAGCAAGGTCTGATTGACCCCGCTGGCGCTGTCATGCGCAAGGCGCGCAGCGCCTCGCGTCGCCAGCGCGGGCCGCCGAGCTGCCAGCGCGCTGAAGCGGCGCGCGGCGCAGGTGCGCGCGCTGTTCGCGGTGGCCGCGGAGATGCAGCCGGCGGTCATCTTCATCGACGAGATCGACAGCATCCTGTCGGAGCGCTCGGCGGCCGAGCATGAGGCCAGCCGGCGCCTGAAGACGCAGTTCCTGATCGAGTTCGACGGCGTGGCGGCCGGCAGCGAGCGCGTGGTCGTCATCGGCGCGACCAACCGCCCGCAGGAGCTGGACGAGGCCGTGCGGCGCGGCCCCGGCCCTAACCCTAACCCTGCACGCCCGCACCGCCGGCCAGGCCCACCAGGGCTTGAGGCCTGCTTTTCTGTGGCCGCGCTGCGCGCGGCAGTCTGCGGGACCTGGGTACCCACAGACCAGGGTACCCAAGCCGAGCGGTACGCCGTTGGGGGCGGCCGCTGGCGCCGAGGCCGCAGCGTGCAGAGCGCCGGCCGGCGGCGTGCAGGCGGCGGCTGGTCAAGCGCGTGTACATCCCGATGCCGGACGCGGCCGCCCGGCGCGCGCTGCTGGCGCACATGCTGGCCGGGCAGCCGGCGCGGCTGTCGGCGGGCGACGCGGAGGCGCTCGCGCGCCGGACCGAGGGCTATTCTGGCTCGGACCTGGCCGCGCTCTGCCGCGAGGCCGCCATGGTGCCGCTGCGGTGCGCGCGCCCGCGCCCGCAGCCCCGGGCGCCTGTGCCTGCTGGGCTGCGTCGGTCGCCTGCCTTCACCCTAGCCCTATCTGAGGCGCTGCATGAGCCCCGCCCGGAGGAGCGCGCGCGTCCCGGCCAGGACGCCGCTGTCCGAAGCGGTGCCTGGGGAATACAAGCGCGCGCCTGCGGCTCGCGCTGCTGCGAGGCGAGCCCAGCGGCTCCGCGCGGCGGCGGGGTGACCCGGAAGGGCTCCACGCGGCAGGGACCTGGGCGCGGCGGTGAGCACGGTGAGCGCGGACCAGGTGCGGCCGATCCAGGCGCGCGACTTCGAGGTCGCGCTGCAGGCCATCCGGCCCTCGGTCGGCCCAGAGCAAATGGCGGCGTTCGAGGAGTGGACGCGCCTGTATGGCTCCGCCGGCTAGGCGCGCGCATTGCCGCCCCGCGGCTGCGCATGCGGCGCAGTGCCGGCGCTGGGCGCGCCGGGCTTGGTGCGGGGCGGGGATGCGTCCATGCGGGCCGGGCATGGGGGCGCGCCGAACTTGGGGACCCCGCTTCCTTGGAACGACTCCTGCCTGGGACGGCTACCATGCCCAATGCGACAGGCTAGCAGCACAGCAGGCGTTTGCCTGTGCCTTTCGCTTACTGTACATCTGATCTCTGCCGTTGCTTCTGTTGCTTTGTCTGCTGTGTGTATGTAGGAGCGCCAGTCGCTGCACGGTAATTGGACAAAAAAAAGTTGACATTGCGAGTCCTTACGCAAGTGTACAAGTGATGCCAAAAATGGGCATAAAGTACATAACGGCAGCTGCACGCCACTCAACAACTGATCAAACAAGAGCATGGGTTGCCATGCACACAGTCCAGCCTTGACCATTCCTAACAAAATACCGGTCGTGCACATGGACGCGACACTAGTGTACAGCGCAATGCACATGGGGCGTGGCCACCACCTGGCACGCACTTGCACGCAGTCCCCGTGCTACCTGGGGCACACGCAGAAGCTTCGGCATGTTGGGCTGCAGCGCGCCGCAGCGCTGCACTTGTGTACAGGGGCAGTGCACATGGGCCGTTGCCACTACCTGGCATGCACTTGCAAGCACTCCCCGTGCTACCTGGGGCAGGCGCGGATGTGCGTTTTGAGCTTGGGCATGTTGGACTGCGCCGCGCCGCAGCGGTTGCAGCGCAGCGGCACCTTGAGCAGCGCCTCGGCCGCGCCGCGGTCGACCGCGACGCGCCCGTGCGCCTGCAGGTCGGCGCGCACCGCGCTGAGCGGCAGCAGGAAGGCCGTGGTGAAGCTGTTCCAGTGCTGCTTGGTCTTCAGCCGGTCCGAGTCAAAGTCCTGCGCGGCGCGCGCGCGGTGGGCCCCGGCCTGCCCGGTCCGGGCTCGTGCGCGGCGCGCTTGCGACGAGCGGCCAGCCAGCAGTGCAGGACCGTCCGCAACTGGCCCGCGACATGCAAAGCACCGTTGCGCTCACCACAGCAGCAGAAAACCAAAGGTCTGACATGGCGCAGCGGAGCAGCTGCACGTATTCTGCACTGGCCTGCATGAATCCCCTCCTGCGTCGAGCTGCAGACATGCCATCAGCGGCAGAGCGCGTCGAGGCTGACCATGGCCGCCCTTCTCACGCGCTCAAAAGCCAGTCACGGCATTAGAGTAACATCATGTTAAAAGCAGGGTCACTGTGACCCTCGCGCGCACCGTGGAGACGACGTGCAGGTGTAGGTGCTGCATGCTCGGCACCGCGTGAAAGCCTGCGCCCGGACGCCGCGCGTCAGGCCATGGACGGCGCCTGCGCAGCGCATCAGCCGCCGCCAACCAGCCTCACCAAGACCCGGCAGAGGGGTCAGCCTCTGCCGCACAGGCCGGCAAAAGCAGGGCGCAGCGCGCGCACCCATCACAAAGCTGGGCAGGGCCGGGTCGCTGCTTCGCTGCCGCGCCTCCCACGCCTCCGCCACCGCCTGCCGGCGCGCCCCGCAGGCCGTCGGCGCGTGAGAGTGCATGATCGCGCGCCTCCCCCGGCGCCTCGCGCGCACGGGCACGCCCGTCGCTGCTTGCCACGCGGCTCACCCAGCGCGTGCCACGTGCCCTGGAGCAGACTCTGCGCCCCGTGCGCCTGGGGCTGCAGAGCAGACAGGGTTATGCATCAGAGCGCTCTCAGACCGGCTCGCAAGGCTGCTGACTGCGCAGCAGCAGGCATGCAACCTTCACAGAACCTCACCCTGCATGCGCAGCGCGCCAGGCATGCGCGCCAGCAGCGGCAGCCGGCGCCCCTGCACCCCCGGCCCACACGCGCGGCGCGCCTGCATGCGAGACAGCAGCGGCAGGTGCGCGGTCGTCAGGTCCGCGACGCCGTCCAGGCCGGCCGCGCGCGGCAGCACGAGCGCGTGTGCGCGCGCCTTGGGGAACGCGTCGCGGATGAGCACGCACTCCTCGTCCAGCGCGAGCACCGCCTCGGGGTGCCTGCGCAGGGCAGGGCGCTCTTATATTCGCTCGCGTCTGCCCCCCATGCGCTCGCCCGCTGGCGCCCAAAAGCACTCGGCCGGCCCAGCTGCGGTCGGGTGCCCTACGCAGGCACGCCTGGCACCCAGCCGCGCGCGCGCGTGCTGCCGCTGTCTGGGCCGGGGTTGAGCGGCGCCTGTGTGCATGAGGCACTACAAAGTGCGCTCGACGGGTCAGCGGCAGGCATGTCGCCGCGCCCGTTGAGCGGACGTGCGCCAAAGCCCCGACCTCTTGTCATGCGAGGCGTTGCATGCTCACACGCAAACGCGTCTGCTCTGGCGCGGGCCCCGTGCTGACGAACCGCACACCATGCCCGGTGGGCGGAGTCGCACAGGGTGCACGCTGCGCCGCAGCGCCGTGCAACCAGGTGCCTGTCGTGCACTCTGGCGAGCAGAAGGCCGAATTGAAACCTTGAGCAAAAAGGGGTCACCGCACAGTAAGGACTGCCGGCACTCCTGCTGTCATCTCCCGCTGTAACGGCATCATGGCTCGGCATGCACGCCACGCTGCCGCAGGCAAGCGCAGCCACAGCGACGTGCTTGGCCCCCGCGCCCGCACCGCTCCGGGTGGAGCGCGATGTCGCGCAGCGCGGCGTTCCAGGCGCCGCCGCCGCCGCGCGGCCGAGCGGCGCCCCGCCCCGCCTGCCCCGGGCCCGGCCCCGGAGCGGCTCCCGGCGCGGCCGCGGCCGGTGCGCGCGCGGCCGCCATCAGCGCCTGCAGCGCGTTCTTGCCGCCGCCGCCGGCCCCGCCGCTGCCACCGCCGCCCGCGGCGCCGCTTCTGCCGCCGCCGCCGCCGCCGCCGCCGCCGCCGCATGCCGCTGCGCTGAAGGGCCGCCCTGCTTGCAGGAGAGCGGCGGCATGCGCACTAGTCATATAGGCGCCGGCGGGCCCGCCGCCCGGCTGCTGCGGCCCGGACCTCCCGGGCCTCCGGCATGCGACTGCGCGGCGCAATCGTCCTCGTCCTCTGGCGAGACCGGCGGCGGCTGCCCGAGCTGCATCCACAGAGGCGGCCGCGGCTGGGAGCCCGGAGGCCCGGGGCCGCGGCGGGGGACGACGAGGCCGGGCTCGGTTGCCTGTGCCCAGGCGCCGGGGCCGCCCCCCCGCGCGGCGCCCTCCTCCGGCGGGGCTCTCCAAACGAAGGTTGGGACCCGCCCGCCATAGTCTGCCGCCACTGAGTCCAGGGTCGCCTGAAGCATCTCTGCTCGGGTGAAAAGGCCCCGAGGTGCAGGCGCCTGGGCCTGCGGCGGCTCGGGGGGCTCCGGGCAGCCGGGGCGCGGCGCCTTGGCGGGGGGCGCGGGCGCCGCGGCCGCAGGGTCGAGTTCGCGCTTCGGGGCGGCGGCGCGCTGCGCGGGTGCGCGACCTGCAGCGGCCGAGGCGGGCGGCGCGGGCGCCGCGACCGCAGGGTCGACTTCGCGCTTTGGGGCGGCGGCACCCTGTGCGGATGCGCGACCTGCGGCGGCCAAACCGCACGCGTGAGGGGTCGGCTGAAGCATCTGTCCACAGGGAGCGGCCTCCCAGGCGTGCTCTGGGCTTGCGCGCAATACCGCCACAGAATCGCACAGCTCCACACTAGAGTGCGACCATGCAGGACTCTGCGTTTAGATCATGCTTACTCATGCAGACACCATGATGACATCGTGCCTGCGGGCGCGCACCCCAGAGGCGCTCGAGCGGGTTTGGGGGCAGCGCGGCGGCGGGGTTCGGCACTTCGATTGTCCCAAAGCAGACCCACGAATGCAGCGCGGCAGCCACCTCGGCGTCTGTGTTGCACACCTGCCCATGGAGGCAGCGGCTGTGTTTCAGCATCGGGGAGCGGGCCTGATACAACAGGCATAACGAAGTGTGCGGCGGGTCTGCAGGCGGCTGCTGTGAGGCGTGTCACCAATGTGAACCTGGCACAGACACCACGGCCCACCACCGCAGCAGAGCACTGCAGCCAGAAACGAAGATCTGAGCAATGCAAGGAGGCTAGGCACGTCAGCGGCGCTGACATGCCACACAGGCAGCACATGTACTCTCGCACCCTGATGCTCGCCAGGCCCTCATGCAGCCGCGGGGGCGCCGCCGCCAGCATTCGGTGCATGCGCAGCGACGCCGTCCTGAGCAGGCGCACACGCTCACCGGGCTGCTATGTGGTGCAGGTGCGCCGCTCGCTGCTGCCGCCTCTGCTCGGCATTCCGGTGCGCATGCGGGGGCGAGCGCGGCGCGCGGGGCACACTGCCTGGTCACCGTGCGTGAGTGCACAGTCAAGGGATTGAGGGACGCAGTGCGACTGCTGCCCGGCACAGCTTTGCCAGGGACCTTGCGCGCGGCGCACAGAGCCTGCCAGGTCCCATGAGCCAGCAGCCGCTCTCAAACCCCGCACAGAGCTTATAGGGTACGATAAGTTTCATACAGGCTAGGTTCATACAGGGTAGGTTTCATATAGGGTAGGTTTCTCATTTGCGCGGACCTGGCAGCGGGCCCCTGCAGGCCGCCCTCGTGGTCCACGCGCGCCGCCGCCCGCATGGCGCACACCGCCGCCGGCAGGTTCAGCCACACCGCATGCACCTGCCAGCGCGTGTGCAGCCCATCAGCCCCTCAGGCTTGTAGCCCGGGCATGGCGTGCGAGGAGGCGCACCGCGCGCGCTCGCAGGCGCACGCGCGCAGTCCAGGCAAAAGCCCGCCAGCCCCAGCATTGGCATGCGGGACAGGCAGGTTTGCCGCGGCTCCGCATCGCATCTCGATGGCAGGGGCCGTGTGCCCCAGGTAGCCGGAGCAGCTCTGTGAGCCACCACGGGCACACCGAAGTGCGCCCGCTACCAGCGCCATCCAAACCCTTATGCCGGCAAAGACCTGGACATCGTCAGGGCTCATGCGCATGCAAGCATGGTGCGGTTTCGTGCAATGCGCGCAAGCGAGCCCCCGGCCGCGTGCTGAGGCCAGGCCAGGCGCCCAGCTGCGCTGCAAGCGCCCGAGCGTGGCGGCCTGTGAGCGCCGCGCCTGGTGGTGGAGAGCGGCCGCTGCAGCGATGAAGTCCGCGCGCTGGTCCGCGTCGAAGTTGCAGCGGTCGATGGCCACGCAGGCGCCCTCCTCCAGCGCCCGTTGCAGCGCCGCCACGCACGCGCGCCGGGTGCCTCGGCTGCAGCGCGTCACCGCTTTATGAGCTGCATGGCTGTCGCTTGCACACGCACACGTTGTCTAAATCTCTGCTGCATGGATATGGGTGGAGCATGTTAGTCTAGCGCAGCTGGGCCACGCCCCTCCAGAACAGGCGTACAGGCGGACACGCCAAGACGCGCCGCTGAGCACCCGCGAGTGCACCCGGCATGCGCTCGGCGCAAGCCAGGCACTGGCAAGTTGCGCGCGCCACACCTGCCGTCCGCGATGGTGTCCTGGTTCACGCGCTCCCACATCAGATGCGAGCGCTGCATCAGGCTCTGGCAGAACGTTGACTTCCCGCTGCCTGGCCGCGCCGCGCGCGAGTCACAGTGCTGCAGAGCAGCCTTCACTGGCAGCGGCCTGTGCACTGTGAGAACGCAAACCACTCATGGTTGCTGTGAGAGCCCAACCAGGGCGCAACTCTGACGCGCAGGAAACAAGTCCCTCACACCTGCAGCAGGTGTGGCGCGCAAAGCTCTCAGCATCAATTTCAGAGCCTCTGGCGCGCGCCTGGTGGCCCGACGAGGAGCAGCACGGCTTGGGGCTCCGGCTCAAGCTCCTCATAGTCGTCAAACTTGTTAAAGTCCTCATAGTCCTCAACCTCCCCAAAGTCCTCGGGCTCTTCATCCTGGTCAAACTCATCGACCCAGATCATGTCCCCGGCGCCAGCGCCCAGGTCCACGCTGATAGCGTCAGCAGCGTCGCCCGCCAGCAGCAGCAGCTTGTCATTGTGGCGCAGCTCGGTGCTCTCCTCTGAGAGTGAACAAGGCAGTCGTCAGAGCAATGCGCCCGTAGCTAAGGTGGCACTTTTGTCCATGCGCCTTGCCCAGGTGCACCAAGGGCGCACTGCAGGCGATACACTGCAGCTGAGCAATTAAAAAGGTACACTTTCAAGCAGGCACAGGCGCACGCCTTGTCGAAGGAGTCTCTGACCGGCCGGTGACCAAACTGCCGTTGGGTTGGTCCCCTTGCTGGTTGCGTGCACTGCGCCGCCGTGACTGGCTGAAACCTCACACTGGCAGCGCGCCACGGCTGCAGCTGCTGGGTGGATGCGCACATGCTGCCTCCCCAGCGTCACGGTGGTACCCGGCACCAGCCACACTTTGTCGCCATTGCCCAGCTTCAGGTGCCCGAGCACCGGCAGAAACATCTTGATGCAACACCACTTGGGAACTCCTCGGACATTGCATTGAGCATGCTGCGCTGAGCATGCTGCGCGCTTTTGTAAATAGTGTCTGCCTCCCCCATGCACAGGACTAGGTGAGTGCCCGATTGGGGGGCTGTGAATGTGCTGTGATAATGTGCTGTTTGAGAGTGAGGAGAGCCGGGCGGGATGAGAGTGGGGAAGAGCCGAGCAGGGAGGCGCAGAGCACAGAAAGAAAAGCCGTTTTTCTGTATCGTACAGGGGGACACCCCGAACTGAAACACGACTGCACAGGACGCTGCTGGTGCTCACTGGATGTGCTCCTGGAACGCCGCGTTCGCAGTGTGCACGTCCTCCAAGCCGTCCACACGCCCGCCGGGCACCAGGAACCTGACGCGGTCCTCCGCGCCGACAGGTTGCGCGCACTCCGAGCCTCGCAGAGGCAGAGGACGCGCAGCCCGGCGCCGCGCAGGCGGTGCTGCTCTTCTGCCGGCGCGCGCGCGCCGGGGACCGCGGCGGCCGCATGGCGCCGTGCGCACCGTGCGGGCGCCTAGGCGCGCCGGCGGGGGACTGGGCGGCGGCGGGCGGCCAGGCGGGGTCATCTGGGCGCTACTGGTGCGGCGGCCACCGCAAGCGTCTGTCCTGCCTGCTGGGGGTGGGATGGTAAGCATCGCTGCTGGGGCTGACACCGCGCCTGTGGTCTGAGGCGCTCGAAGACTGCGAGCGATGCCCGAGGGCCGCCGAGCGTCGTCTGCCAGTGCAGCTGCACAGCAGGGCGGGTCTGTATATGCCCACTCCCCCGCTCGGCGCATGCGCATGGCGCGGGGCCGCCAGGGCCACGAGCAGCTGGCCGGCAGCGCGCACTTGGTTCTGGCTACCAGTGAAGCCCCACGGGCGCAGCGCCTCTGCATGAATTGTGGCTGCTGCGTCCGGGGGCGATGAGCATCAGATGCTTCTTGAACGCCCTTTGGTCGCCTGCATTTGTGCTGAGTTTGCGCACATGTTCACGCCTGGGTGCACCATGCTGGACTGCATGCAGCAGCAGGACGTTCATGGCTTTGCCTGCTTCATCCTGGCGTGCCTCAACGTCTACTTGGCAAAAAGCAATGCTGTGCCGCCATGACCTGCCTACCTGTGGGATGATGATGCTGGCCTAATATTGCGCCTAAGCAGCCCTAGCTGGCTGAGACAGGCTTTCAACCTAGCACGCCTGGGTGCGCCGAGGGGCACGAGCACTCTGAGCATTTCCTACGGGGCCAGCCCGCAGATACATGCACAAAGCCAGCTCATGCACACGCCCGATCGGGCTTGGCAGTAGAGCGGCACAATCGCGAATGCAAAGCGGCACAGGACCTTGCATTTGTGATGGGCCTTGCAATGGTCCTAGGTATTACGTAATCGCCGGAGGGGTTGCGGAGGTCAAGTTGTCGTACCAAGCAGACATACAAATTACAGAAACGCTGTAGCCGGTGTCGCAGCCCCCTCCCTGCCGTGCGCCGCGCCTGCGGACGCCGGCGGCAGCGGAGCGGGCCGGGTGACGGTGAGCACGTAGGCATACAGCTGCAGCTCAGCGGCCGCCGCGCCGCCGGCCGCGACGCCCGGGCTGTCCACGCGCTCGCACGGCGGCGCGCCGTCCGCTCTCGCGGGCGCCCCGCCGTCCGCGCTCGCGAGCGCATCGGTGTCCATGGCGACGGCAGGGTCCGGGGGGCCTGCGGCGGCGGGTTCGGGCGGGTCGCACGGCGCCGCGGCCGCGGCCGCCGGCGCGGCGCGCAGCACGTCCGGCAGCTTGGGCCGCACGGCGACCTTGGCGGGCAGCGCCGCGTCGGGCGGCGCGGGCTCGTCCGGCGGCTCGGCGGCGCCGTCGCCAGGGTCGTCGTCGTCGTCCGGCTCGGGCGGCGCCTCGGGGTCGGGCACGAGGTTGTCGGTCAGCCCGCCCGCCTGCGCGTCCGGCCCCAGGCCTGCCATCAGGCGGAGCATGTCAAAGTCCAGGCTTGACAGTATGTAGCGTTACAGACACGACGTGGCGTCAGAGAGCAGCGCGGCCGCGCCCCGCCATCGCTGCCCACATTCGGATCGCATGTGCACAGCTGTGCGCACCTTGTGCAGCGCGCGGACCGCCTCGAGGCAGGCCGACGCGGCGGCGAGCACCTTGCTGCGCTGCGGCAGGCCCAGCGCGCGGTCGACCGGGCTGTTGATGGGCAGCAGCACGTGGCTCTGGAACCCGCCGGCCTCCAGGCGCTCCGTGGAGAAGCGCGGCCGCAGCTGCGTGTACCTGCGCCCAGGCTCTCAGCTAATGCCGCATGCCTGCTCGGCACAGCAACGCCCGTGTGCCCAGGCGGGGCCGGCGGCATCAGACGGAGCGTCTGGGGGCCCCCACGAATGGACCTGGCTCAGGAGCCGCGGCGTGGCGGCCCACTGGGCGCCTCCAATCGGCAGTGGCGCGTTCGCCAGAGCCGAGCTGTTGCCGCGCCTCAGCAGGTGCGCCCTGGATGTGTTTTGCGTGTAAATGCTGCATGGGGGTTCTGTCGTCTTATTGCAGGATCCGTGGCAGCGGCGGGCCGGCTCTGGCCGGCAACACTTGCGCGCATGGCTGCCATGCAGCTCCCTGATGCAGCCGTGGCAGAGACCCTGACACGCTCAGCTCACTCTGGTCCGGAGCGCGCAGCAGCTCCGGCCTGGGGGGGGCGGCGCGCCGCGCCTGTCCGAGGGCAGCTTGTTGCAGAAGTGGAAGAGCAGCGACTTGGCGCTGTCCAGCGTGGCGCGCGCGCCGGTGGCCGCCACGCGGTACTCGCGCTGCTCGCGCGGCAGCCCGGCCGCCTCGGCCTCCGCCGCGGCCGCCTCGTCCAGGCCGCCGGGGCCGGCCGCGGCGCCGCGCTCGCGGTCGCCGCGCAGCGCCTCGGCGCGCATGAGCTCCTCGCACCTGCGCGGCCAGGGTTAGGTCGCCCTAGGTCACGCGCAGCCGCGCTGGCTCACCACGCCGCCAGTGACACGACCGCGAGTAACAGCTGCCCAGGCTCAGCCCACAGCAAGCGCCGGAGCACGCCGACGGAGCGGTCCGGCGAGCAGGCGCAGGACAGCAGCGGGCGCGCGCGCGCCGCACGTGGCGCGCACCGCCGCGCGTCCTCGATGAGCGCGGCGTGCGCGGTGTTGCCCTCCTCGGCCAGGAGGACCATGTGGGAAGCGGGCGCGCGCGCGCGGCCGCGCGACTGGATGAACTCTCGCGCGGTGCCCGGCAGGTCGAAGCGCACGACCTGCGCGTGCCGCGCGCCCCGAGCTGGTCGCGCGGGCATGCGCAGCCCAATCTCATACACCAAGCGGTCTGCAAGCCTACGTAGCCGGGGATATTTATTGCGGGTGGAGCTTTTATGCAGGAGCGCTTGAGCAGCATAACCTGGCATGTCACGCAGACGCGGCGCCTGTCCGCCAACGTGCTGGGGACCCACGCACAACGCGGGCAGAGGCTGTACGCTTGGCTGTGCCCGCCTGTCCACCCAGGGCTGTTGCAGGCTCCACGCTGCAGCCTCGACATCACCAAGGTCTGCACCCCAGCCAAGCGCTCTGTGCTTAATCTCCAGCGCATGCGTGCACAGTGGCCACGCAGCCTGCAGCACATGCACATGCTGCGCACGCCGTGCGAGCGCGCGCCGGCAGCAGCTGCTGTCTGCTCTTGAACATGAACGGCGTGATCTTCGACCCATCAATGCAGCGAGCATGGGCTGCAGCCCGGCGGCGCGCACCAGCGCGCAGCGCGTCAGGTCCAGGCCCTCCTCGGCCACGGCAGTGGAGATGAGCAGGTTGAGCGCGCCCGCGCGGAACTGGTCCAGCAGCGCCTGCTGCTTCTGCGCGCCGCGGCCGCAGCGCAGGCGGCTTCAGCAGCTAGCTCGTCCTGGTCGCGCCTGCATTTCATTTGCATTCCATAAGAGAGCACAGAGCAGTGGTGCCTCAAACGCTGTGGCTTCATGCCGGTGTGTAACCTACCTGCTCATGATGAGCGGGCATGGGTGCAGAGCCGCGGTCATCAGATGAGCGCTGTTACAGGCGCGCCTTGCCCAGCGAGGCAAGCTGTGGACCTCTCCTCAGGCCCCTTCCCCCTGAATATGATAATAATTTTTGTGCAAGAGTTGCATGCGTGTTGCATCGCCCTGCGATGAAGGCATCCTGCAATATTCTGTGTCGTGGACCCGCTGCGTCTCCCTTGTCCTAGCGCAGCAGCTTGCCACAACATGCAGGGCAGGACATGCCGCTACTGGGCCGAGCAGCGAATATGGCATCGCGACCTCGTCCTCAGTCAGGCTGACCCCAGCACACACGCATGCTGAGCGCTCCCGCCGGGCGGCGCGGGCGGCGCGGGCGGCGCGGCGCGCACCGCCAGCGTCGGTGTGGTGGTCGCCGTGCCGGTGGAGCCGTAGCCCATGAGCGGCGCCGAGCGCAGGAAGCCGAGCGCCGGGCTGGGCGGCCATCGTGTTCGCGCAGCGCAAGCTGGTCGTGCTGGCGCTGCACGCGCTCGTCGCCGCCTGCCCGGCGCTCGGCTTCCTGCGCTCGGCGC
>JAABUP010008900.1_pt1 | contig 12589 bp, 15 predicted proteins | sample 5559201 | NCBI WGS metagenome assembly JAABUP01 (sample SAMN10711887, study PRJNA513373) | rock metagenome | isolation source: Antarctica rocks | place: Antarctica | reverse complement strand
AGGTCCGCTGCCCGGTGGGTGAGCGTGTCGTGCCAGGGGTGCTCCCCGTCCTCGGCGTGCGGGAGCGAGCCGGCGCTGTGGGAGCCCGGACACCCGTAGAGACCACCGTTGTCCGGGTGGACGTCCGTCAGGGCGAACCAGACGCTGAACGCCGACGGGTAGTCGCGGCTCCACAGTGCCTGGTCCTGGTGCAGGCCCACCTGTGTGCCGATGCGTGCCGGCTTAAGAAACGCAGCATGGAAGACGATGACGGCACCGGGGCCGACCACCTCCTCAGCGAGCTCCGGTGCGCCTGCGCGCACGAGCATGGGGGCGAAGAGCGCCGGGTCGTTCCAGACGAGCCGGCGCAGCTTGCGGAGCCGCCGCTCCGGACCTGCTGTGTCGTACTGCGCCTCGTACTGGGGCGGGACGTCGGGGGCGGCGTCGAGCTCGGCGAACCGGGCCAGGACGGCCGCGACGTCGTCCGGGCCGAGCCGGGGCCCGAGCTCGAGGAAGCCGTCGCGCTGGTAGCGGTCGAGGTCGGACGGGGACATGCGCACTCCTAGCGGACGGCAGCCGCGGACGACCCGCGACCGTAATCAGACCTGCGAGGCCTGCTCGCGGATGGTGGTGAGCAGTCGCCGAACTAGCTCGTCCGGGACCGCGGGAGCGTACTCACTGTCGTGGTAGTAGAGGTCGAGTTTCCAGCCCGCGCGTCCACGCAGCAGGTAGAGCTGGAGCCCGGGGGCATCCGCCCGGTCGTCCAGGTCGAGGGAGTCGACCGCGCACGCGGCGAGGGTCAACGGCTCCGACCAGGCGTCGTTGCACGCGAGGTACACGGCGGAGTCCCGGCGGAAGCCGGTCGGGGCGTCGCTCCACAGCTGCTGCCGGACGTGTGCTGCGGGCACGTCACCGACGGTACTGGCAGCCGCCGCTGTCTCAGCCACGTGGCGGACCAGCTCCACGACCGGCGACCCGGGACGGACGTTGTACGTCGGGAAGATGCCGTTGGCGAACCAGCCCACCGTGCGCTCGTGGTCGGCGTGCCCACGGTTCGCCGAGCTCGTGAGGATGCGGACACGGGTGTCGCCGGTCCATCCCGCCACCACCCGTGCCAGGGCCGCGGTGGCGACGGCGAAGGTGCTCTCGCCGGCAGCCGCTGCGATGACCCCGAGCGCGTCGGCGACCTCGGGCGGGACCGCGAGCTGCACGTGGCGCGGGTCCGCGAGCGGTGTGCCGGCGCGGTGGCCCGGGAGGGTCAGCGGGAATTCCTCGTAGGCCGCGGGCAGCTCGCGTGACCAGTGCGCCACGGCGCGGCGCAGGCGGCGGGGAGCGTCCTGGCGCTCCTCGATGGCGTAGGAGAGGTAAGAGCCGGCTCCGGGCAGCCGCACCGGCTCGCCGGCCACCAACTGCCGGTACGCGACCGACAGGTCCTCCAGCACGACCCGGAGCGACCAGCCGTCTGCTGCCCGGTGGTCGAAGGACAGGCATAGGTCGTGCTCGGCCTCCCCCGCCTCCAGGAGCAGGGCGCGCAGCCGCGGCGGGCGGAAGGCGGGGAACCGCTGCTGCGCGAAGGCGGTCAGCCGGTCGGTCCGGGGGCGTGACTCCGTAACCTGCTCGCGTCGCAGCAGCACCGGGCCGGTCGCCACCAGCTCCATGGTGTCGCTGTCGGGGCCTCGCTCGAAGCGCGTCCGCAGCACGGGGTGGTGGTCCACGACAGCCCGCAGAGCCTGGTCCAGCAACTCGGGCTCGAGCGGTCCGCGGACGGTGTAGGCGACCGCGAACTGCAGGGCCGGGGCGTCGGGGTCGACGCGCTCGGCGTCGAGGGCCCACTGCTGCGCGAGGCTCGCGGGCGAGGACGCCGAGGGGGGCTGCGGCCCGGCGACGCCCACCGCCGCCTCCCCGACCGCGGACGCTCCGAGCGCCTCCGCGACCTCCAGGAGGCTGCCGCTCTTGACGACGACCCGCGGGTCCACCCGGACCCCCAGCAGTCGCTCGAGCCGCGCGGCGATCTGCACCGCCGCGAGGCTGGACCCGCCCAGGTCCAGGAAGTCGTCGGCCGGGGAGGGGTCGTGCAGGTCCAGCACGTCGGCAACAGCATTGAGGACGGCGTCCAGGGTCACGTGCGGCCCTCGGCGTCGTGGAGCCCGGACAGGAACTCGCCCGTCACGCACGCTGCGGTGCAGTTCCCACGCACGAGGTCCGCGTGCCCGCCCGGCACGGCGACGACCTGCAGGCCCGGTACCGACCCAGACCTCCACGCGGCGCGCTCGGCCTCCCCCACCACCTGCGAGTCGTCCGCGTGCACGAGCAGCACCGGTATGCCCACCGCGGCAGCCGCACGCAGGTGGTGCGTGTAGTCGTACTGCCACTTCATGTGGACGGCCTCGGCCCACTCGCCGGTCTCTGTGCGCTCCGGGCGGGACTCGAACGCCTGGTCCAGCACCACGAGCCCGGAGACGCGCTCGGGGCCCACGGCGAGGGCGTACGCGCTGGCCACGATGCCGCCGAAGGAGAAGCCCACCACCGCGTGGCGATGGAGATCGGTGAACGTCCGCTGCAGGTCCGCAGCGAAGTCCGAGGGCGTGTACCCCCAGGACGGCCTCGCCCCCTGTCCGTGACCACGCAGCGTCGGTAGCCGGGCCGCAGCGCCGTCAGGCAGCGTGCGGCCGACGAACTCGCGCAGGTCTGCCCCCTGCTCCCCGAAGCCGTGCAGGTATAGGACGTCTCCAGCGGCGCATTCCGGCGCAGCGCCCTGGGACAGGACGTCTAGGAGCGGCCAGGGGTGCACCGCCGTGCCCGTCACACGATCTCCTCGACGGGCCGTCCGAGGACGTCGGACCAGCCTTCGGGCCAAACCCCGCCGCGCACGGTGCCGCGCGCCGTGCTGCCATATAGCGGCGCGAACCAGTGCGGCAGGTCGGGGCTGCGCGGCGAGGACAGCCACAGCCGGAGCAGGAGGCGCCCGGGGCCGTCGTCGCGACCCGTGAACGCGGACCGCGCGTGCAGGATGGTGAAGTTGTGGATCAGCTGCAGGTCACCGGTGCGCAGGTCCATCGACAAAGCGGTCCCGGGCCGGGCGAGCACGTCGTCCACCGCGTCGAGGGCCGCCCGCTGGGACGGTGTGAGCCGCGGAGCGGCGGGGTGCCGCTGCGACGCCTCGACGAACCGGCGGACGTAACGCGCCACCAGCTCACCCGCCACGTCCGAGAAGACCGGCACCTGGCACCAGGGCGCCTCTCCCGGCGACTCCTCGCCGCGGCGGTCGTGCGGCAGCGGGGCGTACAGCTCCTCCAGGAGGTCCGGGCTCTCGTCGAGCAGCACGTCGTGCACGGCAGCCGCTGACGCGAGCTGGCTGAGACCGCCGTTGCTCGCCGCACGTACGCACAGGAGGGCGATGACGTCCGTCCGGTCCACGTGGAAGGGCAGCGCAGCGCTCGTCTTGTGCCCTCGGTGGCGCGGGTTGTCGAAGTCAGCGCCCAGGTCCTCCACCCGGCCGACGAGGGCACCGTCGCGACTCTGGGGGACAGCGCGACCCAACACCCGTCCAAGCACCCACAGGACGCGCAGTGCGGTCTCCTCATCGTCAACCGGCAGTCCCGACAGCACGACGAAGCCGGGGTCGGCCAGGCGCTCTTGGACGAGCCGTGCCAGCCGGGCCGTGTGCGGCAGGTGGGTCACCCGGCCGTCACCCAGGGCAGGCGCCGGGCACCTCGCAGCAGTCGCCGCGAGCTCGTCGCGGACCGCCTGCGGAACGGGCACGCGCCACGGCTCGCGGGCTCCGAGGTCGTCCACGAGCCAACCGCCCCGGCGTCGCGGGTTCGTCGTGGCAGCCACTGCACGTACCCTTCTGCGGCGGCGAGCGGGCGCTCGCGCAGGTCGCGTGAAGCCTACAGAGGCGGACGTACCGCAGCAAGGCAGACGGACCGCCCTCTCCGCCCCTGCGGGCACCGGAGCGGCCGGCCAGCGTTCCCGGGCGCGCCCGTCGCGGCCTCGCGCGACGGCTCGCGCGAGCAGCCGTCCCCTGCGACCTCGCCCGGTACGGCTAGCGTGAGGAGGGCGGTCGCGGCGAGGAGGACGCGTGGAGCTTGGACCTCGCGACAGCGCTCGTCCCGGCGCGGTGGGGCACTGGGAGCCGGACGTCGACTGCTTGGTCCTCTGGTGCTCGCCCTCGGCGCTAGCCCGATCCCCCGAGCACCGGGGCGGCGCACCCCTGCTCCCGCTCGACTGGGAGGACCTGGGCGAGCAGGACCGGCAGCGCGTCCAGTCCCACCAGCCGTGGGAGGACCGCGCGCGCAGCGCGACCGCCGCGCTGCTGCTGCGCAGGGCCGTGGCTACGGTCACCGGGCGACCACCATGGCTGGTCGAGCTGCGGCGGGAGTGCGACGAGTGCGGCCGGCCGCACGGCCGACCCAGACTGCCGGGGACCGGCCTGCACGCCTCCATCACCCACTCCGGGATGCTCGTCGGCGTCGCGCTGACCGCCGCGGCGCCCGTGGGTCTGGACGTCGAGCAGGTGACGTCGCGGCCCGTGCTCGATCTGGTGCGCCTCGTGTCCGGACCCGGCGAGGTGATCGCCGACAGCGAGGCCTTCTACCGCAGTTGGTGCCGGAAGGAGTCCGTCGTCAAGGCGACCGGCGAGGGCCTCCGGGTGCCGCTGCAGGAGGTGCTCGTGCCAGCCCCGGCCGGCCGACCGGGCCTGGTGCGCGTGCGGGGAGCCGAGCTGGACGCGCGGACGACGGACCTGCGACCGGGGGCCGGCTACCGCGCGGCCGTCACCGTGCTCACCGCCGCCCCGGCGCGGGTCGTGCAGCGCGAGCTGGGAGCGTGGCCCGCGCACTAGCTCGCGGGGAGCGCATGAGCCGGGCGGTGAGGTCTTCACCCGCGGCCTCACTGATCCCCCGGTCACGCGGTCGAGAGCGGCTGCTCCTGCAGCGCACGCGGCTCACCGCTGGCACGGTCCCCGCGTGCGACCAGGAGCGCTGCCCACGCGAGGGCCTGCAGCAGACCCACCACGGCGAACAGGACGGTGGGCCCCAGGGCGCTGCTCACCCAGCCGCCCGCCAGGGCGGCGGGGACGATGGCCGCGAACGACACCCGCGCGGTTCACCGCAGGGTGGAGTGGACCAGGGTTGCGGCGTACCCGGCTGCGACGAACGAGGTGATCTGCTCGTATCCCATCAGCCGGTGGTGGCGCCAACTCGGGGCGACGCCGTGGGCGGCGAAGAAGGCGACCGTGCCGTCGTGCACCGTCTGGGCCAGGGACCGTTCTGTGATCAGGAACGGCCGGGCTTGAAAGTCCTGGACCGAGACCTGCCGCTGAGTGGCCAGCGGGTCGTCCTGCGCCAGCGCCACGAAGCCGTCGTGGTGGGAGCCTGCTCAGCGGCTCGCCGGTCGCGATCCGCGCCGACCACAGGGGGCTTTGCAGCTGGGGCTGATTCCGACGGAGTCACTGAGTCAGGCACCGTTCGCATTGGAGGTGAATCGGTGCGTCAGGCTGACGGCGCTGACGGCCGTGGGCATGGCCTTGGACCTAGCTGCCGGGCCCGGGGGGGGCCTGCAACGCGGCTCGGTGCGCCCCACCCATGTTCCTCAGCCCAGTCGGCGTCCGGGCGTGAGAGCTCGCTCCTCGGGTGGCCAGGGCCGCCCGTCGTTGTGCGTCTGCTGCAGTGACCGTGACCACTGACGTCGCGGCGACCAGGGCCGAGACTCCCAGAGTGTTCATGGCGCCGGCGCAGTCGATGATGACGCGGGTGATGCCCAGGGACGCCGGCAGGTCGGCGATCAGGTTCCGTAGGCGCTGCTCGCCGCCGTAGGAGCGGCCGAGCTCCACCTCGTCGCGCAGCAGCGCACCGGTGGCGGGGAGCAGGTAGACGCCGGGGGCGGTGGTGTCGGTGATGACGGCCCGCTTGAAGGGAGCCTTGCCCAGCAGGACGTCCCCGCTGGTCGAGACGGTCGGGGCGGTCACCACCCGCTCATCGTGAAGGTGAGTCGACCAGAGTCAATGCTTCTACCCGATTGCACTCCACCATCGATGCCGGGCTGCTGACCTGAGTGGGTGGGGCTCACCTGTCGGGGGCCCGCGAGGGCCGGGAGAACACCCTCGCCACCCGGCTCTCCGGTCGACAGCAGCAGCGCGTCGCGATCGCTCGCGCACCGATCAACGACCCGCCCCTGCCTCGCCGACGGACCCACCAGTAACCCCGGCACCGGCCTCGACCACCTCAGCACCACCGTCGTCCTCGCCCTCCACGACCCCGCCCTCGCCGACCGCTGCGACCGGGTCATCCACCTCCGCGACGGCCTGGTCACCTGACGGCCGACACCGACGCCTGCGACGCTTCACCGTGCCGTCTTTCCCACGAGCCGATCCGGTGATCTCGGTCGCGTGCGAACCGGCCAACCCGCCGGTCGTGGAGTCGCTGCTGCGATCACTACCCGCCTGGTTCAGCATCGAGGACGCGATCGTGGAGTACGTCACGGCCGCGGCCCGGCTTCGGGCCTACGTGGCCCGCGACGGCGAGGACACGCCGCTCGGGGTCCTCCTGGTGGAGCGGCACTTCCCGGGTGCGGCCGAGGTGTTCCTCATGGCCGTCGACCACGCCCACCACCGGCCGGTGTTGGCCGCTCGCTGGTCAGTGCTGCCGAGAACGACCTCACCGCCGACGGCGTCCGCCTGCTGCAGGTGAAAACGCTCGGACCGTCCCGCCCGGACCCGAACTACGCCCGGACCCGAACTACGCCCGGACCCGGCTGTTCTACGAAGCCTGCGGGTTCCAACCGGTGGAGGAGCTACACGGACTCTGGGGCGACACCCCCTGCCTACTCATGCTCAAGACGTTGCCTCCTCCGCGCCCCCCTGGACCGTGACAGTCATCCGCTTGGGGAGACCCACATCGAGACGGCCGCTGACCTGACGGGCGCGGCAGCGGGCTCAGCCCGACACGCGCTCGCCGAGTGCCAGGTGGACCTCGGTCCCGATGGGGTCGTGTGAGCGGATCGTCCAGTCCAACATCGTCAGCGCGTGCCAGGCCCAGAGCTGCTGCAGCCGGTCGGCGTCGATGGACCCGCGGAGGTGGGTCTCCAACCGCTCCAGCGCTGCGGGCCGGACCCGGTCGGACCCACCGGGACAGGCGGCGTCCCAGGTGCTGTCGAACAGCAACTTCACCAGCGCCCCATGACGGTCCCCCCGGAACGCCCCGCCGTTCCAGTCCACGACCCCGCTCACGCAGCCGTCCGCGCCGAACAGCACGTTCGGTGTCGTGAGGTCGGGGTGGACCACGTCGTCGGCCCTGCCGGTCCAGGCGCCGGTCAGCGGCGCCAGCCGCCGCAGCAGCCGGCGACTGCGCGGGCTGTGGTGCTCGAGCGCCTCACCCCAGTCCAGGGCCGGGGCCGCGTCGCAAGCTGCGAGCGGAACATCCGGTCGCCCGGCCAGGAGCCCGGCGAACCGATCGTTCACCCCGACCACCTCATCAACGACCCGCTCGTCCACCACCGCAGCCGGCGCCCCCAGCATCCGTTCCTGGACGACGAGCACCACACCGTCGGCCAACTCCACGACCCGTTCGTAACGCGGGACCGGCAGACCCGCGGCGCGGGCGATCACCAGGATCTCGGCCGTCTGCCTGACCCGCGCCGCGTCGACCGTCGCCCGGGTCAGGACGCCCGCACGTCCGTCGGGCCAGTGGACGAACACCGCACCCACCGTCTCACCCTGCCCAGCCTCGCCGTCGAAGACGAGTCCCCCGCCCGTCGCCTCGTTCACGCGACCCACCCAGTCCCGTCGCGTCACAGCAGCAGTCTCGGACAACCCGAACACCCGACCAGCTCCACTTCCCCGGCGTTCTCCGGTCCGGGACACACGACTCGGCCATACCAAAAACGTAAAGGCACCACGTGAAACCGGCCGACCGGTTGCGGCACGCCTTTCGGCACGACCCGCGCCGGCGTGTCGTAGTACCGCATGCACCGTCCCGTTAACGATCGATTGTGCGACCGACCACCCGCTGTTTGTGGCAGGACGGCGAGGTCTCGTCAGTCGTCGAAGGCGGACCAGCAGATCGCGTTGCGCCTGGCCTGGTCTCCGAGCACCAGCGTGCGGATCCGCTCCGGGAGCCGCTCGCGCTGCCAGTCCCGCTCCAACCGTCCGGCGGTGGAACCGACCGTGCCCGCTGCCCGCGCCGCCTTGACCGCGTAGGCGGCGGCGCCAAGGTCGTGCTCGGGCACGTGAGGGACACACGCGGCCTGGCCGGCGGCGTAGGCGGCGTACCGCGCAGCTCCCCGCAGTGGGCGAGCTGCGCCCATCGCGTGCCCGCCGCAGGCGCGAGCGTCCATCATCCGCATGCCGCCGCCGGCCCAGGCGCGGGCTGCCTCGGTGGCGTCCCGTGGACGGGTGTCCGAGGGATGGTCCTGCTCGAAGAGGTGCAGCACATGCTCCGCGCACTCGGCAGCCCACAGCGCGAGGAGGCGGTGATCTTCATCGGTGAGCATTCCGCCACGGCGGATGGTGATCAAGCGGGGGTCGCGGACCTCGGGGAGGATCACGCGACCAGCCTGCCAGTCGTGAGGGGAGCCGGCCGAGGATCGTTCGGTCTCGCTCAGCGCTGTTCGGCCAGGCATCGGTCCCCGACCAGGCTCGCGGTGAAGGCTCGCGGAGCCGAGCCAGGGACCCTGAAGGCTGAGGCGCCCGAGTGGAAGGTACGAGTGGCCACCGACGGCCGCACACTCACAGAGATCGCCGCCCACCAGGTCATCGCGACGACCCCGTGGCTACCGTCCCGGTGACCACCGGTGCCGGCGGCCAACGCGTCCGCTGTGCGAGCTGAGCCACCCTCACTGGGACATACCCGCGGGCGGGTCTGCTGGGACACCGCCACCTGGGCCGGCGTGGCGGTCGACCCAGGCCTGCGGTCGTCCCAGCAGGGGTTCCCCCGCTGGGACGTCCTCGTCTGCGGGATGTGGCGGTCCGCGCTGTCGTCGCGGCGCTGAGCTCGGGCGTGCTCGGATGAGGTGTGGCGCGGCGGGTGGTCGACATCGCGGGCAGTCGGGTGCGGCGCCCAAGGCACCCATGGACCCCGACGGTGCACGCGGTGCTGGCGTCGTTGCGCGAGGCCGGGATCGCCGGAGTTCCGGTCCCGCTCCACCTCACCGATGAGTACGAGGACGTGTCTCTGCTCCCTGGCGACGCTGGCGGCGACTGCTGGCCGCACCAGGCGACGGACTCCGGGCTCCGGTCGGCAGCCCGGTTGCTCAGACGGATCCACGACGCGACCGTCGGGTGGATCCCGCCTGCCGATGCCGTGTGGGGCCTGCCGGCGACCCAGCCCCAGGAGGTCGTCTGCCACGGCGACCCCGGGCCGTGGAACATGGTGTGGAACGACGGTGAAGCCGTAGGGCTCTTCGACTGGGACTTCTGCCACCCCGGTCCACGCGTGGAAGACGTCGCGTACGCACTGGAGTACCTGGCACCGTTTCGGGACGACGCCCACGCGCAGCGCTGGCAGGGGTTCAGCAGCCCACCCGATCGACCCGGTCGGATCCGCGCCTTCTGCGATGCCTACGGGATCAGCTCGACGGGGATCCTCGACGTCGTCATCGACCTCCAGCGCCGAACCCGCGACCACGTCCGCACCCTGGCCCACGCCGACGTCCACCCCCAGGTCGACTGGGTGGCCGAAGGCCACCTCGACGAGCTCGCCGCCCGCGTGGCCTGGTCGGAGACCCACCGCAACCTGTTCACCTGAAGATGGCGGGTCCTTCTTCGGCTCGTGGAGGTCCGGTCCCCGCGGATCACTACGTTCCGTTCGCCCCGCCGCCGCCACCAACGGTCGACCGCGACTCCGAGTCATCTGCTGCTGGCTCAGCTGTCGGGTGGACCTGCCAGATCCAGCCCAGCTGGCGCAGTCCCAGTCGACCAACCGCCCGCTGCGCCGGAGACGATCCCGTGATGGGAGGCTTCAGGTGTCCCAGTGGCCAATCCGGATTCCTGCTGGGCTCGCCCAGCAGTGGGGCGCGGACGCCGCGGGCGGCAGCCGGTGGCTGGAAGCTCTGCCCGATCTCGTGGACAGCTGGTGCCGCCGGTGGTCCCTGATCCGGGAGCCCGGGCCGGCACTGCATGGGACCAACGCGCTGGTCGTGCTGGTGCGCCGCGGTGGGCAGCGGTGCGCGCTGAAGCTCGCGTGGCGGGGCGGGGATCCCGGTGGGGAGATCGCCGCGCTGCGCGCCTGGGACGGCCGGGGCGCCGTCCGGCTCCTGGCCGCCGACGACAGCGGCACCGTCCTGCTGCTCGAGCGGCTGGACCCGCACCGGTCCCTGGCCGACGTGGACCTGGCGACCGCCGCGGGCATCGCCGGGCAGCTCATCCGCCGACTCGCCGTCCCCGCGCCGCCCGGTCTACCCGGCACCACGGGCACCGCGTCCACCATCGCCGCGCTCGTGCCACAGCGCCAGGCCGCCGCAAGCCGTCGGCAATAGGTGTCCTCCCCCGGTTGACGGCGCACCACCCGCTCTCTCATAACCATTGACTGTCCCGGTTGACAGTCCTCGCAGTCATACGGTGAGTGCGCCAGTGGGTAGGTGGGCGAGTAGCGTTGGCGACTGTCGAGGAAATTGTGGGTGGCGAGGGGGGGTCGGGTGCGGGGTGTGGTGTTGCGCGCGGAGGAACGGGAGATGATTTCTCGGCAGCTGGCGGGTGGGTTGTCGTGTCGGGCGATTGCTGTGGTTCTTGGGCGGCATCAGTCGGTTGTCTCGCGGGAGGTCGCCCGGCATGGTGGCCGGGGGTCGTATCGGGCGCTTGCGGCCCAGGAATGCGCGGACCGGGACCGGGGTCGGCCGAAGGAACGTGTTCTGGCGGTGAACACCCGGCTTCATGATGCGGTCCGGGACGGGTTGGGGGACAAGTGGTCCCCGCGTCAGGTGAGTCGTCGATTGCGGGAGGACTTCGCCGCCGACGACACTTTGCGGGTGTCGCACGAGGCGATCTACCAGACGCTGTACCTGCAGGCGCGGGGGGAGCTGCGGACCCAGCTGAGCCTGGCCCTGCGGCGAGGCCGGACCCGGCGGATGAACCGGTCCCGGGCGGCGGTGGCCAGGGGGAACATCGTGGGCATGGTCAACATCAGCGAACGCCCGGTGGAAGCGCCGAGGACCGGGCGGTGCCCGGGTTCTGGGAAGGGGATCTGATCATCGGGCAGGGCGGGCGCAGCCAGATCGCGACCCTGGTCGAGCGGAGCACGCGGTACGTGATGCTGGTGCGGGTGCCTTATGACCGGACCGCGGACCGGGTCGCGATCGTGTTGGCGCAGAAGATGGCGACCCTGCCGGAGTTCCTCCGGAACAGCATCACCTGGGACCAGGGCAAGGAGATGGCGGCGCACGTGAGGTTCACCGTCGCGACCGGGATACCGGTCTACTTCTGCGACCCGCACTCCCCGTGGCAGCGGGGCAGCAACGAGAACACCAACGGGCTGCTACGCCAGTACTTCCCCAAGGGCACCGACCTGTCCGTGCACTCCCAAGCCGACCTCGACGCCGTCGCCGCCCAACTCAACGGCAGACCGCGGGAGACCCTCCACTGGAAAAACCCCACCGAGAAACTCAACGAACTCCTCGTCCAAGCCGGTGGCGCACTGACCACTTGACACCGCCCCCTCTATGGACGTGCGTGCGCAACGAAAGCAACGGGACAACCGTTTCCATTCCAGTAATCGGCGGCGGACAGTCCGGTTTGTCACCGGTGCTTCCGGCGGAGGACGCCATCCGATTCACCGCTTTGTCGTTCATAATTGCCTCACGAGGGGAGCGCGTCTGCGACGAATTGCGTATCGTCGCCCGACCCAATCAATATGACGAGTTAAATCACTTGGAGCTTCAGGCGTTCCTCTCCGGGCTAGCCAAACCCTCGTGAGCCCCAAGCCGGTCGACGATCCGGGTCACGTAAACGACCACCCGGACCCGGACGGGTGGTCGTGCGCGCGGGCCTGCCAGCGGAAGCCGCGGAGGGTCGTCGATCCGGCCGGCGCGCCACATTGGTACGTCCGGACTACCGGCCGTTGGTGGCTGATCGAGGCGCACCGCTCGCGGCGGGACGCCTTGTTGTTGGAACCTTCCATCCCTTCTTGTTGCTCCAGGCATGGACGAGCGACTCCAGCCCGTTGCCCGACGGCGTGATGTTGGGGTAATCGAGCTTTACGTGTACGTCTTCAAGCTCATCCATCCACCAGTCGACCCAGGGTTTCGTCGAGTCTTGCAACATCCGATGCGGTTTCCCCCTAAACCACCGAGGACCTTTCCGGCGCGGCAAGCTTTCTCGTACTGCATTTATCCGGCCGAATGACCAAAGAATCAGGAACAGGTCCTGCTTCGATGCGCGAGCGGTTGGGGTGCCCCGCGTTTCTCGGACAGTGGATACAATCTTTCCACTTAGATGAGAGGCCAGGTCGTGAGTCGAGCAAAGAGGGTATTCAGTCCGGAGTTCCGTGAGGACGCTGTCCGGTTGGTCATCGAATCGTCACGGCCCATCGCCTCAGTGGCCCGGGAGTTGCAGATCGGTGAGGGGACCTTGGGAAACTGGGTCAACGTCTACCGCCGCGAGCACGTCGGGGAGGAACCG